>MKWU01000066.1_pt1 | contig 179927 bp, 200 predicted proteins | sample 809101 | NCBI WGS metagenome assembly MKWU01 (sample SAMN05860141, study PRJNA318959) | sponge metagenome | host: Aplysina aerophoba | place: Slovenia: Piran, Adriatic Sea, Gulf of Piran | collected 2013-05-07 | reverse complement strand
CCGCCTCCCGATCCGCCACTACCCGCTCCCGCAGGTCCAATGAATACGCTTGCATATGGCCTCCTGGCGACTTCCACCCTAACACTCTTGCTTCCCGACCGCTACACTACGGTGGAAACTGCTCTAGCGTCCGAGTCCCGGAATTTCTTCCAAATGCGGCAAGGGACGGCCGAGCACATCGGAGAACAGGGTCAGGACGCGTAGGGTGATGCCCCAGATCATTTGGTCCTGAAAACGGATCGCCGGATAGTAGAGCGTCTTGCCGTCCGCGGATAATTTCAGGTGGGTGGCGTTCCCGACCTCCCAGGGATGCGCCAGCGGCATCCAGTATGCCTCGGCGACTTCGTGGTTGAGCGTCAAGGTTGGGACGGCCGGACCCAGGTAATAGACCGCAGCAAAAAGATCCAAGGGCCGGTCCCGTCCGCTCAGCCGGATGGCGAGCGGGGCGAGCGAACCCAGACGATGGGCCGGGTCCAGACGCAGACCTACTTCTTCGTGCGTTTCGCGCTCGGCCGTAACGCGAAGATCGGCATCCTCGGGAGAGAAGCGTCCGCCCGGCAGGGCCATATGGCCCGACCACGGATCGCCCGATTTTTCAGCCCGCCGGATCATACACAGTTTCAGTCGATCCTCCGGTCCCACGAGTATCATGGCTACAGCAGCACAGCCGCGATGGCCATCGAAACGACTCGACGTGGGCTGATGGGCGGTCAGGGCGTTCCGTATTGCTTCAACGCTCAACACAATGGACCTCCGTGGCTGTGCATCATCAGCCTAGAGCATCATCGGTCTAAAACAGGGCCAGCGGATTAAGGGGTGAGCCCGTTCCGCCGGGGACGCGCAAGGGCGCAGCCACAAAGAGGAAGGTCCAGCGCTTGCGTGCCTGCGCTTCACGGGCCAAGTCTTCGAGGTTCAGGTTATCCAACAGCGGCATACCCAGGGCGACCACGGCCAGGCGGTGAATCGGAAACGGCATCCCTTCGATCCCGGAGGGGAAGACTTCATTCGTGCCGTCAGAACCAACCGTCGCCACATCACGCGCCTTGAGCCAGGGCACGACCGCAGCGTGCAGGCCCGCGGCCCGCTCTGTGAGGTTCCAGGAGCCGACCTCCTGGCGTCGTTTATACAGCCCGGTGCGTACCAGCAGCACATCGCCGCTCGCTATGCGGATGCCGGTCTTTTGTTCCCAGGTTTCCAGGTCTTCGACGCGGACCGCGGTGCCCGGCTCGAGATAGGGCACATCTTTCAGCCAGGGGACATCCACCAGGATACCGCGGGTAAAAATCCCTTGGTGCATGGTCTGTACGCCGAGCTGCTCCGAGCCGTCGGGTTTCACTGCCGAGCGCGGGAAACCGTTATACATCTTGCCCTGATGGAAAATATGACACAGCGCGTCCACATGCGAATGGGCAAAACCGTGATACCGGATCGTATAGATATCCTCGGCAAAGACGCCACCGTCATTCTCATGCACCAGGAGGCTATGCTCAAGCGGAAACTCGTTATTGGTGCTGGCCTCTTTCGCCAGGTCAAAGGCCAGAGAAACCGAGACGCCCTCGGTCACCAGCCCGGCGGCCTGACGCCGTTTCTCGGGGGTAATCAGATTGAGCGTACCGAGCTCGTCGTCCTCTCCCCAGCGTCCCCAATTTGAGAGGCTGGACATCCACTGCTCCAGCGTCGCTGCCGTAAGTTGGGGGAGGGGGTCTGTCGCCTGAGCGACGTGTGGGCGTTCCAGCAGAAGAGCAGTCATCAGGAGCAGGCTCACCGACAGTGCTACGGCTCGATATCTCATCACTCCCCTCCTTGGCTGAGTGGTCTCGCTGCTGGCATGTGTACTCGGGATGAGACCGAAGAGCAAGACAAGATAGGAACGTGCGTGACGGATTCCATCGCCGCTGGAGTCTTTTGTATCGACCCGGCCACAGGTAAGCTGTCCCGGCATAGACAGGACGGATGCGAGGGACAAAAGGAGCCACAGAACATGCCACGCCTAAGCAAGCTGAGTCGCTCAATCAAAGGAAAAATTGCGCTAGTGACCGGGGCCGCCAGCGGCATGGGACGGGCAACCGCTCATCTCTTTGCCGACGAAGAGGCGCAGGTTGCCGTATTGGACAGAAATGCGGACGGCGTTGACCGAGTCGTCGAGGAGATTACCCAAGCCGGCGGTACGGCCACGGGCTGGACACTGGACCTCGCCAACGTCGCGGAGATCGAACCGACGCTGGCCCGGATTGTCGAACATTTCGGCGGGCTCGACATCCTGGTCAATAATGCCGGTATCGATGCCTCTGCCCGTATTCAGAGCAGCAGATACGAAGAGGTCTGGGAGCGCTGTTTCAGTGTGAATCTGACGGCCCACCAGCGTCTCATTCGCGCGTCGTTGCCCCATCTCACAAAAAGCGCGGCCGGCCGGATCGTGAATATTGCTTCGACCGAAGCGGTCGGCGGCAGCGCTTTTGCCAGCCCTTACACCGCGGCAAAGCACGGCGTTATGGGCCTCACCAGGGCGCTGGCGGTGGAACTGGCGACCCAGGGCGTCACCGTCAACTGCATTTGTCCGGGCGCGATTCATACCGGTCTGACCGCTGCCATCCCGGACAAAGCAAAAGGCATCTTCGCCCGCCGGCGCGTACCGCTCAAACGCTACGGCGACCCGGAAGAAGTTGCCCACGCGACGCTGAGCCTTGTCCTTCCGGCCGCGTCATACATCAATGGAGCCACGCTTGTTGTTGACGGCGGCTTTACAATTCAAAATAACGGTGGGGCGTTGAGTCGGTGAAATGAACTCTTATTTTAGAGGCTGGCTAGAGAAGGTAAGATGCACGAGGAGCCCTGCACGAATCCTTGCGCCGCACGGTATGAAATCGCCATGGAAACGAGAAGGGAAAGATATACCCCACAGGTGACGGACTCGCTTCTGAGTGACATGGTGCGGGCCATTGTGACCGAAGTTGATCCCGAGCAGGTCATTCTGTTTGGCTCACGGGCGCGAGGTGACGCCCGCGAAGACTCGGACGTAGACTTGCTCGTCATTGAGTCTTCGCCCTTCGGCAACGGCAGGAGCCGACGCCAGGAAGCTGTCCGTCTATGGAGAGCCGTCTCGGGCCTCGGTGTTGCAAAGGACATTCTGGTGTACAGCCGTGATGAGGTCGAACACTGGCGTGACTCCCTTAACCATGTCCTGGCGCGGGCTCTGCGGGAGGGACGGGTGCTGTATGAGCGACCTTAAAGAGGCTCGTACTCTTATCGGGGCAGCGGAACGCGGCTGATTACATCTGGAGAATCAAGATAAACTCGGGAGAGCCTGCTCCCCCCAGGACCGGGTTCTTCTATTCCGCCAGAGCCCGCCGCGCGGCCAGGCGCTCCACCTGGCCGGCCACTACGCGCACCTTGCGCGGGCTGGCCATCCACATGCCACCAATGGAGACAAAGGCAAACGCCAGTGCAATCCAGAAGGCGGCCGTATAGCTGCCGGTGCGGTCGAAGAGCAGGCCGGTCACCCAGGGTCCGGTCCCGCCGCCCAGACTGCCGGCAATGGTCAGCGTGCCGTAGATGCGGCCGTACTGTTTGCCCTGAAAAATCTCCGCCGGGATGGCGCCGAACACCGAGACCGTGCCGTAGCCCAACATGCCCTGGGCCGCGACCATGGCGTATAACAGCACCAGACTGGGCTGCTCGGGCATGCTGAGCAGGATGACGTAACATAGGACAAAGCCCATCATACTGATGGTCCAGACCCACTCGCGTCCGATCCGGTCGGAGAGTGTACCCAGGCCAATCTGGCCGCCGCAGGCGGTCAGTCCGACCAACCCGAGGGCAAAGGCCGCCACCTCGTGTGAAAAGCCGATGTCGGTCAGGTATTTGGTTTGATGCACCTGGATGGCGTACCAGGAGTACAGACTGCTGAAAAAAGAGACGCCCAGCCACCAGAAACGGGAGGTGCGTATGGCGCGCGCCAGGGTCCAGTCGGTCGCGGCCCAGGCATGGTCTACGATGTTATCAGCCGGGCGCTGCTCCCCGTGAGCGGTGCTTGGGACGGCGTCTCCGTCGGGCGCCAAGCCCAGGTCCTCGGGCCGGCGGCGTTGCAGGATCACATTCAACGGCAACACGACTACCAGCAGGAGCCCCGCTACGACCCAACACGCCTCACGCCAGCCGGCCTGGTCGATGATGCTTTGCACCCACGGGAAGAGCAGGATGGAACCGGCGCCCACGCCGGAAAAGGCAAGCCCCAGGGCCAGCCCGCGGCGGCGTACAAACCAGTAGGGGAGAAACAGGGAGTGACCGAGATAGCTGATAGAGGTACTCGCGCCGCCGACCAGGATGCCGAAGGTGAGATACAGGTGCCACGGCTGAGAAACCAGGGTAATCGAGACCATGCCGGCGCTGACCAGAATCGCACCCAGCGGGATGACCACGCGCGGCCCCCAGCGATCCATGAGCATGCCGACTATGGGCGCGTACACGGTTGCCGCCAGAAAACCGCAAGAAAAGGCCGCGGCCGTACTACCCCGGTCCCAACCGAATTCCGCCAGAATGGGCGGAAAGAGCAGGGAGAAGGTTGTACGCGTGTTCACGCCGATAGCCAGGGTGACAAAGGCCACGGCCACGACCGCCCAGCCATAATAAAAGGGAAATTCTTTTCGCTGCATCGGATAGCGTCGCGATGAAGGAGTAGACGCGCACCTTATACAAAGTCGGCGGCTTTGTCTGTGGCCGGCCCGCCCATTGTCTTCCGCCCCCGGAGCGATTACCCTCGCCTCATCATGTTGATATTCACGTGAGCGGTCACACAAAAGGAGGGAGCGTATGGAATTTGAAACCTTGGCCAGCGGCTACGGGCTCGTTGAGGGACCCCGGACCGATGAGCAGAATCGGCTCTATTACAGCGATGTGCGCGGCGGGGGTGTCTTCCGGCGTAGCCCCGACGGGGAGATTGAGACCTTGCTGGCGGATCGAAAGTTTGTTGGTGGCATCGGCTTGAATGCCGGCGGCGGTATCTTGGTGACGGGTCTGTCGCTCGCGCACTGGGACGAGCAGTCCGGCGCGCTGCGGGATATCTTTGGGGAATGGGAAGGGAAGCCGCTGTTCGGCCTGAACGACCTGACCATGGATGACCAAGGCAGCATCTGGGTTGGTTCGTTTGGCTGCGATATCCACACTTTCGATTTTAAGAGCACACCGCCGCCAGGCTCGCTCTTCCGCATTGACCCGCCGGGCCAGGTGACGCACCTCTGGGAGGGAGTTGAGGTGACCAACGGTCTGGGCTTCAGTCCGGACCGCAAACTGCTCTACCACTGTGATTCCACCACCAAGGCCGTCTGGGCCTATGGAGTGCGTGCCGACCGTACCGTCAGCGACCGGCAACTGTTCGCGCAGCTACCCGAGGGTATGCCCGACGGCATGACCGTTGACGTCGAAGGCGGGGTATGGGTGGCCACGGTGGCCGGACGGGGTGAAATCGTGCGGTTCAAGCCGGACGGCACGGTCGATCAACGCATCAAGGTACCGGCCAAAACGGTCACCAGCGTGGCTTTTGGTGGACCCGACATGTCGGACCTGTATGTGGTCACCGCCAACAATGATCAACGCGAGCTCAAAGGCAGCGTCTTTCGGGCGCGTTCGGATATCCCTGGGCTGCCGGTGCCGCAAGCGCGCTTCTAAGGAGGGAAACCATGTTGAAGTTTATGGCCGCTGTTCGGCGTCTGGATCATATTTCGCACGACGAGCTGGTCCACGCCTGGGAACACATTCACGCCCCGCATGTCGTTTCGCTGGTCAAGCCGGAGCGCTATCGCATCACCTTTTTTGATCCGCCCTCGGACAGCGCCGATGCGGACAGCCGTCCGCCGGATGGTATGGCCGAGCTGTGGTTCCGGGATCGAGAGCATTTTGAGACCACGATCGGACGGCAGGCCCCGCCCAATATCGATGCCGATAAATTCAGCACCTATGCCACCATTCAACCGGGCTGTAATCTGTTTGTGACCGAGCATCTCAACGTTGACGGTCCGACGACGCGCGACTCCACCAAGCTCACCTTCTTTATCAAGAGACGCCAGGGAATTGAGCGTGCCCACTTGGACGACTACTGGCTGAACGTCCATGTGCCGAATGTTGTCGCGGCCATCAATAATACGCCTGACGCGGTGCGTTATTCCGTGGACCTGGTTGACCTGGACGATGCTGAGCGAGAACGCGCCTGCGACGGTGTGGCGCAAATCTGCATCGACCATCCCAACGCCACATTCGCCGACATCCAGGGCTATGAGCCGGACGGTTTCGGCGAACTGGTTGAACCCATGCTGGTATGCAGCGGGTACGAGGTGCGTATTGTGGACTGATTGGTGTCGGTGCGGATTTCCAAAATTCGGGTGCCACTCTGGAAACATGAGAAATCGTGAAATATCTCATGGCGAAATTTCGCGATTTTGCCCCAAAATTTCATCAAAAATGGCCTGATATCGCGGATTTGCACCACTTTTCACGGGGGATGAAATTTCATGGGCGTGAAATCCCATTTCTCACGAAATTTCACGATTTCTCACGCCTAAACGGCCTTTAATGGGGCATTTTTCAGCCTTTAATCGGCCCTTAATTTCTGATTTTGGAACGGTGTTTGAGGGGGTTTTAGGGGTGGGTTGACCAGACCAGAAATCCACCGAGCAGGACGCCCAAAAGGAAGACGCCGACGTGCGTGGCGACCAGGATTTGCATCAGTTTATCCATATTTCATCCGGGGTGAAATTTCACGGTTTATGAAATTTCGGGCGCATCCTCAGCCGGTCATTTCCCCTCCCGTGTGCAGCTCGGGCAGGGGCAGAATGGAGGGCTGGTTGTCAGGCTATGGAGCCAGGCGCGGCGGGTCGGCCAGTCGCCTTGTAGGGCCTTTTTCCGCTCCCGGTATTCGCGGTTTTTGCGGGCCATGTACCCTTCGTCTCGCTCTCGTGGGGTGGTCATTGGGAGGGGGGTCCTGACTAATTCATCACGGCATCATCACAGCTATAACACTGCTGGATCAGCCAAAAGCAAAAAGCGCTCATAAGTCGGCCCTAAGCCGTTGCAAATGCTCAGCCGGCATTAACGAATCTCCTGACGTAGAGGCAGAGGTCGAAATCCTGGGGCGAGAGGCGGCGGGCCTGGATGGCGAGGCCGAGCCAGTCGGGGTCGATCTTGAGGAAGCGGAGCGGCTCCTCGGTGTTGTCGGGGTTGGGCGCTTCGGTGATCTCGGCCACGTCGATCAGGGTGCGATAGGCCGGATAATACTGCTCGGGTAGCGGGAAGGGGCATTCTTCGCATGGGAAGGCGGCGTCGGGGTCCTCTGCGGCGGCGAGTTGGCAAGTGCTGCATTGGGGTATCGTGCCGTGGCCGGTGTTGAGCTGAAAGGCTTGCTGGATGGCGGTCAGGACTTTTTTTTATCCTGGGTCTCCTGGGCCTCTTTGTCGGCGAAGACACCCGGATTGTTGGCGGTGGTACGTACCCAACTGTAGAAGTCGAGACTGGCTTGCATCAGTTCCAGGCAGGTCTCGGTGTCGTAGGGAACGGGATCGGTCGGATAGGAGGGCAGAACGACCAGCGATGGGAGTGCTTTCGGGGCGATTTCCCAGCCCTTAACAGCCGCTTTAGCCATCGTTTCGGCGTGGGTATGCCAGTACCTGAGTGGATTGCCTTGCGGGACGCCGCCGCGCGCCCCGGTCGGTCGCCAGGGCGGAGCGGGGCCATTTTCCTATCATTTGATAGGGACAAGCGCTCGCCCGGTGTGGTAAGGAAACCGTCAGCGGCACCCACGGGTGCCGAGAGCAGTCTCCGACGTGTTTCCTGATCCGCAGTTTGCAACATGAGACACGACCGGGGAACACCATGAAACAAGTATGGGCCGCATCGCCGCTGGTGTTGGTTGTGTGTGGTCACGGGCATGCGCAGGAGCGCGGTCCTCGGGCCTTGCAGGGGATTGACACCATACCGTTTGACGCAAGGATGCTGTTTGAGGAGAGATGGCCGGGCCAGGTGAGTGCACTGTTGAACGAGCCCTATCGGAAAGGGGAGCGCCGGGATTGCTGATGGGCCACATCCCAGCGCGAACAAGAGCGATGATGGGTCAGATGAGTTGGATACTCCTGGTGGGGCGGCGGCTTACTCGTCGCACCCGTTCCCCGTGGGGGAGACGGACGATACCCCTGATGGCCTATTGCCAGACCCTCATCGGGATCGTGTTTTGGGTGGTCATCCTCTTTGTCCTCACGATTGTTGACCATCTCCTTTTTCACGAGGTGTTCGTGATGGCACCGTTCATCTGGGAGAGCAAATAAGGAACGGAAGGCGTGAGTATGGCGCATTGGCGAATCCGATGGCAATCCCCGATGCTCTGGGTCGGTCTGCTGGTCGTGGGCCTCGCTGGGTTCTGGCTGGGGCCTCGCGCCTGGTTGGTGGGGGCGGGTGAGGAGCGGCCACCCTGTGCAGATTGGGACCAGTGGTGGTATCACCACGGGACCACCCCCCAACAAATCCACTACTGCCTCACCCACAAGCATGTGGACATCAACCAGCAAGACGAGGAGGACGGGCGCACCCTGCTCCATCGTATTGCCCGTGATTTCCATGAGCAGTATGAGGATGTGTCTAGGTATTCGGATTATCACGAGAATACCGCGCTCTTCGCTGTGGACTACTTCCGGGAGCTGCCGCCAGAGAGGGAGCTGCCGCCGGAGAGGGAGTCGCAGCCGGGCGCGACGCGCGAGGAACGCCTGGCCATGGTCCGGGAACTCTTGCGGTGGGAGGAACTCGACCTGGAGATCGTAGACGATTCGGACCACACCGCCGTCCAGTTGGCGCTGCGCAAAACCAAAAACTGGCAGGTCGCCCATCTGCTGATACAAGCCGGCGCGTCGCTCCAGTTCTCGGAGTCGAAAGCGGAGGAACTGGAGGAGAATGTCTTGCCCATGGTGCAGGAACTCGGGCCGCGGGTGCGGAATCCGTTCACGGGCGAGATGGACGTGGAAGCGCTCCTGGCGTGTCAGACGGCCAACTGTCTGATGGAAGAGACCTTGAAAGACTGAGCAGTCTGATTGGGGGACGTGATGAGCAACGAGACTTCCCTGGAATCGTCCTTTTATGAGCAGATGGCCGAGCACGTCTTTGTCTCGGAGGTGCTGCAAGAAGCGTGGTATGGGTTCGGCCAGAAGGTGGCGGTGTTACGACCCGAAGTGGACAACGAGGGGTACGATTTGGTGCTGGAGTGTCACGGTGTGGTGCGCCATGTCCAGCTGAAAACGTCCAAGATCGATGCAAAAAGGGCGTACCAAAACGTCAACATCGCCCTGGCTAACAAGCCGAGTGGCTGTATTGTCTGGATGCTGCGGCACGAAAGCCAGACAACCCACCGGATGACGCTCACGTATCGTTTCTTTGGAGATGCAGCCGGGAAGCGCTTGCCTTCGCTGCAAGGCTTTGCGACCGCCAAGCACACAAGGGGTAACGGTGAGGGAGTGAAAAAGGAACGGCCGGCCATCCGGCGGGTACTCAAAGGGGCGTTCTCTCCGGTTGAGAACCCGCGCGCGCTCTTACTCCGATTGTTCGGACTGCAAGGAGCAGGAGGATGAGAGAGTAAAGACGGCCTTTTCCATGAAAAGGATGACCGCCTATTCTACCTGTTGGCATACTACCTAAAATTGGCTGAGCATTTTGGGTAACCTGGAAAGGACAGCTATGGACGAAATTCAAAAACTGCAGCGATCCTGTTACCGAAGATATGCCGAGGAAGTCGGCCTTGATCCTAATGCATGCTACATACATGGTGCTCCTCTTCGGCCTGTTGTCCCTCTTGACACGGGGGTGGACGGCGTTTGTATTGTGGGCGCCTACCCATCAGCACGGTTTGAATTCCTCAACGGAGTCTCTGACGTACCTGCTGCGGACAATCTTGGGCCGTTTGAGAGTGAACGGTGGTTTGATGGGAATAGAGTGAGAAAACAGCCCTCCACGCGCGAACTGGAAGATCTATTCCTGGGGCCGCTTAAACTGAAGAGAACCGCTTGCTGGATAACCGACCTTGTGAAGGTGTTCCTTTTCAAGACAGGCCACGTGAACCGTTACCGAAAACTCGGTGCCGTTGCACCACTTGGTTATGAGCGTTAACGCCTCTTCGAATTGGGAGAGAGGTCGATTCCGAGTCTTGAGCGTGAGTTGTGTCTAGCACGGCCCCGGCTTGTAATAACGCTTGGCGCGGAAGTGGCGGGGGTACTTCGAGGGGTACGGTCAGCAAGCGCGCGGGTGAAATTGCTAGCTCCCAATGTCTCTGAACTTACGGTAGGTGACGTAGTCGTTCAAACAATGCACTGCGCCCATCCGGGAATCCTCATGAGGAGAGGTACCAAGAATCCTTGGCCTGAACGCCATAAGAAAGAGTTCTTGCCCGCACTGAAACGGGCCTTGGTCGATGAGGCGCTGCTTCCGACCGAACAACTGCCTACTCTGAGCGATCTTTCTCGGCATCGCCCCGGCGTGACGGGAGAGAAGTCTTCTGAAGAGTTCATGAGGGAACTGCGCGATAGCTGGGATGAGGATAATCAATGAAGGAGGACGTAATCTGCCGGGACTCATCGGTTTTCATAAGCTGCCTTCGGGGTGATGAGGGCGAGGACAGAGATCGAGCCATACGATCCGTAGTGGAAAGAGTCGAAGCCGGGGATTACGATATTAGACGTAAGTGAGGCTATGAAGCCTCAAGATATTCGCAAGGAGATCATGGGCATGGACAGTAACTTCGTCGACCTTGACATAATGGTGACACGCATCCGAGACCCTCGTTCAAGGCCCTACTTCCTGGATGCTGTTAAAGCCTACAAAGCGGGTGCGCTTCGTGCTGCATTGTCTTCAACTTGGGTGGCCGTAGTGTACGACCTCATCATGAAGTATCGTGAACTCAGCGCGTTAGGTGAACTAGGAGCAACGGCCTTTCTCCGTACTTGGGACACGGCAACAGCCAATGACGACCGTCAGAAGCTTGTAAGGTTGGAGACTGAGATCATCGACGACGCGACGACAAAGCCTCAGCTTCTCAATCACATAGCCAAGACCCAGCTTGACCGGTTGCGCGAAGACCGGAACCTTTGTGCACACCCGGCATTTTCCACTGAGGCGGACCTCTTCGAGCCTCCTCCTGAAATGGTGCGACTTCATCTTGTCAATGCCATCGAACTGGTCCTCTCCCAAGCTCCTCTGCAGGGGAAAGCGATATCCGAACGGTTCGGCGTTGATGTTCAGTCAGTCGGTTTTCCGACTGATCGGTTGAAAATCCGAGACTATGTTGAGCAACGTTATCTCGCTCAAACCCGGCCGCAGAATGTCAACAACTTTGGCATAGTACTGGCGAAGTCTTTGCTGAAAGGTATCCCTCCAGAATGGGAAGACAGCAGGCAGAAGGTCATTGACTCCTTGATCGCGGTTCGTGAGTGTGCGCCTAGTGCTTGGCCGGACATATCAGCGTCAATAGTCCAGATCATGAATTCCCTTGAGCCTGAGGAGCGGGGCCGAGCCATCGGCTTTCTTGCGGGTTTTCCAGATTTCTGGCGTCAGCTCGATGACCCTACCCAGACGGAACTGCGAGAAACAGTTAAGAATATCACTCCCACTGGCCTTACAGATTATCGTCTGTTAGCCGGTGTTCGCCTACTGGAGTTTCAGGAACACCTTCTTGATTTGATGAAGGCCCTGCCACCGGAGCAATTATGCGAGGCGGTGAACCAGGAAGCGCTGCCGGAATTGTGGCCGCGTTCGTTACAATGCTACGCAGATTCAGGGAGTTTCAGAGACTCAGAGGGGAACTTTCATGACTTCATCCTCCCATTTTCTGGCAAACTTCGCTCAGAGCAAATTGACGGTCTATTGGAGGCTGTCGTGGCAAACGGCCAGAATTGGAATGCCAGTGGGACTCCGGGATTGCTTAAGAGCCTGCTCAAGAACACCTCTATCGCAGATTTTCCATCGGCTCAGGGTCGAGACACCTTCTTTCGTTTTTTAGCCCGCTGGCGAGACGACGACTTTATATCAGGGCCTTTCTATCACTATGAGGAAGTAATACAGCGGTTGCAGGCTGATGGCTGGAAGCCTCCTGAATCTCGGGCCGATGATAAGGAGTAGCCCGTAGGTCGGCTTAGCGAAGCGTAACCCGACAGCCCAAGCTTCGCAGGATTGAGAAGAATGAAATTCAGCGTGACGGTTGATCGAGATGAAGACAGAGTCTGGATTGTTGAATGTCCCGCCCTTCCGGGCTGTGTCAGTCGAGGCAAAACAAAAGGCGAGGCGTTGGACAATATCAAGGAAGCCATCGCTCTTTGCTTTGAGGTGCGAGCGGAAAAAGAGCTGCCGTTGACCATAGAGACGCGGCAAATAGAGGTGGAAGTGCTGGACCCGACCGAACAACTGCCTACCCTGAGCGATCTTTTCGGCATCGCTCCCGGCGTGACAGGAGAGAAGTCTTCTGAACAGTTCGTAAGGGAACTGCGCGATAGCTGGGATGAGGGTAAGCGGTGAGAGGGAGATTGAGCCGACATCCTCGGGACGAATCGCAACCATTTACAACTCATGCACTTCAAAACCTCCCAACACAACTCCCTCAACCTGCGGTTAGCATCCTCGCGCGTGTGACCACCTATGAAAGTGCAGGACCTTGTGAAGCTCATTGAAAAAGACGGTTGGTATCTTGTACGGACGAGAGGCAGCCATCGTCAGTTTCACCATCCGAGCAAACCCGGTACCGTCACCGTTGCGGGCAAGCCCGGCGTAGACATTCCGCCTGGTACCTTAAACAGTATCCTGAAACAGGCGGGGTTGAAGGAGTAAGATGATGCAGTATCTCGTGATTATCGAAAAAGGTGAGTCAAGCTGGGGTGCTCATGTCCCTGATCTCCCGGGGTGTATTGCGGTGGCAGAGACCCGCCAGGAAGTGACAGCACTCATCAAAGACGCCATTGCTTTTCACCTGGAAGGTCTGCGTGAGCACGGGGAGCCTATTCCCCTTCCCGCTTCCGAAAGTGAGTGTATCGAGGTAGACGCGGCGTAGTCGTCAAGGCCACAACAAGGAAGTCCAAGGATTGAGAAGAATGAAATTCAGCGTGACGGTTGACCGGGACGAAGAGGGCGCCGCGCTGAATAATATTAAGGAAGTCCTCGTCCTCTGCCTTGAGGTACGGGGGAAAAGGGCTGTACGAACAAGGAGGAGTTGAAAATGAGAGATGACCTGCGCACTCTCCCGATAGGCGAGAGAATACAACTGGTAGAAGATATATGGGACAGCATCGCCGCCGAGCAAGCCGTCCTGCCGCTGACCGCTGCACAGAGAGATGAGCTTGATCGGCGCTTGGATGCGTATGAATCTGACAACATCAGGGGGCGCGAAGCCAGCGAAGTCGTGGCGACTCTGAAAAAACGGCTGCTATGAGTTTCAGGGTATATATTCGGCCAGAGGCGGAAACGGATATTGAAGAAGCCGCAATCTGGTATGAGGAGCAGTCGTAGGTCGGCTTAGCGAAGCGTAAGCCGACAGCCCAAGCTTCGCGGGATTGAGAAGAATGAAATTCAGCGTGACGCTTGATCGGGACGAAGACGGGCTCTGGATTGTTGAATGTCCCGCCCTTCCGGGCTGTGTCAGTCGAGGCAAAACAAAAGGCGAGGCGTTGGACACTATTAAGGAAGCCATCGCCCTCTGCCTTGCGGTGCGGGCGGAAAAAGAGCTGCCGTTGACCATAGAGACGCGGCAAATAGAGGTGGAAGTGCTGGACCCGACCGAACAACTGCCTACCCTGAGCGATCTTTTCGGCATTGCTCCCGGCGTGACAGGAGAGAAGTCTTCCGAACAGTTCGTAAGGGAACTGCGCGATAGCTGGGATGAGGGTAAGCGGTGAGAGGGAGATTGAGCCGCTTGTCGGCTTACGCTCCGCTAAGCCGACCTACAGGACTGGGAACGTAGGAAGGAGGAGTCACATGGATGAACAGGTTTTTGAGTCTGGAGACAAGGTGAGATTAAAGGATGGTGGGCCGATGATGACAGTCGAAAAAATGGCCGTCATTAGTAGCGGAAAAAACATAGATAAAGGCCATCAAGTGTGGTGTATTTGGACCATAAACGGTACGGAGATGCGGGAGATGTTCCCTGCATCGGCGTTAGAGAAGGTTTGAGGAAAAGGCCAACCCATGACCGGCCCACGGCAGTTTGACCGCTTCCGCTTAACGCCTGAGGCTCAGAGGCTCCGGGCTGAGGGAGGATGGGGTGTCCGGGAAGGCAGCAAAATAAAGCGATTCCTGGACGCCGCCGAGGCGGCAGGGGCAGTCGGGGAAGTCCTGCATCGTGAGCACTTCCCCGACCTCACCAATCGCTATGCCTACTGGCTTAAGAGCGAGGGCTACCTAGAGCCAGTTGTGTGATGCGACGTGCCCAGTTCGCTTTGGCTGATTTGATAGGCAGTTCCTGGCCAAGGTGGAGCAAAGGAGGTGCCGTATGGATCACAAGACCTTAAACTAGGAAATTCCGAGCGCGAACAAGAGCGATGATGGGTCAGATGAGTTGGATACTCCTGGTGGGCGGCAGCCTACTCGTCGTCGCGTGTACGGGGGCGTCCACCCCCCGGGACGCGACGAAGCCGGGCCCGCCCTTCGTGCCGGGGCACTACGCCGTCTCTCTGGGGGCGGGGGCGACGTATATCGGAGAGGATGAACGGCCGGACCCCAACGCGGCCGCAGAGTGAGGGAGCAGTATGAAGATTAAAGGCATCTGCCGACAGTGTGAGGAACGCCAGGATGATTGCATCCTGAGTCACTACGAGGGGGACCTGGTGGTGTTTTGCCGTTCCTGTGCCCAGGCGGACGACATCAGATCATGGGACGAGACGCTCAGCCTGCCCCTGATCGAGCTGATACAGCCGCTCAGCAAGGCTGCGGCGCGCTCTAAGGAAGGAGTCAGTTAGGCCCTCAGTTCGCCGCATAGGAGTACTCTATGATGGGAATGATATGATGGGAATGATGGGAAAGGGCCAGTCCCGATAGGGCACGTCGAGTATGAACTCGTCCGTCACCCGCAGATAGAGGTGGAAATAGCGCGCCGGCAGGAAATCCCGCGCCACATAGTGATAGCGCTCATAGCGGTCCAGAATCGCGCGCTCCCGCACCGTGAACTGCCGCCGGGGCACCCGGAACGTCGGCCATGCGTAGTACCGCCCGTTGGGGAAATAATAATAGGGGCCGACATAGAGGTGAGCCCCTGCGGTCGGGTCATCCAGGGTCGTCTCCAGCCACGCGACCCCGCGCTTGAAGGGTTCACGGACCACGATCCCCCCGCCGAACGTCAGCACGCCGAGCAGCAGCGCCAGTAAGACGCGGAGCCGCACCGGAAGGGTCTGCATGGGGTCCTCCTATCCGTCATATATGACAAAAGAGGAATGGACACAAAGCGGGGTCGTGGGACACCTGTGCCGCGACCTGTTACTCCCGAGCCACATCCCTGACACTCCATCGGCCAAACACATCAAGGTCGGTGGGGTGGTAGGGTATCCAGGTAGAGAGGTCGCGCAGTGGTATAGGTCGGGGGAATACGGGAAAAGCGGGACATCTGGGCCCCAACCCGACGCCCCGGTAGTGTCTTAGTTTGAAGATGTTTGACCCAGGCGGACACGAGCGGCTCGCTCTGCCTGAGGTAGCCATGCCGGAGAAATCCCCCTCAGTCCCCTCCCTTGATATGGGCGCGGTAGAATTAAGGCACTCCCTAACCCCCATGTAATGTCGTGGACCGATCCACCCGGCTGGGGGCCCCGACCGACAGTACATTGGTATCGACCAAGTACAAAAGCCGTTCCTAGAGTGCAGCGTCCCGTGGCGGGCTCATGTCACGCGGCGGCAGGTCACCGTCCTCCAATGGTGCAGAGAGCAGCAGCCGACCAAAGGATGGCACCTGGCAGAGACGATTCCACTCATCGATTCCAAGGATGACGGCCCGAGGTTTGCCGTAGCGAGTGATGATCGTCGTCTCTCCATGGGCCGCGCCTTCTACCAGCGCTGAGAGTCTAGTCTTTGCGTCGCGTAATTGAACCTCGTGCATGATGTCTCTCAAGGTGAACTATTGCAGTTACAATAGACCGTAGTGCCTTGTGGGACAATGACCTGACAGGCGTATGCAGCGGGCACGAGGTGCGTATTGTGGGCTGATTGGTGTCGGTGGGGATTTGCAAAATTCGGGAGTCATTTTGTTGCAAAATTCAGGACCCCCTTCCCCCCAGAACCCGGGAAATCGTGAAATATTTCATGCTGAAATCTGGCAGAATCCCAAAAAGTCGTGCCGGGACGCGTAGTTAGGGATTTTTCGCGAAATTTGAAATTTTCGCGCGAAATGGGACATTTTTCATGCCTTAAATCGCCCTTAAATCCCGCTTTTGGAATGGTGTTTGAGGGGGGACGCTGGTACACTTTATATCGAAGGAGGGTTAGATGAAGGTCAATTTTGCACACCTGCGCGAGCGTTCAACTTCGGGCGGGTGGATAAATTTGGGACTTATATATAATCTTACCCACGGCCCTTCCGGCCCTGAGTCGAGCCCCCTACAGGAGAGCCTCCTAGAGAATTATACAGGCGGGCTTAGAACCGTAAAGGTGACACGCAGGTGCAGAGTGGACCTCTTTGTCCGGGCGGACGATTTTACTGTTGGTTGATATGGGTATGCGAGGCCCCTTGTAATCGGCCCATCTCTTGGTTGAGCTTGAGGAGATTGTCCGTAAGGAGGTCGTTCGTCCGCTCAATTTTGGTGTCCAGTTTGGATTCGAGCTGACTGATTTCGTCGTGGATTTGACTGGCAAGCTGCCACCACATTGTGCCGAATACTCCCAGTATAATGACCAGTGACCCAACAAAGGCCGCTGCTTCTTTCATATTCATATTTTTTCATTACAGACATTCTGAAAAACTTGCAACCATGCGTCTATTCTATTATACGGCGTGAAACGCTTACGGATTCCTCTTTTTAAGAGGGCCGATCCAATCTACCGCTTTTTCCTCTGCCTTTTCTAATGAGTCAATGTTGAAATTGCGGGCCTGCGGAGAATCATCCTTAAACCATTCGCACCACGCTGTTTTGATCCCTTCTTCATCTTCATGAGTGCTGGTAATAGTCATGAGCGGGCCTCCACTTTTTAACCTCACCACGTCTCCAATTTCCATTATTGTCCCCTCTATCTACTATCTACCGAAGTCTATGTATTTTTGGATGCGCCGCGTAGTATGTCCTGTGGGGCTGTGGTGTCTTATCTGTCCGGGTCTCGTGGGTCAATATCCTCAAAGCGCTATCAAGAATTGATGGGCCACGAACCTAAAAAGTGGCGGATAAGTTTTCCGTAGGCATCATCAAAATGATTAGCGGGTGGCTTTGTATTGAGGTGCCTTCGAGCAAGCCACTTCTCTAACTCCTGCTTCACTAAATGGCGATTCACGCCAGACTGTGGAAGCCCTAGCAAAACAGCAGTAAGGAGGTCTTTCAGGGCCGTTACTTGTCCTTCAAGGCTTTGAATCCTCTCCAATTCTGTCATGGTATCTCCTTCACAGTTATCTCGGAAAATTTCGTTAGTCCCCTTGCTCCTCTTCTACGGAAGATTCGCTTCTTTCATCTTGGCGTAGCAATCGGGACACATTATTCCGGTTCGATGGCCCTGCATGAAAAGAGAAAGATTGCGGTAGTCGTCTCCGTCTCCGCGATCATTGTTTCTAATCCTTTTTCCACAGATAGCGAAGGTGTATTTTTCCCTGTGCCCCTCCTCCCAAGCAGCCTCAAGAGGGAGAATATGGAAGGCCATACCAAACTCCTTTCTTCTCTACGCGCTAGGGAGAAAGCTAAGAATCATCAATAGGGATGTCAACCTTCCCACCAGGCCCGGCCCTCGCCTGAACTAACCCCGGAACAGTGTTTTACTGGGCGCCGTATAATAGAGATAGACGAATAGTTGCAAACTTTTCAAAATGTCTGTAATGAAAAAGTCAAGGAAGAGACGATGAAAAAACAAAAAAAGGCACGCCAGAAACGGGCTGGAATAGCGAAGGGTGGACGGCCTGCCCGGCCCATGCCGGATCTCATTCCCGACACACCGGAGAACATTGCGAAGGCATGTATGCAGGGGCCGCCGAAGAAGCAGTGGGATTATCTGGCAGACCCTACCAAGTCCTGATACCGCAACCGTTTTCCCATCAGCCCCCGCGCCATACACTTCATCTGTGTCATGGTATCCAACGGGCGCTGGTTATGCCGTCCGGCAAACTCGTTCACATACCGATCTAAGTGCTTGACGCTCATTTTGTGGTAGGTCCCGACATAGCCCCGTTTGAGCAGTTTTCTCTAATGACGCCTGACCCCGTAATCAACATTGGTACGGTTATCGGTGCTGGGGTCGGCTTTGCCGGAGTCATCCTCACATTGTTGTATAACGCGCGTCAAGCCCGAAAACAGCAGGAGCGGCAGTGGCAGTACGAGCGGGAAAGAGCAGAGGCTAAAGATGCCGATGAACGCACAGCTATACGGAGCGCGCTCACAGCCGAACTTCGGGCAATGCTTCGACCGATACAGATATTCTTAGAATCTGCCGAAGAGGACAAGGAAAAAGGAATGCTTTTTCCCGTGCAAATGGAGACCGAGTTGAGTACAGAAATCTATCGGACCATTCTTCCTCGTATCATCATGCTATCGACCCTTGAGATCAGCGCCCTCACTGGTGCCTATACAGACTTCATTAGACAAATGAAATTATCGAGTTCGAGAGACCTGACGCGGACTCATCCAGAACTCTACTCTCAAGATGCAGACCTCTATATCGGCACGATGAAACGTGTCGCGATGAATATAAAGGTAGCGCTCAAGATTCTTGCGCAGCAGCAAGACGAGTGTGGGTAAGCCTTGCCCATATAATGGGCTATGGCCTGTCCGTCAAGGAAGGGCTGGGGGTAAGATGGGTGGTGCCTGCGTTCCGGCAGTGGGTGTATAATAGGACATGGAGCCGCCGACCGAGATTTAACCGATGTCTCCCTGGCGACGGCCCAGGGCGTCAGTGTCGAGCTGACCACGGCGGCTTCATTTTCGTGCTGAGAGAGTATGCTACACAGGGAATCAGGGCGGAGTCAAGGAATCATCCACGACTCAGTATGAGCGTGGGTAAGATTGTATATAAGCCCCTTATAAATTGTATGTATAATGCAAAGCCAATGAACGGGAACGAACGCTCTATACCCCAAGATTTTGATCGGGATACGGCACCGGACCTGTCCGGGGACGGCTGGCCGGAGAAATTCGCCAAGGCGACTGTCCGCCGTGGCAGGCCGCCGGTCGCCAAACCGAAAGTGTCAACGACTATCCGTCTGTCGCAGGACGTAATCGATCACTTCAAGGCCGGTGGTCGCGGCTGGCAGACGCGGATCGACCAGGCGCTCCGTGAGTGGATCGGGAAACATGACGCCGCGTGATTCAGATGTTTCTATGGGTCAAGCAAGGCACGCTTGACCGCCTCCGGTTCCCTTTCGAGTACACGCAGCAGGGTTGCGGCCGGGCCGCTGACCCGCCGTGTTCCCTGCTCCCATTTCCGGTAACCGGATAGGCTCATGCCCATCAGCGGTGCCATCTGGGCTTGCGTCAGGTGCGCCTGCTTCCGAACCTCGTGCGGAGTCACAACAGTGTGGAGAATGGCAGGGCTGTCGCCCTTTGCATGGGCGAGGGCCTCATTAAGGGACTGGAGCAGATTGTCGCCAAATGTGCTCATTGCCTCTCCTTTCCTTCCATGTTGCCTTGAGCGCGGCTGCGAGCGCCGAAACCGCGCGCCGCTCTTTTGATGTCATGTCGGTCTTTGCGGCTTTCGCGTAGGCGAGTAACGCCTAACAGGTTTTGGCGAGTTGGCCGAACCCATGCCGGTATGTAGCGGGCATGGGGTGCGTATTGTGGGCTGATATAGGGGAGCAATGTAAAGTACAGGAATGATTGTTTCGAGAGCGCTGGGAAGGATAGAGAAGGGAATATCGTCGAGCCTACTGACGATTCAACCAGCGCCTGTACGTAGTCTCAGCCCTCTCGCCCTCCTCGTCAAGGTAAGGGCGAAGCTCCGGGTATTCGGTCACCAAGGTCTCTAGCTTATCTTTCGCTTGAGCTGATCGAGGAGGGGAGGAATCATCCCACATGTACATTGCGGCACGATACAAAGCTGCTGCCAGATCGAATTCCTCTGCCTGTGCTAGCAATTCTGCAATCCAGCATCGAATGTAACCCTTGTTGATGAGGAGGTGCTCCTGATTCAGGCTCTCTTCGAGTAACTGAGCCGACTTGACATAGCAGATCAGAGCCTCCTCCAAGCGATTCATCAGGAAGAGACATCGGCCGATATTGCCATAGAAGGGTGCTGTCTGGTCTGGAATTTTCCCGCCCGGTTTCACCACCACCACCAACGACGTTCCATCAAGGAAGCTCTCAAGTGCTTCAGAGACGCGCCCTGCATCCCGTCGAGATAGAGCCAGATTGTGACTCGTTGAGAACTTTGTATCGACGGATGTCGATTTTTTTAGGCGTTCGCCCTCCTCCCCCCATCGAATAGCTGAGTCGTATTGCCCGGTATACCAATTCGCATAGCACTGGAGATCACAGAGCAAGATGAACTGCGAACTCCTACCTGGGATTGCAGCTTCATAGCGTGTTAAGAGGTCCTTGGAAGCGTCGTGCCCGATCTGGACCATTTGCGTAAGGCACTTTTCGAATACGTTATCGAAATCCTTGTATGAAGAACACGCCTCCGCCCAGTCGATATCGTCGAGAAGACGCATCGTCATCCGGATCATCTCTTCTGAGTAGCCACGGTTGATCAGCGGGGAGACGATTTCTGCGATGGTCGAAGTGGCTTCTTCAAAGCGCCCAAATCTGATCTGTAACTCAGCTTTTTGTATCCAATGTTCCAGGATCTCGTAAGACGGGTCCTGCGGGAGCAGAACCTTGAAGCGGCCGATCATCCGGTCTAGGAAGCCGAGGATCGCGCCAACAGACTTCTCCCGCTCTCTCTTCGGAAAGCTTGACCTGACAAACTCGCGAATAATCGGGTGTAACCCGAGCAAAGGCTCGCTTCCCGACTGTGTCCGTGTCTCTATCAGATGGAAGGAGCGTAGTGTCCTCAGCGCTTTATTCACTCTATTAAAGTTGATCCCGGGAAGAAACTCGAGCAGTTGATTCTCGGGTTCTGGTCGGTCCAATTCGGCCATGGTGCGAAGCACACTGCGCTGCTGGGCGTTCAACATGCCCCAGATGGTCTTCGTCGTATCCGGAAGCGTTGCTCCGCCTTGCTTAATCAGATCTAACGCTCCGCGAAGCCCATCTTTATGCCGAAGGGCCTGCATCGCAACAAGATTCACCCACAGGGGATGTCCCTGCGTTATTTGATACAATTCCTCTGCCAGATGCCAATCCTGCTTACGGACATTACGGGCCTTAATCAACTCCCGAGTTTCATCCTCCGTAAAGCCAGCGAGGGGAATTCTTATGGCTCGTGATTCATCAACTTGAATGTCGGGGCGGCAAGTGAAAAGGAAGAGGCTGTGATGACCGCGTGCTTGAGCCTCTGAGATGAGGACATCAAGTCCTTTTACAGGCCCGAGTGTCTCAAGATCGACATACTGGTCCACATTGTCGAAGACGAGAAGGGCCTTTCGGTCTTGAAGGACGCGAAACAGTATACCGATCACCGCTCTGATATCGGTCGCCTCGATCCGACTTGCGTCTATTGCTCCATTACTCAAACGCTCGATAAGGCGAAGGATTTGTGTGCTCAACCTATCGCTTTCCTCTCGGCAGTCCCTCCAGTCCCAGAACTCAAAACGTTCGCTCGGTGTTATGGCCTGTTGTTGTAGAAACTGGCCAGCAAGGGCTGACTTTCCCTGCCCTCCCAGCCCGGTAATAAAAGCCACGGGTGTGCTTAAGGAAGCAAGCATATTCAATTCTTGCTCTCGCCCGACCCAGGGGGTAACAAACAGCGGTCGATCTAGCTCCGCAGAGGATTGCTGCGGCTCCTCAAGATTAATCTGAATGTGTATCTGGTGTTGTCCCACACCCCCTCTGATCTCCTCTTTGTTGACGATGGGAATCGTCTGTGAGCCTCTGGTCGTGCCAGACGTTGCTGAGTCACTCAGCTTCAGTTGTTTGTGGAGTTCCTCAAGTACGGAGCAACAGTCGATGCCTCGGTATAATGAAACTCTCCCCCGACCAATTCCTGGCTCAAGTAGAGCGAGGAGTCTTTCGTTCGACGCCTCGATGGTCGCCGGGTCCTCTTCATGAAACGCCCATATGATCTCTGGAGTACTCTCTGAATCTGATAGCAAATCTACAAGAGTCCGAGTCATCACGTCGTCCCACCCGCTGTATCCAATAACAACAAGGGTCGAGGCTTCGACTACCCGTGCTAGTGATTTTCCAAGCTGTGGGCGTGGATGAGTTAATTGCTGTGGCGTGTGAAGCGTGTCATAGCCATACCAATATCCATGTAGGTGGACGATATGGGTCCCTTCCCCAACAGTCTGCCCCAGGTTTCCGTCGTCGTGAAGCACCGTTCTGTAGAATCGGCCACTATGCTTCGATACACTGACCTCGATCAACGGATCGAAGTTTGTCGTCAACACCGCTCTGCCAAATGTCTCAGAGCAGGTTACCAGAAGATTTCCGAGTATATCCACGGTACGTGGCAAGACCCAAGCATCAACTTCAGCCTCCAGAGTTTGACAGGTGGCAAAGTCTGCATCACGCGGTGACTTCTTGAGGAGGTGGGAAGGCCAATTGTTGCCGTCTAAGGCTTGCCACACGGCAGTTCGGACAATTTTATTCGCGACATCTTGCCCTCGCCGTCCATGCAAGAAAGCAAAGGCGCTCTGATACCGATTCGCCGATTCTCCTGCGATACTCTGATCAAATTCAGCTTCAGCGTCGCTCCCCTCGAACTCACGACGGATGAGGTCAATCATGCCTGGGACCCCAGGCACGCCGTGCCCTCCCTCATGATCGGGCAGTGAGAGCGGCGACCCCACAAGGAACGTGACGGGCCTGTCACCCTTCTGGTTACAGAGCCGATCAACAAGATCAGCCAGCGTATAGTAAATTTTCTCCATTTTGAAACCTAATTCGGGCCGTATAGGAAAGGAAAACCGTGTAGCTCCACAAGGTATGATGATTCGGTCGGTTGGTCTATATCGCGCCGAAAAACCAGGAAGTGCTCAATTTGGTTCTGAAGAGTCATAATGACAACAGTCCTTGGTTTATAGTCAAACTCCTTTTTGTTGAGGGGATTTGAATCTCTGACCTTAATAATTCTATTATAATTATGAATTGTATGTATAATAGGATATGCAGTTTGAATGGGACGAGGTCAAGAATCAAGCCAACATACGTAAGCATGGCATTAGCTTTGAAACCGCCAAACGCATATTCGAGGGACCCGTCGTAACCCGGATTGACCAACGCAAGGATTACGGCGAGGACCGTTATATCAGCATCGGTCGGGTGGAGCCCGCAGCGCTGATCGTGGTCGCCCATACCAGTCGGAACGGCCGCATTCGCTTGATCTCCGCCCGTCCGGCGTCTCGCAAGGAAAGGCAGGCTTACCATGAGCAGATACGATAAACCTCTCACCCCCCGACAGATCGCGGCCACGAAGGATGAGGACATCGATTTCAGCGATATTCCTGAGCTGGATGAGAGCTTCTGGCAGCAGGCGGAACTCGTCGAGCCCGACCTTACTGACCAGATTACCCTGCGTGTCAAACGGTCCGTGTTGGCCTATTTCAAGGCTCCGGGAAAGGGCTACCAGACGCGGATCAACCAAGTGCTCGAAAGCTATGTGCGAGCGCAACGCGGCCTGAGTTGATCTGATTGATCTTGATATAGCCACGATGGTGCTGTCCTAATTTGAGCCCGAGTGTCCTAGTTTCAGGAGGGGAGTGTCCGAATTTGAGAGGGGGGGCTGCCTCCTTTGGAGGTATGAGCGGGAAGCGGCTCCGGTATCAGGATTTGATCGCATAGGAGCATTCCCTCTTCCATGTCTACGCAAAAAAGCGTAGAAGGGAGCCGGCACAACAAGCGAGAAAGGAGATGGTATGGCAACCGGAAGCCGGGGACTTTCGGAATACGTGGAAGGGAGACGATTCAGCACCATTCTCGCAGACCCACCATGGAGATTCATGAATCGGACCGGCAAGGTCGCGCCAGAGCACCGGCGACTATCGCGGTACGAAACACTCTCGGTCGAGGAAATCTGTGACCTCCCTGTGTCTGACCACGTCAACGATGTGGCCCACTGTTACCTGTGGGTCCCCAATGCCCTGTTGCCCGAAGGGCTGGCTGTCCTGGGGGCGTGGGGCTTCACCTATAAGACCAACCTCATCTGGCACAAGGTACGCAAGGATGGCGGCTCAGACGGCAGAGGTGTTGGCTTCTACTTCCGCAACGTGACGGAGGTGCTGCTGTTTGGCGTCCGCGGCAAGGGGGCCAGAACTCTTGCTCCCGGTCGGCGGCAGGTCAACTTGTTCAGCAGTCGGAAGCGGGAACATTCCCGCAAACCCGATGAGCAGTACGCTATTATCGAGAGTTGTAGTCGCGGCCCCTACCTCGAATTGTTCGGACGCGGCTGTCGCGACAACTGGACCGTATGGGGCCAGCAAGCCGACGAGGACTATAAGCCAGACTGGCCGACATACCCCCACAACTCAGCCGCAGAAATGATCCTCGCCAAGTGAATCTGTCTGACCTTTCAGGTATGGGGTTCGACGTGGATACCCGAAATCACGCTGAGGCTATCCTCGTACGAGACTTTCCCGTACCCCTGGGCGAGTTGTGTGATGCATTAGCTACCTTCACGATTGATGATGTCGAGCTTATACGAAGCGGTGGTGGTGAAGCTGCCTCAACACAGCGCCTCCGGCACGCTTTAGCCGCTCAGGGATGGCCCAAGCGGAACATTGAAATACAGAAACTGATAGATGGCGAGGAGCGGGGTTCCACCACGCATGAAATAGACCATGTGAGGAAAACCAGCGCAGGCTCAATTGCCCTGGAAATCGAGTGGAACAACAAAGACCCATTCTATGACCGTGATCTTGAGAACTTTCAACGCCTCCATGTAGAGGGGGCCATCAGCGTAGGGGTCATAGTGACCCGAGGGGCGTCACTGCAAGAGCAATTGGGGAACATCGTTCACCGCGCCGCGATCAGATACGAGTGGCAGGGCTTCGAGGATCTGGAACAGTTCGGCCTGACACCAACTCTCCGTCAAAGAACCATCGTAAACAGTCAGATCAAAAAGGGTCGCGACTTCGCCGATGCATGGGCGCGCGTATTCGTCGCAGACAAGTTCGGTACAGCAACCACCCACTGGGACAAACTCAAGCAGCGACTTGAGAGGGGGGTCGGCAACCCTTGCCCATTGCTGCTGATAGGGTTGCCGGCAAACATCATAATCCCCAATACGTAAGGGGAATCAATGCGACGTGCGTCCCATACGCATACGCCGTAGGCGGCAAAACATGCGCAGCGTCTTGTGTGTTGTGGCAGTGCTCCTGCCGACGTGGGTGTTTGCGCAGAGCAGTGTGTACATCGCAGAAATCGAGCGGTATGTGGTGACGCCCTGCTTGCAGGCACGCATGCACAAGCCGGGCGGCCGTTTCTCCGATGTACGCACGCTACTGGAGACCTTCGTGGGGTCGGCCCTTGATGAAACGAGAAAGCGGCTGCTTCCGCTCGTGCGCGGAAAGAAACGGGCGCAACGTATGGTGCTGTACCGAGCGGCACGAGAGGTCTGTATCAAGGGTGGGTAGGAAGAGGAGTGGAGAATGATCCTTGTTTTTGTAGGAGCAGGCGGCGCGGGCGCGGTGGACCCTAAGCAGTAATAATAACTTGTTGCACGCCCAATCGGGCGGCCTGTATGTTTGCGAGGCGGACCACGGTTCTTCTCGATTTCCGAAAATGAAAGGAGAAAGACAAATGCCAGAAAGTCGATCCCACAAGAGCACTGCAAACCGATTGGCTAAAATCCACAACGCTGAATACAACCAAGGCCAGGGACCAGACATCAAAACAGAGGACATCACAATCGAAGTCGAGACGCCCGACAGTGTCGCTGATGCCGGTCGCCAGCTAAGAGGATATCGAGGGCCAGTCTATATAGCTGGAACCAACAAAGAGGCTGTTGACAGTGCGCTTGAGCGTTATAGGGACTCCACCATTGGCGTGATGGACAATCAGGGGAACATTATCAAGCCTTCGTCACGCTAGCCGCCGAGCAAGAGAGATGTGAAACTTGCCCGCAAATACTGGCGGCCTGCAATCAGGGTCTTCTGATACGCTCAGCCTTTAGCCGCAAGAAGCGCCTTGAGACGGGATTCCGTCAATCCGTTTGCGGCTGCCTCCTTGCCCAAAGCGTCCATCGTCATGGTCAGACGTTCCCAGGCCGCGCCGATGCGCCGGGCTTCCGGCTGCATCCCCTGAAGGGCGACCGTGCGGGCCAGTGGAGCGTCCGTGTTTCCGGCAACTGGCGCGTGGTGTTCCGTTTCGAGGACGGCGAGGCTGTGGCCGTGGACCTGATCGACTACCATTGACCGAAGGGGAGCGCTGACCATGAACGAGACTGCAAGCGACCATGTCGGCCCAATGATGAACCCGCCGCACCTGGGCGAACTGATCCGCGAGAGCATGGACGAGGTAGGCTGGAACGTGACCGAGACGGCAGAGCGTCTGGGCTGCGAGCGTGGCACGCTGTCGCGCCTGCTGAACGGCAAGGCGGGGGTGTCCGCGAACATGGCGCTGGCGCTGGAGGACATCGGCTGGGGCACTGCCGAACACTGGCTGCGGATGCAGGCGCGCTACGAGCTTGCGCGGGCACGCCGGGACCGGGCCGCTGACCGGCGCGCGGGCGCGCTCCGAGCATGATTCCTTGGTGCGCTTCCGCTGCATGACGCCGGGCATTGCGTGTCAGCGTTCCACTGCGGGGCGGAAAAGGACAAGCCGAGATCAAGGCCAGTCACGATGACATTCATTACAGAAAAACCACCGCCGAATGGTAGGGCAGCGAAATGCGCGGGGCAGTTGGAAGAACATCTCTATGAGGCAGCCGTAATGCTTGCCGTGGCGCGGTGGATGTTCGAGCTAGGCGCAGAGAAGGTGTGTGTACATCCCGATGGAATGCACGCCAAGCAGTTCGACATTTGCGGCTGGTTGAAGAACGAGGGGTTCAAAAGGATCGCCGAGAGAGGAAAGACTCGCGAGGCGGGAACGTACACCCGCTGTCACCAAACTCTTGAGGTCGAATTTATGCCTGGGCGGGGCGATGTCGTCGCAGACTTGAAAGGTCGTCGCGTCGTGGTGGAGACAAAAGGGGGCATTATCAACACGCGCCACCCGGGACAGCAATCGAGACTACGCAGGCACCTCTATGAGGCGGTTGGCATGCTACTTGACGGCCCGAACGACGCGGACCGCTTGATTGCGGCAGTGCCACTGCATCGCGAGACCCAAAAGATCGCCCGCAGGATGGCTGGACGATGCCTCGATGCGGGGATCGAAATCGCCCTAGTCTCCGGCAAGGGTGACGTTCAACTTTGCGCTGAAGATGCACAGGGTTGAGCGGTTGAAGGGACACTTCAACACCCGTGCTCCCGAACGGCCCTTTTTAGGGCGATAATAGACTTGACTAACCCATCTCCTCCATGCCTCGGACAAGACCTTGATCCGACCTGTCACGGGAAGAGAGTCGATGAAAAGAGGATGTCTCTATGGTTTCTACACGACGCTTTCGTCAAGCCTTTATTGAGCAGTGGAATGATGAGATTCGCAACAACCGGGAGGCCTTGCTTGAGCATCACCCAGGCACTTCCTCCTGGAAAACTCCCTGGACCGCCTACATGCTGAAGGGAGAGAACGCCTTTCTCAAGAAAGTCGCAGACCGCCTGAAGCTCACGATGAGGCCGGAGGTACGGACCCTGGATGCGATCTACTACAAGGCAGGCAATGAGGTTCTTCCGGAAAAGAAAAGGCCGTATCCGGCCCGCTTAGAGGTGTGTATCGAACACGAAAATGGACGCGATCCAGAAAAAGAGATGTACAAGTTACTGATATGGCCTGCGACGTTAAAGGTGCTGATTCTCTATGATAACTCACGCCGGGCGCAACGGGTTGACAGCAAACTGACACAATTCTTTGAGATGGCCCAGGAGATCGACAGGCAACGACCGGGAGTATCGGAAGCGGCCTATCTCTTCCTGATCGGTCGGGGTGAGGAGTACGGGCAGCCCCTCACCTGGCGGTATCTGTGTGCGCGGGATGGAGACTGGCCCGAACAGCCACGTAAGCCCCGAGTATTGAAGGCCGAGAGGTGTTCGCGCACATCCTGCGCTCAGCCCCTTCATGCCAAATCTCCCCGGAGTCGTGCTGCGAGCCACGGGAACGAGGGTCGAACCATATAAACCCTCCTTGTGGTTTGAGTATTTCCAAAACCATTTTTTCAACGTCAATGAATGAGCGGATGTGCTTTTGAGTAACGTGGGATATGGTTCCCATTTTTCCAGGAGGTCATATATGAAGAGGGAATCCGGCTCAAAGAATTTTCCCATTTGGCTGATTGGGGACTCCAACCCTGAAAGTTGGGCGGATGTTCTCAATTATCCTCTCGATCCCAGGCACCCCGCACGCCATAATATTTGGACTCCAATCCTGGATGGCATTCAGGAACAGGTATTCTTAGCCGACGGTCGAAGAGTGGCGACTGACCAGCTCTATGCGCGAAATGCCGTTCAAGATAAAGGAGAGAGGCCACCAGGTACGGAGATCGTATGGCAGCCGGGACTCCTAAAAGAAGTGCACAATTTTGCCAGTCTTTTAACCTTACACACTCCGAAACTGGTCTTCACGTTTGGCGCATTCGCGTTTGAATTCGCTAGACGCAGTTTAAAGGAAAACCCGGAAGAGAAGACCAAAGGCTGGACCACAGAGAGATTAGGGCAGGAATTCCGACAGAGGGTTAGAGACTTCGACCCTGAGGGGATCAATATCTTCCCGCTGCTCCACATAAGCATCGCCCGGCGCTGGTTTCTGCAAAGCCACAACTATTTCACCGGCAGGGAGGGAGGGAACTACTTCGATTATGTAGCCAAGGAGATAGCGCCCCTTCTTCTTGAGCACAAGCTCTCCCTTCCCATTTGGGCTCAGCAAACTAAAGTCGTTGACTCGAAAACAGGCAAGACAATTAGTGCTGAAGCGGTCGATCCCAAAACAGGCGAAACACTTATTGTCGAAATCGAAGACGGTAAGCTGGCGCAACTGAATGATGAATTCAGATCCCAGGAAATACCCAAGAGAAAACTGAACCGTATGATCGACAATTTAGCAATTCCTGCTGATGCTAAAGCGTTCGTTGCGTCCCTTATGGACAAAACGCTCAGAGTCGGAAGCATTGTATTGAAGGTCGGAAAATGGATTGTTGAAATTATGGTTGATATTGTAAATCAATTTCCCAAGACAACGGCTAGTCTTGTCTTGGGCGTGATTGTTTTTCATCTTGTTAATTCTATCACTCTTTTGGGATCGTTCCTTGGGATGCCGCTGGTTTCGATATTGGTACTTTTCGGTCTGAAAGAGGATTTTATGGACTGGTGGAGAAACCCAGCCATTGACCGAAAAATCAGGGAAGCAATTCGGCCATTTGAAGTATTGAAAGGAGCAAGTTGATGTCCCAATACGATGAGCTCGAAGAAATAATCGCTCATGACTTGATATTCAAATCAAGACTCGGAATTGGAGAGAAGGATTATAATTACTTAAAAAAGAAGAACTTATTAGACTTCGTTGGAACGATAGGCACTGGAGGAGTCGCCGCAGGGGGTGTCGCCAGTTCAACTGTCGCGACAACTTTTTTCCCAGCCTCGGGATTTCTCGCCACGCTTGGTTTTGGAGCTGCTGCTACAACGCCCATCGGTTGGGTAATCGGAGCAGGCGTCCTTGCCGGAGGTGTATATCTTGGAGCAAGAAAGCGCTTGGAAGCTGGAAGGAATGAAAATGAAAAGGTTGTCATCCCCGTGTTTATCAATACCCCGTTAGACTTGATTGCTAATGAACTCCTGGGATTTATGCTGCCTTTAAGTCTGAGAATTGCAATCTCTGATGGTCGAATTATCCAGTCGGAAATAGACGCGATCGCGGAGCACTATGCCAAAGACTGGGGGTACGCAAGAGCCTTCGTCGATAGGGCGATAAAAGAGACAAAGAGCAATATAGGGAGCAGGTCTTACGAGAGTCTGTCGGAAGCCCTTTCAGAATATTGTGATAAGAATCAAGACTGCAATCGAAAAGCTATTGTCGCATTTCTCCTTAAGCACTTGGAGGAAGTTGCCGACGCGGGTGGAGATGGCGCCCGTAAAAGGGAGGGGTTGGAGGAACTGAGAGAGGCTTTCTCCAAAATAAGATAGACGAGAGCTGCTTCGTCAGCGGGCAGTAATAGTCGTCTAGCAATGATTCACTCATCCCAGCCCTCTCCCAGAGGTACTAATAGACTTGCGGCACCAGTCCTATAATGGTTGGGACTCACTCGGCTGTTCGAGCCAACAGCCGTCCTGCACTCACAGATTTGAATAAGGATAAGGCATGCAAGATTTGACACGACAACAACTCCAAATCAATTTGAATCGACTTGTAGGACGTGCACAGAGGGCCGGGGGATGGGATATCCCGACATGGACGTATCAGGTCAAAGCCCAGCTTGTGCGGTTAGGCCAAAGAGCAGGCTATCAAACGTGTACAAACGGGACAGTCCGGGGAGCGAGGTGGGATAAGGAATGGCTCTATGACTTGGTCTGGGTGCATGCTAGTGACGGTTTTGTCGTGCAGGATGTCTTTCTTGTAGCGGAAATCGAGTGGAGGGGGACTCGTGCTATTCAGCAGGATTTCCAGAAACTCCTGCTCGCTCGGGCAGACTGTCGGGTGCTGATTTTCGACGACATAGCGGGTTTACGCGACCAGCTTATCGAACAAGCCCGCACCTTCGGGAAAAGCCGCCGCGGAGATTGCTACCTTCTCGCCAGTTATCGCGATGGCAGATTCTCTGTGCATGAAGAGATCATCTAAGCGTGTGGCTGCATCTTGAATTTACTGACGCAAGTATATGATTACCCAAATTAGGACACTACCCTCAAGTGGGTGGTCGAGTTGTGGAGCCAAAATCTCCGATATGACCTAGCCATCTAGGTCGTCGCCACTATCCAATCACCGCACGCTCATTGCTCGGCTGTATTTCCCCATTATACGAATCAATCTGTCGATCTCTCCGGTACCCACTCGGTCCTCTTTCGAAAATCCCAAAAGTTGTACGGGTGACTCATTCGCCCTGCCTTGTGGCATTAGGCTTCCAAGTAGCCGTGCGGCTACTTGATTGTTATTGAACCGTGCCCTGAGACACCGACGTAAACCTGTGGCCAGTAAATCCGCAATTTGAACCCCGTAGTTCTGCTTGGAGTCGACGAATTTGAGGTCTTCCCGGATCAGTTGTCCGATGTTTGTTAAACCAGCGTTTCCAGTATCGATACCGTATTCGGTCTTCAGATAAGTAGGCGCCTTACCTTCTGGATATTCAAAGCGCTTGAACGCGCTATAATCCGCACCCTCCAACTTCATTATTATAGGTTTCTCCAGCGAAAAGCTTTGTAACCACGGAGGTGTAAGTATTTCGAAAGCCTTTTCATATTCAGTTTTCGTTGAGTTCTTCTGATCTATCCTCCAACTAAATTTGCCAAGCTCCTCTGGAAACCTCTGCACGAAATACAGGGTTCCTGAATGTATCACCGACTGAATCAAAATCACTTGGCACTTTAACTGAATATATAGTTGCGGTGGGAGATTTCGAACTCTATCGGAGAGGTTTTTCACCGCCTGTCGGCCAGCCTCGTAGCGCATTACATCTATGTGCCTGGTGATCTCTGTAGCCTGTATGTTCCGGTGTTTCCCAATGTGGGCAACACTATTCAGCCCAGCATCGGTTGCTACGGTAAAAAGAATGCCGTGCAATTGGTTGAGATGAGAGAGAAAATCGAAGTAATCTCTTTCACTGATATCCCTAAGCTTAATTTCATTTGGTGGGCGAGCACCCGCTGAGATTTGTAAGTCAACTAACGCTTGCCTCATTTGACTCCAGTCGAATTCAGGCATCATGTAAGCGACGATAACATTCCATGAGTTCCGTTTAGGTGTACTCACAAACGATCCAGATTCGTCAAGAAAAATGTACATAGAGAAATAGCCCGCTGGGGTTGATGCCAAGTAGGCGAACTGAGAGCCAGTCGAAGGACCTCACACTTGGCAAGGCTATCCGGTCTGTGGTCATTTATGTAGTCTCCCTCAAGATAATCAGAAAAACGCCCCCCGTGCTTCCTCTTGCCTCATCCGCCCGTCTCTTATATTTCTGGTTTTTTCACAGCAGGAGGATAGATTATGCATTTCATGTGGTTTACGGAACGCGCGTATCACTACGACCCGGAAGAACATCCGGAGCAATACCGCGACCTCGAAAACGAGATTGTTCGCAAACGCAGCTTTTTCGGAACGCCGAACCGCTATTTTGATCGTCAGCACGGCGCGCGGTTGCTCAACCAGTATCTCGACGAGAAAATCTATACCGATCAGGAGCTGATGAACTTTGACGGCATCATGCTCAACGAGCACCATGCCACCCCCTTCTGCCTGGGCGCGGTCATGGATGTCGAAGCCTCGATCCTGGCCAAGGCGACTAGCCGGGTCAGAATGGCTCTGCTCGGCAACCCGGTTCCGACCGTCTCGAATGCGCTCCGACTGGCCGAAGAGCTGGCTATGATCGACCTGATCTCCAATGGCCGCCTGATCTCCGGCTGGGTCCGTGGTGCGGGCAGCGAACAGCTCGCCAATAACGCCAACCCGGCCTTTAACCGCGAGTACTTTGAAGAGGGTATCGACTTTATCATCCAGTCGTGGACCAAGCCCGGTCCGTTCCGGTATGAGGGCAAACACTTCCACTTCCGTCACGTCAATCCCTGGGTGCTGCCCGTCCAGGAGCCGCATCCGCCCTTCTGGATTCCCGGTCTCATCAGCCCGGAAACCGCGGCCTGGTGCGCCAAGAACCGCTACCCCTATGTGGCCCTGGCCACCCGGCTCGAACCCACCCTGGAACTGTGGGATTTCTACAATCAAGCCGCCGCTCGTGAAGGCTATCAGGCCGGGCCGGAGAATTTCGGCTATCTGCAACCGGTCATGGTCGCGGATACGCAGGAACGTGCGGAAGAAATGGGCAAGCGTATTCTGTACGGTGGGGCCTTTGCCCACTTTGCCCGGCCCGAGTGGATGTTCCCGCCGGGCTATAACTCGAAGGCCGCCACCCGCCGGCTGGCTCAGACCAACTTCGGCGTCAATGCCTCTGCCGGACCGCTGTACGGTGAGGGCGGAGAAACGACGGTCGAAGAGATCGAGGCCGTCAAAAAGACCATTTACGACAGCTATCCCGGTGTCCTCAAGGATATGGTCATGATCGCGGGTACGCCGGACAACGTGATTCCCAAGCTCAAGAAAGTCCAGGATATCCTGCGGCCGGGCATCTTCTCCTTCTGGCTGGACGGCCCGGTGCCGGCCAAGGATCGGATGCGCTGTCTGGAACTGCTCAACCGCGACGTCATTCCGGCCATGCGCGAGCACGGTAAGACGCTGGGGCTGGTCGATCCGTTTGAGAAAAAGCCCGGCTCGCGGCCCCTGGCCAACGGCCGGCCCGAGCCCGTCAGCGATGCCGATGCTTTGGCCGAACTGATGGCTGCCTAAGTTCACCAAGCTGACCGGCTCTTGTAAGCGGGAGCCGGTCGGTCTCTACTCCCAACCCAACCGTAGCCTTCCGCGATGAGGGGAGAACAGCAATGAGTGATTTTGATCCAACCCAACGCGGCTTTGTCAGCTATATCGACAAATCGCGTGAATTCTACTTGGCGAAGGGCTACGGCAATCCCTACCGCTGGGCGTCCAACCCGGACGCGCCGTTCACGCCGCTGACCAAGCCACTTAGTGAAAGCCGGGTGGCTCTGGTCACCACCGCGGCCCCGGATTTGCAGGGCGGGCGGAAGCGCAGCCGGTATGCCGCGGCCACCCGACCCGCCCCCGAGGCGCTCTACACCCGTCACCTGTCGTGGCACAAAACTGCCACCCATACCGACGATGTCGAAACCTTCCTGCCTGTCCGCCGCTTAAATGAATACGTGGCCGAAGGCCGGCTCGGCAGCCTGTCGCCGCGCTTTTACGGCGTGCCCACGGTCTATAGTGCGCGGCAGACTGTTCAGGAGGATGCCCCGGCCGTGCTCGACTTCTGTCGTGAGGATGGGGTCGATATTGCCCTGCTGGTCGCCCTGTGACCGGTGTGTCACCAGACCGTGAGTCTGGTCGCCCGACATCTTGAAGCGCAGGGTATCCCAACGGTCGTCCTCGGCTCGGCCCGTGATATTGTTGAGCAGTGCGGCGTACCGCGCTTTGTCTTTACCGACTTCCCGCTTGGTAATCCGTGCGGCAAGCCCGACGACAAGGACATGCAGCGGGCTATCGTCGGCATGGCCCTCGACCTGCTTGAGACCGCGCGCTATCCGCTTACGACGCTGCAAACGCCCTTTCGGTGGGACGAAACCGGCGAGTGGCGCGAGACGTATATGGAGCTTGCTGAGGACACGCAAGCGGCGTAGCATCCTTGCCTCTGGGGCTACCGCTAGCAACGTCATTCTGGCGGAAGCCGGAATCCAGGCTTCCAACCCTTGACCCTCTGGATGCTGGATCAAGTCCGGCATGACGAGAGCGGAATGGCAGCCATGTAGGTCGGGTTAGCCGTAGGCGTAACCCGACAGCCCATACTTGTCGGATTACGCTCCGCTAATCCGACCTACTTACCTTAGCCGCACAGATGCTCGCGTAAGGTCGTGCCCGTGTAGTCGTCCCGGTAGACTCCGCGTTTCTGGAGCTCCGGGACGAGGAGGTTCACCAAGTCTTCATAATAGTCGGGCGCGTAGAACGGCGGCGTAATCTGAAACCCGTTGCCGCCGCCTTCTTCGAGAAAGTGTTGCATGGCGTCCGCCACCTGCGACGGAGTGCCGACCAGCGGGTTGGTATCGCTGCCGGTCAGATAGGTTTTGGCGATATCACGCAGCGTGATGTTCACGTCGTATTTCTGATACATCTCGAACAGGCCCCTGGTGCCGGGTACGTCCAAGTCCTGGACCGGCACGTCAATATCAAACTGAGACAGGTCGAGATTGAAGTGCATCGACATCTGGGCCAATGAGGCTTCGAGCGGAATCCGGGCGCGAATGGTGGCCCAGCGTTCGCGCGCCTCGGACGCGCTCTCGGCCACCAGCGGCTGGCCGGCCCACATGATGGGGATGTCGTCCGGATTGCGGCCCAGGCGTTCCGCCCGCCCGGCAATATCCTCACAAAATGCGCGCATCTGCTTGACGCCACGAGCGGCGCTGAAGATGCCCTCGGCGTGTTGGGCGGCAAAGGCCCGACCCCGGTCCGACTGGCCGGCCTGAAACAGAAACGGCCGCCGCCGGGCAGAGGGTATGACCGTAAACGGCCCCTGGACCCGATACCACCGCCCCTGAAAGTCGACGCGGTGGACTTTGGACGGGTCGGCAAAGACCTTGTGCTCCATGTCCATTTGCACGGCATCCGGGTCCCAACTGTTCCACAGGCCGTAGCAGACCTGCATATATTCGTCGGCGCGCTCATAGCGGTCGTCATGCGCTGGCAGGCTCTCCAGCCCGAAGTTTCTGGCCTCGGCCGTTGAGGTCGAGGACACGATATTCCAGCCGATCCGGCCCTTGGTCAGATGATCGAGCGTCGATAAGGTCCGGGCCAGCAGAAACGGCGGGTAAAAGGTCGTAGACATGGTGACGGCAAAGCCGAGTTTTTTGGCGACTGCCGAGAGATAGGTTATCAGAGAGACCGGGTCATGGCTGGGGAATTGGATGGCGTAGCGCACCTGGTCGGGCTGCGTGCCACCCGCCAGGCTGTCCGCAAAAAACAGCATGTCAAACTTGCCGCGCTCCAGGGTACGGACCACGGATTCCCAGTACTCGCCCTCATACCATTTGTGACGAATCTTCTCGCGCGGATAGATCCACGACAGCGGCATATGCGGAGCCGGGGTAAAGAGCGCGAAGCAGGCGAGATGGATTTGCTTGGGCATAACCGTATCCTTGAACGATACACGAATACGCGGATCGCACCTAGCGTACTGCGTTCAGGGCGGTCTTGTCGAGCGGCTGTCAACGCTTGCTCTGAACCCCGGACCGCCTTATGCTGAATGCATGGCACGTAAAAGACACCCAAAGCGGATTCAGCGCAAACGCACCAAGGACTGGAAGATGCCGAAAAACGCCGTCTATGTCGGACGGCCCGGCAAGTGGGGCAACCCGTTCTTTCGGCTCAAGGAAAACCCCACCATGACCGTTGACCGGGGCTTTCTGGTTGCGGTGTACAAGCTGTGGCTGAACGACCAACTAGTCCCAGGGCTGGCGGCGCTTTTTACGGGCGGCGACTCGCTCCCGTCTCCGCCCTCACGGGAGACTATTCAGCAACACTTCAAGGGGAAAAATCTTGCCTGCTGGTGTCCGCTGGACGACGATTGTCATGCGGACGTGTTGCTCGCCATCGCAAACGAAGCGGGCCAGGAAGGTTAGGGCTTACCACCAGCCCAGCTCAAACGTATGCAGCGCGCGGCGCTTATAGTCGTACAGAGAGGTGCCGCAAAACCCGCAGCGGAGCGAAGACCACACCGAGCGTGGGCGAATCGCCGCATGGAGCGGCTTCATATAGTGCTGGTTATCCTCCAGCAAATCCTGGGTGAGCGCCCAGCGCGTGATTTCGTACAGCGCATAGCCGCAGGTCGGCTCCGGGCAGGTCAGGACCATCCCGGCGATAAATGGTCGATCCGATAGGGCGCGGTCCACTTATCGCACTCCTTTGGCATCGCGCTGGGTCCAGCGCCCTAATTGTGACATATGCACCTCGTCCGGCCCGTCGGCGATACGACAGAAGCGGCTGGTCAAAAACACATGCTGGATCGGCGTGTCCTGACTGACTCCCTTGCCGCCGAACGCCTGCGTAGCCCGGTCGGCCACGGTCTGGCACATCTGCGGGGCAACGATTTTGACCATGGAAATGAAATCACGCGCACCCTTCGGTCCCTCGCGGTCCATCTTGTCTGCCGCCGCAAGCACCAGCAGTCGGCACTGTTCAATGTCACACCGGGAGCGGGCGATTTCATGTTGGATGCTGGTCTTCTTGCTGAGGGTCTCGCCAAAGGCCACCCGGTCGCCAACCCGCTGACACATGAGATCGAGACAGCGCTGGGCCATACCAACAAACATCATGGCGTACTGAAAGCGACCCGGCCCGAGCCGGCCCTGGGCGATCTCAAACCCACGGCCCTCGCCGAGAATGAGATTCTCTTTGGGGACGCGGACATCCTCAAACACGAGTTCGCCTTCTCCGCCGGGAGAGTGATAGCTGCCAAAGGCTTTGAGTGGCCGGACAATCCGAAAGCCCGGCGTGTCAACCGGGACCAGGATAGTTGAGTGTTGGGAATGACGCCCCGCCTCGGGGTTCGACTTGCCCATGACCAGCATGACCTTGCAGCGCTCGCTTAGCACTCCTGTGATCCACCACTTGCGCCCGTTGAGCACATAGTGGTCCCCGTCGCGCACGATGGCCAGCTCCATATTCGTTGCGTCCGAGGAGGCAACCTGGGGTTCGGTCATGGCATAGGCCGACCGAATCTCTCCGTTCAGTAGGGGCTTGAGCCACTGCTCTTGCTGGGACGGCGTCCCGTATTTCGCCAGAACCTCGATATTGCCCCGGTCCGGCGCGCTACAGTTGAAGACTTCTTGCGCCCAGAATACCTTGGCCATGACTTCCATGAGCGGCGCAAATTCCAGGTTGGACAGGCCCGGACTCCAGGGCTCATATTCACGCGGCAGGAACCAATTCCAGATGCCGGCCTCTTTTGCCTTGCGCTTGAGGTCTTCAAAGAAGGGAGGATATTGCCACAGATTGTTCTGATCCTCGACAAACTCGTAATAGGCGTGCTCGACCGGATAGATATGCTCATCCATGAAGCGCTCAAGCCGCTCGCGCAGGGCCAACACTGTGTCGCTGGGGGCAAAGCTCATGGCAGGCCCTGCTCTTCCTTGGCCGTGACCAGACGTTCCTGTAAACGGTTCATGCCCCTGAGCCAGCGATCGTAGTCGCCGGTTTTGCGTTGCATATATTCCAGGACCTGGGGATGCGGCAAAATCAGAAAACGCTCGGCCCGCAGGCCCTCAACGACAACCTCAGCCAACTCCTCCGGCTCCATCAGGCCATCGACGCTCGCCGCGCGGCTGCTCTCGTTGTTCTCCAGCATGGGCGTTCTGACCGCTTGGGGACACAGCAGCGAAACCTTGATGCCCTGGTGCGCGTGCGCCAGCGCCAACCACTCCCCAAAGCCGACTGCGGCGTGTTTGGTCACGCCATAGGAGGCCGAGCCGATCTGATTGAGTAAGCCCGCGGCCGAGGCGGTATTCAGCAGATAGCCCCCACCCCGGTTAATCATGCGCGGCACCAGCGTGCGTGCGGCATAGATATGCGACATGACGTTGACATCCCAGCTCTTCTGCCAGGCCTCGTCCGAGGTTTCCACTCCACCGGTCACCGCAATGCCGGCGTTGGAACAGAACAGATCGATCGGGCCGATGTCGCGCTCGGTGTGATCAATCACCCGCACCACGTCAGACTCTTTGGACACATCGGCCGTCATGGCGACCGAGCCAATCTCGGCCGCGACCTCCGTCGCGCCGGCTGCGTTCAGGTCCACCACCACGACCGTCCGCGCGCCCTCGGCCGTAAAGCGCTGACATAATGCCTTGCCGATGCCACTCGCCCCACCGGTGACGACGATAATTTTCTCTTTGAGTTCCACAATGAGTCTCCGCTACGCCCTTAGCCCAGTTGATACACCCGGGCGGCGTTGCCGCCGACAATCTTGGCCCACTCTTCTTCGGTACAGTCGGAGAGCAGGTCGCCGAGAAACTCCTGGCTCTTGGGAAAGGTCGATTCGAAATGGGGGTAGTCGGAACCCCACAACAGGCTGTCTACGCCAATGATCTCCCGGTCGCGAATCCCCAGCCCGTCTTCCTGAAAACTCAAAAAGACGTGGCGATGAAAGAACTCGCTCGGCATGATGTCCTCTTTGAAGCGTTCCCCGGCAATCTCCCGCGCGCGCTGGGTGTAGTTATAGTCCAGACGGTCCAGGAAGTGGGGCACCCAGGACAGTTCCATTTCGACCGAACCGACTTGGAGTTTGGGGTAGCGTTCAAAGACGCCGCTGAAGATCATGTCGGTCAGACACACCCGGGGCCAGTGATCCAGGTTGACGAAAAAGGACGGCTTGGCCGCGTCCAGGAGGAGGGCGCTCGGGTCGTCCGGGTCGGGCCGGTTGGTGGTGACGTGCAGGCTGATGGGCAGGGCCAAGTCCTGGGCTGCGGCCCACACGGGTTCGTACTCCGGCCTGTCGTAGCTCATACCGCCCAAGGGCTGGATGGTAATCATAATGCCGCGATGGCCCAGCTTGGCGCAGTGTTCCATTTCCTCGATCCCCGACGGGATATCGTCGAGGTTAATCATGGCGATACCCCGCAGACGATCCGGAAAGGTGTCGCAGAACTCGGCCAGCCAGTCGTTATAGGCCCGGAACAGGACGGTCAGCAACTCGCTGTCCTGAATGCGCTGGTAGAGTTGCAGCCCGACGGTCGGATACACCAGCCCCATGTCGATGCCGTCGGCATCCATATCCTTGATATGCTCCTCCGGGATATAGGCGCCGGGTCGGACATTCTCTATCTTATCCTGAAAGCTCAGTCTGTCCGGGTCCTCGAAGCGCAGGCCGGCCTGGGCGGCGGCCGCCGCGGTCTGGACTTTAATGCCCTCGCAATACCACCAGTCGCCGTCCTCAGCCGGGATCACCCGTGGGGCGCGGTCGCGAAATTTTTTATCCAGCCGCGTCGTCCACAGGTCGAGCGGTTCAAAAATATGATCGTCCGACGAAATAACTTTGTGCTTTTGCATACGATTCCCTCCTTATGGAAAGCGCTGTCTTATGGAAAGAACAGTAGTTGTGCCCGCATTATCCGTCTGGAGGCGCAATCTTGTCAATCGGAACTGAGTATTTCTCCTCATTTCTGATTGACCCGTCCGGCCTTTAGCGCTACAGGGAATCTCAGGTATCAACACTATGGGCAGGAGGGACGATATGGAACTCAAAGTAACCCGTTGGAACAGGCCCGAACCGCCGACCCAGTCAGAACTGGTCCGTGCTCTGGAGGCCGAGGGGTTGGCCGCCTATATAGAAGACGACGAACCCAACCATTCCTATGAGGCGCATACCCACCCGAACGATGAGGTGTTGGTTGCCGTCCAGGGTGAAATCACCCTGGGCGTTGGCGACCAGAAGTGGGTGCTCAAGCCTGGCGACCGGCTCGACCTGCCGGCCAACACCCTGCACTGGGCCGAAACTCCGTCAACCGGTCCCATCCGGCTGCTGGGCGCAAGCCTCGGAGATGAATACGATCCGACCCGCGCGGACCGCTCTGAAGCAACCCGCGCACATCCGTAAGGCAGCGCGGAGAAAGAACGTCCATGCCGGCTCGAACTCCCAAGGAAGTAGAAGACCTCTTCCCTGAGGCGATGAACGCCCGCGATATTGACGCGATGCTGGCGCTCTACGAGCCGGACACGGTGTTCGTACCCGAACCGGGACAGGCTCCGATCCAAGGGGAGCAGGCCCTCCGCGAGCACCTGCGCACGTTTACCGACGCGCAGCCTGAGCTCTCGACCGAGGTCAGACACGTCGTACAGGCTGGAGATATCGCCCTGTCCTGGATTCCCTGGAGCATGAAGCGCACGAGAGCCGACGGTACGGAAGAAACCATCTCCGGCCGGGCCGTCAACGTCGTGCGCCGCCAGCCCGACGGCACCTGGCGCACGCTGATCGACAATCCATTCTTCGAGGAATACTGGGAAACACCAACGGAGTCGTAGATGCTCCGCGGGGCTACTTCATCGGTGGCGGAATCTCGTGCGGGTCAAGACCCAGCTCTAACGACCCGAGGCTGGACAGACAGAAATCGCTGGGCGGAAACTGAATGGCACCGACCGTACCATCCCGGAATAAACGCTCCAGCGGCGAACTCTTGAACAGGGTGTGGGCACCACCGAGGGTCAGGGCGTTGCGCCCGATGCGCGCCGTGGCTTCGCCGACCAGATATTTGGCCCGATAGAGGGCTGCGATGGCATTCTGCGTCGGGCCCTCGGTATCGCTCAACCAGGCCGAGTGGTAGACGTTCAGCCGTGCCGATTCGAGGTCTGCGTTCATTTCGGCAACTTTTCGTCGTACATCGGGATGATAGGCCATGGGTTGGGTAAAGCCCTTCGGCACCCGTTCCTGAACGACCTTCAGGATTTCTGTGTAAATCGCCGCGGCTACGCCCAAATAGACCGCCGTATACGAGGCCCAGAACCAGTTTGCCCCGCGGGCAATGGAAGGAAAGAAATTGTCGGTGTCAAATACGACCGATTCTTCGGGTACAAAGCAGTCTTCCAAAAGCAGGCAGTCGCTCCGGGTACCGCGCATCCCCAGGACATCCCACACCTCCTCAACCGTCTGACCAGGAGCGTCCCGCGGGACCAGAAAAACGATCGCCGCGCCGGGGGTGGTGGCGTCCTCGCGGCGTGCCGGGACTGCCCGAAAGTCCGCCGCCCCAACCATGGAGGAAAAAAACTTCTTGCCATTTATAACATAGCCGCCGTCCACCGGTCTCGCCTGGGTGGCCGGGGCGTACGAGGCCAGTAAGGCCGACGTGCTCGCCTCGGACGTTGAGCCAGCAACCAGATTATTGCCCTTGACCACCCAGTCTGCCACGCGCTGCTTCACGTCGGACGCAATCTCGATATTTTCCATCAGATAGCCGACCCAGGCCAGGTGCATATTGAAGGACAGCGCGGTGGCTGGGCAGCCCTGGGCAAGCTGTTCCAGGGCGAGCGAGTGGCCGAACAGTTGTTCTCCCCAGCCGCCCAGCTCCGTGGGGATATTGAGCGTGTGAAATTCGGCCTCGCGCAGCAGGGCATAGTTCTCGACCGGATTGCTTGCCTCGCGGTCGTGCTCGGCCGCCCTGGTGGCAAAGTCTGTGGCCAGTTCCCGGCACTGGGCTTGAATACGCTTGTGTTGGGTCGTCAGCTCGAAATTCATACCGCCCCCTTTGCTCTGCCCGGATGCTAGTCTTCGTCAGGTGGCAGAGTCAAGAGAAAAACGCTTTAGCTCTCATCCCCAGTCGTGGTAAGAGACAGGAACGCAGGTGATAATCGTAAAGGAGGAGCGTATGGGTATCGTTGATTTTTCTTTGGACGGCAAAGTCGCCATTGTGACCGGTGGCTCAAAAGGCATCGGCCGGGCGATTGCCTTGGCCTTCGCCGAGCACGGTGCGGACCTCGTGCTTGCCGCGCGCAGACCGGAAGCCCTGGAGCGGGCCAAACAGGATGTCGCCACGACAGGCCGTCGCGTTTTGACGGTACAGGCAGACATGTCGATCAGCGCGGACTGCGACAAGCTGTATCAGGCAACGATCGAAGAGTTCGGCGGTGTCGACATCCTGGTCAATAACGCCGCCGGTGTTTCACTGGTGACCCTGGCCGAGGAAAACGAAGAGGATTTCCTCAGGGTGATGAAGACCAATGTCTGGTCGCCGCTGCATTTGGCACGGCTGTGCCGGGAGTCCATGCGCCAACGCGGAGGGGGCGCGGTGATTAACATCACCTCGAATGAGGGAGTCCGGCCGTCCATGGGTATCGGAACCTATGCCCTGTCCAAGGCGGCCCTCATCAATATGGCCCAACTCCTGGGCAAGGAATGGGCGGCCGATAAAATTCGGGTGACCTGTATTGCGCCGGGTCTGATCCGGACCGACCTGGCAAAGGATTTGGTTGAGGCGGTTGAGACCAGCGGCTCTCCGATCAACCCGCAGAAGCGAGTGGGCGAGCCCAACGAAATCGCCGGGCTGGCCTTATTCCTGGCCAGCCCGGCCGGGATGTTCGCGACCAGCATGACCTATGTGGTTGACGGTGGCGAGGTCAGCGCCGGGCCGGGCGACGTGGTGGTCATGACCGCCGAGGAGACGGTCCAGGCGCAGAAGCAGGACTGAGGCCGCTTGCATCGGCTCCAGAGAGATGGCCGTGATGTCCACCAAAACTCCCCGCCAGCGCTATTTTGAGGAGCCCATCCGAGCGGCGGCAGCGACAGCCCGGCCCGTGTTTGAAACTGGCATCCCCATGCGGGACGGAGTCGAGCTTGCCGCGGACGTCTACCTCCCGCGGGCGGGCGACCGGCCCGCGCCGGCGATCGTCCAGTCCACGCCCTACGACAAGAGCACCGCGATTTTCTTTTTGGACGAGGCGCGTTTTTACCAGGAACAGGGCTATGCCGTCATTGTGAACGACGTGCGCGGGCGGGGGAAATCCGAGGGCCGGTGGCGGGCCTTTGTGCACGACGGGCCGGATACGCATGATGTGATTGAGTGGGTGGCCGGCCAGGACTGGTGCAGCGGCAAGGTCGGCACGACCGGCTTAAGCTATATGGGCTGGACCCAGTGGGCGGCGGCCGCGGAACGCCCGCCGCATCTGCGCTGTATGATCTCCACCTCTGCGGCCGGTCGCTGGCAACAGGAGATTCCGTACACCTGGGGCGTGTTTCAGCTCTATTTTGGCTGGTGGGTGTATCTCGTCCGACGGCGGATTGCCGAATTCCACGGGCTTGAAGTCCACGACTGGGACGACATCCTGCGCCGGTTGCCGCTGACCGCAATTGGCGAGTATATCGATCCGGTTGGGGAAACCTGGAACGATATGCTGACGCATGACACCCTGGATGCGCACTGGCAGGCGCTGCGTTTTGATGAGCGCTACGATCAGATCGATGTGCCCTGTCTCCATGTGACGGGCTGGTTCGATATGGAAGACCTGACCGGTGCCTTTCATCATTATGAGCATATGATGCAGGCCTCTCCGGCCCGCAGCCGACAACAGTTGATTGTCGGACCGTGGAGCCACGTCAACTGCCGCTGGCCGCACGATCAGTATGCTGGGGTGCACTTCGGGCCGGACGCGGCGCTGGACATGCATCAGGTCCATTTACGCTGGTTTGATCATTGGCTCAAAGGCCGGGACAACAGCGTTCCGAACGACCCGCCGGTCCGTCTTTTTGAAACCGGACGGAACGTCTGGCTTGAGACGGACCGCTGGCCGCTGAGCGATGCGGAGCGGGCGCTCTATTTGCACTTCGATGGAACCTGCGGGGCTTTATCCGCCAGCCCTCCCTCAACTGATGAACCTGCGCACACCTATCGCTATGACCCGAACGACCCGGCTCCAACCCAGATGGACGTCAAGCAATACCCGCTTGAGGATATTCCGCTCAACCAGGACCCGGTTGAGGCCCGGCCCGATGTCATCTGCTACACCAGCGATATCTTGCCGGAAGAGGTGGTCGTCTCGGGCTGGCCGCATATCGAGCTGTTCGCTGCGAGCGATTGCGACGACACGGAGTGGCACGTCAAGCTGACCGATGTGTATCTCGACGGCCGCTCGATGAAGGTCAGCCAGGGGTGTCTGCGCGCTTCGTACCGGGAGTCACTGCAACGGCCCAAGCCCCTCGTCCCCGGAGCGGTAACACGGTTTGCGGTGGAACTCTGGCCTACCCACTATGTCTTTTTATCCGGCCACCGTATCCGGGTCAGTATAACCAGTAGTGATTTCCCCTGGTTTGCCCGTAGCCTGAACCGGTTCGGCCGGCTCGCCGACCTGGCGCAGCCCCGGATTGCGAGGAACAGTGTCTGGCATACGCCGGCCTGTCCGTCCCGCCTCAGGCTGCCGGTCCGGAGCGGTTCGACCGAGACCTAAAGGCCCTAACCCGACGCCTGCCGGATGATACCGGCCACACGCTCCTGTTCTTGTGGCACATCTGAAGGTTCGACCGGGATGGGCAAGCGTTCCAGTTCGTCTTTGACAACACTGGTGAGGATTTCGGCCTCGCGGGTTGAGAGCTGCCACTGGGCAACGATATCTTCGGGGCTCCACTGGACGATCTGTCGAAAGCCGTAATCCGCCACGGCCTTATTGGTAATCTCGATGAGCTTTTCCATATTCCCCCCTTAGAGCCGACTGGCAACCGACCACGAGCCTCCGTCCACAATAAAGGTCGAGCCGCTGATGTAGGAAGACTCGTCCGATGCCAGAAAGAGAATCGTGTTCGCAATCTCCTCGGGCCGACCAATGCGGCCCAGGGGATGATAGCGGGCCGCTTTCTCGATGGCTTCCGTACTCTGTGTGCTGCCGCGCGCTTGCGGGGTGTCCACGAAACCAGGGGCAATGCAGTTCATCCGAATACCCTGAGAGGTGTATTGGCTGGCGGCCACCGAGTTGAGATGGATGATGCCGGCCTTACTGACCGCATAGGGTAGAGACTGGCTGTAGGCCTGGACACCGGCCATGGAGGCAATGTTGACGATGGAGCCGCCGCCGTTTTGCAGCATGGCCGGGATGGCGGCTTTGCAGCAAAAGAAGAGCCCTTTGAGGTTGGTTGACATCATCAGATCCCAGAGTCGTTCATCTACTTCCGCCAGCGGTGGTGTCAGAATCAGGACCCCGGCCGCGTTGACCATGACGTCCAGGCGACCGAAACGCTCAACCGTAGTGTCAACCATATGCGTGACTTGGTCCAGCTTGGATACGTCTACGGTCACGGTCTCGATATCCGGGCTGATTTTCTGCGCCAGACTCTTGGTCTGCTCCAGACCGCCCGGGTTCCGGTCGGCGGCCATGACCGCGGCCCCTTCTTCGGCAAAGCGGAGGACCGTCGCCCGCCCAATCCCTGAAGCGCCGCCGGTCACAAGAGCAATTTTATCCGTCAGTCTATCGGCCATCTTTTGCCTCCTTTGTTAGACCCCGGCCTGCTCGGTCTTATACCGGCGCGCCCCAGGTCAGCACGCGTCTGGGGTTCGCCACGATCAAGGTGTCGATCTGTTCGGCACTCAGTCCGCTACGACTCAGCATGGGCACCACGTTCTTGACCAGGTGGGCGTAGCCCCAGCCGCCGTAGCGGGTGAGTTGGACCTTCATCGCAATATCGTGGGACAGGAGCAGCCGCTCCAAAAAACCCGCGTCGATCAGGCGTTTCAGCCCGACAACACTCCCGGCATCCGAGCCCGTGTAGCGACCGACGCTGTCCACGTAGTATTCCATGCCAAAGAAGTCGTACTCGACGTAAGCGCCGCGTTTGGCCAGAGTCGTATGATATCCCAGGTCGTCGCTCGTCGGGCTGAGATGGCACAATATGACCTGATGCGGATTTGCACCTTCGCCTTCAAGAATATCGAGAACCTCGATCCCGTTTTTCTGCCACGGCAGCAGATGGACGCTGATCGGGGCTCCGGTTCGCCGCTGGGCGCGGGCGGCGGCGCGCAAGACCTTCTGTTCGTTCTCGCGCACCTTGAAGCTGGTGCCGATCTCGCCGATGAGGCCGGAGCGCACCTCGGTGTCGGCAACGCCCTGCATGAGATCGGATTCAATCTCACCGGCGATCATCTCAACGGACCGATCCACCATATCATACGGGTGGGAGCGACCGATATAATAACCGGAACCCATAACGATACTGATCCCGGTCGCCTGGGCAATTTCTACTAAGGCCAGCGGTGTGCGTCCGAGGCCATTATTCGTACAGTCCACCACGCTGCCGCCACCGGCGGTCTTAAACCGTCGCAATTCCTCAATCGCCAGGGCCGTGTCATCCAGGACGCAGTTATCCAGATTGCCGAATGGTTCGCGACGAATGGCGCCGAGCGTCGCCATTTCTACCGGCGCACGCACGAACGCCTTTTGTTCCTCGTCTTCGGGTTCTTCACACCACACCCGGAGATCAATGAGCAGGTGTTCATGCGTCAAGGTAATCCCCAGAGTGTCGGGCTCGATAGGGCCGAGAACGGTCATCACTTTGCCTTGCATTGCTCTTCCTCCGCCGGAGTCATATTGAGGGAATACGCTATCGAGGCAGATGCAGGCTATACCAACTCTCATTTCAAAGAAAAGAGCGTAGAGGAAATTCTCGCTGTCTTATGCGGGCAGAGGATCCGTCGCGCTTGAATTACCGGAGGCAGCCACCATGCCGAACAGCACGCGGCGCATCGTGACCGGACGCGACACACACGGGCGGGCAATAGTCATCCACGATACCTCTGCGTCAGTATTCCACCCAAAGAACAGACCGGGGGTTGAGGTCACCAATCTGTGGCTCACAACCGAGACACCCGCGAGCCTGGCCGACACAACCGACCGGACACAGGAGCCGGTCGCCCTGATTCCTCCCGCGCAGGGCACGGTCTTTCGGATTGTCGAGTTTTCGCCGGAAAGGGATTGGATCGGTCAGCTAGATCGCAAGGCCGCGCGGGAGAGCTTTGCCTCATTTGGGGCGGAGCAGGCTCTGGATAACTCTGAGCAGCCCCGACATCCGCTTATGCACAAGACCGAAACGATCGATTACGCAATCGTACTTTCGGGTGAATGCTATATGGTCCTTGACGACTCGGAGGTACTGGTCACCGCCGGCGATGTCATTATCCAGCGCGGCACCAATCATGCCTGGAGTAACCGCTCGGACCGGCCGTGTCGGATTGCCTTTGTGCTGATCGACGGAACAGGGGAGAAACCGTAGCGGGTCTGACAGAGATACCCTTCCGCCCTACCGTCCTTTACGGATGACGTGCCCGGCTCGGCTATCCGCCGCATTGCCCTCAATGCATTACCAGAGTAATATGCTGGTATGGCCATTGCACAATCACGCCTTACGACACAGGGGCAGATTTCCATCCCGGCTGAGATACGACGCCGACTCGGGATAGGGCCCGGAGCTGTACTCGAATGGGACCAAGTCGGGGAACAGATCGTCGTCCGAAGGGCTGGACAGTTTACCTCTGAAGATATTCATCGTGCCTTGTTTCCTCAAGGTCGTCCGAAGAGACGGACAATGACAGATATGAAAGAAGGCATAAAACAACACATCAGAGACCGGTATGCGCGCGGTTGATACCAGCCTCCTAGTCCGGCTCGTCACCCGCGACGAGCCAAAACAAGCCCTTGCTGCTGAGGCGTTTGTTGCGAGAGGCGCATGGATTTCTCACCTTGTTTTGATCGAGGCTGTTTGGGTCCTCTCTACGGTCTACGGTCTGGATCATCGCGAGCTTGTGATGGCGGTCGAAATGCTTCTGCAACACGAACGTCTCACAATCCAAAATGCTGAAACCGTAAGCGCTGCCCTTGAACATTACCGACAAAAGCCCAAGCCTGGTTTCTCTGACTGCCTGATCCTGGAAGTCGCCCGTAAAGCTGGGCATCTCCCCCTCGGTACCTTTGACCGTGATCTCAGCCGCCTGGAGGGAACGGAACGGCTCCCATAACGGTACACTTCTGGCCCGGCACTCAACTGCGCTTCACCATCGGTTATACAGGTCCTTCTCCATCCCCCAGTCCGTCCTATTGCCGTAACTCAGCAAGTCGCTTAGGCTTGCATATCAGATGAGGAAGCGCCTCCCATTTGTTCTGCTCGGTCTTATCGCTATTGGGACTGGTCTGTTCCTGTATACGAGAGCCGAGAAGAGCGAGCAACTCTCGTTCACCGGTTTCGTTGAGGGTGAGGAGAAAGTTATTAAGAGTGAGATTAGCGGCCGGGTTGAGACGGTTGCGTTTACCGATGGCAGTCAGGTGCAACAGGGCGATCTGCTGGCTCAGATAGACGTTCGGGAATATCGCTCGCAGGTGATCCAACAGGAACTCAGCCTGGAACTCTGTAAAGCGAAAATCCGCCAATTGGAGACCCAACTCGCCCTTGCCCGGGATACCTATCCGATCCAGCTTCGGACGGCGAAAGCCAATATTGCAAAGGCAAGCTCGGACGTCAGCTTTGCCGAAAAAGAATTGACGCGGCGGCAGGATCTGCTCGATACGGAATATCTGAGTCAGCAGTCCTACGACCGGGCCGAAAATCAACTGGAGACGGCCCAGGCCGTGCTGACCCGTGAGCGCGCGGCCCTGGCGCATGCGGAAGCGAATCTGCGTCAAATAGAACTGGCCGAAAATGCGCTCGAAGTTCAAAAACAGGAACTGACCGTGGACACCGAAAAGCTTGAGCAAATGCGTATCATCCTGGACAAATATACGATTCGCGCTCCGTGCGCCTGTACGGTGCAGACTCGTTTGATCCGCGCCGGTGAGTACGTCAATCCGGGTACAGGTATTGCAACCCTGCTTGACCCGCTCGATAAATATGTTCGCGTCTACGTCCCCGTGCCCGACCTGGGCAAAGTCCATATTGGTGACACGGTCAGCGTTGAACCCGACGCCCTGCCCGGTGTGTTGATTCCTGGTGAGATCAGCTTCATCGAAGATATCGCCCAGTTCACGCCCAAAAATATTGAGATCAAGAGCGACCGGATGACCCAGGTGTTCGCGACCAAGGTGCGTATTTTAGACCAGCTCGAACGCCTGAAACCGGGCATGGAAGGCACCGTGTACTTGAACGGCGCGCGTCAGACCGAGCAGCGGGCGGAGCGTCTCCAAGAGGCGCAGGCCTCGCCATGACAGCACCGCAGACACCGGTTGTCAGCCTGACACAGCTCCATAAGCAGTTCGATTCCAGCGTCGCTTTGGATGGGATTGATCTCGTCATTGAACGGCCGTGCATCTTCGGTGTGGTCGGCCCGGATGGCGCGGGCAAGACCACCCTGTTGCGGTCTCTGGTTGGGCTGTTGGAGTTTGAAGCCGCCCAGGCCCACGTCCTGGGCTACGATGTCGTGCGCGAACCGTACCGTATCCGAGAACGTCTCGGCTATGTGCCACAGGCGTTTGGGCTCTACCCTGAACTCAGCGTGCTGCATAACCTCAAATTCTTTGCCGATATTCACGCTATTGCGGCTACCACGTTTCAGCAGCGCGCAGACGAGTTGTTGACCATTGCCGGGCTCAAGGATTTTCACACCCGCGCGGTGGGCGACTTGTCGGGCGGGATGAAACAAAAACTCGCGGTGATCTGTGCGCTGATCCACCACCCTCAACTCTTGGTTTTAGACGAGCCGAATACCGGCGTGGATGTCATTGCCCGGGGTGAGGTGTGGGAGATCCTGCACCATTTGCAGGACGTGACCATTATCATGTCAACCGGCTATCTCGATGAGGCCGAGCGGTGTGATGAGCTGATCTATCTGTATGAGGGCCGCATCCGCACCCGTGGCACGCCGGATGCCATTCGGTCGAACTACCCGTATCACGCCTATCGTCTGGTCGGTGGGAACGTAGAGGCGGCGCTCGCCGCACTCCAGTCTGTGGCGTGGCTCGTCCGAACGCAGACGCTGGCCGGCAGTGTCGTGCTGGAGTCAACGGCCGAGATTGCCCAGGTCCGCGCTACGCTGCACGAGCTGGGCACGACGGAGGTGTGGGTAGAGCCGCTGCCGCCGACCCTGGAGTTAGTCTTTACGCATTTGACCTACGAGGCCCAGGCCCATGACGAAGGTGGCCGATAGCGCACAAGCGGTTCTCGTCGCTGACGGTCTGACGCGGCGCTTTGGCGATTTTACGGCGGTCGATCACGTCAGCTTTCAGGTGCGGCGAGGTGAGGTTTTCGGGTTCCTGGGCTCCAATGGGGGCGGCAAGTCCACCACGATCCGGATGTTCTGCGGCTTATTAGCCCCGACCGAGGGGACCGCCCGTGTTGCAGGCATAGACATTCAGACCCAGGCTGAAGAGGTACGCGCGCGCATCGGCTATATGTCCCAGAAGGTTTCCCTCTATGCCAATCTCACCGTAGCCGAAAACCTCAGGTTTTTTTCCGGTCTGTACGGCGTGCCGAGTCAAAAAGTCGAACACCAGAAGCAGCACTTCTATCCTCGGCTGGGTTTGGAGGGACTCGACCGGTCTTTTGTGCACTCGCTGCCGAGCGGCATCAAGCATCGGGTCGCCTTGGTCTGCTCTCTGCTGCACGACCCGGACATCATCTTTCTGGACGAGCCCACGGCCGGGGTGGACGTTGTCAATCGCCAGGTCTTCTGGCGCTTAATCCGCGAGCTGGCCCAGGAGGGCAGGACGCTATTTGTCACAACCCATTACCTGGACGAGATGGAGTACACTGATCGGATGGGCTTTATTGACCGCGGCCAGTTGATTGGTCTGGATACCCCGACCGGCCTCAAGACCCATTACGCTGGTGGCTATCGGGTCCGTCTGATCCATCCAGATCAAACAATCGTGCACAACGCGGCACAACGCTTGTCCGAAGCCTATCGTCTCTGGCGTCCTGAGGCGCAATCCGAAGAGGGAGCGCACTCGACCTTTCTCCTCTTGCCGGATGACAAGGCGCGGACGGTCGAGCAACTCCGCCACGCGTTGACAGCTATTGATCCCGCACTGGGGTTCGCCCCGGCCCTGCCCTCCATCGAAGAGGTATTTGCCGGTATGATTCGCCAACGCCAGGAGGCGCCTTGATGCGCCGTTTGCGGGCCAAGCTGGCACGCCTCCTGACCCTGCTGTGGCGCGAGTCGCTTGAGCTGCGCCGTGACCGTTTTACGCTGGGCGTCCTGTTTCTGATGCCGGTTCTGCAACTGGTGTTGTTCTCCTACATCATTACTACCGACTTCGATCATCTGCCCCTGGGTGTCCTGGACCAGTCCCGCACCCGCCACAGTCGAGATTTGCTGCAAGCAATCGAAGCCACCGGATATTTCACCATTTTGCCGCTGCGTGATCTGGACGAAATCCATCACATGTTCGGCCGGGAACAGAGCCGGGCCGCTTTGGTCATCCCGTCGAACTTCAGCGAGACCATTGTCAACGGGAAAGAGGTCCGACTGGGGCTCTTGCTGGACGGCTCAGACACTACCTTAAGTACCAGCACCGAAGGGTTTCTGACGGCTATTGCGACGACCTACTACACCCAGAGCCGTCTGGAACGCAGCCCGCCCACGGAACGGAATCTCCACCCGGTCGGACAGGTGACGACGACCCGGCGGGTGCTGTTTAATCCGAGCCTGTCGGGAACGGCCTATATGATCCCCGGCCTGCTGGGTTTGATCACCCTTTTTGTGACGGTGCTGAATACCACCTTGGCCATGGTCCGTGAGCGGGACGCCGGCACGCTCGAACAACTCCTGGTGACACCGGTGACCTCAACCGAGGTGGTGTTTGGGAAGATTCTGCCTTTTGGGGGGGTCGCCCTGGTGGCGGCGATACTTATCGTGGTGGTGGGCTGGCTGTTCTTTGGTGTTATTCCCAAGGGGAGCCTGATTCTGCTCCTCGCGGTCACGCCCATCTTTTTGCTGATCGGCCTGTCCATCGGCCTGCTCATCTCAAATTCGGCCACCTCGTCCGGCGAAGCCGTCGAACGCTCGGTCTTAACCATGGTGCCTCAACTGATGCTCTCGGACGCCATTTTTCCGCTGTCGCTCATGGCGACGCCCTTCCAAATCATTGGGGAGATCATCCCCCTGACACACTATATACGGATTACGCGGGGGATTTATCTTAAGGACCAGGGGCTGGATGAACTCTGGATCGAAATCGCCTTTTTGGTCGGCTTTCTGGTGTTGCTGCTCGTCCGCGCGGCCAAAGGGATTCAGAAGCAGGCGTCATAAGGATTGAGGAGCATGCGTTTCCGTCTTCGCAATGTCTTGGCCATGGTTCGCAAAGAGGGACGGACCATGTTGCACGATCATGCGCTGCTGGCCGCCATTCTGGCCCAGCCGGTGCTGTATCTCATCCTGTTTGGTTTGGCGATTACCAACGACGTCAATTATGCGCCTTGGATCGTGTACGACCAGTCGCAGTCAGCCATCTCGCGTCGGCTCATTCGTGATTTGTCTTCCATGACGGCTCTCCAGCCACCGGCGCTCGCCTCAAGCGAGGACGCGGTCGTAGACTTCCTGCGTCGTCAGGACGGTATGGTCGGCGTTGTGGTTCCCTGGAATTTTGACGACAAACTCCAGCGTGGTGAGCCCGCTCCCATCCAGGTCCTGATTAATGGCGCCAAGCCCACCAGCGCCCTGCGACTGACAAATTATATCAACCAGGCGGCCAGTGCGTTTTCTCTCAGCCAACTTCCCACCCGCGACCGCACCGAACGGCGCGTGACGAACGCCGCTATCTCTATAGAAAAACGCTACTGGTACAACCCCGGGATTCAGGATCGCTACGGATTCTTGTCCGCCATGCCGGCTAATATGCTGACTCAGATTCTCTTTATGATCGCGGCGATTTCGCTTGTCCGCGAACGCGAACGCGGCACCTTTGAACAGCTTTTGTCTACGCCGCTGTCGCTCACCGAGATTATGGTCGGCAAGATGGTGCCGTATGTGGGCGTGGGCTATCTCGGCTTGTGTATTATGCTGACCGGCAGCTATCTCAGCTTCGGTATTAGCGTGCAGGGCAGTCTGCTGCTGCTGTTTGCCGTTGCGTTGGTGTTTATGCTGGCGACGCTCGCCTTTGGCATTTTTTGCTCGGCGTGGGCCGATAATCAGCAGCAGGCGATTTTTCTGAGCTTCTTTGTGATGTTTCCTTCGGTGATTATCACCGGCATTCTTGTCCCGACCGAAAATTATCCCCCCTTCGTCAGCTTCCTGTCCCACTGCCTGCCCGCCCGCTATTTCGCCCATGCTCTACGCTCCATTATTCTGAAAGGGGCCGACTTTGCCGCCGTCGCGCAGGATTTCGTTTTTCTGACGATCTTTTTCCTGGTCGCGTTGTGGGCCGCGGTGAAGGTCACCAAGCCCAAGCTGGGGTGACCTTCACTGGAAATTCTCTTCCACATGTAGAAGCGTGCGAGAGTGCGTGCCATGATGGGCGAGTACGCTGGCGTGGCATACAATACACCTGCCACGACACGAAAAGACCGGAGGAATCACATGTCATTCAAGCTGGAAGAAACTACTATCTCAAAAATTCACACCGCCCTACGCGCCGGTGAAACAACCTGTGTCGATCTTGTAAGCGGCTATCTTGCCCGAATTGAGGCATACGACCGGAGCGGTCCGACGATTAATTCTATCGTAACCGTGAATCCACACGCTCGGGACGAGGCCGCCCGGCTTGATGCTCAGCTCGCAACATCCGGCCAGCTGTCAGGCCCATTGCACGGTATTCCCGTTGTCGTGAAGGATCAGGCGGAAACGGCCGGGATTATGACCTGCTTTGGCTCCATAGCCCTGGACGGTTATATTCCCACCAAAGATGCTACCGCTATAGCCAAGCTCCATGCAGCCGGAGCGATCATTCTGGCCAAGACCGCCATGCCGGATTTTGCTACCTCCTGGTTCGGCTACTCGTCCAAGTCCGGCACAACCAGGAACCCATATGATCTGGCCCACGATCCAGGCGGCTCCAGCGGCGGTACCGGTGCTGCGGTAGCGGCCAACCTGGGTGCTATTGGGTTAGGTGAGGACACGGGCGGTTCGATCCGTTTGCCGTCTTCGTTCGATAATCTGGTCGGCCTCAAGGTCACGCCCGGCCTCATCAGCCGGGCGGGCATGTCACCACTTGTAGTCTTCCAGGACTCTGCCGGACCCATGTGTCGTACAGTGACGGATACGGCAAAAATGCTTGAAGTATTGGTTGGATTTGATCCAGCCGACCCATACACGGCGACGGCTGCTATTGCGGGCGAAGTCAAATATGCGGAACGACTTGATAAGGCAGCCCTCTCGAGTGCCCGGATCGGTGTGGTACGCCAGGTATTTGGGGATGCTTCCGACCCGCAGGCCGCCGAGGTCAATGCGGTCATCGAAGCGGCACTGGCAGCGATGGTCACTGCCGGCGCAACTCCAGTTGATATAGCGATCCCCGATCTACAGCACTATATCGAATTATCTTCGATGTACGTCACGCATTCGCGCCACGATATCGACGGCTTTTTGGCAGCCCGCCCTCAACTACCGATGAAAGCGCTGAAAGACATCGTCGATGCTAAAAAATACCACCCCAAATGCGACCTCATTGATGCCCTGGTCGAAGGCCCCGAAGACCCCTACTCCGACCCTGAGTACTATCAGCGCTACACCGCGCGCGAACAGTTCCAGCGGGTCGTGATCAACGAGATGGCAAAGGTCGGGGCAACAGCGCTCGTCTTTCCCACCACGCAAGTGCCCTCGCCGTCGAGGGCGGAGCTTGATGCGGGTAAATGGCCTCTGTTGGATTTCCCGACCAATACGCTCATCGCCGCCCAGACCTGGATGCCCGCCGTGAGCGTGCCGGCGGGCTTTACACCCAACGGTCTGCCCGTGGGTCTGGAGATCGTCGGCTTCCCGTATCGTGAAGCCGAGCTCCTTTCGTTGGCCTACGCGTATGAACAGCTCACCCGGCACCGCACACCGTCCGTCCACGTTCCCGAGTTGACGGGGTAGGCGAGTGGCGACCCGAGTCCGTTTGTGAGGGATCACCAGACAGTCCGGACAAGCGGAAACGTTCGGATGTTTCTGTCCTTTGTGATGAGTTCAGCACCGTGCTGAATCGCGCTGGATACAATGAGCCGATCAGCCGGGTCCCCGTGGAATCCCTGTTGACCCAGTTGCCCAGCAGTAATGGCAATATCGGGAGAGATTGGTATTAGCGTAACGCCTGGACGTGCCAAGGCTTGTCGCATCCAGACCCGGATTTCTCGGTCAAGCGTCAACTTGCCCTGTGCCACTTTTGTTGCAATCTCCCAGCAACCAATCGGGCAGATGCCTATGGTCGTTGCATAGTGAAGAGCGGCCTGGGCTTTGTGCGACAGTTTCGCCGGATCGCTCACCCACCATATCCAGGCGTGGGTATCGAGGACGATCACGAATCGACTTCCCAGGACTCTTCAACCGGAGAGAGGAGGTCTGCCTCGCGCCGATAGCGCACACTGCCAAGCAGGTCTGGCGGCTCAACGGAATCGAGCGGAACAAGTTTCGCGAGCGGTTTCCCTCGTTTGGTCACAATCAGCGGCAGGCCCGTCTCCGCAACCTCGTCAAGAATCGCCAGACAATGTGCTTTGAAATACGAGGCAGAGATGTTTTTTTCTGTTTCCGCCATATATGTCCTCAGGTTCTTTTCGGGATTCAAAACGTTACTATGGTCATGGGGACATGGTCAAGTAAAAATGTCTCCAGGTTCAGACCCGCTCCGTATCGAAGAAGCGCTGCAATATCCGGTGCAGATGAAACGCGTCGGCGGTCCCCGCGACCTCCCGAATAGAATGCATCGCCCACTGCGGGACGCCGACATCTATGGTGCGCACCCCAATCTCAGCCGCGGTCAGTGGTCCGATGGTGCTGCCACAGGCCATGTCGCTCCGTACGACAAATGCCTGGACCGGTACGTCCCTGTCCGCGGCCAGTTTGTGCAGGATGGCGCTGGTTTCGCTGTTGCTCGCATAGCGTTGGTTGGCATTGAGTTTGATGACCACGCCGTGATTCAGGCGGGGGCCGTGGTTGTCGTCGTGCCGGTCGGAAAAGTTCGGATGCACGCCGTGGGCATTATCGGTCGAGATCAGCATGGAGCGGGCCAGGGCGCGTCCGTGCTCTTCCGCGTCCGGCATGACGCGTTCCAGCATGTGTTTCAGCATGGGTCCACACGCACCGGACGCCGACGTGCTGCCAACCTCTTCGTGATCGTTACACACCAGCAGCGCGCCATGTTCGCTAGCGCTCGTCGTGAGGGCCTGGAGGCCGACAAAACAGCTCAATAAGTTGTCCAGGCGGGCCGAGGTGATGAACTCGTTTGCCAGGCCGACAAGCTGCGGCGGCTGGGTGTCATAGAAAAACAGTTCGTAGTCCAGCACCTGACGCACGTCGGTGACGCCGTCTGCCACAAGCCGTTCCTGCAAGAGCGCTTTGAAATCCGGCTTTTCGTCAGTCTGGCCGACAACGGGCGGCAGATAGGTCTGGGCGTTGATGGAGCGGCTCTTATTTGCCTCCCGGTCGAGATGGATGGCCAGGCTGGGAATAACGGCCATCGCTTGGGCGAAATCGAGCAGCGCGTGGGCCACCTCGTTTCGCTGACTCAGATAACTGACCCGCCCGGCAATCGATAAATCACGATCGAACCAGGGATTGAGCAACGCGCCGCCATAGACCTCGACTCCGAGTTGCAGATAGCCGTGGCGATGTAATTCGGGCTGAGGCTTGACCTTCAGACATGGGGAATCCGTGTGGGCGCCGACCATGCGAAAGCCACTCTCGGACAAGGCACAGCGCGTCGGCATCCTCCAGGCAATAAGGGCCGAGTCATTGCGGCTGAGCCAATAGCGACCCCCTGGTACGAGCTGCCATGCCTCGGATTCGTCCAGGCGCTCAAAGCCCGCGTCCGACAGCCGCGCGGCCATTTGGGCGACCGCGTGGAACGGAGTTGGCGATGATGCTAAGAATTCGATCAGGGCCTGGTTGAACTGGTCTTGATCCATTACTCCCCCCGCTCCTTGCCAGGTTATGTAGCCATGAACGATTCTCCAATACCATGAAGCGCCCAATGCGAGCCACGGCTATGAAGAGAGAACTGGGTGCGGGGAGGATGATATGCACAGCATAACACTAGCATTGATCGCGTGGGCGCTTTTACTTCCGTGTCTGATGCCGTCTTGGGCTCATGCCCATAGAGGCTTCGGACCGGCGGAGTTGGGCCTGCCGCTTGGGGCAACGGTGGGGCTCGGCGTTGTGTGCTACTGGATCGTGATGCTCTGGCCCGCGTCGAAAAAGAAGGATTCCCCGGCGAGGTAGGGGCGACGCAAGCGTCGCCCTTTTCTAATGAAAGCTTCCGCCCTCTTCGGCCAGTTTCCGGAGTAGCGGCGCCGGCTGCCAGGACGAGGGATCATGTTCGGCAAAGGCGCAGACGCGTTCATACACCTCTTTGAGGCCGACAGTGTCAGCGTAAAACATGGGACCGCCAAGATAGGCCGGAAAGCCATAGCCATAGACGTAGATGACATCGATATCGCTGGCACGCTGGGCAATGCCTTCTTCCAGAATCTTGGCCCCCTCGTTCACCAGGGCATACATCAACCGCTCGACGATTTCCTCACGGCTGATGGGCCGCCGCGTAATCCCCTTTTCTTTGGAGTAGTTGACAATTAACTCCTCAATGGCCGGGTCGGGCCGGGGGGTGCGGTCGCCGGGTTCGTAGGTGTAATACCCGGCGCCGGTTTTTTGGCCATAACGTCCTTGCTCACAAATGCGGTCGGGAATTGCACAGTACCGCTCGCCTGCGGGCAGACTGTCCGGCAGCCCTTTCCCCTGTCGAATGCGCCAGCCCACGTCGAGACCGGCCAGGTCGCCCATGGCGAAGGGCCCCATGGCCAGACCCAGGTCGTAGACCGCGCCATCCACATCCTGGGGCAGGCTCCCCTCTTCAAGCAGGTATTGGGCCTGAGCGCTGTATTTATGCAGCATGCGGTTGCCGACAAAACCGTCGCACACCCCGACGACCACGCCGATTTTTTGAATGGCTTTGCCGACCGCCTGGGTCGTGGCCAGGGTCTCAAAGCTCGTCTTGGCGCTGCGGACGATTTCGAGCAGACGCATGACATTGGCCGGACTGAAGAAATGGGTGCCGATGACTTTGTCCGGGTGTGCAGTCACCGAAGCGATTTCATCCACGTTGAGCGTGGACGTATTGGTCGCCAGGATACACTCGGGCTTGGTGACTGTATCCAATTGAGCGAAGACTTCCTTCTTGACCTCCATGTTCTCGAACACGGCTTCCACAACCAGGTCAACCTCGCCGAGCGCTGCGTAGTCCAAGGTTGGCGTGATGAGCCCCATGCGCTCTTCCACCTGTTCCGGCGTGAAGCGGCCTCTCTTGGCGCTACGTTCATAGTTGCTGCGTACTACTGCCAGACCCTTGTCCAGAAATTCCTGGCCGGTTTCGATGATGGTGACGGGGATACCAACATTGACGAAGTTCATGGCAATGCCGCCGCCCATCGTGCCGGCACCAACGATCCCAACTTTTTGAATGGCGCGGGTCGAGGTGTCTTTCGGCATGTCGCTGACCTTTGCCGCGGCCCGCTCGGCAAAGAAAATATGGCGTTGAGCGGCCGACTGCTGGCTGGTCAGGACCTGGCGGAAGAGTTCCTGCTCCTTGGCCAAGCCTTCATCAAACGGCAGGGTGCAGGCAGCTTCGACACAATCGATGCAACGCTGGGGTGCGTCAAAGCCGCGCCGCGTCTTGCTGGCCTGTTTGCGGGCGGCGTCAAATATGGCCAAGTCAACGCCGGTGACCTTGTCGCTCAGGTCGCGCACTTTTTTGAGTGTGGCCCCGTCCGCGACGAGCTTGCGGGCAAAGGCTTTTGCCCCGTCGAGCAGACTGCCCTCGTCAACGATCTCGTCAATCACACCAACGCTATGCGCCTGGCCGGCCTGCATCGGTGTACCCGAGGTGATGACCTCAAGCGCGGCCTCGGGACCGATCAGCCGCGGCAAGCGCTGAGTCCCGCCGCCACCGGGTAACAATCCGAGGATGACCTCGGGCAGCCCAACCCGCGCGGATGGCACCGCGACGCGATAATGGCAGCACAGCGCGGTTTCGAAGCCGCCGCCCAGGGCCGTGCCGTGAATGGCAGCCACAACCGGCTTGGAGAGGTTCTCAATAATCTCCATGGTATCGAGGAAATTCGGCGGCTGGAGCGGTTTGCCGAATTCGGTAATGTCCGCACCGGCGATAAAGGTCCGGCCGGCACAAATGAGGACCGTCGCGATGGTGTCGTCTTTGTCGGCCTCGGCAAAGCTCTCCGATAGGCCCTGGCGCACATGCTGGCTCAGCGCGTTCACGGGCGGATTGTTGACGGTGATGATGCCGATGCCGTCCTCTTTGGTATAGGTAACCGAATGACTCATAGCGTAACCTTTCTTCACTCCTGATCTGGGCTGGGGGGGGTAGGGGGCTTCTTGGCTAAACACGTTCGCTTCGCGTCGGGCCTGCCGTCGAACTCTTCCGTTCCGGCAACCTACAGTTCACGACCACATTGCTCGCCATCAAAAATGGCAGCCGTCACATCTCGCGGGGCAGCTACATCGCCGATTCTGACGACTTCCGGGAAAGAATCTTTGGCCGCAACATAGAGTGCATCGTTGGGCGCGCGAAGAATCGACATCACCACGCTATCGATCCGCTCTCGGGTTTCCAGTACTTCCGGCCCGACCCAGATATCATACACGTCGACTTCGCCAGGACGGATCGCTTCGACAAAATATTGCTGGGTAATCCGTACGCCCAGCTGCTTCAGCCTCGGAAAGATATACATGATATCCAGGTTGCGAAAGAGGCGTTCGCCGGCAAACATGCGCGGGCTGAGGATTTCGACCTCCACCCCTGCTTTGGCCAGCACCTGGGCCAGGGCAAAAGGTAAATGGCCGCCCGTCTCATCCAGGATGAGCACGCGCGAGCCGAGTGCCTGGGTGTCTTCGAGGGCTCGCTTGGTTGCCGTGCCAACATCAAGCACGTGGGGGAGATCAGTTCCGGGAATGGCTTGGCGCTCAGGACGATAGAGGCTCTCACCAGTGCATTCGTAAGAGGCGCCGGTTGCAACAACAACGCTCGATGCCTCGATATTCCGCAGTGATTGCGGTGTGACATCAATGCCGCACCGGACATCGACTCTCGCATTCTCGACCTCTCGCTCCAGGTTGTCGATCGCAATCGACCAGTCTGCCATTCCTGGCAGTTGTTCAAGCACGCGCAAATGGCCGCCTAACTGGTCCGTGCGTTCAAGCAAGGTGACTGCGTGACCGCGCTTGGCCGCAACCGCGGCGGCTTTCATCCCAGCGGGCCCGCCACCGATGACCACAATATGCTTTTGGTCCGCCTCCGGGACGCTCTGCAGTGAGCCCTCTCCCCAGTAGGCTTCTCTGCCGCTGACCGGATTCAGGGTGCAGACGAGTTCGCGGTGCTCAAAAAGCCGCGCCCCGCACTCATTACACCGGTTGCAGCGGATGATTTCGTGTTCGCGGCCTTCGCGCGTCTTTTTTACGGTAAAGGGGTCTGTCAGAAGCTGTCTGGCCATCGCGACCATGTCTGCCGCGCCGCTTTCCAATATGGCCTCAGCCGTCCGGAGGTCACGGACCTTCCCCACAACAAAGACCTTGCCACGGTCGCCAACGATTTCTTTGGCGCGTTTACTGAACGGCGCAAGCCAGCCATCCGGCTCGTCCCCTTCCATGCTGGGCAGCGCCAGATGGAGGGTGTGATAGCCACCAGCCGAGATGTTGAAGAAGTCAAACAAGCCGGTCGCCGCCAGCACCTCGACCTGTTCTTCTGCCTGCTCCGGAGTAATCCCACCCTCGGAGCCAAGGAATTCGTCCCACGACAGCCGGACCCCCACCACAAAATCAGCCCCAACCCGCTTACGCACTTGCTCTGCGCATTCGATGAGCAGTTGACAGCGCTTGGCCGGTGTCCCGCCGTACGCGTCGTCGCGCTTATTATAGGTCGGGCTCATAAACTGGCCCAGGCCGTAACTATGCGCCCCGTGCAACTCGACCCCATCGAGCCCGGCGCGCTTGACGTTTGCCGCCGACTGTCCAAAGTCGCGCGTTAATTCCGCGATCTCGTCAGGCCCCATCACCAGGGGAATTTCATTGTGGACGACCGAGGGGATACGCGACGCACCCCAGATGGGTTTGTTGCGGTCGATGAACATTCGGCCGCGGTCGTGGACGCCCATAGAGGCGAGCTGGACAAAGATGCTGGCGTCATGCTGATGCACGGCGTCGGCCAGCTTGCTCATGGACGGAATACAACTCTCGCTCCAGACATCAACGATATGGAAAAACGAACCCAGCGCGCTCCGGGCGGCCGCAACGGTTTCGGTAATGCACAGCGCAACACCACCTTTGGCGCGCTCGCGAAAGTACGCGATCTGTCGGTCAGAGAAAACATGGTCGCGTGGGTCACCGTGCTGCGAGCTATGGGCGGGTTGCAGAATCCGATTCCGTAGCGTGAGATTGCCGAGCTTCAGCGGCTCCCACACGCGTGACAGATCGGAACTTTGTGATTGCTGTGCCGACGTGCTCATCTGCCTCCTCCTTTTTGGGACAATGGCTCAGGAGTTTCTCTCTGCTCAGGCGGCCCGGATTCCGGTAGAGCGAAGGGCAGGGGATCGGCAAAGCGGCGCACCACATTGGCCGTAATCTGAGCGATATCGTTGTCATAGCCATTGCGAGCAAGCGCCCCAAACCATGAAATCGAGCCAACGGAAAACACGGCCCCGCCGGCCGGTGTCTCAAAAAACACAAGGTCCGCCCGGACAACCGGATCAGGGGAGGGCACGACGGTCGATGCCTGGAGCTCTTCTTTGGTCCGGGTCATGTCAGGCCCAAACTCGGTTGCGGAAGCGAGGATAACCGCGTGGGCGGGGGAACCGAGCGTTTGGCTATAGCGATCAACCTCCTGACCGGCAGCCCCACCGCCGAGCCCTGAGGTCCCAATCTCTTCATCCGCCACCCCTTCAAAGATCCACGCGGCACGAGAGGTATAGCTCTCCGGACTACGCTGATAGCCGATGGCCCGTTTAAATCCCTGAGCGGCAAATCCTACCCCTACGAGGGTATTCGGTGCCCGGCCTAAACGCCGCCACAAGCCGCCGTACTCACCGGTAAAGGCGTGGTAAGACTCTCCCGGCTCGGTTTGCCAGTTGCGCACACCGTCTTCAGCCCGCCGTAATTCGACTGCCCCAGGCCAGGCATCGCTCAGCGCGACACGCCAATAAAATCCGTTACCGCCGAGATACATCAACCGCCCCCCACGCCGCAGCCATGCTTCAAGAGTGTCGAGCATCCGGGTTGACCAATACTCTGGATGGGTTCCGGTCACAATGACCCGGTACGGAGCCAGCGCATCAATCCCTTCGGCGTGGACATCTTCGTCAGCGAGGATATCGTGACCAAGCTGGAGATGGTCGAGGAAGGCGTTAATGTCCGTATCCGGTGTGAAATTCCAACCATCCGCTCCAGGCCGGAGTTGGAGAACCGGGCGGCGTCGAGAACTGAACATGACGCCACTGCCATCCGTGTGTTTCTCGTACGTAGATCGACCAACTTCGGGATGGTGGCGCAGGTATTCGTGCTCAGGCCGCAGGCGGGAGCGCGTGGCGATAAAGTCCGCACCTTCAAACAGCATCCGGTGATTGGCGTAGGCGATATAGGTGCAGGAAGACATGAGCAGGGCGACATCGGCCGTTGGTGCCTGGCGGGCGGGACGAACGAAAAACGGTATCCGATCCTGGCTCTGAGCGGTTCGGAGGCGAAAGGCATAGATGCCGCTGGCAAAATTGGCCGGTACAGTCAACTCTGCGAGGGCTGGCCAGCCGGCGTCATACAAATCGTCACTATGAAAATGAATGGCGTCATAATGTGAGGGCATAGCTGTCCAGGCTTGATGGCTGCCGTCCCAGTCGGGCCCTGTGACCGCCCGCGCGGGAAGCTGGTGGAGGAGGCCGTGGCGTTCATGACCACTGACGTCAACGATCTGCCTCCCCCCCATGTCTTTGGAAAAGTCCCATTCCAGGGTCGTCGCATCAAATGTCAGCACGGGTCTGGCAAGGCGACCGTCGAAGTGATCGCCATCAGACGAGGCCGCGAACAAACAGCATTGGAGCGGCCCCGTTGGTTCTGCGCTAATGAGGGTGCTTACGGTACGGGGCTCGAATCGCTCAAAGACGTCCTGGCCAGGCGAACGGCTGGGCTGTGGGGTGAGGGTTCCGGTGACAATTCCGGCCTTCAGGTCTGCGGCGATTTCGACCTGGTACCAGCGCTTGGCCTGGAGGGGTTGATCTCGCAGGAGCAACTCGGTTTTCCCAATACGAGTCACAAGATGCCTGTTCGACAGTATCAGCACCAGCAGCGGTCCGTATTCACCGACGACCGAAAACAGGGTCTGATCCTGATCTGGTCGCGTCGCAAAGACGTGAATCTTCAATTTCGCCTGTCGGGTTACCGAGACACCTGACAAATCGACTTCGCCGTAAGAGCCGGGCCGTAAAGGCTGCTCATGCAGCACAACCTCGGTGGGGAGATCGCTCGGGACTTCTATCTCTTTGAAACCAGGTCCGCTCCGGGTTGGGTCGCCACAGATAATACGGACGAGATCGAGTCGGGCAGGACCGGGCGTATGGCTGGAGGCCATGCAGCGGATGGACTCCCCGGCGCGGAGTGAGAGGGGTTCACAATAGCCGGTAATGGTCTTTGTGTTCTTGGGATCGTCCATTTAACGAACTTTGCCTGCTTGCGTTGCTTCGGGCACTTCCTCAAGCCTGCCCGTTTTGACGTCGTAGATATAACCGTAAATGGGGATAGTGCCGGGAACCAGGGGATGATTGCGGATGCGCGTCACATCTTCGACAACGCTCTGTGTGCTGTCGGAGATCGTCAGCCAATCGATATAGCTGCCCTCTGTCGAACCGGGTCCTTCACCGGAGTCCTGCCAGCCCGAGGCGCCCAGGGCTGCGGTCTGGAGGCTGCTGGCGAGGAGATTGCGCATCACCTCATCGGTGAAGGTCGCCATGCCACACTGCGTGTGATGGATCACAAACCACTCTCGCGTCCCCAGGAGCTTATACGAAATCACGAAGGAGCGGATGGCGTCATCACTCGCCCGTCCACCCGCATTGCGGATCACGTGCGCGTCGCCCTCCGTCAAGCCGGCATATTTGGCAGGATCGAGCCGCGCGTCCATACAGGTCAGAATGGCAAAACGTCTGCCGGGCGGGGCCGGCAAGTCGGCCTTCTGGCCAAAATTCTTGGCGTAGGCGGCGTTGGCCGTGAGGACTTCATCTCGGATCTGACTCATCAGGCGTCTCCTTTGCTGACACGGCGGTATGCCGGATTATTGGGTCGCTGCCGTTGGTCCGTGCCTGGGCGGATCACCGGGCAGACGTTAGCCGTATAAACTGATATGCCTCGATGAAAAATAAGGGAAAGGAACCCAAATATGGTAAAACCGAAGCTGTACGGAATTTCGGGCTCGCGGGCGATCCGTTCGCTCTGGGCTATCGAGGAAGTGGGCATTGAGTATGAGCACGTCTCGGTCAATTTCATGGAAGAGTCGAAAAAGCCGGAGTATCTGGCGGTGAATCCGAACGGTCGTATTCCCGCCTTACAAGACGGTGAGGTGACCCTGTTTGAGTCCATGGCGATCAATCTCTATTTGGCCAAAACCTACGGCGGTGATCTCTATCCCCGTAATCCTGCCAATGAAGCCCTGGTTTGGCAATGGAGTGTATGGGTCATGACTGAGATCGAGCCGGCGCAGATGGACATCGTGGTCCAAAAGTTTTTTACGCCTGAGGAAAAGCGCGACGCAGCCGTTCTCGCCGCTGCCGAGAAAACCCTGACCCGACCCTTGAAGGTGCTTGACGACGCCTTGGCCAATAAAGACTGGCTGGTTGGTGACGCCTTCAGCATCGCCGACCTCAACGTCTCCGGAGTGATGATGCTTTTAGCGATGGTAAAATTCGATTCTTCGGCGTACGCCAATGTGCAGCGCTGGGCAGAGGCGTGCTATGCCCGGCCCTCGCTTGAGCGAGCCAAGGCGGTGGGCAAGTAGGCTGACGGAGACCGCGCCGCAGGCGCTCCGTTTTACAGGCCGCGTAAGAAGCGCAGGATGCACGCGGTTGTTTCCTGCGGTTTTTCCGCCTGCACCCAATGCCCGGCGCCTTCGATGATTTCGAGAAAGCGCAGGTCTTCAAACGCGTCCGGAAACGTGGCGCGCCAGTCGGGATCGTAGAGCAGAACATCATCTGCCGCGCCAGCTACAAAGGCCGCCGGCTGGGAGAATTTCTTGCCTTCGAGTTCGGGCGTAATACCGTTATTCGTCGGGATATTGCGGTACCAGTTGACCGGTCCTCTGAAACCGCTTGTCCGGTACTGCTCGACGTAATAGTCAAGGTCTTCCGGCGTGAGCCAGCCTGGCAACTGCTCCGGCTCGGGCAGCGCATCCAGCAGGCCGCTCGACCTGGGGTGCTCCAGTTGCTTCATCCAACTCTGTGCCGGCGCGTCGGCGCACAGCCCGTAGTAGAGGATGCGCAGGCTGCGTTCCAGATCCTTTTCAAGCTCGGCTTCAACCCGGCCTTCTTCCTGAAAATAGCGCATATACCAGAACTGGTCGTCCATGCCCGGCGGATTCAGCGCGGCATCCGTCATGCGCCAAAAGGGAACGGACAGGCCCATTACGGCCGTACAGCTATCCTCGTGCAGCAGGGCGGTATTCCAGGCCACAACACAGCCCCAATCATGGCCGATGAGGGTGAATTCATCATAGCCCAGGGCCGGAGCAATGCCAGCCACATCGGCGGCCAGCGTACGAATATTGTAATCCGAAATATCGGGCGGACACTCACTGCCGCCATAGCCGCGTTGGTCGGGCACGGCGACGCGATAGCCCGCCGCTACGAGCGGGTCAATCTGGTGTCGCCACAGATACCAGCACTGCGGCCAACCGTGGAGCAGAATCACCAGCGGTCCGTCGCCTTCTACGACGGTACGCAGCCGGACTCCGTTGGTTTGAATCATCTCAAAATTGCGATCGATCATAGATTCCCCTTGTCTGCGGCGTCCGCGCTCGCCGCTCCGGTCAGGCCGGTCGCGGTTTGGATTTCCCGGCGCAGCTCCGCGCTGCCCAGGCCTTCTCCGTCTTGCTCACGGCCCAGGGCGTATTGTGGTCCGATGGACTCGGGGCCTTCTCCCGGTGGCAGTGGCGGCGTGTAATAGCCCAGGGCGTAACTCCCCAGCGTATAGCCGAGCAGGTCCTGCAATTCTGTTGATAGGGTTTTTGCAATCTCGGGCGGACAGGACAGGTACTGGTTTTCCTCCTGGCGTAGCCAGGCCAGCGAGTAGGTGATGTTCAGGCCGATACGGTCGTCGTCCGAGTCATTCGTGCCTGCGGCGTGCAAGACCGAGCCGGTATACAGCAGCACCGAGCCTCGCGTCATCTCGGCCTGAGCAATTTCGTCCTTGTCCGCCCGACGCCCGTCCGGCCAGTCCGGACTGCCCGGAATAACCCGCGTTGCGCCGTTTTTACGGGTAAAATCCGTCAGTGCCCACATGGTGTTGAACTGGGGCTCGACATCTTTCAGATACGTTCCCCAGGCCCAGCGGTCCCGGTGGATCGCCTGCTTGGGTTGGCCGGGTCGGATGCGAATAATCTGGCCGAGATGAAGTTGAATGCGGGAGCAGTAGGGTGCCAGAAAGGTCCGAGCAGCTCCGAGCACCGACTGATTTGTCACCAAGTCTCGGCACGCCGGCGAGCGGGCCACCAGCGCGCCTGTGCGCGTGGTCCGGAGACCGACGAAAGGGTCCTGGCCGTTGCGCGTGGCGTCAATATACGGTCCGGTTTCGTTCAGAACCTGATCGACCCCGGCAGGGGTGAGCATATCCTTCAGGATAACCGCCCCGTCTCTCTCAATGATCGGGAGAATGTCCGTGGTATCTGCCGTTGCCGGAAGGGTTGTCAGGTGTGCCATGATGCTCTCCTTCTGAATTTTTCCTGATCCTGCCGAGGTTATGAACTGCGCGACTCTTGTAAAGTCTCATGCGACAAAACAAGATGGCTAAGGCGCGTCCCTCCACTGCGCGAGTGCGGCCAACTCGTTGGCATGCTGCTTCTGTTGATCGCGCCGTTCGTTATCATCGGATAGATGAAGAACGATATCGGCGTGGTATATGTTGACATCGGTAGGAGTCGTCTCCACGGTTCTTCCGTTGGATGCCGCGTCACTGACTGTCAAGGTTGCCCAACCATAGAAGTCTTTTGCCCGGCTACGTCCTCTCTCTTTCGAGAGGTCGGCGAGAATGGGCAACGGCGCGTGATTCATCCGATCTACAGAGATCGAGTCCGCTTCCGGACGTTCGAGAAAGACACCAGGGACGACTCTTCCGTTTCTGGCTCGCCTCGCGTCTCGACTTGAGAAAACGCTTCTCCCAATATCTTCGGAATCCTTCAAGTCCGGAAGTTGCATGTTTGCGTATTTTACGGAAACGCCGGTTCCTTGAGTGCCTGTATCTGTGCCTTTACAAATTCGTCCGGGAGGTCAGCCACGTCGTCGTACCGGGCACGCCGATTTTTCCCGTTGATATACGAAAAACACGCAGCCTGTCCATCATTTCCTACCAGAATCAAAACGGAAGATGCTGCAACCGGTGACTTGAAATACAGAGCGACCTCGCCGTCCGTAGTGGGGTAGATGGTCGGGGCGATAGGCTGCTTTGTGAGTGCGAAAACGATCCTGCGGGCGTGTTTCTTGGTTTCAGCAGCAAGCTCCGGCAGTGCTTCCTCGGCTACTTCATCGTCTATCTCTTCCAACTCCCCCATCGCGTCCGCAAGCCACCGTGCGCCTAGGCTGTCTGCCCGTATGTGGCGAAGGGCTTCACGTCGGTTATCAAACTCCCTCGTGACGAGATGTTCGTATGAGTCTTGGGGAGTCCCGGCGAATGGTTCGGGACGATGAAAATCTAGCGAAAAATGTTTAAACGACTGCAAGTGACGAAGTAACTCCGTTTGCTTGTCGCTTTCCCGTGCTGCCCGCTCATAGGAGAACCCCTTAGGAGGGACGGGGGGGCTAAGAGTCTGCGTCTGCATTGCTGTCTTCGATATGGATCAGTCCGACCGCTTTATTGGACAGATCGAAGATTCGATCTGTTAATTTCTGTTGTTCATCGAATTTCGCAAGTTCAAATAACGGAATAAATATAAGTGTGTTGATGAATAGGCCGTCAGGCAGGGCATCGGACTTTTCGACCAACTGATGGACTTCCCAGCCTTCCTCTTTATTCGAGAGTATAACTTTTACTGTGGGTCTATATTCTATATCCGAATCAGTCCTGACCATATCAGCGGTTTGTTTCAACGTGAACTGATTGAGGTAACGGTCGGCGCTTCCGTCGCCAACCGCTTTGACATGTCGGTACAACGACAGCGAAACATGGCACTGTGCATAGTCACCTATATCTTGTTGTAGTATAGATGCTGACCTGCGGATTATTTCAAGTATGGTTGGACTGTCATTTTCGCCCGCGTTCACAAAGCTCAACTCCAAGATGTCAGGACGGAAAACGATTGTACTCGCACCCCCGAATATCCTGTACTTGCACCACACTTCTCCAAGACCCATTGAAGGATTTGTGTAAAAGTCCTGCGGACGAACTGATAGCAAACCACCTAATTCTCGGACGACTGCGGTGATGAACCTCGTTTGCGCCGAGGCCCAGTCGGTGATGAATGGAACCAACGTAAAGCGTATCGATAAGTCTGCTCTCTCGGGTCTTTGTAATCGGACTTCCATTGATCTGAATCTTATACTAGGAGCTAGGCTGCCGCCAACAGGCAGGTTTTAGGGTGGCAGTCTATCGGGACCGTCCAGGAGTGTTGCTTCTCTTCTAGGCAGTCTCCGGTGTGGACGGTGGTTGAGATGCCCAAGGCTCATAGTGTAACACCATGATCTGATCCGGTCGGAGGCCCACCGACTCGTATGTCCGGCCCTCTCGGTCACAAAATTCAACTTCAAACGCTACGCCATCCGCCAGAATTTCTACAATCGTCCCAACCTGCCCACACCAGAGCTTATAGTCAGGCAAGTCAACCGTAAGGGCCACTACGCCTAATAATTTTATCGGGATTGTCATCGTCCGCCTCGCCGTCGCACGACAGGTCACAGGATTGATCGTACAGTTCTTCGATGGATGGTTAAGAATTCTACCGCATTCCGGCGCGTAGGTATGTGGTACCTCTCAATGTCGGGGGTTAGAGATGCTTGGGGCATACCGCTGTCAGTGGACAACTTGGACACCTGGGATTAGATGCAACACACCATTCCCCGCCAATATCGAACGCTGGCCAGTCCAGCTCTCCGGGAAAATCAGGGTTTAGCCTCCACGCGGCATTTCTAGCTTCGTTCTCTGACTTGGAATTAGTTAGCCCTGTGCGCTCAAACACGCGCCTAACACGCACGTCGGGTTTGATATCTATCTCCTGTTCCTGTCCCCTGAACATCCCGCAGTCGTCGTGCAGTATACGGGTGACCATGGATGCGATACCGGGGCCTACGTACCTGATGCGTTGGAGCCTCTTTTCAACGGATGCTGGTGAAGCGTCCCTCCAGATTGCGGCTGTGTCACCAGCAAAGTCCCTCTCCACAAGCGTGGCGACGTCCTCTAGTGTCTCTGCTCCCTGATCGACGTATCGAGGCTTGACACGGAGGCTCTTCAGGAGGCGTACTAGCTCGGACTTTTTCATTTTAGCGAGCTTGGATGCGTCCAACTTCCCCTTCTGGTTAATGCAGCAGGGGATTTCCCACGCCTTCTTCCAATGCACCCCCCTGTTGAAAACTGCTCCGACAAGGAAGGCGAGCGGGTTGGTATGGATAAGATTTCTTCCGTCTCTGGGCAACTGCTCTCTGTCGGAGCGAGAGTTTTGGTTCCCCTTCCGATGTCTGTCACGCGAGAGCTTCCTGATAGAGGGCAAGTTGTACCAGTGGTCTGCCTCTCGATACTCCTTTTTCTGGTGCTCCTTCAGTTTTTCGACGACGGACATGCTTCTCTTTTTTTCCATCACGACTATTCGGATTTATCTGAAACTCACGAACTGCACGACAGCATGGAACAGCCCGGACGCTGACGGGCCCAGTCGGGCCGTTTTTGGGCGTAAGCTTCTTTGTCCGGCTGCTCATCATAGGGATGGCGGAGGAGTTCCAGCAAGTCGTGCACCATGGAGGGGTCGCCCTGCTCGGCCTTGTCGATAGCGAGCTGGGCGAGATAGTTGCGGAGCACATATTTGGGGTTGACGGCGTTCATCCGTTTTCGGCGCGTCTCGTTATCCGTTCCATCTTCCCTCACCCGGTCGTGATAGCGGCGTAGCCACGCGGCGATGCGGGTCGTTGTCTCCGGGGTCAACTGCTCCGGGACGTAATAGGCGTCGAACAGGGGTTGTATGAAAGTGGCATCGTCGATCTGGTCTACAGGTTTGGCACCAAGCTCAAGGCTCGCCAGCCGTCGATAGAAGATAGTCATATCGGTCTCGGCCAGTTGCAAAATCTCCAGCAGGCCGGCGATCAGGCCATCGTCCAGGTCGGGCTTGAAGGCTTGAAGGCCCAGTTTATGGGTCATCGTGGATTGCCAGCACGACTCAAATTCCTGGACATAATTGCTCAAGGCTTTTTCCAGCGGTTCCGTCTGTTCAATCAGGGGGTAAATCGCGTTGGCAAGCTGAACCAGGTTCCAATGGGCAATCTGGGGCTGTTTGCCAAAGGCGTAGCGATGACCCGCGGCATCGGTTGTATTAGGCGTCCAGTTGGAGTCATAGTTTTCCAGCCAGCCGTACGGGCCGTAGTCTATCGTCAACCCCAGGATGGACATATTATCCGTGTTCATGACCCCGTGGACAAAGCCGACCCGCAGCCAGTGTACAATCATCTGGGCGGTTGTCCGGCAGACTTCCTCGAACCAAGCCAGATAGGTCGCCTGGGACGGCTCGCCCAGGTGAGGAAAGTCGGTGCGGATTGTGTAGTCCACCAACCGTTGCAAGACGTCGATTTCCCCTCGGGCGGCAAAGATCTGAAAATTGCCAAAGCGCACAAAAGACGGTGCGACCCGACACACCACGGCTCCCGGCTCGGGTTTGGGGTTGCCATCGTAAAACATATCGCGGACGACGTGTTCACCCGTTGAGACCAGGCTGAGCGCCCGAGTGGTCGGGACACCGAGGTGGTACATGGCTTCGCTGCACAAGAACTCGCGGATGGACGAGCGCAGGACGGCCAGTCCGTCCGCACTCCGCGAATAGGGTGTCAGGCCAGCACCCTTGAGCTGGACCACCCAGTGTTTTCCGGTCGGACCGATGATCTCGCCCAGGTTAATGGCCCGGCCATCCCCGAGCTGCCCGGCCCAGTTGCCGAACTGATGGCCGCCGTAACACATTGCGTAGGGGTCCATGCTGTCCAGCACCCGATTCCCCGAGAAGATGTGGGGGAAATCGTCCGACTCGCAAAACGCGCGGGACAGGCCCAATTCCTCGGCCACTTCCCAGGCGTAGGCAACCAACTGGGGTTGAGCGACCTGCGTCGGCTGGACACGGGAATAACACGCCCGCGTGACCTGACGGCGGGTGTTTCCGATTTCAGGGTCGGCGGGCAATTCCCGCGTAAAGCGATTGTCGAAGGTGAGCGTCTCGTGCGGCTGGTATTCCTGTTGGGCGTTCATGCCGACACGTTAGCCCAGCGTGGGAGAGCGCTCAAGGCGTGTTCTCTCGTTTACGGCGTCTCCGCTTCTCCATAGAGCGGTTCCGCTACTGGCTCCGTGTCATACTTGCGCATCAACTCGAGGAGGGCGCGTTGGTCCGGTGGTTTGCCGCCTTTGGTGAGTTCGGCCAGGCCCTCGAAGTATTTCTCGCGCGAGTCGGCCGGGCAAAACATGATCAACAATACTGAGCGCTGCGCGCCTGGGTTGGAAAAGGCGTGTATCGCTTCCTTGGGGACGAGGGCGGTCGTTCCGGCTTGGGCCGTCATCTTCTCGTCCCCGACGAGGAGTTCGATTGCGCCCTCGACCACGTAGAATATTTCCGCCATCTGGCGGTGAATATGGCGGCGCGGTCCCTCAGTCCCAGGTTCCATCGTGTACTCGAACAGACCGAAATGACCCTCGGTGTCTTTTCCTCTCACCTTAAAGGTACACCGGGTGCCGGTCCCAATGGCTACCGAGTCGCCTTCTCCACGCTGAAGCACGATTGCAGAATCAGGCAGCGTCATTCCGCTCTCCTTACACGACCCCAAAGACCTGCTCGACCGCAGCCTGAATGGGCTTGAAGGTCACTGTTGGATTATGGACCATGCGGTTGTGACAAATCGCCACCGCCAAGCGCGCGTCCGGGTCGGCCCAGGCAATCGCTCCGCCGGCACCCGGATGAAACACTGTATGTGGATTCAAACCTGCCAGGCGAAACGGGTATTTGGGATCTTTCACCCCACCGACCCACAGCCCGGCGGTCCCCATGCGGATCGCCATGCCCAGCACCGTGTCCGGCTGATCAGTATCGGGACGCGGAGTGCTGAACGTCTTCACCCGATCCTCGGACAGCAAGCGAACGCCGTCCAGTTCTCCACCATTAGCCAGCATGGCAAATAGCCGGGCTGAGCTGCGGGCGTTCATAATGCCGTGGGCACCCGGAATGCAGCCGCGTCGCATATCGGAACGGCCGAAGACCTCCTCAGTCGCTCCGACCTGAGGCGGCATGGCACGCAGGATCGGCGCATCTGCCGGTAATGGTAGTGGAGGCGCATTCTTCAGCCGAGCCACGCGCGGTTCGGCTTCTTCAGGAATCCCGATCCAGAGATCCGTCATGCCAAGGGGCGCACAGATCTCTTCCTGTACGAACGTGCTGTATGGCCGATGTTTGGGATCGGTCCGGCGCACGCACTCGGCAACGACCCAGCCGAAGGTGTAACACATATAGGCATTCTGCGTGCCGGCCGTGAAGATCGGCTTCATATTAGCCAGTTGATCGACCATCCAGTCATAATTGCTCATGAGTTCAGGTGTGACGCCCTCGGGCATATACGGAATGCCCAGGCGGTGGCTCAGCGCATCCCGGACGGTTGCGGTGTCTTTGCCGTGCGCTGCAAACTCGGGCCAGTAGCGCGCAATAGGCGCATCATACTCAATCAAGCCTCGTTCAGCCTGGAGATGGAGCGCGGTGGCCGTGGTCGCCTTGATGACAGAGAAGGAGGGGAAGAGCGTATCCCCATCGACTGCTCGTCCAGTAGTCTCGTCGGCAATGCCACCCCAGACATCCACGACTTGCTCGCCATCGAGATACACAGCGACTTGCATCCCAAGCTCGCCGTTCTCCCGGAGCGTGGTTGCAACGGCCTGTTGAAAAATGCTGTTTGCCTCTGGTTTACGTTCCGCCGTCGCTGCCATGGATTGTTCCCCCTTTATCTCTGGCTGATACGCCTTACTGCTGGTTTGGATCTTTGTTGTTATCCACTTTTCTCAAGGAAGGAGTCAAGCGTCCAAATATCTTTGGTAGGCTATTTTATGACTTTATGACGGCCGACCTACAGATTTGTAGTCTTCAGCACCCACGCGAAAGCGCTGGGACCAGAACAGCCAGCCGCGATTTTCTACACGCCCGATGAAGGGAAAGTTGTACCCGAAGCGAACCACTGATTGCTCCGCGGTAGGCATCGCTAACGACTAGGGACTGTCTGCTTCCCCCTGAGCGTCCTCGTCTCGTATCCGGTCTGCCCGTTGGGCCAGTAGGCCGATGAGAACCAAAAAGATAAGAAAAGAAACTGTTATCGCAAGGATGGTGAGCATAAAACCCTCCTTTACCCAACTCTTGCAGTCTCTCCTTCCTTCTGTACCCCTTCTCAATGCGAGAAATCAACGCTTTCGCGTGAATTTTGTCACAACCGCGCGGCGTCTGTACTCTGCCGGTCGGGATCGAGGACCTCGGTTTTGATCGTCACGATCGAAGTGAACCACTGTTCCATGCTCCGAGCGTCCATTTGCGACCAGTCGGGAATTTCCAAGACCAGCGCCCGCCCGAGCTGATTGCCAAATCTCACCAGGTCGTTGTTCGTATCGGTCCGGGTTGTGTCCCACTGGCTGAGCGCCGCTTCCAATGAGCTATGAGTCGTGAGCGCTTCGCCGAGCGCGATGGCATCGTTAATCCCTTTGAGTGCGCCGGCGGCCGTGTGTGGGCGGGCGAAGGCCCCGGCATCACCGACCAAACAGATCCGGCCTTTGTTGTAGGCTGGAACTTCACAATCATAAATGGCGTAGGCAAATGTGTCCTGGCATTTATCGACGATCTCGGCGTAATAGTCGGGCAGCCGTTCGTGGGCGCGCCGTTTCAACTCGGCTTCCGTGGCCAGGGGCATACCACCGGGGGGGAGCGAGCCCGAGTGCGCGTGGCCGTCTTTGTCGGTCAGAAAATCAGTCAGCGCGGAGGTGGCAATCGGGACATACATACCCCAATTCACCAGCCGCTTACCCGGCGCAACCGCTCCGTCCAGGCCCGGCACAAAGTAAAAAATACCGTGTCCGCCCGGATAGCCTAAACAGCGGACGCCGCTTTCGAGCGGCTGTGATTCTACAAGTTCCTTTTCAGGCAGGAAGCCCCGCCACAAGACATAGCCGGCATACCGCAAAGCGCTATCGGGGAAGAGGGTACGCCGGCCAAGCGAGGTGTAGCCATCAGCACAGACCACCAGGTCAAACGTAGACGTGGACCCATCGGCCAACTCCACCCGGACCGTTCCATCGGGTTGCTGGTGTAAGGCCACGGCCCGCTGCCCTGAGCGATACACCCTATCCGGAACGCGTTTGCGCAGGTTTCTATATAGTCCACCCCAGTTGAGCAAAGCCAAATTTGCGGGCTGGTCCCAGGCAAGATAGCCGTACCGGCGCTCTGTTTCTGTGCGCCAGATACGCGTGAACGCATGGCCGGCGAAGAAGGGAGTATCGGCATCAACCAGGTCGCGTTCAATGAACGTGTCCATGACCGAGGGCGGAACGCCGATGCCCGCCCCTCTATCCTTCAAGGTGTCGCCTGTGCGCTCTAAAAGCGTGACCTCGCAGCCTGACCGCAGCAGTTCGACCGCCGCAGTACAGCCGGCAATTGATCCGCCGATGATGCCGACGCGGAGTCCTTGGGTGAGTGTGCTGGCTGTTGCTGGCATGGCCCCCTCCTTTTACGTTGTGTCTCCCCTACCATAAGTCCCTGTAGAAATCACTGTTTCCCCTGCTTTCTTGAAAAGAGAGAGCGCTTTCCGTACTCTGGGCCGCAAGCGTTTTTATGTCAGGACCAATCTGATCTGGAACGGAGAGCAAGATGCAAGAGATACCGGCAGGGATCATTTCAGCCGACGGCCATGTGTGTGAGCCAGCCAATTGTTATATCGACTACATCGAACCCAAATACCGGGACGTCGCGCCGCGCATCGTGGAACAACCCGATGGCACGGACGCCTTTGTCGTACACGGCATGAAGCGTCCGATTCAATTGGGATTCATTGACGGTGCCGGCTTCACGGTCACGGAACGCAACAACCGGGCGGCAAAAATCAGGTTCCCGGATATTCGCGAGGGGGCTTATGGTGGCCGCGCGCGTATTCCGTATATGGACCAGGACGGGATTGCGGCTGAAGCCATCTATGCTTCCATTGGCATGGGCCTGTGCATGCACCGCGACCCCGATTATAAAAACGCCTGCATGCTGGCCTATAACCGTTGGTTACAGGCCATGTGCAGCGAAGCTCCGAACCGTATTCTGGGTCTGGCGCAGACCGCGGTCTTGAGTGTGGACAGCGCGATTGAGGATTTCCGGCGCGCCAAGGACATGGGCATGGTCGGCATGATGATGCCGGGTCGGCCCATCTACGAAGATTATGACCACGCCGACTACGACGCTCTGTGGGAGTGCGCAACCGACCTGGGACTGCCCATCTGTTTTCATATTCTGACCTCGCGGGACGGTAGCCTGAACATGCCGCACCGAGGCCATGAGATGAATAATTTTCTGGGCATCATCCGGGCTGTTCAGGACGTTGTCGGCCTCATGGTCCTGGGTGGTGTCTTCGAGCGCCATCCGCGCCTGAAACTCGTGTGTGCAGAGGGCGACGCTGGCTGGATGCCACACTATATGTATCGCATGGACCACGCCGCCAGGATTAACGCCGAGGGCGGGATCATTGACGGCCTGTCAAAGCTGCCCAGCGAATATATCAAAAGCAATGTCTGGATGACTTTCCAGGACGACCCGACCGCGTTTCATGCGGCCGATATCATGCCGCACCAGCAACTGCTGTGGGCGAGTGATTTTCCGCATACGGATTCCACCTGGCCACACTCCCAGCAATTACTGGCCGACCACGCGGCCCATATCACGGAAGAGCAACGCCAGGACATCATGCGGGAAAATGCCGCCAAACTGTTCAATCTCCCTGCGGGAAAGAAGTCGTGGCGGATGCACGAGGCCCCGGTGTAGGGGAACCCTCACCCTGGCCCTCTCCCAGCGGGAGAGGGGATAAAAGGTAGGGGCAACCCCCTGTGGTTGCCCGGTCCCCCGTCGGTGAGGGAAAATATATCCTACGCCTTCGGCTGTAAGCCCAGGTCTACCAGCGGAGTGCGGTCCACGACCGGCAGGCGGCGTGTCCCCGGCGTGAGTTTGACCGAGCCCGGTACGCGGGTGAATGGATCGACCAGCTCGATTTCCTTGGCGTATTCTTTGACCGCGGGAATGACCTCCTGGCCCATCAGGCGAATGCTGTTCAGCCGGTCTTCGTTGCCAACTGGCCCTTGAACCTGGAAGCAGGCGAATGTTCCTGGCCGCAGCACGCGGATCATGGTCTTGATCTTTTCAATCACGGTCTTGGGCGAGCCGACGATCATCAGGTAGTCGTCCTGGGCGCGCTTATACGACTTCTCCAGCTTGCGACGGACCTCACCCAGGTCGGTACTCTTCTTTTTCTTCCGGCCCTGTTGGGCCTCCTTGAGCCGGTCCGAATCAACCCCGACCCAGCCGCCGCTCGGACGCTGGGCCAGCAGGCGAATGGCGTTTTTGGAATTATAGCCCGGCGGTAAGGTATGTTCCGGTCTGGAGAACGCACTCGCTCCGCCACCCCACACAAACCCTTTGCCCAGCTCTTGCGCCTTTTCATCCGTGTCCGCGCAGAACACGCCGATCAAATAGGCAAAATTTTCCGTACCGGCCTGATAGCCATTTTCAGCCGCGGTATCGGCGTAATAGTCGAGCAAGTCGCAGGTTGGACTCAGGGCAGTCACCAGGGCCAGATAGGGATAGTTATGCTGGGCCGCCCAGTGCACCGTCTCCGGACTCAATACGCCGGGAATCCACATTTGCGGATGCGGCTTCTGATAGGGCAACGCCCACGGATTGACGTGGCGATAATGAAAATGCTTGCCCTCGTAGCGCCACGGACCGGGCTTGGTCCAGGCCTGGATAATGAAATCGTGGGCTTCGTTGAACATCTCCCGATTATAGGCCGGGTTGGCATTATTGAAGAACTGCTCGCTGCCCGCTCCGCGCACCCAGCCGGTGACGAGACGCCCGCGCGAAATCAGATCGATCTCGGCCAGCTCTTCGGCCATCCGCAGCGGGTGCTTCAGCACGGGCAACGGATTGCCGATCAGGACGATCTTGGCCTTGCTGGTAATACGGGCCAGGATGGCGGCTTCGACATTCATGACGCTGCCCATGCAGAAGGGGTTGCCGTGGTGCTCGTTCAGCATGAGCGCATCAAAGCCGACTTCTTCTGCGTAGCAGTATTCGTCGAGAAAAAAGTTATAGTCATCGGCGGCCTTGTCGCGGTCAAAGCGCGAGTTGGGCAGGGCAAAGAAACCCCGGTGCTCAAGCACTTCGTCTTCGTTGACCCAGCGATACGGCCGCTCAGTAAAATAGCCAAACAGCATACCCGTCTCTCCTTTTTGTCATTGTCCTGTAAATACAGGCTTCCGTTTTTCCACAAACGCCCGGGCCGCCTCTTTGGCGTCATCACTCCCCGTCAGCTCGTGCGTCATATTTTGCTCAAAGCGATAGCCATCGCGCAGATCCATGAATTCAATCGCATTCATGGCATGTTTGGCAAGCCGGATGGCCAGCGGGCTTTTGTCGGCAATCACTTGGGCCTGAGCCCGAGCTTCGTCCATGAGGCGCTCCGGCGGAACAACTTTCTCAACAATGCCCCGACGGTATAATTCCTGCGCGCCGATCCGTTCGCCCGTGTACATCATCTTGCGAGCTTTATAGACACCGAATAAGCGCTGGGTATGGCGACCGCCGCCCAACAGACCAACGTCGATTTCAGGCAGACCGATCAGCGCCCGTTCTGACGCAATCAGCATATCGCACGATGCCACCAGGGCCAGACCTCCACCCAGAGCCGGGCCATTGATCGCACCGATGACAGGGACGGAACATTCCAGAATAGAATGAAAAGCTTCGCGGGCCGCCCGCGAGTGAGCCCACATGGCCCCGTGACGCGGTTGTTGTGCGCCGTCATCCAACGAGCGTGAGCGCGCTTTCATATCCGCGCCCGCGCAAAAACATTTACCCGCCCCGGTAAAGATGGCCACCCGGACATCGGGACGATTATTCAGTGCATCAAAGGAGGCTTGAATCTCGTCAAACATCTGCCGGTTCATGGCATTAACGGGCGGACGATCGATCGTGACCGTGGCAATATAGTCTCTGATATCGGTTTTAATACTTTCGGCGTCCATCACACACCTCTTGGGTCCTAAGGCGTACTGTACTGGAAGTTTGGAGCGATGTCGATGATTCCCAGGCTCGCTATCGCCGTGTGCTTTCACTCTGCTCGTTTGCTTTCCGGGTCTGCCGGGGCAGGGAAAAGAGATCGACCCACCACCATACCCCAATAACGGGTAGGGCCAGCAGCCCGATCACCAGGGGCAGGCTTGGGGAAGGGATGGTGAACACAAGATTCTGCCACAGCCCCGGTAGCGCCAGCCCGATGACAAGCGGGATACTCGGCGAAGGAAGAATGAGCACCTGGGTGAGGGCCCAGAGTCCGGCCCAGGTCGCAAGCAGAAAAAAGGCCCCCTTCAGTGGCTTTCCTAGATAGATCGTATGCAAACCAAAAAGGCCCAAAAGACTTAAAGCAAATAAGAGGCAGGCCCAGCCAAGCGACTTTTTCATCTTTCTCGTCCAGAAACGGATAGCAAACTCATCGTAATCGGTCAGAGGATAAAGGCCAAGGCGTAGCCGCGTGTGGTGCTTCTCGCCGTGTTCTGTTAGAGCACATTGCAGGCGCGTTTGTGCAGAGGTCGAAGGAGGAGAGGTGCTTATGCCAGGACGATTAGCGGATAAGGTCGCATTAATTACCGGCTCCGGCGGTGGACAGGGACGGGCCGCTGCAGTGATGTTTGCCCAAGAGGGCGCAAAAGTCGTTGTGACAGACATTAAAGTCGGGGGCGGCAACGAGACGGTAGAGCTGGTCAAAGCGGCCGGGGGAGACGCGGTGTTTCAGGAGACCGATGTCTCAAATGCAGCCGATATCAAAATAGCTGTTGACCGGGCGGTCGAGGCGTACGGTGGTTTACACATCATGTATAACAACGCGGCTGTCCTGCATAAGCACGACACGACCGTCACCAACCTTGAAGAGGAGATGTGGGATTTCGTTTTGAATGTGAATCTCAAGAGCGTCTACTTGGGCTGTAAATATGCGATTCCCGAAATGACTAAGGTCGGGGGTGGATCGATTATCAACGTTTCTTCGTTGGCCGGGATCCTGGGCGTTGGTAATGTCCACGCCTATACGGCGGCCAAAGGTGGCGTGGTTTCGCTGACCAAGGCGATTGCGACGGCCTATGCTGCCAAGAACATTCGTTGCAATGTCATGTGTCCTGGTGCTGTGGATACGCCGATGATGGCTCACGTTCTGCATAGTCCCAATCCCAAACGCCTGGAACGCGTGGCCAAGAGCCATCCACTTGGTCGTGTGGGCACGCCAGAAGATGTTGCATCCATGGGATTATTCCTGGCCTCGGATGAGTCGTCATGGGTCACTGGTTCGGTGTTTACGGTTGACGGGGGATATGCAGCCCAATAGGTCATGAGCGTGACGAAAGCGAAAGGAGCGACTGGATGCGGAGCGAGCCCAGGCAGCTTGACCATCTGAAATATCTTCTCGGCCTCAGCGTAGGACTTGTTGGCCTTCTTGGTTTTAGCCTCGTTTTTTATATGCCGCCCCTCTGGGCCGCGGAAGACCAGAACGGGCGACAGGAGAAAACCTGGAAGACGTTGGCCGAGCTTTCCGAAGAAGAGCGGCTCGCCATCGATATGGCGCAGGACACGCCGCGCGATGCGACCATCCCGTATCTGCCGGCCGAAGCCTATCCGTTTCGTGCTCCCTACACGGCTGAGGAAATGGGCTTTCGCGCTATGGAATTCCCGCATATGCCGCGCTGGAACTGCGTCCAGGTCGAAGATATGGGACTCCTGACTCCCAGCGGCTCTCTGTCCAGTTCACAAATTCTTGTCCTGGTTCATTATCGGAAACCCGAGGGCCTGATGGGTCACCTGACCGCGCAACCGGGAGAACTGTTGGCTCACTGGCTGACGCAGGATTTATCTCCACCTGAAAATTACGGCAATCAAATGCTCTTCATTACCTACCGGACCGATCGGGAGAAGCGTACCAAGGCCGACCTATTTGGCTATTCGCCAGCTATCCGTCGGGTCCGCCGCTTCCCGCAACCCCAGCGAGAAGACAAAATGGCCACCTGGCCGATGACGTTTGATGACTCGCTCGGTCGTGACGCCTGGGAGTTTTCGTGGCGCGTACTCGGGACCGATACCCTGACCGAGACGGTTCGCTTTCCGAAAACGCGTCCGATCATTACTCTGGCGACCGCGGAGGGAAGCTTTACCGACGTTCCGGTCCAGGACCTGAAAATAATGGGGGACGACTATCCGCACTATCAGTCGGACGGTGGGGTGCAGACCTACGTCCTGGAATCCCGTCCAAAGTCGGACTGGCTGCCGGATTATTACGCCAGTAAGGTGGTGTATTGGGTAGAGCAGCATTATTTCTATCCGCTGCGGATAGAGGTGTACGGACAGCAGGATGAGCTTATCTTTGTTGAGGAACGGATGACCCAAATGATGAATCCGAACCTCGGGGATCGCGGCTATCACAACCTGATTGCGGTCTGGTGGGATGCCCAGGAAGACTATTATGGCTACACCCTGCACGATGCCATGCAGGTCAAAGAATGGTCGCAGAAAGACGTGGATGTGTTCTTCTCGCCCGACTTTATGCGGCGTGGCTGGTTCCCCGCGCCTTTAAAAACTCAAGCGATAATCAGAACTCCAGAAGAATTCTTTTTACGTCCGCACTTATACACGGACAAGTTTCCTGAGGAGCGAAACTTGCAGTTGTCCTCTACAATCGAAGCGCGTATTCGAGCCCAAGATGCGGCTGGGCAGATTGTTTTCGGGGAAGAGCATGAACTCGTCAAGACGAGCATCGCACCGAACTGAAGCGCGCTCTAATCGGCCAAGGGCTTGAATCCGCCAAAAATCGCAAAATTCAGAAACTTCCAATAGCAGTCCACAATCGTAAAGCCGGCCTCTCGCCACCAGTTCAATTGAGGCTCCAGTGGAGCGATGTGACTGCTCTGCCCCTCGGGACGCGGCAAGGCGGTCCGCACTTGGCGAATTTCTTCGAGTGAGTAGAGCTCTCCGGTCTGCTCCTGGACCTGTTGCTGAATCACTCGATCAGCCAAGGGCGTAAACTGGTCGCGTAACGCCGGGTCGCCGGCAACGACATCATTGTTGAGAAACAGACCGCCGGGTTGGAGCAGGTTGAACACCTCGGCACATAATTGTCCTTTACGACTGTCGGTCAGGTGATGCAGCGCAATGGCTGAGACTGCGGCATGAAACGGTCCGGGCAGATCGACATGCCAGGTGGGATCAGCCAGGTCGCGCAGAAAAAATTCGACGTGCGAGCCATGTTTGTTGAGGCGGGGCTCAGCATGCTCGTGCATGGCGGTCGAGCCGTCAACCCAGGTGACTGTTGCGTGTGGATAACGGGAGAGAATCGTCTCCGTGACCGCACCATAGCCCGCGCCTAAATCGAGCACGCGAATCGGTTCATCAGCCGACCAAGGGAAGAGGTCGAGCAAGGTATTGAGTTGCTCAAGGCGCTTCGGAATCAAGAACGCGCTCCGCTGTACAAAATAGTCAACTTTGTCCTGGTCTCCCCAGCCACACAGGGTATCGGGCTCTGCCATTGGCGTTCCTCCAGTGTCATCTCGATTGTGTCATCAATGCGTAAGAACAGTTTGCGAAGCTCCTCCCTCATAAAGGGTCCGTTGCTCTGGGGTCAATCCTCTAGCTAATGTATCGCGCGTGTAGCTGAGGTGGTATGACGCATACCAAGGAGGGAGCCATGATCGTCCAAGCGCGCAGACAGTACAAAGTCACCTCTGAAGAGAGTGTCCCGATGAAAACCCGGGACGGAGTCACGCTGTACGCCGACGTGGTCCGGCCGGACTCGGACGAGCGTTTTCCCGTCCTGCTGATCCGCACTCCGTATGGCAAAAAGGGCTCCGCCGACCCCAATGGCCTCAATGCCTCGTACGCCCAGTATGGTTATGTTCTTATTACCCAGGACTGCCGCGGCCGTTTCGAGTCCGAAGGAGAATACGACACCATCTTTCAAGAAGCGGCCGACGGCTACGATGCCGTCGAATGGGCCGCCCGCCTGCCGTGGTCGAACGGCCGGGTGGGGACGACCGGCCAGTCCTATATGGGGCTGACGCAGTATCTGATTGCCTGTAACGACCCCATGCCGCCGTCCCTCCAGTGCATGGCGCCGGTTTCCGCTTCGGCCGATTATCATGCCAGTTGGATCTATCAGACCGGCGGGGTGTCAAAGTGGGGCTGGATGGTGCCGTATGCCATCTTCAAGGGTCTGAATACGCTCAAGCGCCAAGGTCACAGAGACCTCATGGAGAAGATGAAGGAGTATGTTGAAAGCGGCGAGCTAGCCGGCGTGCGGACGACCCGCTGGGGCTTGAACGCCTTCACCCCCCTGACCGACGAATGGTATCGCCACCTGCCCATCAAGGATTGGGGTGAATTGCTCAAATCAACCGCTCCGTATATGGCCGATCACATCGCCCATGCCGACGATGGCGAGTATTGGCACCGGGCCAATGTGAACCGCTTTGCCGAGACGATCAGCTCGCCGATGCTCCATGTGACCTCGTGGTACGATACGTTTGCCGAGGGAGGGCCGGCCGCGTATCAGAGTATTACTGCACGGAGTCAGTTTGAGGTCGCCCGCACCGGTCAACGGCTGATCATTGGTCCGTGGGGCCATTTGTTGCCGTATACGACGCCGGCTTCGCGCGGTGCGGGTGACATCGATTTTGGTCCGAACGCCTTGATAGACCTGAATGAGACCTTACTGCGCTGGTTCGATTATTGGCTCAAAGACGTAGACAACGGGATTATGGACGAGCCGCCAGTCAGTATCTTCACTCTGGGTGAAAATCGCTGGCAACACTTGTCCGACTGGCCGCCACCGAATATGCGCCAGATGCGTTATTTCCTGCATAGTGGCGGTGAGGCGAATACGCTCAACGGGAACGGGAATCTATCAACCGTGCCGCCTGGCCAAGAGCAGGCAGACGCCTATGTCTATGATCCTGACAATCCGGCTCCGTCACTGGGCGGGAATAACCTGGCCGTAGATATGGGCGTCCAGGATCAACGCCCGGTCGAAGAACGTAATGATGTCCTGGTCTATACCTCCGAACCGCTTTCTCAGCCGCTGGAAATAACTGGACCAGTGACAGTCACACTGTGGGCGTCGTCTTCAGCCGTTGATACGGACTTCACGGCCAAGCTCGTTGACGTCCATCCGGATGGCTATGCGCAGAACCTGCTCAATGGTATCATCCGCGCCCGTTATCGGGACTCTGCGACCACGCCTACATTGATGGAAGCGAACAGGCCGTATCAGTTTACTATTGATCTCTGGGCGACGAGCAACGTCTTCCTGCCAGGTCACCGCCTCCGGCTGGAAATCAGTTCCAGCCACTTCCCGGAGTTCGACCGCAACCTGAATACGGGCGAGCCGTTTGGCGAGGGTACGCAGGGAGTATCCGCCCAGCAGACCGTGTTTCACCAGGAAGACCGGGCGTCCTACGTCCTGCTGCCGGTGATTCCCAGATAGAAAACCGGATAGCGTGAAACGAATGAGTGAAAAGCCTACTGGAGTGTACTAAGCATGCGGGCCTTGGTTATCGGCGGGACCGGACCGACCGGTCACTTTATTGTCAACGGATTGCTTGAGCGAGGATACGATGTAGCTATTCTTCACACAGGTAACCACGAACTGGATGAGATTCCCGAATCCGTGATCCATATTCATACCAACCCGTTCGATGAGCAGGCGTTGATTGACGCTCTCGATGATTCCCATTTTGATATAACCCTCGCCATGTACGGCCGTCTACGGCGGGTGGCCGAGATTATGATTGGACGGACGGAGCGGTTTATTTCGGTCGGGGGAGGGCCTGCCTACCGGGGCTTTATGAACGCGGATATGGTCCATCCGCCGGGCCTGCCTGTGCCCACTGGGGAGGACGCGGTCAAGACGACGAGCGAAGCAGAGGACGGCAAAGGCTACCGGGTGTATCGCTCGGAAGAGGTGGTTTTCACACACCACCCGAACGCCACGCATTTTCGGTATCCCCAAATCTATGGTGCCTATCAAGTCGTTCCACGCGAATGGTCCATTGTTCGCCGCATCTTGGACAGACGGCCGTTCATCATCCTCCCGGACGATGGCTTATCGCTCAATCACTCCGGCGCTGCTGCCAACGCCGCTCACGCCCTGCTGTTGGCCGTGGATCAACCCGAGGTTGCCGCCGGGCAGGTGTATAACTGTGGCGATGATCATGTCTTAACCTTAAAGCAGGTCGTGCAGCTGTGTGCCGAAGCGCTCGGCCATGAGTGGGAGATTATTTCGATGCCGTACGATCTGGCCGTCAGCGCCAGACCGTTAATCTCACAACCCTGGACGACCCACCGGATGTTTGATCTCACCAAAATCAAATCAGAGCTCGGCTATCGGGATATTGTCTCGCCGGTTGAGGGCATCAAACAGGCGGCGGTCTGGTTACGCGACCATCCATTAGCATATGGGGGGCGGGAGGAAGTGATGCTGCAAGACCCGTTTGACTATGCGGCTGAGGATCGCTTAGTCGCCGCCTGGAAGCGGGCCATTCAGTCGATACCGAAAGACTTGTTCCAACAAGAGCCAGGCTTTACCGCGTCCTATAGCGGACCGGGCGGCTCTCAGCGCAAAGGCAGTTGGTGAGAACGTGCGAACACGGCTTCACTGCCTATTCTGAATCCGGGAGTGACCAGGGCACGTCTGCCCAGGTAGCATCTGTCCAGCCATCCAGATCATAGTGGCTCATGCACTCGTCGACCATGGCTCTCATCGAGGCGTTCAGACCCGAATGCTCGGCGGCCTGATAGGTCTCGACCCGATTCGCTTCATACCCGCCGGCGAAGTTCCGCTCGTGGGCCTCTGTGCGGCCAGCGAACTCTGTCAAAAACAGGTCCCAGATCACGCGCAACAACTTGACTCGCTCCTCTGCCGTCGCAGTCGCCCCTTTCCAATATTTGTCGAGTAACGGACGAGTAGCGGGGTTCTTGAAATCTCGGGCAGAGGAGGGGATCTGGATCAAATTACCGGAGAGGAGATTATGGAATATCGTCCGAGCCGTACTGAAAACATCGCCGTAGATATTACGCCACTGAAGCGCGTACTCGGTCTTTGGGAGGAGATAGCCCCCTGGCCCAGGTTCGGCATCGGCTGCCATTGCCGTGGACAGTGCCCAGAGGTTATGCCGCATGCCGAGCAGTTCGCCAATCTTCGCTTGCACCTCGCGGAAGCCGGTCTTCTGCTGCATTTCTGTCGCCCGGAGGAGTAAACCACAAATAAAATCGAGCTTGACCGCGGTTCGTGCAGCCGCGTGAAAGGCAAACCGCTGGGCAAAGCCGCGGGGGAAGAGGCCGTTGACAACGGCGGGGTTGCGGTAGACCGTCACATCTTCCCAGGGGATAAATACGTCGTCGAGCACGATACTCAGATCAGACTCGTCAAAACGGCTGGAGAGTGGATAGTCAAAGGGGGAGCCGATTTTTTTAGCCAGATGTTCGTAAGAGTACCGGCCCATAAAGGTGAGGCCGGGAGCAGTGAAGGGCACGAAGAATCCGATCGCAAAGTCCTCTTCGCCCTCAACCAGTCCAGCCGGCTGGATATACTGACTCATATAGGTGACATGGCTGAAGGCGGCCCCGGTGGAGACCATGCGCGCCCCACGAACCACAATGCCATCGTCGCGCTCTTTCACGACGTGCATATAGACATCGCGCTGCTCGGCCGGCGGCTTTGAGCGGTCGCCGGCCGGATTGACCAGGCTCAGATTGACGAACATCACCTCGTCGGCGATCTTCTCATACCAACGCTGGACGTTCGGTGCATACTCACCATAAAAGTCGACATCCCCGGCCAGTGTTCCTACCAACGCGGCCTTATAATCGGGGCCGCGTGAGAGCGTTCCCCAACTCAAGCGCGCCCACTCGGCGATGGCATCACGGGCTTCGAGGAGGTCTTGAGGAGTACGCGGGAGTTTGTAGAACTTGTGTGAACGGGCTCCCCGCTCCGTCACGTAGGTTAAGAGGTCATGCTTCTCCGGGTCGTGGAGCGTGTCGTACATGCGGGCATACGAGCGGGCGCTGGTGGCAAAGGCGGGGTGGGTGGTGACATCTTTGACCAATTCGCCATCGAAATAGATGACTCGTCCGTCGCGTAGTCCTTCGAGAAATTCCTTACCCGTTGGCGGCTCGCGTACGACCTGTTGTTGTGAAGTGTTGGGCTGGTGGGGCGCCGAGCCGTTGCCGGTCTCCTGCGACGTTGGTGCTCCGTGCGTTGCTTTTTGCATCGATTCCCCCTCTTGCGTCGATACGATGAGCGAGTGGTGATTCAGCAGTCAGTCTGGAGCGTTCGTAGGTCTCCCATGGTTTCCCCATCCCAATATCCCGTCTCGCCCCCAAACCTCCAAAACTTCATCGGATTCCTCCGTCAGGAGAACCTTGACCCAACATGAATCGGTCCGAACGACACCTTTGCCTGAGTACGGCTCGACATCAACCCATACTTCTGCCCCATAGCATCCCGCTTGTCCCTGTCAACATTACGTGTAATCGCTCGGGCCAGATGCCCCGACACACGCTACATATAGAGTCAGTAGGTCGGATTAGCGGAGCGTAATCCGACAAGGACGGGATGTCGGGTTACGCCTACGGCTAACCCGACCTACATGGTGAATTGCCCGAGCCGACGGAACTGCATCTCTCGTCGTGGAGGTTACATATAGTGTGGCAGGACTTCCTCGCCGACTTTCCGGATGGCGCGTTTGACTTCTTCGATCGGCAGGAGGCCCTGGTCGCCCTGCCAGATAAACCACTCTGGATTTCCCGCTTCGATGAGCTGATCCATAGCGCGACGGATATCGCTCGTTGTTCCGGCCAGGGCAAAATTCGAGCCGATCATCCGCTCGGGGGTGGCTTCGGAGGCAGGCATCGGACCCTCGCCGTATTTTTTGTTGTCGGCCTCGGTGCGGAAGGCTTCAAGAAAGCCGAAGTGGTAAAAGAAATTCTGAAAGCCGTAGCCACAAAAGCCGGCGGCGAGCATCTTCCTGGCAGCCTCTTGGGTGTCTCCGGGATAGATCGCGCGTAGCACGCCGAGCGATTCGCCGAATTTGAGTGCACGGCCGGCGGTCTTGGCTTCTTCGACATGGGTCTCGGCAAAAAAGCGCACCTGGTCGTGGTCGGAGATGAACAGGGTTGGCACGATGTTCTCCCTGGCACACCAGCGGACGGTAGCCTCGCTCATGGAGAAGGCCTGGAAGAGGGTGGGGTGGGGTTTCTGATACGGCTTGGGTACGACATCGATCATCTGGACCCGGCCGTTGTCATCGACCTCGCCCGGAGAGCCGTGTTCGCGCGTCCATTCGTGGGCCTGCCAGGGCGTACCCTCCTCATAGGGATACGGATACTCGTAGTGTTTGCCCTTGAACCGAAAGGGTTCATCCTTCCAGGCCAGTTTCAAAATCTGAAACACCTCCTCAAACGCCTCGCGATTACGCACATCGATGTCGCTCTGATCGCTGGTCGTCGCGCCGATGTGAATCTTCTGTGCCATGGGACTGATCCAGCGGGATTGATACCCGCGGGCAAATCCGACGTGCGTGCGCCCTTTGGTGAGTTGGTCGAGCCAGGCAATCTCCAGGGCGAGCCGCAACGGGTTCCAGCCCGGCAGGACATAGCCGATAGGACCGACCTTGAGCGTTGAGGTCTGGTGAATGACGTATTGGGTCAGAAGGGGCAGACTGCCGATCTCCATGCCTTCGGTATGCAGATGGTGCTCGGGAAAGGCGACGCCGGTGAAGCCCAGGTCTTCCACCATGCGCGCAATCTCGGCAACCTCGTCGAACATTTTTTGCCAGCGCTCGGTGTGGTGAGCAATGGGTCGGAGGTCTTTTCGTTCTTGGGGAGTAGCCGGAATGGACGGCAGACAAAAATACATAAACTTCATATGGCGTCTCCTTCCTGACGGGCGTCTCCTTACTTACAGGATTACTTTGACACTCGGAATATGCTTGAGGCCGCTGAATATGGTCAGCCGCTCTGCTTCGCTTTTGACGTGAACGGAGAGATTGAAGGATGTGTACTTTCCTGTCCGACTGTGGCGCGATTCACTGAACTGATATTCAAATGCCTCAAGCATCGCGACTATGGCATCCGTTATCTGGGCCGTATCAGAACCAATGATCTTGAACGACCAGGTGCAGGGGTACTCAATTTTTGGCGAATCCAAAGAGTCCTCCTCTTAACACTTACATCCGCCTCAGGCATGTCAGCCGGGTTCCTCACCCGCCTGACCACACTGATGAGCACTCATCCTTGTCGATCACTTCGATGTAAGCTAAGACGCTAACAGTCCGGCTGGCTCAATTGCCTGATCCTGACCGCGATCGAATGTTTACACAAGGGGGGACTCAGATGACACAACCGCTGCATACCGTTCGTCAGTTGGCCTATGTGGTCAGAGACATGGACGCCGCCCTCAAATACTGGGTGGATGTGCTGAAAGTGGGGCCGTTCTATTTGTTTGAACACTGTCCGCTCAGAAATCAGCGTTACCGGGGCAACCCCTCGAATGTGGATGTGACCTTAGCCCTGGGCAATAGCGGCGCCCTCCAGATCGAGTTGATTGTGCAACATAACGACGAGCCATCCGTCTACAAAGAGTTCCTGGATGCCGGTCGGGTTGGCGTGCATCATTTCGGCCTGATGCCCGAAGATTATAAAGCCACCTATGCCCAGTATAAAGAGCTGGGCCATGAGGCCGCGTTTGAGTGCACGGTCGGCAATGCCGAACTGGTGTATTTTGACACGGTCAACACCATCGGTCATTATACCGAGCTGTGGGACAATCACGCTGTCTTCAAGGATTTGTTTATGCTAGTTGAGAACGCAGCAAAAAACTGGGACGGCAAAGACCCCGTCCGACCGGGACCGTTATAGACCAGTTGTAAAGCAAGCCCGCTTCCCTAGTGGAAGCGGGAAAAGGCCCAACACCAAGCAACAAAAACGCCAGAACAATGCAGAGAACAGGAGGACATTATGCATTGGCAGATAGGTGATACTAAAATCACGAAGGTTGAGGAGATCGTGTATCCGGAATTTTCGGATGTGCTGCCGACCGCAACACCCGAGGTCGTGAAACAGGTCGAGTGGCTCTTTCCCCACTTCGTTACACCCGAAGGGGCGCTCTCGCTGAGCATTCATTCGCTGATCGTGGACACGCCCGGTGCGACCGTGGTGGTGGACACCTGTATCGGCAACGACCGCAACCGCGCCCCCATGGAAATCATGAGCAATCTGTCTACCTCGTTTCTGGACAACATGAAGGCGGCCGGTTACGACCCGGACGGCATCGACTACGTCATGTGCACCCACCTGCATCTTGACCATGTCGGCTGGAACACGCAGCTGGTCGATGGCAAATGGGTTCCGACGTTTCCGAAGGCGTCCTATCTGATGGATCAGAAAGAGCTGGAGCTGTTTGGCAATATTGACGACGATATGATCGCCAGCCTGCCGGCCGATGCGGTGGATTTCTTCAATATTCAACGCCGCGTCTTTGAGGACTCCATGCAGCCGGTTTTCGATGCCGGTCTGGCCAAGTCGATCGACGCGCCGACGACGATTTGCGAAGGGGTGCGGCTGATCCCGACGCCGGGTCATACGCCCGGCCACTGCTCGGTCGTGGTTGAGTCCAATGGCGAGGCGGCCATGATTACCGGGGACTTCATTCATCACCCAATCCAGTTCCACGACCCGAATATCTGCACGCCGTTCGATATCGACAACAATATGGCGCTGGCGACCCGCTGGCGGACCTTTGAGCAGTTTGCGGATACGCCGACGCTGATTATCGGCACCCACTTTGCTGGGCCGACCGCCGGCAAGCTGGTCCGAGACGGCGCTGGCTATCGTCTGGACGTCTAAAAGCACCGCAGGGTGGGTCCTCTTGGACCCACCTTACGCTCGGGCTACGTCACGGCCCGGCTCTCCTTAGACCTTTCCGTATTGAACTTACTCCAGGAATGCGGGAGCCTCCCGTTTCAGCATCCGTTTGATCGCTTCCAGATGAAGGACGGCTTGTTGGCGTGCCGTTTCAAACTGCTCACTGGTGTGACGACACACTTGATCGGAGATGCGTTTGAGCGGCAAGCCTGTTGAGTGAGCCAGCACCTGAACCATGCACGCCCGCTCCAGGTAGTATAAGTCGTCGAACGCGGTTGCCACGTCCGGCCCGGTCACGATTACGCCGTGGTTGGCGAGAAAGGCAACCTTCCCATCGGCCAGCTTCTCCCTGAGCCGCTGCCCTTCCGCCTCGTCCAGGGCAAGGCCGTTGTATGCCTCTTCATACGCAACCCGCTCATAGAAGCGCAGCGCATTTTGACTGATCCATTCGAGACGACCGCCATCGATTGCGCACAGAGCGGTCGCATACGGCATATGGGTGTGAAGCACGCACTGGGCAGACGGGTTACCGCGGTGAATCTGGGAGTGAATGAAGAACGCGGTGGGCTCAACCTGCCACTTCCCTTCGATCACGTTCCCATCCGGGTCAACAACGAGCAGGTCGCTTGTCTGCATCTCAGACCAATGAAGGCCCTGAGGGTTGATCAGAAAGCGATCCGTCGTGCCTGGAACGACAAGGCTGAAGTGATTGCAGATGCCCTCACTCAGGCCGAGCCGGTCTGCCCAGCGCAGTATGGCAGTGAGATCAATGCGTGCTTGCCGAATGGCTTCAGTATCCATAGCGCTCCTCGCAATGCTCGTATGACAAGATATCGTCACCATACGACGCCCAGCCCATAAAGACCAGACAGAACCTTAGCCGCCGGTGCTCTCTCCCGTCTACTTATGGTAGTTCTAAGGCTTCAATTTGGATAGTACTTTTTATTAAAATGATTGAAATATTGTACTTATCATTATATTATCTACACTTATGACCGAAAGGGAAGTGGTCCCAGCTCTACGTCAAGCCGCGCAAGGCTCTCCTGTCGTCGCCATAACCGGGCCGCGTCAGTCAGGGAAAACAACGCTGTCGCGTTCGGTTTTTCCAGATAAGGCCTACATCAGCTTAGAAGACCCGGACCAGTTGGACTTTGCGCTGTCTGATCCAAGGCGGTTTCTCGGAGGCTTCCCCAAGGGCGCTATTCTCGACGAGGTCCAAAGGGCTCCTGACCTTTTCTCTTATATCCAAAGGATTGTGGATGAACGCCAGGAGCCAGGATTTTTCGTCCTCACAGGCTCTCAGCGCTTTGGTCTTCTTGATGGGATTTCGCAAACGCTGGCTGGACGAATGGCGCTGTTCGACCTCTTGCCCTTTTCCTTCGCTGAGTTGCAGGCAGCCGATGTCCAGATTCCGTCGCTCGATCACTTACTCTTCACAGGACAGTATCCCCCCCTGTTCGACCGCGACCTCGATCCGCTCGACTGGTACGGGGGTTACATCCGTACCTATGTCGAACGGGATGTCCGTCAGATTACAGCTGTCCAAAATATCCATGTTTTTCAAACCTTTGTACGACTTTGTGCCGGACGAATCGGGCAGGTGCTCGACCTGAGCGGACTCGCGAACGATGCTGGTATCACCCATAATACGGCCAATGCCTGGCTTTCCGTTCTGGAAGCGAGCTATATCGCCTACCGCCTCACACCTCACCACCGCAATTTCTCTAAACGCTTGATCAAGCGACCGAAGCTCTATTTCTACGACACCGGGCTCGCGAGCCGACTGCTCGGCATCCGTTCAGCAGACGAACTGCGCCTGCACGCCCTCCGGGGCAACCTGTTTGAGTGCTGGGTCGTCAGCGAGCTGTACAAATGGAACGCCCACCACCGAAAGCAGTTGCCGCTCCATTTCTGGCGGGATCACAAGGGCAAGGAGGTCGATATGCTCATCGACTGGGGCGATCAGGTGACCGCGCTCGAAATCAAATCCGGTGCCACCCTGAACGCCGATTTTTTTCTTGGTCTCGAATACTATCAACACCTGGCAAAAGAGCAGGTGCGACAGTCTTATCTCATCTATGGCGGGGACCAATATCAGACCCGCGAAGCCGGGCCTGCCCTGCCGTGGCGTATGATGACAAACCTCACGCGAAGTCTGGAAGGATAGCGGTGAGAATAGGTTGTCACATTCCTCCAGTAGCTTTCAGTTCAACTCGCAATTGGACACGTCGCGTAGCGTTTATATTGAGGAGTTGAACGGTTGCTCGACCCTGCGGAGAAAGGCCGATAATGCGTGGACCATGAAAGGCGAAGTGAGCATTCCAGTTATCCTTTCGCGGGTGGAATAATGGAACGATAGCGCCAGTCTCAGGATCGATACTTGTAAGATTCGGTCCTTTATGGAGGTTGCAGCGATCACAAGCGAGGGCCAGATTGGATGGGTCGTCAGTGCCGCCATGCTGCAATGCGATAACGTGCTCAACATGGAACGTTGCATCCACGGCTTCCTGCGGTAGTCGACAGTACTCGCAACAGTTTCCCGCCCGCTGGCGTACCAGGTGGCGGGCAGCAGCATCCATTATGACGGGTGTTTCACCAGGACAGTTCGCGCTCGGGCCTTGAGAATGCCCATGAGGTCAATACCTTCGACAAACTCCTCATACTCCTGTCGTTCGTCGTCGGTCAAATGTCCCTCATTGGCTTTAGCAGCAAGCTCGTCAAGCCTCGATTGAGAGTGTGGGTCGAGTTCAAGGTCCACGATTCGCTGAGCGACTTCCGGTGTCAGGCATTCAGCGAACGGCCTCAGAAAACGATCAAGAACTGCATGTTCCATGTCCTCTCTGTATCACGGTCTACAAGGGAAAAGTAGAATGACAATCCAGGGCATACAGCTTGGCAGCGAATGTCGAAGCTTAGTGGCCGCCAATTGTGTATAGCTGTGTACGCCCTCTCCCAACAGGCTCATCGGGAGAGGGCAGATGGAAAGTCTTGTTGCAGGGAACTACGGATCGACCCGCGCCGAGGCGTAGCCGCTGACGACCTCGACCCCGTCTTGATTGACGGTCGAGACATCCAGATCAACGATGTGGCCGCCTTCTTCTTGACGGACGGCTTTCACCGTGGCTTTGGCGGTCAGGGAGTCGCCGGGCCAGACCTGACGGGTAAAGCGCACGCCGTACTGGGTGAGGCGGCCGTCGCCGACGTAGTTGGTCAACATCTTGCCGGTCATGCCCATCGACAGCATGCCGTGGGCAAAGACGGACGGATAACCCGCTACTTTGGTGACAAAGACTTCATCCGTATGAACCGGGTTATAGTCGCCCGATGCTCCGGCGTATTGGACGAGTTGGGTGCGTTTGAGGTCTTCGACTACCTGTTCTTCGTAGGTATCCCCGACTTTGAGTGTGCTCGCTGATAATGCCATGTTTTCCCTCCTACTGATCGACGGGCCGCTCGGTTTGGACGCCAACGCTCCGGGCGGTGACAACGAGTTCGCCGTTTTGATCGCGATACTCGGTAACGGTCTCGGAAAAGAGCAGCTTGCCTGAACGCTTGCCCTGCTTCTCCCATTTCTTGCCCGGTTTTACCGTGGCGGTCAGGACATCGCCCGGTTTGGGATGACGGTGGTATTCGTAATGCTGTTCGGCGTGCAGGCCGCCCCCCCCGCCTCCGCCTCCACCGCTGTCTTCTTTTTTTATGCCCGTGGGTTCTTTGCCCGAGCCGAACCACGGCTTGCCCGGTTTGGGCCGCAGAAAATAGTCGGGATCAAATTGGGCACTCGCCTGGACAAAGGTCGGTGGGGCAATAACGGACCCAGGCTCGGTGGTCTTGGCGTATTCTTCGTCGGCATAAATCTCATTATAGTCGCCCACGGAACGAGCAAACATGAGGATATGGCTCGCTTCGACGGGGAATTTCTCTACTGCCATTGGTACATCTCCTTTTGTGATTATTCGTGAGCAGGGTAGGGGAGACAGAGGCCCCCTCACCCCAGCCCTCTCCCACGAGGGGAGAGGGAGAGGAAGCTAGTTACTGAGATGTTTGTTGTAGAACAGCAGCACGCGGTGCCACATATCCTGGGCGGCTACCGGGCGATAGCTATCCCGATAGTCGGCGAAAAAGGCGTGGCCGGCGTTGGGATACATGCGCATCTCATACGTCTTGCCATGCTTGTCGAGTTCCTCTGTGAGGCGCTCGGCGTGTTCCGGCGAGGGGTTGGGATCTTCTTCGCCAAATAAGCCCAGCAAGGGGCAGGACAAATCTTTGACCAGGTCAATCGGCGAGGTCGGCCGGGTCGGCGGAAAATCGTCCTGAATGATAAAACCGCCGGCAGAATCCACCGCGGCGTCAAGGTTTTGACTCGTGCAGCCAAACATCAGGGTATACCGTCCGCCGGAACAAAAGCCGATGGCGCCAACTTTCCCGTTGGAGTCAGCCCGGCCCTTAATATGCTGGGCGGCGGCGTCCAGGTCGGCCATGGCCTGAGAGTCCGGGACGGAGAACATCACTTTGATCACATCGTTGATATCGGTCGGGTCGGGATTGCCCTCGCGCGTATACATATCCGGGGCCAGCGCAATATAGCCTTCGCGGGCAAAGCGGTCGGCCACGTCTTTGATGTGATCGTTTAAGCCAAAGGCTTCCATAATGACGATCACACCGGGGTGCGGCCCCTCTGTGGTCGGCTGGCTCAAGTAGGCATTGACTGGCGTATCGCCCTGGCCGGGATACTGCATCATACTGGATTGAACTTCTGGCGGTCTCATGACGGCGCTCCTCCTTTAGAGATAGGATATGTTACCGGGAGCATATGTCTTGCCCCGGTAGGTTTCAAGTCGTACGGGCGTATCGACAGCAGGAGGGCAAAGCTTGTACCCCTCTGGAGAAGGTGGTAGGACGCAAGGCAACGCGCTGCGATAAGCAGGGAGGGAACGCCAATGAGTCGCATGTATAACATTATTGATTCGGACGGCCACGTCTTGGAGCCCCCCGATTTCTGGGCCGACTATATTGATCCGGCCTACCGGGACCGCGTGCCCGAACTGATTGTCGATACGGACGGTAAAGAGCGCCTGCGGATTGAAGGCCGCGTACTGGGTGGGCAAAAAGGGATAGGCTTTGCCGGTGCCATTGGCGCGCGGGACGGCCGGGCTTCGACCGATATTAAATACACCGAAGGCCGCAAAGGCGGTTTTGATCCGCACGCGCGGATGCCGGACATGGAACTGGACGGCATAGACGCCGTTTTTCTGTATCCCACCCTGGGCCTTTTTTCCGGCGCCATAGAAGACCCTCAACTCGCCGCGGCCACCTGCCGGGCGTATAACCGCTGGCTGGCCGACTACTGCAAGCCCTATCCTGACCGGCTGTTCGGTGTGGCCATGCTGCCCATGCAATCCATCGAGCTGGCTATCGAAGAAATGCGCTACGCTCGGAATGAACTGGGGATGCGGAGCGGTTTTCTGCGCCCGAACCCGTATAACGATCGCATGCTGGGGCATCGAGATTACGACGTCTTCTGGGCCGAAGCCCAGGAACTCGACTTCGCCATCGGCGTTCACGAGGGGACGGGCGGGATGCCGGCGGCAGGGGCCGACCGGTTTGAGGAGCTGGCCCCGCGTCATATTGTTTCTCATACCGTGGAAATGATGCTGGCGAGTTTGAGCATTATCTGGGACGGCGTGTGCGAGCGTTTCCCGAAGTTGCGCATTGCGTTTCTGGAGTCGGGCGGCGGCTGGATTGCCCCTTGGCTGGATCGTATGGACCGCCACTGCGACGATCATGGGGTGTTCACGGATTCACCTCTCACGCTGCTCCCGAGCGAGTATTTCAAGCGCCAGTGCTGGATCTCGTACGAACCGGTTGAGGGCAGTTTGGCCCACCTGGTAGACTATGTTGGCGCGGAAAAGATTCTGTGGGCCACCGATTATCCGCACCCGGACGGCTTCTTTCCTGGGGCTCCTCAAATGATTGCGGAAAAGCTCTCGGATGAGAACAAACACAAGGTGTTAGCCGAGAGTGCGAAGCAGTTTTATGGGCTGAGCTAGTTTGTGTCGGGTGCAGCGGATGCACCTGACATGTCTCTTCACCCCGACCGTCAGCCAGTGGTGTTTATTGCGGTAGGGGTGCAAAGTGCATGCTCATCACCAGCCATGCACCATCGATCTGCACATAGGTCAGCATATACTGGCCGGGCATGATACCGACTGGCTCGCCCTTGAGTTTCCGTGTGAGCTGGTAGTGGCCCCACGCCACCCCGGTTGCCCCGGTCAGGCGATATCTCGGATGGACGATTTCGAGTGTGGCGTGTTCCTGTTCATCGAAGTATTCCTGAACGGCCTGCCGGAATGCCTCCTTGCCCTCGATGGGAAACGGCGAGTACAGTCCATACAGGACGATTTTGTCGTGGACAGCGACAACTGCCGCGTTCAGGTCTCCGGTATTGAGAGCTTCAATCTCGGCGTTGAAAGCAGCAATGAGGGCCTCGCGTTCCGATTGCCCGAGGGCCGGAGACAGCCCACCCAGCACGAGAACCCAGGCGCACACAAGGTAGATTCGTAGCAGCGTCATCTTCCCTCACCGTATTTTCATCGCGTTCCCGCTTCGTCGGCTGCGGTTTGCCCGCATTACAGCGGCGAGAAGTCCAAGGCAACGACCAGCCATCTGCCCTCCTCCTTGGTATAGGTAAAGGTATAGCGGCCATGCAGTATCCGCCGCGGCCCAACCCGCGGCTGCTCTCGCACGGTATAATGGCCCCACGCCAGCCCGCTCGTTTCAATCACCAGGAATTTCGCGTTTGCCGACCGCCATTTGACGTAATCGTGGTTCGTAAAATACTCCTGCACGAGTTGTTGAATGGCGGCTTTCCCTTCGACGGCAAAGGGAGACAGGGTGCCGAATAAGACAACATTTTCGTGGGCTGTGGCCGTGAACGTCGTTGGGTCTTGTCCGTTGAACAATCGGATATCCGCCTCATATGCCTGTTGGATGTCAGTCAGGTCGTCTGCCCGGACAGGCTCCCCTCCAATGCCGGCCAGCAGGCCGATGCCCAACAGACTGATTCCCAAGAAGAGATGACGGCGTATCCGACTCATATGACTACTCCAGCTCTCTACTGCGAAGTGTCCCTTCCGGATTGACCTCAAAGAGTAAACGTGTACAACAGCTTGGAATCAGGGAAAGACATGTTTACTCTTTCAATCCGTGGACAGGAATACTACCCCAGGTCCTAGCAAGAGAGCAAATCGCGAATCAGGGTAGAACCAAGAAAAACATTAGGCAATTCGTTCGATGAGTGTTAGAAACGTTTGCGCTAATCGATACTGGGCCAAACGTCGGAGTGTCTGATCCGCTCCGGCAAAGGAGGGAGTTTATGCAGGGTCTTGAAGGTGTCAAAGTACTGGAACTCGGCCATCTTGCTTCGGCAGCATACGCGACAAAACTCATGGCCGACCTTGGCGCGAATGTCGTCAAGGCCGAAGAGCCGGGCGGCGACCAGTCCCGTTGGCGCGGGCCTTTTCCGGGTGGCAAAGCAGACCCCGAGCAGAGTGGTCTCTTTTTATCCCTCAATACCAATAAGCGCAGCGTCACGCTTGATGTGACGCAGGAGCAAGACCGTCTCTCTCAACTCGTACAGTGGGCCGACATCCTGGTCCATGACTATGCACCGTCGCGTATGGCGGAGCTAGGCATTGATTATCCGACCTTTCGTGCCCTCAACCCGCGGCTGGTGATGTGTTCGATTACACCCTTTGGCCTGACCGGTCCGTATAAAGACTACAAGGCGTATGACCTCACCGTTGCCAATGCCGGCGGCTGGGCCTGGTTGAGCCCTGGGGCGTCAGACTATCCGGACCTGCCGCCCCTCAAAGCGTATGGCCAGCAGACGGGATTCCAAGGTGGGCTGGCCGCCACGGTCTCGACGCTTGGCGCCTATTATCGGGCGTTGGAAACCGGGCGTGGAGAACATATTGATCTCAGCACTCAAGCCTACGTGTCCTCTTTTATGGAACAGAGCTTCGTCCATTATACGTATAGCGAGCGGGTCGCCTCGCGCCTGGGCAAGCGGCTGCTGTATCCGTGGGGTATTTACGAGTGTCAGGACGGCCTCATCTTCCTGGTTGTTGCGGAAGAAGACCAATGGGAACGCCTGGTTGATCTCATGGGGAATCCCGAGTGGGCAAGCTGGGAGATTTTTCAAGGGGGTATAGACCGGGCCAAGAACCAGGACGTGCTCAAGATGTATCTGGATGAGTGGTTCCAGCAGCAAAAGGTGCATGAACTGTTTCGGACGGGCCAGGAGCGGAGGATATGTTTTGCGCCGGTGCATACCATGGCCCAGCTTGCCGAAGACAAGCATCTCCGCGCGCGCGAGTTTTTTGTGGATGTGGAACATCCACAAGCGGGCAAGCTGGCCCATCTCGGTGCACCGTACCGACTGCGCGAGCCGTGGTGGCAGATTCGTCGGCCCGCTCCACAACTGGGGGAGCATACTGCCGAAGTCTTCGCCGAACTGCAAAGCCCCTCCCCAACCCCCAACCCCCAACCCCCAGTCCCCAACCCCCGTCTGCCCTTGGCCGGCGTGCGGGTAACGGATTTTACCTGGGTCTGGGCCGGGCCGTTCGGCACCATGCATCTGGCGCACCTGGGGGCGGAGGTGATTAAGGTTGAATCCAACGCACGGGTAGATATTACTCGTCGGCTGCCTATCTACCCGAAGGGTATGGAAGCCGGGGTGAATCGCTCCGGTATTTTCAACGAGTGGAGCATGGGCAAGAAAAGTCTGCTCCTCAACGTCGCCAAACCGCAGGGGATGGAGATCGTCAAAGAACTCATCAAGCAGAGCGATGTGGTGGTGGATAATTTTGCGACCGGCGTGATGGACAACCTGGGGCTCAGCTACGACGACCTCAAGCAGATCAAGCCGGATATCATTGTGGCCTCGATCTCGGGTTTTGGCCATTCCGGCCCGCAGAAGAAATATATGGGCTATGGCCCGGCTATGGCTCCGGTCAGCGGCTTGTCTTCCCTCACCGGCTATCGGGGTGGCTCGCCGCAGGAGGTCGGGATTTCGTATGGCGACCCGAACAGCGGCATTCACGCCGCCGCGGCAGTCTGCGCCGCGCTGGTCGCCCGGCAACGCACCGGCCAAGGCCAGTATATTGACGTATCGCTGTTTGACGCCGTGGCGGCCCTGGTGTCCGAAGGCTGGATGGATTACGTCATGAACGGCGCTCAGCCGGAGCGCGACGGCAACCACGACCCCATCATGGCCCCGCATAACTGTTTTCGTTGCGCGGGAGAAGATGCCTGGGTCTCGATCGCGTGTGGCTCGGACGAAGAATGGCAGGCCCTGTGTCAGGCTATGGGCCAGCCGCAACTCGCCCGTGACGCACGATTTGGCACGGCTCCCAACCGGAAAGCGAACGAAGATGAGTTGGAGAAACTGCTGACCGAGTGGACCAGCCAGCGCGACCGCTGGGCAGTGACACAGACGCTCCAGGAGGCGGGTGTTGCCGCCTTTCCGGCGATGAGCGCGTCCGACCTTGCGGAAGATAAGAGTCTGGAAGCACGCGGGGCATTCTCGCGCCTGCCTCATCCGGAAGTCGGCCCCCGACTGCATATGGGCATCCCCTGGTTGCTGGCCGAATCGCCCAACGGCGTCCGTGCGCCCGCGCCGTTGCTCGGCCAGCATACGGACGAGGTCATGCGGGACGTACTGGGCTATGCGCCGGAAGAGATTGCGCGGCTCAAAGACGAGAAGGTCTTGGATTAGGAGGCAGGTGCAATCGGTCTGTTCAGGACAGATAAAGGAAGATTGCGATGTCTCCATCCGAACTCTTTCACGCCGACCACCTGAAAAGCGCGGTCATCCCGGGCTCGGTCCCGCTGGAAACGACTCCTCCTGATTTCGAGCCCTTCGAGGTTCTGGGCGTTGATCATCTGGACCTGACAGTGACGAATTTGAGCCGCGCGCTACCCTTTTATGAAAAAATTCTGGGCGCGCTGGGCTTTCGCAAGCTCGTCCATCCGCATTACAACGGCTTCCATAACGCCCACCTGATTATCGGCATCAAGGAAGCCGCGGCTGAAGAAAAAGCCGCCGGCCATAACCGCTTTCGCGCCGGTCTGCACCACCTGGCGCTCAAGGCCAGGCACAAGGTCGATGTGGACCGCTTCCACGATTTTCTGCTGGCCGAGGGCATCACCGTGCTTGATCCGCCGGCCGATTATCCCGAGTACGGTCCGCATTATTACGCCGTGTTCTTTGCCGACCCGGACGGCATCAAATTGGAGCTGGTGCACTATCCCGTGCCGTGGAGCTATTGGCGGGATACGCAAATGGAAGGCAGCGAATAGGCCCGTCAAGAGGACCGCCATGACCAAGGTGAGTATTTCGTTTGCCGGCGCGGCCGGGCTGGCCGGCTGGCCGGATTTTCCCCTGACGCTCGTCCGGCAACTGCAAGACGAATTTCCGCAGGCCCACATCAATCTGATCCAGGACCCGGACCGGCGGCTTGCCGAACTGGCCGATACGGAGGTGCTGTGTGCTGTCCGATTCAGCAAAAAGGACCTGGCTGTCGCCACCCGGCTCAAATGGCTCCACCTCACCTCGGCCGGAGCCACGCACGTCTTGTTTCCGGAGCTGGTCGAGAGCGAGGTCATTGTCACCAACTCGCGCGGCCTCTACGGCATTCCGATTGCCGAGCACGTGCTGGGCATGATGCTCATGTTTGCCCGACGCCTGCACGATGCGTACCGCCTCCAGGGGGAGGGCAAGTGGGCGCGTCAGGAAATGCTCAGCCGGTTTTCGCTGATTGCCGAGTTGCACGGCCGGACCGTTGGCATTATCGGGCTGGGCAGTATTGGCCTGGCCGTGGCCGAACGCTGTCAGGCGCTCGGCATGCGGGTGGTTGCCAACAAACGTCGAGGTGGCGACAAGCCGGCCTGTGTTAATGAATTATACGGGCCGGACGACCTGCCCCGGCTCTTGGAGCAGTCGGACTATGTGGTGGTTGCCGCTCCGCTGACGCCGGAAACACGGGGTATGATCGGAGAGCCTGAACTGCGGCTGATGAAGCCAGGGGCTTTTATTCTGAATGTCGGCCGCGGCGCGATCATTCAGGAAGCGGCCTTAATCCAGGCCCTCAAAGAGGACCGTCTCGGCGGCGCCGGTCTGGATGTCACCGACCCCGAGCCGCCGGGGGCCGACAGCGAATTATTCCACCTGCCGAACGTCATTCTCACCCCGCATTATTCCGGCATTCGCTCTCACTACTGGGAGCACGCGGTGGCGTTGTTCCAACCGATTCTGGGCCAGTATTTACGCGGCGAGCCCATGGATAATGTCGTGGACAAACGTGGGGGGTATTAGGAGTTGGGGGTTAGGGATTGGGGGGTGGGTTTCCTCCACTCAAAGCGGATTTTTCCACGCCGGCGGATAATTACTACAGTCCGAGTTCACTGTGGGAGCCGAGGCGTACGAGATCAAGATGTTCGGCATCAGACTTACGGTAGATCAGGATCAAATCAGGACGAATATGGCAGTCTCTATGATCACTCCAGTCTCCGACAAGCGCGTGGTCACGATATCGCCAGGGGAGAACCTTGTTGGCAACCAACATCGCTACAACCTGCGACAGGCCACCATCCAGCGTTTTTCCATGCCGTCCCTTTTTTTCGCGTTTGTAATCGCGTTTGAAGGCTGCGGTTCGCCTAATCGTCCGCATTCAGATCAGCCACCAGGTCGCTCAATCCACCGACAGTAATCAACTCACCACGGCGGGCTGCTTCCATAGCCTCAACCGTCTCTTCGTTAGGAACCAGCGGTTCAAACGGGAGGCGCTTCTCAGCGGCAATGCGTAGCATCATCAGGCGGAAGGCGTCGGACACAGTAAGCCCGATCTCGGCCAGCACTGCGGCAGCTTCCTCTTTTATCTTCCCATCAATACGGGCTCGGATCACTTCTTTCATAACCAGAACCCCTCCTCGGTTGGGTCACAGTGTAGCACGACAAAAAACAACGTCCACGCCAAGGACGATAAGGGGTACGTCTCTAAACGATCCTAAAATCTCTATGGAATTGAATTTCCGTATGATTTCATCCAGCCTGCCATTCCTCAATTCTGGATATTTCGAGGAGAGCGGAACGTCGAATGAAGGAGTACAATCGCTATGGCTAAGAAAAACCTGTATCTTGGCTCAATGCTTGAAAGCTTACTCCGGGAAGACGGAACCTATGCAGACGTGAAGAACCAGACAATCAAGTCCGTTCTTGCCTACAAGCTGAAAGAGGCGATGGAGGAGCAGAATCTCTCCAAGGCACGGATGGCCGAGCATATGGCAACCAGCCGCTCTCAGTTCGACCGGTTGCTCGACCCGGAGAACGAGGGTGTGACGCTGCATACGTTGAAACGCGCCGCCGCCGCTGTCGGGATGCGTCTTGAGCTTGAACTCCGCCAAGCCTAGAGGCGTAAGCGCTCACCGTATAGAGCAAATTACGATTCTGTGTAGCCGTCCGTCATTCCTGCGCAGACAGGAATCTAGCCCCACCCCCTGGCCTCCCTTATCTCAACTTATAGTATTATTCTGCGTGAGGGAGGCTAATCCATGGAAGCCTCCCCGAGGTCCTCCCATTTTTCTCCTCTCCTCGCTCTCCAGACTCTATGATACTCGATAACTTTTCCGGCTGCATCATACGGACTAAACTGTGCGGCCACCCAGACGTGAGTAATTTCTGGCGGTAGCTGGGGTAGTTCTAGCGCAGAAGGGTCTGTATCCCTAAGTGATGCCCAAGGGAGATAATCGACATCGTCTACGTAGACAAAAAGGTGACGTTCTTTGGAACCAGCCAAGTTGAGCTTCTTCCGATTATCATCCTTCCAAGCTTCTCTCTTGACTGCTTCTTGGACATGTTCGGGGGTGATTTTGCCGCCCCCGCCAGGAAGTGTCAAAGCAATGTATCCTGGTTTTTTCCACTTCGTGACATACCCATGCTCAATATGGAGGTCTTGGTATATACGCCTGACAGCAGGATACTTAAAATCGGCCTCAATGAGAAATCTTTTAAGACCGGCAGTCTCGATCTCCGCCAAGTATCGGTCAAGCTCCCTCCGATTCTTGTTGATATTAGCTGTGGGTAAGGGATACACTATCCAATCCTTACGACATCTCTTTGTTGGAATAAATCTATCTTTACGCGTATCTTGAATCGCAGCTATGGTCCCCCTGCGTTGTTCATCTGTAGAAGTTGTGACTTCAACGGCGGCAACCAACTCGCCTAGCCGTTCTAAATCAAAATCGTGAATACTGGTGCTCTGGTCCTCACGGTAATGCATCACAGCACCAGGAATCAGGAACTCCATGACGCCTTTCGCGATTTGTTCTGAATGATCCATAAGTCTCCAGTCCGCCTCTCTTTTCTTTTGTCCTAGCCTATTATCCGAAGCCTATTATCCGAGTCAACAAAGTCGCTGAAAAACCGAGAACCTTATGATAGCCTTAGTGACCTCGTTTGCGTATTGGTAAACAAAGAATATGGCAGACCCAAACTGGAAAAACCGAACGATGTGGACGGGGGATAACCTCGACATCATGCGTGGCATGAACAGTGAGTCTGTGGACTTGATTTACCTGGACCCTCCGTTCAACAGCAATGAGGATTACAGCGCTCCCGTGGGAAGCGAGGCAGCGGGAGCAGCCTTTAAGGATACCTGGACACTCAGCGACGTGGACGAAGCATGGCATGGGGAGATCGCAGACAAAGAGCCTGCTCTGTACGCCATTATTGACGCGGCTGGACTGGGCCACGGCAAGAGCATGAAGTCCTACCTCATTATGATGGCAGTCCGACTGCTGGAGATGCGACGGCTGTTGAAGCCGACTGGCAGTATTTACCTGCATTGTGACCCAACCGCCGGGCATTACCTGAAAATGACAATGGACTGTGTTTTCGGGCGGGCCAATTTTCGGAATGCGATTATCTGGCGTCGGACCAATGCGAAAGGGCTGGCCTTTGCGCGATACGCCTCAAACTATGACAACATCCTGTATTATGGCATGGGAGAAAAACCGCACTGGAACCCGCCATACGGCCCGTATGATCCGGCCTATGTTGACGCCAAGTACCGGCAGATTGAGCCTGAAACGGGCCGCCGGTATATGCTGGATAATCTTCTCAACCCCAATAAGAACCGCCCGAATCTGACCTATGAGTTTCTTGGTGTCACTCGCGTATGGCGATGGACACAAGAGCGAATGCAAGCGGCGTATGAGAAGGGTTTGGTGGTACAACCTAGACCGGGCGCTGTCCCTCGGTTGAAGCGGTATCTGGATGAACAGAAAGGCCAGCCTATTGACGATGTTTGGAACGACATTCCGCCCCTCAACTCGCAAGCCAAAGAGCGCACCGGCTACCCGACACAAAAGCCGCTCGTCTTACTGTCCCGGATCATCAAAGCCAGCTCAAACCCCGGCGATATGATTCTTGATCCTTTTGCGGGTTGTGCAACTGCCTGTGTGGCGGCTGAACGCCTGAAACGGCAATGGATCGGAATTGACTTGTCCTCTGTGGCTGCGGCCTTGGTTGTCTCTCGGTTACGTGATGAAGGTTCGCTCCTGTTCCCGACACATAGTCGCGCGGACATTCCTCGCCGGACTGATCTTGGCAAACTCCCATCCTATAAAACTCATAAGCACCAACTGTTCGGCAAGCAGGAAGGAATTTGCGCAGGCTGCCAGATCGCCTTTCCCTTCCGCAATATGACTATTGACCATATTGTCCCTCAGTCGAAGGGTGGGACAGACCACATCGATAACTTGCAACTCTTATGTGGGGCATGTAACAGCCTCAAAGGTGATCGGGAGCAGGCGCGGTTCCTTGCAGACTTAAAGGAGCGGGGGATTGTAAGGGCGGGGTAGGAGTCCCGCTCGGTTTAGGTTTGGGTAACATGGTATGGAATTCCTATTTTGTTACTATTGACAACATAGAGGGATATCCCAAAATAAGCCTAGCCCTGAGAATAATCCTAGGGCTGCCTGAAAGAGTGGCGGTGTGGCCGAGAAGGTAATGCAGCAATCTCCCGAGACAATTGTGAGACACCCCATAACGGGGGGAGGGGTAGCCGGGATTATTGCCGGGATCATTGAATATGCCCTGAGTTGGGGTACGTCTGGATTACTCGCTGCGGTAGCCGCAGGCGTCACGATGCTTATCCTCATCATCTGGGATAGGAAACTAACGCCCAAACAAGAGAAAAAACGCTCCACGGACGATTACGTAAATTCCGAGGCCAATGAAGAACCAGGACCAAAAACTCAATTGACCCCAGTACCTCTTCCAGTTCAGCGGATTTCTCCTCCCCCTGTTAAGCTGACAGCTCCCCCTCCCCTTGTCGATCAGCAACGTATCTTCTCCAGACGAACACCGACTGAACTTGTCGCATTGCTTAAGGGTCAGACGGGGTGGGAAGCTGCTGGCCGCATTAAGCCTCACCTAGGGACGTGGTTAAGCATTGAGGGGTATGTCAATGATATCCATCTCCCCAGTCATGGTACTATTATGGTCTGTGTGGATCTGTCTAAGAACTTCTCCACCCTGTTGGTTTTTTTGTCGTTCGACGAAAAACGCTGGCATGACAGACTCCGTATCCTTACTGTTGGTGACTCCATTACGACTATTGGAAAGATTTGTGAGATTAAGCAACATAGACTTAGCCTTGAAGACTGCGAATTGGTCGATAGTTAGACCTACCCCCAAGTTGAGATGAAAAAAGTCAGAGCGATACCCTGGCTTCAGGTGTCAGTATTTTTGGGTGCTTTCGTATATAATTCCCTCCTCGGAAGGGTGCCGCGCTAGCGGCGGGGTGGGTTTCGCACGCCAACCGCTTACGCGGCGGAGGGGGCGGAATCCTCAATCCGCTTCAGCCTCGGCTTTGATACCACCGACGCGGACCTTGAAGAGGCGGTGCGGCTGATTACGGAGGCGTTGACGCGGTTGGCGCAGGCCGGGCTGTGTGCTGGATTGTAGAGAACCCACCCCAGCCCTTCGGGCCACCGGGTGGGAATATCGGATGAAGTCATGCAGATATTTCGGGTACACTGAAGGGGCATATACAGGAGGTCGAGATGCGGAAACAAACAATCGAATACACCTCACCCCTTGATGCATTGGTAGCAGTGACGAAACGGCTAAGCACTTATGAGAGTCAGCAGCAGATGGACTCGGAGGAGTTCTTTGATCGGTACAGCCGGGGCAAACTGTCGGATGACATTGTGTTTGTGGAGTGGGCGAATGATTACCGCCATTATTTGGAACTTCGTCAGAAATTAGAAAAAAGCCTGCACGATGTTGCATAAGGCTCTCGCCGAGTATCTGGAGAAGATTGAGCAGGCGATTCTCCAGTGCGACAATGCTTACGTTGAACGTTATATTGAGGAGATTGTCACATCGGAACGAGCCAATCTACGGATTCGTCTCCGCTTCGAGCAAGGGTATTTGTTGGAAATTAATGAAGCCATTATAGTCGAAGGAAATACCCTCGTTCCGCTCGATTATCGCTATCACTGTCAGGATGGACGCAACCGTTTGATTTTTCGTTACGACAGCACGCCTCATTTTCCTGGACTGTCGAGTTTTCCACAGCATAAGCATCTGCCTGATGACGTGATTCCCGCTCGCAAGCCGGACGTTGAACAGGTTGTTCAAGAAGCTATGAGCATACAGGCATAGGACGAGCAGGTCCTATCGTTGCCAGCTTTGTCTATGTTGGGGAGACTGAAAAAGAAGCGCGTGAAGGTGCAACTCAACTCTCGCGTTGCCGACACGTCACATGTTCTGAGAGCTAGCGGGTTGAGTGGTGAGGAGGCGGAATCCTCGATCCGTTTCATCCTCGGCTTTGGTACGACCGACGCAGATGCTGAAGGAGCGGTACGGCTGGTTACGGAGGCACTGACACGGTTGGCGCAGGCCGGGCTGTGTTCTGGGTCGTAGAGAACCCACCCCGCCGCTGGCGCGGCACCCCTCCCCAGAGGGGATAAAAAACTTCCCCTCCTCGGAGGGGTGGCCCTGAGCTTGTCGAAGGGCCGGGGTGGGTTTCGATTGTGCAACCCGCTCACGCGGCGAACGCGTCCTGTCCTTTTTGATAGGCAAAAATGCTCTGGCCGGCGTTGCGGTTCACTAGTTCCCGCTCGTACATGGGGTGAAACAGGCTGCGGACCTCGTGCTCAAGCTCGCATAACAGCTTGCCGGTTTTGGGGTTGACGATGGCCTGAAAGCGATACTGATGATCGTCGCTCTCCTGGGTAATCAATTTGTGACGTTTCAGGAAGGTATGCGGGGCTGAGAAGTTGGTAACGTAGACGGCGATATGATGGCCGTCATAGGCGGGGATGGCCTTCGGGGTTTCTCGAAAACGTAAGACCTGAGAGCGCCCGACCTGGACCTGAGCGACCGCGGTGCCGCGCTCCTGGAGGACTCTCGCCGGGGTGTTCATTACCTCTTGATAGAATTGGCAAATCCCGCGGGCCGTGCGGGGTGCGACCGGCATCTCAATGTAGGGCAGGCCCAGCGTCATATTCCCGAACTGCGGACTTGGCGCGTGGCAGCGTAACTGATTCCCCCACGGACACGTCACCGCGACGTAGCTCTTTTTGGCCGACCAGCGAAAGGCCGTATCAGCGAGGCGTTTTTGCACTCGCTCAAGTCGCGTTTGCAAGGCGTCCAAGTCCGGAACCACCACCCCGATGTGGCCTCTGAACACCTGCGGGTCGCTCGCCGGGAGGTGAAACTGCTGCTGGCCAATGTTCACCCACATATTGCCCGGTCCGACCATCATATATGGGTCGCGGGTCAAGCCGAGGCCGGAGATATAGAAGGTCGAAGCAATCGCCTGGTCCGGAACAGTGACATTCACATGTTCCATCCCAATGATATTCCCGACGTTCTGCGTGGCACGATCATACGTTTTCTTGTTTTGCATAGCCTGCCATCCCTCCCTGATAGAAAGTCTGCATTCTGATTATCTCCTGCCGCTCTCCATTTGACAAGGTTGGCACGGACGCGACCCAGGTGGTAGGGTGTCAGGCTCTGAGAAAAAAGGAGAAAACCGATGCTCGCGCTCGATCATGTGCGTATTCTCGATTTGTCGCATTTTGAGGCCGGTCCGTCGTGTACGGAGTTATTGGCTTTTCTTGGTGCGGATGTGATTAAGGTCGAACCACCCCGCAGCGGCGAGTCGGGGCGGAACTTTCTGACTAACGAGCCGGGACTCGATTCGCATTTTTTTATTCTGTTGAATGCCAATAAACGCAGCATTACCCTCAATCTCAAGACCGAGCAGGGCCGCGACCTCTTCCGCTCCCTGGTGCCGCAGGTTGATGTCGTCCTGGAGAATTTCTCTCCGGGCACCATGGAAAAGCTGGGGCTCGGCTACACAGACCTTCAGCAGCTCGACCCGCGGCTGATCTATGCCACGATCAAGGGCTTTGGTACATCCGGCCCGTGGAGCGGGTATAAGAGCTTCAACTCGATTGCCCTGTCAACCGGCGGGGCCATGAGCATTACCGGCTTGCCCGGTTCGCCGCCGCTCAAACCCGGCCCGACTATTGGGGATACCGGCACGGGCATCCACTGCGCCGTCGGCATTCTTGCCGCCCTGTTGCAACGCGGTAAAACGGGCACGGGGCAGCACGTGGAAGTGTCCATGCAGGATGCGGTGGTCAATTACATGCGGGTGCCCATGCGCCACCATCTCCAGGCCGATGCCGTGGTCCAGCGCACCGGCAACCGTCTCAGCCATGCCGCCCCCACCGACACTTATCCCTGCGCGCCGGGCGGACCCAACGACTATGTCTATCTCATGTCCACGACACCACGGATGTGGGAGAGTTTGCTGCACACGATTGAGCGTGAAGATTTGCTTGGCGACCCGCGCTATACGGCCACGTCCGAGCGTAATACCCACTTTGACGAGGTGTATGACATCATTCGCGCCTGGACCACACAGTACACCAAGTTCGAGGTCATGGAGCGATTTGGAGAGGCCGGCGTACCGTGTGGGGCGGTTTTTGACTCACACGATATTTTCACCCATCCGCAGCTGCGTGAACGCGGCATGGTCGCCACCGTTGAACATCCGACCCGAGGCAGCATCACCATGCCCGGCTGCGCGGTCCAACTCGACGACTCCCCGGTCGAAGTCACCCCGGCCCCGCTGCTCGGCCAGCATAACAGCGAGGTCTACCGGGGCTTGCTGGGCCTTTCCGCAGAAAAGCTGCAAGAGTTCGAAAACGCGGGCGTTATCTGACGCGGGAGCGGGACAGCCGAGGGCTGCCCCGGTCGAACGGGGGGACCAGGAACGAGGGGTGATGCGAAAAGGAACCCACCCCGGCCTATGGCCACCCCTCCGAGGAGGGGATAGAAAAGCTCCCCTCTTGGGAGGGGCGGCTGCGTAGCGGCGGGGTGGGTTATCCTCAGGTTTTCAACCGTCCGCGGCGAGTTCTTCCATCTTCCCGGCCAGGGTAAAGTCCAGCTCGGTAATACCTCCGGCGTCGTGGGTGGCCAGGTCAACCCTGACCGTGCTGTAGACGTTGAACCATTCGGGATGGTGATTCATGGATTCCGCTACCAGGGCCGCACTGGCCATGAAACCAAAGGCGCGGACAAAGTCCCCGAACGAATACTCCCGGTGTAACTTCCCGTCGGCTACGCTCCAGCCCGGCATACTGCCCAGTCTGGCCTGAATGTCCGTATCCAAGAGTTTCTGTCTGTCTGCCATGGTGTCCTCCTGTCTGTTGCTGTTGTCTTTCCGTAGATACTCACGAACCGCTCTCCGCCGGTTCTGCCAGCGCAACATCGTCTATCTCGATCTTCCTGATCTTGACCACAAATAAAATGAAGGCACTGACGGCTCCCACCCCGGTGGCGACAAACAGCGGGATGGTCCAATCTCCTCCGCTGCGCTCGATCATCTGCCCGGCGGACCAGGGACCCAGAACCCCGGCGAAGGTCCCGAGCGTATTCATCATACCGAAGATAGCGCCGGCCTGGTGCGGATTAAACTCCAGGGCAACAGTGGTAAACACGCCGATGCCCATACTGAACAGCCCGTAAAAAAGAACCAGAAAAACGACGCAGATCAGCGGCGAGGAGGTCTGGGCCGCCAGAACCAGGCAGGGCAGGGCCAGGGTGAGGCCGAAAGCACCAAAGCGTACGCGGGCGAACTGCGCATTCCAGCCGTTACGCAGCAGCCAGTCTGACAGCATCCCGGCCCCGACAACGCCGAGAAACGACGCGCCGTGCATAAAAATGCCGACCGTGCCCATAACACCGAGAGACATGCCGCGCGCCTCTACCAAATAGGTCGGAAACCAGAACAGGAACATCCACAGCACGTAGGCAAAGCACATATAGGCCAGGGTCACGGTCAGCAGCGAGGCGCTGGAAAAAACGGTCCACAACGGCAGCGGAGCGGCAGGACGAGGGGGCAGGTTTGACTCAATATAGGTGCGTTCCGCCGCATCAATCTTCGGATGCTCACCGGGCGTGTCCGTAGAAGACCACAACCACACCGCCGCCCAGATAAAACCGAGCAGGGCATTAAAATAGAAGACGAGTTGCCAGGAGAAATTGAGAATAATCCAGGTAGTGAGCGGGTAGGCAATCATCTGGCCGACCGTCACGCCGGACACGCTCAGGGTCTGTGCGCGGCCGAACTCGGCCCGCGGAATCCAGCGGGCATTGACGGAAGTAAGCGCCGGAATAGTAACGGACTCAAACATGCCGACCAGAAAACGCGCGCTGAGCAGTAGCCAAAAGGCGGAAATGGCCGGTGGGGTCAGGGCTGTGAAAAGCGAGAAGCCACAAAAGGCGAGAGCCAGCACTTTCCGCGCGCTCCAGCGGTCGGCCACTAGGCCGCCCGGCAACTGGAGTACGGCGTAGCCAACCAGGAAGGCGGAAAAGACCATCCCGAACTCACTCTTGCTCCAACCGGAATCGGCCATGATAACCGGCGCGGCAACAGAGATATTCACCCGGTCGATATAGTTGATGATTGTTCCGGAGAACAGCAATCCAACAATCTTATACCTGACCGGTCTCGCCATAGACCCTCCTTGTGTGATGACCGGTGTCTGCGCCCCTTACGGTCGAACCTGCCATGCGAGTGCCATGTATGATAGATGCATGCCCATGGGTCAAGCGCGTTTACGCATTTGAGACGTGTGATGCATATTCCTGGGAACTCGCGCTCGCCAGACGCGCTGAGGCCGCCGGGCGGGGGACAACTCACCCCGCCGCTGACACCGCCCCCCTCCCGAGAGAGGAGTAGCCCCCATCCCCTCTCGGGAGGGGGGGCCGAAGGCCGGGGTGGGTTCCTTTTTGCATCCCACGTTTGAGGAGGAACTCCAATGCAACCGACCGGTGTGGTGATTAACCGAGAAAGCTGGCTGCTCTTAAGGGAAGAACCCGTGTATTCCGTCCGGTTTATTGACCGGGAAGGCACCCAAGAGCTGGCCGTGGTCAGCCGGGTCGAAGACCTGGACTGGTTTATCGAAGCCCCCCTGCCGCTTACCCTGCGCCTGTCTACGTGGCAGAGTCCCGAGCAAATATGGGTGGTGGCTATCGGCTACCAACTGCATCCGACGTTTGGGGGGAGCAAAGGCGGTGTGTTCTACCTCAATCCGAGACAGGCGAGCGACGCCGCTCTTCTGCACAAGCTCGTCCGGCAGGATAAGCTGACGGTTATCCTGCTCAGTGACGATACGGAACTGCATTACACCGTGTCCGTTCCCCTGTCCCCGCCGCAATTGGAGCGCTGGCAAGCGGCTGTGGCGCGGCTCGGTCTGCCCGCGGCGGGCGCGCTGTCCGATGCGGAGGAAGACCCTGCCTTCGATCGTGCGCTTCGGGCGTTTCAGGAGCAGTATGGTCCGGACGATGTACTCGAAGAAAATTAGTGTTCCCAGTCGCTGGTGCGCTTCTCGGGCTGAAGGTCGGGGGCCACGTCGTCTGCGCGAGGCGTCCTGAGCGAGCGGAGAAAAGCCAGCTCGCCATGCAATGTGACTGAAGCGCGGAGCGGTTCTGGTGTGTTGGTCTTTTCCTCTTCCATCGTGTACCCCCCACAGCCTTTTTCCATGTCTCACATTTTGGGCAGGAAAAAGGGGACCCCGTGAGAAGCCCCCTTACGCTTAATTAAGCCCGTTGAGCAGATTAAACAGCTCGACGAGCAATTCAAGGAGAAACGGGCAATGTTTGACTAAAAGCCAAAACAGAGTCCGAAGCGCCTGAATCTTATTCTTCGATAGGTGCATAATGCACCTCCTTATCGAATAGATTCAGGGATGACAGGCGCTTTCCTTGGGTGTCTTATTTTCCTTGGGTGTCTTTCTTACGTCACCATCCCCTACCACCATACTGGTACAAACACTCCAGAAGATCAATATCCCCCTTTCAGGGGGAATCTCTCCCCCCAAGATTTCGATCTCTGCCTGTATGTGAGGAAGTACGTGAATGCCGGATAGACATGGCCCCCGCGACAAGGCGTATATAGCCGAACGAATGCGAGCCTACCGCGCCCGGAAAAAGGCAGCCCTCCTCGACTCGTGGGAGACACGCCGAAAGTATCTTCACAGCCTCGCCACAAGCCCGCCCTTCTGCCCCTGCCCAGGCTGCACAAGGGCGTCTCACCAGCCCTGAACTTTTCATATCTCATGAAATTTCACGGTACATGCAATATGGAAATCCTCCTCGCCACGCCCGCAATCGCCTTCCGCTCCGGCCTCATTTTGGGTGCCTTCTTGGTGGCCCTCAACTGTCCCAAAGCGCACTGGATCAGTCCCAGATTCACCCCTGAGACCGGCCTGAAAACCGCCCTCAAAAGGCCCCTCAAAAGCCCTCTAAAACCCCATTTAGGGTCGTTTTAGGCATGAAAAATCGTGAGAAATGGCATTTCACGACCATGAAATTTCACCCCCCATGAAAAGCAGTGCAAATCCGCGATATTAGAGCATTTTTGATGAAATTTAGGCCAGAATCAGCCCATTTCGGCCATGAAATATTTCACGATTTCTCATGTTTCTGGAGTGGCACCCGAATTTTGGAATTTTGCAGCATATGAGTTACACGGTTATTGCAACATGCCTGGCATTCCCGGAAGGTCCTGTGTGTGACCCGGACGGTTGACAGCTGTACAGCAGGGGTGAAAGGCTGGGCAGGCTTGGAGGGGAGACATGGCGGACGCTGCCGCATTCCATTCACAACCCATCGATATTCAGGAGAACGACCCTTTTGAAGCCCTCTTTTCAAGTGGGCTCACCGATGGGCTGCCGGTTGTTCCGCCAACCGCAGAGCGCGTTATGGCTCTGCTCGCCACAGTCGACCGCGATCCACAAGAGGTCTTGGGGACGGTGGGACCCAACTACGGACCGGCCAGTCTTGAAAAGGTTGCGATTAATGCGGTGATGGCGGGGTGTCAGGCGTCGTATTTTCCGGTTGTCGTTGCCGCGGTGGAAGCCCTGTGTGAGGAACAGTTTGCGGCCCACGCTATTAATGTCACCACATTCTCGGCAACCCCACTGACAATTATTAACGGTCCCATGCGCCATACCATTGGGGTGAATTGCGGGCATAATGCCCTGGGCCATGGATTTCGGGCGAATGCCACCATCGGGCGGGCGCTACGCCTGATTATTCTCAACATCGGCGGAGCAAAGCCCCAAGAGATTTGCAAGGCAACCCTGGGCCATCCAGCCCAATTCACGTTCTGTATTGGCGAGGCCGAGGAGGAGAGTCCGTGGGAGCCGCTGCACGTAGAGAAAGGTTTTCGTCCGGAACAGAGTACCGTCACCCTGTTTGGTGGTCACTCCCCGCTTCAGATAAATGACCATGCCAGTCGCAGTGCAGAGCAGTTGGCTCTCTCGCTTGGCTGGACTATGGCCTCGGTCTGGAATCACAAGAATTTTCCGGTGTTCTCGGATACGGCGCTGATTGTCGGACCGGAGCATGCCAAGACCTTTGCCCAGGATGGGTGGTCTAAAAATGATCTCCGTCAATTTTTATTTGAACACATCCGTCGCCCTCTGCGTGAACTGCGGCCTGGGGTCAACGGTGGAGAGGGCGCTGGAGTGAGTATGTTGGCTGGCGTCAACGTCCAGGCCGAGCCGCCGACTGATGACACGCTCTATCCGAAGTTTCCCGCACCGGAGAGTATCCTTATTGTTGTCGCGGGTGGAACGGCAGGACGCTTTTCTGCGACTGTTCCAGGCTTGGTCCGGGGAAGCTCCGGGAGTACCATCACCACGAAAGAGATTCATTCATAAGAAAGGAGAAGTGTATGGGAACCGTATTACTCGACCCGACCTCGCGGGCGGACCAATCGCCCAAAGCCTTTGCGACCCGGCTGGACACACTGTCCGGTACAACGATTGGTCTATTGGATATTAACAAGGCAAAAGGCGTATTCTTCCTGGATCGTCTGGAGGAAATCCTGCGCGAGCAGTACGGCGTTACAGAGGTGCTGCGGCGTACGAAACTGACCCCAGGTCGGCCTGCGGCTGAAGACATTCAGCGGGAACTGCAAGAAAAGTGTGACGCAGTCATTGAAGCGCTCAGCGATTGAGGCGGCTGTATATCGTGCAGTTCGCACGATGTCATCGCGCTCGAAGAAAAAGGTGTCCCGACTGCAAATATCACGACCACGGAGTTCCTGAGTGCTGCGCACGCCCAATGTGCGGCCCTTGGCATGCCTCAGTATGAGCCCATTCTGGTCCCGCATCCTATTCAGCCCAAGCTAGAGGATGAAGTCCGTGTGCTGGCCGACCAGGTTATTGACCAGATTGCCGGTAAGTTGCTGAAACACAAAGAGCAGCAAGCGGCCTGAAATTTTTGAGCGTACGCCGGGTACGCTCGCCCTTATGAGTGACACCGTTATTGCAGCCGGCTTGGCATTCCCGGAAGGTCCGGTGTGTGACCCGGACGGCAGTGTGTATTGTGTGGAAATCCGTGCGGGCCGTGTTCGGAAGATATCGCCTGACGGAACACTCTCCACCTTCGCCACTCCGGGCGGTGGTCCGAACGGGGCAGCCCGGGGGCCGGACGGAGCCCTATACGTCACGAATAACGGGGGTTTTCGCTGGCGCAAGGGGCTGCCGATTGGGCCGGCTGCGGACTACGAGACCGGACGCCTTGAGCGGATTGACGCCGAGGGCAAGGTCGAACGCTTGTACACCTCGTGTGACGGCATACAACTCAGCGCGCCAAACGATCTGGTCTTTGATGCTGAAGGAAATTGCTACTTCACCGATCCGCTCCAGCGTGATCCCACGCGGCCTGAACCAATGAATGCGCCCACTCGGCGTCCGGGCAGCGTCTACTACGCCAGCCCGGATGGGACATGGATTCGGCGTGTCGCCACCAACCTGCAACATCCAAACGGCATTGGCCTCACCCCGGACGGCAAAACCCTGCTCGTAGCGGAAACCTTTGCCGCTGCCCTGTGCGCCTTTCCCATTCTCGCCCCAGGCGAACTCGGCCAGCGCCGGCCATTCTGTGAACTCCCGGCCGGCCATTATCCCGATGGCTTTTGTCTGGACGAAGAAGGCTATGTCCTGGTCTGCGGTGTGCTGGGAGGAGGCATTATTGTCTTCGATCCGCACGGACAGCAGGTCGAACGGATTCCGAGTAAGGACAAAGCAGTCACGAATATCGCCTTTGGCGGCGTCGACTCGAGGACCTTATACATTACGGAATCCGGTCTGGGCTGGATTGTGGCCATGGAATGGGAGCGGAAAGGGTTGGCATTGCTGTAAAACGCAGACCCCTTCACCCTAGCCCTCTCCCGGAGGGAGAGGGAATGCGAGGAGGGAGGCTATAGATTGGTCCGGTAGTCCTGTTCGACAAATTCGTCAATCTTGTCGGCCATGCCGGCATCGCCGCCCATCTTGGCCGCCAGAATCTTGCCGAACGAGATCTTGAGGCGCTCCTCCCAAGTATCGGGCCTCCAGAGTTGTGACCGAATAAACGCCTTGGCGCAGTGGTAGAACACTTCTTTGATATGGACCCGAATGGCAACCACCGCGGGTTTGCCACGCGCGGACAGGCGCTCCAGGACTTCAGGGTCGGACGTGAGCTCAGCCCTGCCATTGACCCGCATGGTTTCCGGCGTTCCCGGCAGCAGGAAAATCAGGCCAATATGGGGATTCTCAATGATATTGGTCAGCCCGAAGACCAGCTTGTTGCCCGCCCGGTCCGGGATGAGCAGCGTGTGTGCATCCTCAATACAGACAAACCCCGGCCCATCCCCTTTGGGTGAGACATCCTGATTCCCCTCGGCATCCGCCGTGGCGAGTAAGAGAAACGGCGAGCGTTTGATGAAATCCATGCACGACTCGTCCAACTCGGTCCAGAGCTTATGCGGGACGAGCTCACTCGGTGATCCAATGCGTTCGCGAAGCTGCTCCACACTCGTAATCTGATGCGGGTCTGCGCTTGCCGTCATAATGTCCTCTCCTTTACCGTTGCGCTGTCCCTTCCTTTCTACGCAAAACGCGATAAAGTGCAAGCTTCATCCACAGGGAACAAGGAGGAAGACAGATGGCTGATCTCACTATCGAAGTCACAAACCGTGTCGGCATTCTGACCATGAATCGCCCGGATAAGCTCAACGCGCTCACCAGAGACATGAACCAGGCGGCGGTTTCGGCGCTGCGCGAGATGTCGGAAAACCCCGAGGTTGGCGCGGTTGTGCTGACGGGCGCGGGCCGGGGCTTTTGCGCGGGCGGTGATGTGTCAGCCATGCAAAAGGGTGAGGAGATCGGCACCAGGGATTCCACCCTTGAGCAGCAGGTCGACGAACTCCGCGAAGGCCATACCTGGCCCTGGCTGCTGCACCATATGCCCAAGGTCACGATCGCGGTCATTAACGGCCCAGCCGCTGGCGCCGGCCTGGGCATCGCCCTGTCGTGCGACCTGCGCCTTGCCTCCGACCGGGCACGGCTCGGGACGGCCTATGCGCGGGTAGGCTACGGCGGCGACTACGGCACGACCTGGCAGCTCAGCCGTTTGGTCGGACAAGCCAAGGCCAAGGAATTGTTCTTTTTGCCGGATATGATTAACGCGGATGAAGCCCTGCGGATCGGTCTGGTTAATCGTGTCTTTGCCCATGACCAACTCATGAACGACGCGCTGGAACTGGCCGAGCGGATCGCCTCCGGCCCCTTGGTCAGCTACCGCTATATGAAAGCCAACGTCAATGCGTCGGGTGCGGTAGATTTTCGCACTATGCTCGACCGGGAGGCGGAAACGCATTTGCGCTGTGGCCAAACGGAAGATCATCAAGAAGGCGTCAACGCGTTTATGGACAAACGCCAACCGGTCTTCCGTGGCCGCTAAGGATAAAAGGGGGACGGTATGACTCCTCAACTTCTCGCAGACGGATTTATTTTTCTTGAAGGTCCGCGTTGGCACGACGGCAAACTCTGGGTTTCGGACATGTTTGCCGAGAAAGTGCTCACGGTGGATGCGCAGGGCAACACCGAGTTCGTCGCAACGGTTCCGCAGCGCCCGTCGGGACTGGGCTTCCTGCCGGATGGACGCCTGCTCATCGTCTCCATGCACGATAAAAAACTGCTCCGGCAGGACCCGAATGGCCTCGCGGAAGTCGCGGATGTCTCCGCGCTCGTCCGGGGCGATATCAATGACATGGTCGTTGATGCCCAGGGCCGGTCCTATATCGGGAGTTTTGGCTACGACATGATGGGCGGTGAAGACGCCCGGCCGGCCAACATTGTCATGGTCACGCCGGACGGACAGGCCCGCGTGGTCGCGGACGGTCTGAGCTTCCCGAATGGCAGCGTGATCAGTCCGGACGGGGGCACTTTCATTGTTGCCGAATCGTTTGCGAATCGTTTAACCGCCTTCCATATTGCCGGCGACGGTTCGCTGTCGGACCGGCGCGTGTTCGCCCAACTGGGGGAGGCGACCCCCGACGGAATTTGTCTGGACGCCGAAGGGGCGATCTGGGTGAGTTCGTTTGGGAGTGGTGAATTTATCCGGGTCAAAGACGGTGGAGAGGTCACGCATCGTGTTTCTGTCCCGGACAAACGGGCCGTTGCCTGCATGTTGGGCGGGGAAGGGCGGCAGACGCTCTTCATGCTGACCGCAGTCACAACCTTAGAAGAGTTAGCCCAGGGGAAGTCCCAGGCTTCTATCGAAACGGTCCGGGTTGAGGTGCCGGGCGTCGGATTGCCCTGAGCCGGAGCCTAAAAAGAGGGCACTTGCTCTGCGTCGGGTGGGGTAGATTTTCGCACTATGCTCGACCGGGAGGCGGAAACGCATTTGCGCTGTGACCAAACGGAAGATCATCAAGAAGGCGTCAATACGTTTATGGACAAACGGCAACCGGTCTTCCGGGGACGGTAGCAGGAAGGCTGCGGAGGGAGGAAAGGTCCCCAAAATGCTCGTGAAGGAAAAAGATTCGCTACAACCCCAGATAGACGAGTTGAAAGCGCTGCTGGACCTTGACCTTCCAGCGAACAAACACATTCTGGTCGAAAAAGAGTTGAAAATATTGCGTGCGGGCGCGAAAGGTGAAAAGGATTCCGCCTATTACATCGATTTTCAGTGGCGCGACTCGAAAAATTGGGCGGTCTTACACGACCTGCGGCTGGAACACCGTGGACAGGTTGCCCAAATCGATCACTTACTCATCAGTCGTCATTTGGAGATATTCGTTCTTGAATCAAAGCGTTATCGTACCGGTCTCAAAATCTCCGAGTCGGGCGAATTTTCGTTTTTCTTTAACGGGGGTGCTCAGACCATTCCCTCTCCCATTGAGCAGAATAAGCGTCATATCATTTTTCTGGAACGCTATTTGAAAAACCAGGCATTCTTGCCGAAACGGCTGGGGCTCACCATCAGACCAGAGTTTAAGAGCCTTATTCTGGTCTCACCCGAATCTAAGGTTATACGACCCCCCACTTTTGATACCAGTATGGTGATCAAGTCTGATATGCTGCGAGACAAGATTGAGAAGGAGTCCGTGTCCGTGCTTGCTCTCGGCCGTCTTATCGGGCAAGACACGCTCCAGAACATTGCGCGTTCCCTGGCATTGCAGCATCGGCCTGCCAGTGTTGACTACCGGAAGAAATTCGCAATTCGGACCGAGGTAATATCGAATAACATACCCAGCGCTGAGGTAAATTCGACCATCAGAGAACACACTGCCAAGTACCAACAGAGCCGAAAGTCCAGTTTTTACTTCTGTGCTACATGTAAAAAGCGTATATCGAAAAAGGTGGCGATGTTTTGCTTTCAAAACAAGGGGCGTTTCAGCGGGAGAGCCTATTGCCTCGACTGTCAGAAGGCTCTTCCATAGCTGATAGGAGAACCCTAGCCGCCCGTTCTGTCATACGCTACTCTCGGGGCATGGCAGAAACGATCTTTCTGAAAATCATTGCCGGTGAGATTCCGTGTCATAAAATCTATGAAGACGACCAGGTTTTCGCCTTTCTCGATATTGGTCCGCTGAGCAGCGGTCATACCCTACTCATCCCAAAAGAGCCGGCAGAAACGCTCGACCAGCTTTCGGATGAATCCGCGGCCGCCCTTGGCCGGATGCTGCCCCGACTGAGCCGGGCCGTCCTCAAAGCCAGCGGAGCCACGGCGTTCAACGTCCTGCAAAATAACGGCGCCAGCGCGCATCAAGCCGTGATGCACGTTCACTTCCATATTATTCCCAGATTCCCGGATTCGGCCGAGGGCGCGGGGCTCGGAATTGAATGGCCGGCGGGAACGCTGGACAACGAAACAGGTCAGCGGCTGGCGGCAGATATCACCGCGGCGTTGGCTGAAGAGTGAGTTGTTGCACTTGGTTGACGTGCTGGCAGGGCAGTCATACACTCCGACATGCGTGCCAATGAGAGAAAGAGGAGGAGACAGCGTGCCAGCCTCTGAAACAGTCACCCGAGGGATTCGCATCAGCGTGGAAACCCAATACGATCCGACCCGCTCTTCTCCTCAGCAGAGCCAGTGGTTTTTCCTGTATACCATCCGCATCACCAACGAAGGATCGGTCACCGCCCAGCTCATGACCCGCCACTGGATTATTACCGACGCCACCGGCCATGTGGAAGAAGTCAAAGGACCCGGTGTGGTGGGCGAGCAGCCCGTCCTGGCGCAGGGCCAATCTTTTGAGTACACCTCGGGCTGTCCGCTGAGCACCCCTTTTGGTTCCATGCGCGGCACTTATCAGATGACGACGGCTGACGGCGAGCAGTTTGATGCGGAAATCGCCGAGTTTATTCTGCGCGAGCCGCACGCCATGCACTGAGATTCGGTCTATTGAGTCTGTTGGGTCTATTGAGTCTGTTGAGTCGGACCCATAGACCCAAAGGACCCCATAGACTCCAAGGACTCCAAGGACCCAAAGGACAAAGCAGATATGACTTCCTCGATTGGCTTTATTGGACTGGGCCGGATGGGCCTGCCCATGGCGCAAAATCTGCTCGATGCCGATTTTCCCCTCGCGGTTTTTAATCGCACGGCCTCACGCGCCGACACCCTGCGCCAAAACGGAGCGCGGTGGGCCAATTCCCCCCGCGACCTGGCCGCACAATCCGATATTGTGATCAGTATTATTGCCGACGATGCCGCGCTCCGGGCGATTGCGTTGGGCGAGGACGGCATTCTGGCCGGCCTCAAACCGGACGGGATTCACGTTGATATGAGTACCGTCTCGCCCGACGTGACCAAAGAACTGGCGCCGCTGTATCACGACCGGGAAGCGCATTTTGTGGCCTCGCCGGTCTTTGGCCGTCCCGAGGCCGCAGCCGCGGCAAAACTGTGGATCTGTCCGGCTGGCTCAGCCGCGGCCATCGACCGTTGCCGGCCCGCGTTTGAGGTCATGGGGCAGGGGGTCATCGTGGTGGGTGAAGAGCCTCACCTCGCCAATGTCCTCAAGCTGGTGGGGAACTTTTTTGTGATTGCCGGCATCGAAACCCTCAGTGAGGCGCTGACCCTGGCCGAGAAGGGCGGCTTACAAAACGAGACCGTCCTGGAGTTGATTCGGGCGCTGCTGCCCGTGCCTCTGTTTCAAGGCTATGGCAGCCGGATCGCCAGGCAGGAGTTTGCTCCTGCGGGCTTTGCGCTGGCGCTGGGATTGAAAGATGTCGGGCTGATGCAAAAGCTGGCCAAAGATGTGGTCGCGCCCTTACCGCTGGCCGACTTGGCCGACAATCATTTACGGGCCGCCTTTGCCAGAGGCCGGGGCGACCTCGACTGGGGCGCGCTGGCGACCGTTCTTCGAGAGATGGCCGGCCTCCCGTCCGGAGCCCCTGAATAGCCGGTACGCAACCCCAGGATAAACACCCGGACAAGAGAGCGATTGCTTGCACCCTGCACTGCCTTCAAGGTATATCGCTGCCCGCCGTTTCTCATGGCAGATGAATGGCGGCGATATGCCTTCCCCCCGTCTGCTGTTCCGTAGAGAAATCCGGGCATGACCGCCGAGCAGAAAAAGAGCCGGGCCCTCCAGCTTGGGGCCGCCCTGCTCGGACTCAGCCTGCTGGGGGTTCTCTTCTGGAAGGTCGGGATTACCGAGGTCGGCCAGCACCTGTACCACATCGGCTGGCTCGCTCCCCTGGTCCTGATCCCGCAGAGCTTTGTGGCGCTGTTTGACGCCAAGGGCTGGGGCTATACCATGGGCGGCTCAGCGGCCGCCAAGCAGCTCTCCGTTCTTCAGCTCTCGTTGACCCGACTGGCCGGCGAGGCCATCAATAATCTGACCCCAACGGCGAATGTCGGTGGCGAGGCCGTCAAGGTCTACCTGCTGCGACAACACGGTGTGACCTCCGATGTTGGCACGGCGTCGGTGGTCGCTGCCAAGACCGCTCTGACTGTCTCTCAGGTTGCTTTTATTGTGCTGGGCCTGCCGTTTTTTCTGTATCGTATGGATGTCGGCTACCATGCCTGGTGGATATTCGGTGCCGTTTTTGTCATGGCGTACGGGTTTGTGATGATCATCGTGCGCTGGCAGCAGCGGGGACTTGTTGAAAAATGTGTTGGATGGCTGCGGTGCCGATTTCCCAACTGGAACCGCCTGGCGCGCTGGCAGGAGCGGGCCAAACACGTCGATGCGCATCTTTTTCATCTGTATGACGGAGACGCCAAAGATTTTCTTGCGGCCAGCCTGTACCATTTTCTGGGCTGGGCGGTTGGAGCGGTGGAAGTCTATGTGTTTCTGATCCTGATCGGCGCACCGGTCAGTTGGATGGACGCCCTCATTATTGAGACCATGATTCAACCCGTCACGGCCGCGGCGTTGATCATCCCCGGCGCGTTGGGGGTGCGTGAAGCGGGTGGGATATTCCTGTGCCGTCTGCTCGGTATCGAGGAGGGCGCCGGCCTGACGCTCATGCTCCTCAAACGCGCGCGCGAGGCCGTCTACAACTCGGTCGGTCTGCTCGTTCTGGCCCGCGCCGGCTATGACTTTTTCCCGAAGGAAACGTCCCCGACCTGATCCGCAGCCGGTCCGGCGGTCAGGCTCGCTCTCGTATCTCGTCATGCCAGATGTGATCCGGTATCCAGAGGCCGGGGGATGAGGACCTAGATGCCGGCCCCGGCTCTTGGGCCGGAGTGACGTTCTTTCGCCGGCATGACGGAAGGGACAGGGTGTGCACAACACCGGTATGACAGACACCCTGCCTGATTGCCAGTCCTCGCCCTACGATCCGGCTTGCATAAGGCTGGGGGAATATCTCTACTGTGCCCTGTCCCACCAGCGCTCGGCTGTCCCCTCAACCTTCGGTGGAGACGTAATCGGTGTCGTGTAACGAACAGGAGAGAGCCTAACCGTCAAGGTTGACTTGGATTTCAGACCGAAGGCTTGGATGAACGACCTCCAGCGCTAAATCTAGGATACGCTGAATACGGACTCGCCCCTGGTTTGTTGCGAGCCACCAACCGGGGGCTATCTCGGTAGAGTTCTTTTCAGTGAAGTCCATAGGCTGACGAGGATACAATTCTTGTTTGTCTTGAGCCAAATATCTCCCATGTCTGCGCGCTGCAAACCTTTCAGGGAAATCACGCTCTTCTCTGGCCAACAACCGGAAGACCTCGCGCATCACTTCTCGCGCTGACTCGCACTTATATGTTTGTCCTCTGAATACGAACGAATTGATCGTCCTGACATGAATATCTTGCGGTCTTTTTGATTCTTCTCTGGAGAAATTTTTTAGCTGTGTGGGGGCGGCTACTGTGCGGCCCATGTTTACTCGTATTTCGGACCGAAGGCTTGGATGGACAACCCCCAACGCTAAATTCAGTATCTTCTGTATGTATTCTCGACCGTAGTGGGTTCCGAGCCACCAACCAGGAGCCACCTCAGCAGATGCCTGCTCAACGAGGTCTGGGCGTCCAGGGTAAAGTTCTTCTGGATTTTGAGCCAAATACCTCCGCTTTCTTCCGTGTTCGAGTTTAGCAAACTTTTCAAGAAAAGTAGGGTCCTCTCTGGCCAATAACCGGAAGACCTCGCGCATCACTCCTGCCGCTGACCTAGATTCATGCGTTTGCCCTTTGAAGACAAATGAGAGATGACCGACTGCTCTGGTACGAGTGCGCTCCACTTTTTTCGGTTTTTTGACGGGGGGACCGATGAACGGTTTGGAGACCGATTCTGTTGTGGGTGCAGCCGGCTTTGAGATACTGTCAAGAAATCGACTACACAAATCCGAATTGGGTTTGTAACCGCACAGGTCTGCAACCTTTTCCGCCAAGAGCTCTAACAGCAATGAATCCTGTTCTTCGAGCAGAGCGCTCCACGCTCTGGGGAGAGCGGCCTCTATCTCTCTATCTCTGGCAACGTTCTGATAGTCCGACCGCGCGGCCTGTAAGGCTTCACCGGAACATACCTTCTCGTAGCTGAGATATCTTTCCAGCCTCTTTGCAGCATCTTCGATGTTTCGCTCAAGAAGATCGAGCTTATATACCCTCCGCTCATCGTAAGCCCCCTGCTCACCAGGCAGGTAAAAGCTCCACTCTCGGCCGTCTGTCAGGATGGCCATAGGCACGCCCGAATGGAAGGCATATTCAAAAAGCTGCCTATCGGCCCCGTCCGAAAGACCTACCTTTTTTACCTCGACAAACACCGCAGGTCTGTTCGCTGGATGGCACAGTGCATAATCAACACGTCGTCCTTCAAGTGAGAACTCGGGAACAATAACCCGAGTATCAAAGACGGGCCATCCCAGTTCATGCAACGCCGGCAGAAGGATACCTTGGGAAACGGCGGCTTCGGAAAGGAAAGCGCTGCTCCGTAATCCTTCTCTCACTCTTTCGATGTGGTCTGAAATGGCCATGAGCGGTTCTCCTCAATTATGTCCGTCCACTTATACGTCAAGACGAGGCGAGGCGGAAGATATCGGCTGCCAAGAGTGGAATGTGGACAGACGTCTCTTCCGCACCACTCCAGAACGCTGGGCGGCCATCAGGTGCTCAAGAAGTGGTTGTCGTATCGGGGACGGGCGGTGCTGGAGCGGGCGCTGGTGCCGGATGAGGTGTGGTATTTTGCGGAGGTGGCGAGGCGGATTGGAGCAATATTAGTGGTAACCGAGACGCCAGCGGTGTCGGATTAGCCGTAGGCGTAAGCCGACCTACGGGACTAGCTCATACCGTAGGGAATGGCAGTAGAAAGGAATAATACCATGGCGAGCGAGTCCAACTACCAGTATCGGTCAGCTTTCGATGGCGTGCTGCTCAGACTCGCAGGAGGCGAGTTGGAAAAGATTGACGCCTTCTTTGAGCAGTCTAAGACCTCTTTGAGGTTCGAGAAGAAGGCGCTCGAACAAAGAGCAGAGAGAAGTGGAGGAGGATATCCCGACGACTTTTGGGTTGATGATGTTGCGCAGCTTGAGGAATTTGCCTGGCTTTCCTCGGAATTTGCTATCATCGGCCTTTGGAGGTGTGTTGAACTGTACAGGAAAGACGCAATCAAACATGCCTTAGGCGACGATAACGCCATTAGGTGTTTCTTGAGGCGCAAGAAATCTAAGCACCCATTCCCCTTCAACCATAAAAACTTTGTGGATATTCTTGCGAGATTGAAAATAGAAGAAAGCAAGATTTGCTGTGCTAAATATATGGACGAATTGCGTCGGCTCAATAATGCGATAAAGCACGCCCGACGGGTCAATGATAGCCTCGCCGAAATTCCAGGGTGGGAAGGCAAGAAGGGTGATAGATTAGGTGATCTCGAAAGGCACTACTCCAGATTGCAACCTCGTGCGAAGACATACCTAGGAGACTTGGCGAAGCGCCTCAAGGCAAAATTTCCACCACCACATCGTGTGGAGAATATGAAGAAAGGCTCGTACAGATAGCTGGTCAGCCTCGTAGGTTGATGGGATGAACCCTCTGGTTCCATTGCGGTTTCAAGTCCCATGGGGCGGATTGGAGCAAATTTCACATTAGTGTAGCGTCCAATAGCCCGCGGACATGCACTTAAGGGCTTCTCCCCGGCTGAGTGGCTGGTTATCTCCGATACTATGAAGCTCCTCGCTACACCACCATGAAAACTGCGCTAGAACTCCAAGCCGGCACGCACATAGTAGAAGCCGCCGCCAAAGCCGTAGGGTGAGGATTCCGGGTACTTCGCGCCCAGGTCGCGCGCGTACGGATCTCTGCGCGGGTATTGATCGAACACGTTTTCCGCACCCACCGCAAGAATCACCGCCTGAGTGAAGGGCAGCGTCAGCAGGGTGTATGAGGCTTCGACGTCCACCAGCCAGCGCTCCCCAGCGGTCAGGAAGCGTGTATCGGTGTTGGCGTGGGCTTCAAAAAATTCGTCGTAGAAGTGTACGCGGGTCAAAAACCGCCACGGCCCGGCGACGTGGTCGGCGGTTAGCGAAAAACGGAATTCCGGCAAGCCGTCCTCCATCTGACGTACCTGTTTGTCATTAATGACGTGCAGATCGCGGCTGTCGAGGTTCAAGTCGTTCCAGTTGCCGGCAAGGGTCAACACGGTGTCGCCGGCCCGTGTCTCCAGCGGATAGGTCGCCACCACGTCAAGCCCTTGCGCGGTCGTGTCGAACGCGTTGGTGAAGTAGCGCACCGAGGTGATGGTACTCGCGTCGGGAGCGAGGCGGTTGAAGGCCGCCCGCTGCTCGGCTGAGACTCTGAAATCCTGCGTCAGCCCGATGCGGTCCTGAATTTTGATCCGATAATAGTCGACGGTCAGGCTGAAGGCGCCCGCGTTGAACACGCTGCCGACGGCATAGTTGACCGATTTTTCCGACTCCAGCGGCCGGCCTCCAAAGAAGGCCGCGACAGGGTGACGCGAGGGGAAAATACCCTGGTCGACCAAGCCTGCGGTAGTAAACTGCGAGTTGATTTTTCGGATGTTGGCCTGTCCCGGCGTCGGAGCGCGGAAGCCCGAACCGACCGAACCACGCAGGGCCAGAGCGTCCAGCAGTTGCCAGCGGACCGAAGCCTTGCCGTTCAGCGACTCTCCTATTGCGCTGTCGAAGTTTTCATATCGCCCGGCCAGGCCGAGGCTGAGGGACTGTATCATTTCAGCTTCCAGGTCCAGATACAGCGCATAGTTGTTTCGTTCGAACACGCCGGCCGAATCCGGCCGGTAGCCCGCAAACCCGTTGGAGCCGATGCTGAAGCCCTGATTTCTCAGGTCTTCATCGATGAACCAGGACTGCGCTTCCCCAACTTTCTGTTCGAATTCCTCCATGTGATATTCAAATCCGAAGGCCACGTTCAGCGGAGAGTGGAAGAGGCCGATATCCAGGGGCCGGGCAATATCCAGGTTGAAGGTCCGCTCAAACTGCGCGTTTCCACCGGGTCTATATTTCGTGGGGATAGCGGTGCGCATAGCGGCCAGCTGCGGGTTGATGGTGTTGTGTATGAAGAAATCCACGCTGTTGTAGCCGAAGCTGGCGCTGGCGTCGTACGACCAGCCGTCGAGCAGGGCTGAGGCACTCGCCATCTCCCCGCGTAGGCCAAAGGCGATGCTCCAGTCCTGGAGGTACCCGCCAAAACGAGGCGTAAAACCGCCCGGAAAACGCTCATTGAAGAGGAAGCAGTGATCGGGCAGATGCACGCGGGTGTAGTCGGCGGCCGGGTTGGCGGGCACGGCGGGACAGCCGAGGCCGGTGCCGGACAGGTCGGCCGCCCGGACTGTAGGCGTGCCGTCTTCAAGCGGGTCGCCTCTGAAGATACCCCCGCGCGTGTTGGGGTTACGGAAAAAGAAGCCGCCCTCCACCTTGCGCTCCGCATAATTACCAAAGGCGTACAGCCGAGCGTCGAGCGCCTCCAGGTCCAGGCCGAGGTTGCCGAAGAATTTATAGTCGTACTGGATTTCAGGCGCCCCCCATATCTGGGTCGCAGGTCGGCGCACATGCGCATTGCCGGCCTCGATCAGCCCCCGCGCATCCCTGCGCTGTACGCTGCGGCTGGTCTCATCGGAGTTCAGGAACTCGAAGCTGAAGTTGGCGAAACCGTTTTCGGTCAGCGGCAGGCCCAGGTTGGCGGCCACCTGCACCTTGTCCCCGTCCCCGTGGTAGGTCTGGCCCCAACTGGTGTGGAGCGACAGGCCCTCGGACGCTTCCTTCAGCCTGAAGTTCAGGATACCGGCGATGGCGTCCGAGCCGTATTGGGCTGCGGCTCCGTCGCGCAGAACTTCGACCCGCTCCAGGGCGATGGCCGGAATGACGGACAGGTCGGCGCCCTGCGTCCCGTGATTGCTGCCGTCCGCAGCGAGGGCAATCACGGCGGAGCGGTGGCGGCGTTTGCCGTTGACGAGTACCAGGGTGGAGTCGGGCGGCAGACCGCGCAGATTGGCCGGTCGTATAAAGGTGGCGTCCTGGCTGATGGGATGCTGGTTGACGTTATAGGACGGCACAGTGGCGGACAGCAATGCGTCCATGTCCCGGATGCCGTAGGTCTGCAAATCCTCGCCCTGAATAATGTCCACCGGCACTGGTGAATCTTGGGCCGAGCGGTCCGCCACGCGCGAGCCGACCACCTGCAAGGTGTCAAGCCCGACGACCTCCGCTTCCGATTCCACCTCCTGCGGTCTGGCTGTCACTGCCCCCAGCAGAATGAAGAGCGCCGCTCCTGCCCAGCCTGGCCACCGTATCGTCCTCATCCTTCTCCTCCATCACTGTTCACCGGTATCGGTTGCTCTCCGCCGCGCGGTGTCTTGTTTTCCAGGCTTCCCCGCTAAAACTCAAAGCTGGCTCGGAGATAGTAGAAGCCGCCGTTGAATCCGTAGGGTGAGTTGGGCGGATATTTATTGCCGAGCACAGGCGCCCAGCGACTCCTGCGTGGATACTGGTCGAACACGTTTTCCGCGCCGAAGGCAAAGGTCGCCATCTGCATGAACGGCAGGTCCCTGAAGGTGTAGGAGAGTTCCATGTCGGTGAGCCAGCGTTCCCCGTTTATGGAGGTCAAACCCGCCTCTACGATATCCTCAAAAAACGGGTCATAGTAATGCACACGGGTCAGGAATCGCCACGGCCCCCAGGTGTGGTCGGCCGTAAGGGAGAAGCGGAACTCCGGCAGGGCGTCTTCATACTGCCGCCGCCGCCTCGAATTGATGATGTTCGGATTGAAGCTATCCACCTGCGTGTCGGTCCAGTTTCCCACAAAGGTCAGCAGGGTATGCCCGGCGAACGTGTGGAGCGGATAGGTGGCCACGACGTCTACGCCTTGGGTAGTGGTGTCGAAATCATTGGTGAAGAAGTTCACCCCCGAGAAACTGCGCGCATCGGTAACACCCTGGTCCAGGAGCGCGTCGATATCCTCCGGCGTCAGTTTGAGATTGCTCGTCAGGGCGAGGCGGCCCTGCACCTTGATGCGGTAGTAGTCGACGGTCACGTCGAGGTCGCCCAGGCTGAAGACCGTACCCACGGAATAGTTGACCGACTTTTCCGGCTCCAGTTGCTTGCCGCCTTTGCGGACCGCGGCCGGATGGTCCGGCGGCAGGATTGCATTGTCCACCAGCCGATTGCCCTCCAGGGAGGTCGAGGTCTTGCGGTAGTTGGTCTGTCCCACGGTCGGGGCGCGAAAGCCCGAGCTGACCGAGCCGCGCAGGGCAATCGCCTCCAAGAACTGCCAGCGGGCGGAGACCTTGCCGTCCAGGGTATCCGCTATGCCCTCATACGCTTCATACCGCCCGGCCAGGCCGACGGTCAGATTTTTGATCACCTCGGCTTCCAGGTCCAGATAGCCGGCATAGCTGCCCCGGTTGAACGTACCGGCTATCTCCGGCCCGAAGCCTTGAAAGCCATTGGAGCCGATCCCGAACCCCTGAGCCGCCAGGCCTCCCGGACTGTTGTCAACATACCAGGAGTCCTTGCCGCCGGATTTGATCTCAAATTCCTCCTCACGGTATTCCAACCCAAAGGCAATGTTCAATGCCGAGTAGAACAGCCCCACATCGAACGGCCGGGAAATATCCAGGTTGAAGGTCTTGTCAAATTCTCGATAGCCGCCGGGTTTGTACGAGGTCGGAATGTTCGTGCGCATGGCCGCGAGCTGGGGGTTAATGGTGTTGTGCATGAAGAAGTTGACGCTGTTGTGGCCAAAACTGGCGCTGGCGTCATAGAACCAGCCACTGAGCAGCGCCGATGTGCTCTCGACCTCGCCACGCAGGCCAAAGGTGATGCTCCAGTCCTCAACAACTCCACCGTAACGCGGCGTGAATCCACCCGGAAAGCGCTCGTTAAAAGCGAAGCAGTGGTTGGGTAATCCTGCCAATGCCGCCGTGTAGTCGGCCGCAGGGTTCTTCGCAATTGGCGGGCAGCCCTGACGGTCGTCCGACAGGTCGGCAACCAGGAGATTCTCGCCACCATCGAAGATCCCGCCGCGGGTGTTGGGATTCCGAAAGAAGAAGCCGCCCTCCACCTTGCGCTCCGCATAGTTACCGAAGGCGTATACACGACTATTGATCTCCTCCAGGTCCAAGCCTAGATTGCCGAAAAACTTGTAGTCGTACCGGACCTCCGGCGCTCCCCATATCTGCGTCGCCGGACGCCGGACGTGTTCGTTGCCGGCTTCGATCAAGCCCCGCGCGTCGGCGCGCTGTGCACTCCGGCTGGTCTCGTCCGCGTTGGTGAACTCGAAGCTGAAATTGGCAAAGCCGTTGTCCGTTAGCGGCAGGCCCAGGTTGGCGGCCACATTCACCTTGTCGCCGTCGCCGTGGTAGTTCTGGCCGTAGCTCGTCTGGACCGTCAGGCCCTGCCGGTCCTCGCGTAGCTTGAAGTTCAGAATCCCGGCAATGGCGTCCGAGCCGTACTGGGCCGCGGCTCCGTCGCGGAGCACTTCCACCCGGTCCAACGCAATGGCGGGGATCGCGGAAATATCGGCCCCATGCGATCCGTTCGAAATGCCTCCGAATTCGGGGATGACCGACGCCCGGTGGCGGCGCTTGCCGTTGACCAGTACCAGGGTGGAGTCCGGCGGCAACCCGCGCAGATTGGCCGGGCGAATCAGGGTAGCGGCGTCACTGATGGGCTGCTGATTGACGTTGTAGGAGGGCACGCTGGCAGACAGCAGCGAGTCCATGTCCCGGATGCCGTAGGTTTGTAGGTCTTCGCCCTGAATAATGTCCACCGGCACCACGGAGTCCTGGGCCGAGCGGCCCGCCACGCGGGAGCCGATCACCTGGATCTCGTCGAGCCCCACGACCGACTCCTGCGGTTCGGTGGCTGGCTCTGGCTGGCTGGCCTCTTGAGCGGGGACCGTCAGTGCGCTCATAAGGACCAGGAGCCCTGCCAATATACCGCATCTCCACCGCTTGATCTTCATCCCCGGCATCTCCAGCCTCCTCTCGGTGTGTTTGAATCAGCCCCTCCGGCCTAACAAATTGCTGTCTTTTTTTCCAGAAAAAGCACCCGTCTCCACCCTTAAAACTCGAAGCCGGCCCGCAGATAATAGAAGCCGCCGTTGAAGCCGTAGGGCGACGATGCCGGGTATTTGGCGCCGGCGAGGCGTGCGTACGGATTTCTGGCCGGGTACTGATCGAATAGGTTCTCGGCGCCGAACGCGAGGGTCAGCACCCCCATGAACGGCAGGTTCATAAACATGTACGAGAGTTCCGCGTCCACGAGCCAGCGTTCGCCCGCCTGTATGGGCAAGTCCCGCAGATAGGCCGTATAAAAACCGTCGTAGAAATGCAGCCGGGTCAAAAGCCGCCACGGTCCGTAGGTGTGGTCACTCGTGAGGGAGAAACGAAACTCCGGCAGATTGTCTTCAAGCTGCCGCACGCGCCCAGCGTCGATAATAGTCGGGTTGCGGCTGTCAACCTTGGTCTTGTTCCAGTTGCCCACAAAGGTGAACTGTGTGCTGCCGGCGAACGTCTCCAGCGGGTAGGTCGCCACGAGATCGACACCTTGCGTGGTAGTATCGAAGTCGTTGGTAAAATAGCGCACTCCGGTAAAACTGCTCGCGTCCACGACGCCTCGGGCCAGGAGTGCCGCTATATCCGGCTCGGTCAGTGTCAGCGTCTTCGTCAGCCCGATGCGACCCTGCATCTTGATGCGATAATAGTCGAGGGTAATGTCCAGCTTGCCCAGGCTGAAGACCGTGCCCACGGAATAGTTGACCGATTTTTCCGGCTCCAGTTCCTTGCCGCCCTTCTGTCGTGCAATCGGGTCGGTGGGGGAGAGGGTCGCTTCGTCCGCCAGTCTTCCGTCGATGAGCGACGTTGTCACATTGCGAACGTTTGCCTGGCCCACGGTCGGGGCGCGAAAGCCGGAACCGACCGAGCCGCGCACGGCCATATCGGCCAGGAATTGCCAGCGGGCCGATACCTTGCCGTCCAGGGTATCCGCTATCCCCTCATACGCCTCATACCGTCCGGCGAGGCCGATGGTCAGGTTTCTGATGACTTCGGCTTCCAGATCGAGATAGCCGGCATAACTGCCGCGACTGAACGTACCGGCATGTGTGGGGCTGAGGCCGGGAAAGCCGTTGGAGCCAATGCCAAAACCCTGACGGGCCAGGCTTTCTTCGATTTTCCAGGAGTTCGGCTCACCGGCGTTCGCTGAAAATTCTTCCTCTCGATACTCCAGCCCAAAGGCCAGGTTCAGCGCGGAATAGAAGAGGCCCAAGTCGAACGGCCTGGAGATGTCAAAATTGAACACCTTGTCGAATTCGCTATAGCTGCCGGGTTTATACGAGGTCGGAATGGCGGTCTGTAGGTGAGCGAGTTGGGGGTTAATGGTGTTGTGCATGAAGAAATCAATGCTGTTCCGACCGAAGCTGGCGCTCATATCGTAGTGCCAGCCGTCCAGCATGTCGGACAGTTCCCCGCGCAGGCCGAAGGCGACGCTCCAGTCCTGCATAGAGCCACCGAACCGCGGCGCAAAACCACCCGGAAAGCGCTCGTTGAAAATAAAGCAGTGGGCCGGCAGATTCACATTGGTGTAGTCTGCGGCCGGGTTGGCTGGTACCACCGGACAGCCTTTGAGATCGTCGGACAGGTCGGCTACCCGGACCGTCGGCGTGCCGTCTTCAAGAGGGTCGCCCCGGAACACCCCGCTTCGGGTGTTGGGGTTGCGGAAAAAGAAGTGGCCTTCGGCCTTGCGTTCGGCATAGTTGCCAAACGCATACAGGCTATGCCTGTCGGTCAGGTCCAGGCCCAGGTTGCCAAAGAATTTGTAATTATACTGCACGGCAGGTGTGCCGAAAAATTGCGCCGGCTGACGAACGTGGTCATTGCCGGCGGCAATCAGCCCCCGTGCGTCGTTGCGCTGCACGCTGCGGCTGGTCTCGTCTCCATTCATGAACTCGAAACTGAGGTTGGCAAAGCCCTGCTCGGTCAACGGCAGGCCGAGGTTGCCGGCCACACTCACCTTGTCGCCGTCGCCGTGGTAGTTCTGGCCCCAGCGCGTTTCCAGCGTGGCTCCCTCGGAGTCGTCGCGCAGCACGAAATTCAACGCTCCGGCAATGGCGTCGGAGCCGTACTGAGACGAAGCACCGTCGCGCAATACTTCCAGCCGCTTGAGCGCAATGGCCGGGATGACCGAAATATCCGCCCCCTGCGCGCCGTCCGAAATACCGTTCCCCAGAAAAGTAATCACTGCGGCGCGATGCCGGCGCTTGCCGTTGACCAGCACCAGGGTAGAGTCGGGCGGCAGGCCGCGCATATTGGCAGGACGGACCAGTGCGGCGGCATCGCCGGCACGCTGGTTGACGTTATAGGAGGGCACGCTGGCGGACAGCAGTGAGTCCATGTCCCGGATGCCGTAGGTCTGCAAATCTTCGCCCTGAATAACATCCACCGGCACCAGCGAGTCTCGGGCTGAACGTGCTTCATTACGGGAGCCCAGCACCTTGACGCCTTCCAGCTCTACGACCCCTTCTTGTTCTTGCTGTGCCGCCTGTGGGGCCTCCGCGTCTTGGGCTCCGACCGGCGCGGCTCCCAGGCTGAGGAACAGGGCGATCAGCAGGCCGTATGTCCTCATTACTGATTTCTTTCCTCCGGCCTCTGTGGTGACGAACACTTGCGGCGACACTATTCTAGACCGAGGGGACGGATGGGAATCCGGCCTCTTGGTATCGGTGTGTTTGTCAGACCTAGTTTAGAACTCCAGGCTGGCGCGCAGGTAGTAGAAGCCGCCGTTGAATCCGTACGGTGAGGATTCCGGGTACTTCGCGCCGACGAGTTGGGCGTAAGGATTTCTGCGTGGATACTGGTCGAATAGATTTTCTGCGCCAAAGGCGACGGTCGCCGCCTGCATGAACGGCAGGTTCAGGAAGGTGTAGGACAGCTCCGCATCCACCAGGAAACGGTCGCCGGAAGTGATGGGCAGGTTGCTCCCTACATGATCCTCGAAAAAGCCATCGTAGTAGTGCAGCCTTGTCAGGAACCGCCACGGACCCCAGGTGTGGTCGGCCATGAGTGAGAAGCGGAACTCCGGCAGGCTGCCCTCAATCATGCGCTGTTTATTGATGTTGATGATGGCGGGGTTGAAGCTGTCGATCTCAGTATCGTTCCAGTTGCCCACCAGGGTGAACACGGTGTGACCGACACCCGTCTCCAGCGGATAGGTCGCTACCACGTCCACCCCCTGGGTGGTGGTATCGAAATCGTTGGTGAAGAAGGTCACAAACGAATAACTGCTGGCGTCCGCAATACCCTGGTGTTGCAGGGTGGCAATATCTTCTGCGGTCAATCGCAGCGGACTGCCCTGCCCGATGCGGTCCTGTACCTTAATGCGGTAATAGTCGACGGTGACGCTGAGGTCACCCAGGTTGAAGACCGTCCCCACAGAATAATTGACTGATTTTTCCGGCTTCAGCCCCTTACCGCCCTTCAGGACGGATATGGGATGGTCCGGTGGCAGGGTGGCCCGGTCCGCCAACTCGCCGCCGTCAAACGCGGTCGTGACGTTGCGGACGTTGGCCTGTCCTACGGTCGGGGCGCGAAACCCCGAGCTGACCGAGCCGCGCACGGCAATCGCTTCCACCAACTGCCAGCGGGCGGATGCCTTCCCGTTCAACGTGTCGCCGACTTTTTCGTGATCCTCATACCGGCCAGCGAGGCCGATGGTCAGGTTCCTGATGACTTCGGCTTCCAGATCGAGATAGCCGGCATAACTGTTCCGGTTGAACGAGCCGGCGATGTCCGGCCTGAAACCGGGAAAACCGTTGGAGGCGACGCCGAAACCCTGTCGGGCGAGGCCGTGAGGGCTGTCGTCTATAGACCAGGAGTTCTTGCCCCCAGCTTCGATCTCAAACTCCTCCTCGCGGTATTCCAGCCCGAAAGCAAAGTTCAACGCCGAGTAGAACAGCCCCACATCGAAGGGTCGGGAAATATCGAAGTTGAATGTCTTGTCAAACTCTCGGTAGCCGCCGGGTTTGTACGAGGTCGGGATGTTTGTGCGCATGGCCGCGAGTTGGGGGTTAATGGTGTTGTGCATGAAGAAGTTCACGCTATTCTGGCCGAAGCTGGCGCTGGCGTCGTAGTGCCAGCCGTCGAGCAGCGCCAGACCGAAGCCGAACAGTTCCCCGCGCAGGCCAAAGGTGATGCTCCAGTCCTCGACGACCCCGCCGAAGCGGGGCGTAAATCCACCCGGAAAACGCTGGTTGAAGATAAAACAGTGGTCGGGCAGGCTCATGTTTGTATAGTCGGCCGCGGGGTTTGCCGGTACGGCAGGACAGCCGCGGCCTGTACCTGACAGGTCGGCGACCCGGATCGTCGGCGTACCGTCTTCAAGCGGATCGCCTCTGAATACACCGCCACGGGTGTTGGGATTGCGAAAGAAGAAGCCGCCCTCAACCCGGCGTTCCGCATAGTTGCCAAAGGCATACACACGGCTGTTGATCTCCTCCAGGTCCAAGCCCAAGTTGCCGAAAAACTTGTAGTCGTACTGAACCTCCGGCGCCCCCCAGATCTGTGCTGCCGGCTGACGCACATGTTCGTTACCCGCCTCAATTAAGCCCCGCGCATCATTACGCTGTACGCTACGGCTGGTTTCGTCCGCGTTGGTGAACTCAAAGCTGAAATTGGCAAAGCCACGCTCGGTCAACGGCAGGCCCAGGTTGGCGGCCACGTTCACCTTGTCGCCGTCGCCGTGGTAGTTCTGACCGTAGCTGGTCTGAACCGTCAAACCCTCGCGATCTTCACGCAGCCTGAAGTTCAGGATGCCGGCAATAGCGTCCGAGCCGTACTGGGCCGCGGCGCCGTCGCGCAGCACTTCCACCCGATCCAACGCAATGGCGGGAATAACGGAAACGTCGGGAGCCTGAGAGCCGTCCGAAACACCGCCCCCCAGGAAGGTAATGACGGACGCCCGGTGGCGACGTTTGCCGTTGACCAGCACCAGAGTGGAGTCGGATGGTAACCCGCGCAGGTTGGCTGGGCGAACGAGCGTGGCGGCGTCACTGATGGGCTGCTGGTTGACGTTATAGGAGGGCACGCTGGCAGACAGCAGCGAGTCCATGTCCCGGATGCCGTAGGTCTGCAAGTCCTCGCCCTGAATAATATCCACCGGCACCAGTGAATCCTGAGCCGAGCGACCCGCCACGCGGGAGCCAACCACCTGGAGTTCTCCGAGTTCTACGACTTCTTCTGGCGGCTCTGCCTCTTGCGCTGCTGTTGCGACCGGCTCTGGTTGGCCCACACCCTGCGCCCCGGTCGGCGCAGCTCCCACGCTGAAGACCAGAGCGACCGTCAAGCCATATATTCGCATTCCCGCTTTCTTCATCGCTGCCCTTCCTTATCTTCCCCTCCAGATGTGCCGGGAGGAAATTTTTTATCCCCTCCCTGGAGGGGTGCCGCGTAGCGGCGGGGTGGGTCCCGTTGGCGTGCCAACCCCGACAACCCGCCCTTTTGCATTACCTATTAAAAAGGAGGGGGTAAAGGAGGGGATGGTCCTGTCCTAATTTGGCAGAGTTGTCCTAATTTGGGCGGGGTGTCCTAGTTTGAATTGCAGTTTGTCCTAGTTTGAGATTTGCTTCACTTCGGTCAATCCTCTTGGCACAAGAATACCCGCCTGCATACGACCAGTTGGGGGTGATCCTGCTCCATGCCCCCATCGATTGTGTTGACAAACCTTGTGAGGGGGAGCACAAATAAAAGCAGCTTTTATGCAGGTCCAAAAGCAAAACGCCCAATAGACAGAAATTGTCTATCGGGCGTTTTGCTGTGCAACATAGGCACTGAAAGAAACCAAGCACCTCCTTCAGTATCACGTTGCACAGCCTATTAGCAAGTGAGGAGGCTGTGCAACGTGGATTCCCTCTTTTATTCGTTGCGGCAACGCTGGCCGGTCGCCCCCGGCGGCGCTGTCGTGCGTTCACATTTCCCATCAACACATTTACCTGGGCGCTCTCACACAGCGCCCCGTGCATTGAAGGAGATGCTATGACTCATACCGCCAATCAGGTCAGATTTGCAATGCCAGTTCTCACCCCTATGGAACAGATGGAACGATTAGTTCCTCCGGCCATACGTGTAATTCAACGCCTGCAACGCTCTTCAAATATCAATCGGATGCAGCGGCTTATCGACCATGAATTGCGGATGCAGCGGCTCTTCGATCGTGAGTGGCGGATGGCGCGGCGGAGCCGCTTCTTCTTTCCTTGTACTGATGATCCCTCTCAGGTCTCGACTATCGACAGAGATGAGGCGGTCCAGGCTCCTCAGAAGCAGGATAGTGTTGCCTTGGCAGGATCGTTTCTCGTGGCAGGGTGAAATACTTCATGACTGTCCGTCCAAAAAAATCAGAGCCAGCAACCCCTTCTGTTGACGCCATTATCATGGACTTGGCTGCACGATATTGGCGGCCTGCCCTTCTTGCTATCATTATCAGCTTAGCGGGGTCTGCGGTCAATTTTCATTACCGGCTCAGTGCGGTGGAGGAAAAGCTCAGGCATCTGCCTCTGTCAAAGGTATCAGAGCCGTTCATAGTGGTGCATGGCATTGCTGAGGGGGATGGGCAGAATCGGTCTACGCTCGTGACTACCGATGTGACGACAGATATCTTTGAAGCCCGTCTTGGACCGACAACAGCAGAGAGACCAACATATTATATCGAGTTGCCACCCGGTAGAATCCTGACGAAAATAGAAAATAATATGCGCTACGCGAATATGACCTCCAGATGGACTCGGCTCCCAGGAACGCAGGTCTGGTATTATAGAAACCGACTTATGCCGGGGGTCGTTTTGCCTGTGCGCTTTACGTCTACGCTCGTACAGTAAGAGCTATGGTCTTCGCCCGCGCAAGGGTTAGGGATTTTCGTCGCATTGCGACGGGGCCACCGTGAAGGTCTTGATATGTTTCCCGTGCTTGCCACGATAGAAATACTCAACCGCGATGTTGTTCGTCACAAAAAATTGCAGTTCTGGAGTTGTACAGACCCGGTTTCTGATGTCGGTCCCTTGCACCTCCCATTCCTGATCGGAGACAAAGGGTACGATGTCCTCGGCAGACACGTTGATTAACGTGTAGATGTAGCGGAATGTGCCCTCCGCATACATGGTCGTATCACACCGGGTTTCGGAGTCGATCATCATCGGCAATTCACTATTCATCTGATTCATCAGTTGTCTCAGGTGGGCGCCAATGTCGGACTTTTCAGACGGTGCCAGCCATTCTTTCACCTTCGGGGCAACGACGGCTTGGGAAAACAATTTAGGAATGACCACAGTCACGACGGCAAGCGCGAGGAAGATCAGGGCGCTCCAGACCCATTGCCGCATATGCTGGCTGAAAGACTTGCTTTCCTGTTGCCGTCCGGTGTCCCCGATATTCATTGTTCTCTCACCTTCATGATCGCTTCTTGCTCGGCTACTTCTAGGGCAGCTATGCTGCTGTTATTTCAACTCGGAAGCAGCCCGTGCCAAACAGTAGGGGAGCACCGCGCAGGCCAAGGCAATGGCGGCGATAGCAGCTTCTTGCGGGGCACTTTCCACACTCATGAGCCCCACTCCCAGAATAACCATGCCAATCAGCGACCCAGCGGCGGTCAGCGACCAGAGAAAATTATTCATTGTCTTTTCCTGCGAGCATACGCCAATAGTTCCACGATCTGAAATTGGCGCTATCCTACTTTGACATACCATGCAATCCGGTCAATAATAGCGGGCATGAGGGGGAGCCCTATGGAGAACACATATTCACACAGCACCGAAGAAATGATGATGTTGATTAGTGTCGAATGCGATGCGGTATGGGACTATAAAAGAACAGACAGCGGCCAATGGCTCGCCACCTGTGAGGTGTTACACTCCGTGATCCAGTCAGAGACCAAGGAAGAATTGGTTGAAGACATCCAAGAAGCGATGCAGGTGTTATTTCTCGATTTGGAGGAGTCCGGGGAACTCGACCGCCTTGCTCATGAGCACGGATGGACCGTTCAACGCACCCCGCTGGAAACGGAAGACTACACTGAGAGTAGCGGGCGTTTCCAGGTTTCCAATCCCGTTGTATGTCGGAGTGCCCATGCTCACCCGTAGCCGGTTTATCAAAGAACTCCATTTATGTGGGTACACTCACCAAAAGGGCAAAGAAACTAGCCGGACTCTTCTCTATAAGAAAAAAGGCAGCCGCGACAATATCTTTGTTCCTCAGCGCGCGGAGTTATCAGAGGAATTTGTCCGTCGGGTCTTGCAACGCGAGGGCTACTCTCCCAAAAAGATTGCCGACATCTTTCAGGAGTCCTGATTGCTTTCACTCCGCTGCTTTTCCCCATTTGAAAAGTTTGTCCGCGTCATCGCCCGACTCGACACCGAAAACTCCCCGCACCATCTTCGTAAAGCAGAAGGAACAGTGGGCAGAACCTCGTAAGTGATGAAGGGAAATACTATGAGACTGGAGAGCCGACCGATATCTGATACCGAATGGGACGTAATCGGGTACACAAAAGAAGGAGACAGTGAGGTGCTCCTAGGGAAGATTCATAAGACTATCGACGGATACTACGTTTACCACATCAAAAGGGAGACCCTAGAAGAAGAAAAGCATGAGAGGGCAGACAATTTTGAAGACGCGGAGAAGGGCCTCTTTCGCCTGATCGAAAAAGAATTTCGCGACGGCTATCAATAGTCGGTCGGCCCCGAACGAATCTCCTGACGAGGCTGAAATTTGACAGCGTCCCACCCCTCACAGTGGTACACGTCAGAAAAATGACCGCGTGAGTGGTACACCTGCACCAGTACCAAAAGAGAAGGGAGGGTTGCATGAGTTTTGCAGGGGCAGTCGGGATCAGCTTTTCAGGTCTTCCTCCGATAAGCCAAGGGCTTCGAATACACCGGGTTTGTCTTTGTCAGGCGTCTCTTTTGCAATATGCTCCGCTTCGTCTGGGAGAATGAAATTTTGGTATAAAAAGGACTCTACTGCTGTCAGAATTCTTATGAGCGTCTTTTGAGAAGGCGCGTGCGCCTGGTGGGTAGCAGCGTTGCCCACATTGGCAATGATTTGGAATATCTCCCTTTGGCTTTCAGCCAAGAGCCCCTTCTTCACCATCTCCTCTAGCTTTCGAGCAAAAGGGCCATGGTCTTTTTCCTCCAAGAGGAGATAGAAGGCGCGATCTAACAAGGTCCGGACACCAATGGAGCCAAGAATCACCATCTCTTGGCTTGCAGCTATATAGACCTCTTTCATTGCTGTTCGGAGATTTTCGTCTCCCAGCTCAGAATGCCAAGGAGGCAGAGAGCGCTGTGGAGGAGGCCAATAGGAGATATCTGGGAGATCAAAGGGATTCCATTCGGAGAGCCACCCTTTGTGACGGGTACTTAAACCATGACACCCGCAACATTCTAAGATTGATATTGTCGTCTCATACGAGACCGGATACTCTGGATCACTAGCGTCGAAAGTCTCCCTTACTGAATGTTCAGCCCGTATAAAGGCACTGCGGTTGCCTCCACACGTATTGCAATTCGCCTGGATCTCCGCTGGCTTATCAGACATCGCTCATGCCTCCTCCTCACTGAGACGGGCTTTGCCTTTCATAAACTCTTCAATTTGCTGTTTTCCGATTCTTTCCCCTTCACTTCTCAGTGGATTATGTTCTTCAGTAACGGGCTCGATTGTTGTCCAGTCAGGCTTCAATAGTGTGCCTATCTGTTCCTCTGTGAGACCAAGTTTCATCACATTCTGAATACAGAGCACGTAGGCGGCCTGCCTGCCCCACTCGAACTCCAACTGGTCTTCTGGCGGAAGAGTTCTAATTTCATCCATTCTCTTCGTCCGCTCTATATGAGCTTGGACTCGGGCATCATCCGTTTGATCTACCATGCTTTCCTCCTCTACTGATCTCGATATTCCTGCGCCGTCCGAAACCGCCAAGGCCGACGATAGAGTGGGCGGGTGGCCTCCTTTTCATCCTATGCCGAATCCCACCCACGGATTCTATTCGCTTCCTCAATAAAATCCTGACGGGGATGGTCTCTCCTATCTGGGGGCAAAAGCAAAAGGGGCTTAAGGTCTCTTCTGAACCTATCTAAGCCTCCATCAAGATGGTGCTGGCCGAATTCGGCCACTGTCGGTGAAGTGCAGCCACTCGGGGCGATCTGAGTGGCTGCGTTTGAATGGGGAGAGTGGCTGCGTTTGAATGGGGAGAGTGGCTGCGTTTGGATCGTGGGTGCTGGTACACTTTCACCCCAACTAGTAATTGTCAAGACAAACCCGACTGGCACGAGACACTCTAACGGGCTATCTCTATCGCGGCCTGTGTTTCAGCCCAAGATTAGCCTTAGCTATCGCAGCTTCGGCCTCTGGATTCCTCGGTTGTGGCAGTGCTTCCAACAGATCATAGCCTTTCCAAGTCAATCGTAGGGTGTAATCTTCATCCCCTTCGATTACTTCAGTCACGAAACCCTCATCCAGTAGCAACTCAAGATGGTCTTTAATGATCCTCTGCCCGCCCTCAGACGACTCTCTGAGCGCCTCATAGATTTGCCCAGGACTCCAAAACCGCAAGGTATCGCCTAATTGCAAAGTCTCCAGAATCTTTTTCACTACTTCCATGTCTCGCTTCATGGGGGGGGTCCTCCTCACCAGAATGCGCTATAGGAGGGGATGACTTGTCAAGCCCCTAGCTTGCCATTCCGTTCCCCTTTTCTGATATTGTGTATCTCTGCTCTTTTTTCCATTGAGTCCCTTTCAATCTGCTTGCTAGGCCGCTATTTTTTGCGCTGGATTGCAGCCAGGAGTTCCTGTAATTCTTTGGCCCTGCCGGGGGGAAAGAATACCTCCCAAATGGTCTCCTGCTCATCTTGGAAGACGAGAACAAGCTCCCCATTTTCGGCTATGGAAAGCGCTTGAAGCTCTTGGACCTGTACTTCACTCATAGCATTCCTTTCTTGAGCGTGGCCCACCCGTCACGGTTCACTGGTGTTCCCGCTGGGTATCAAGTAGCCGATTCATCGCAAGACATTCGACTATCTTGAGTTTCGCCTTACGACCTCCTTGAATCTCCGCGTTCTGCTGGGAACAGGCGCGTACTGAGTTGCATATCCTGCATCTGAGGGGAAATCAGTTTGGATTCTCCAGTTGCTTCAGCCGGGCGTCAAATCCTTCACAGATTTGCAAAATCAAGAAGAACCCAATCCAGAGCACTTTATAGATCGTTTTCCGATTCCCTAAGTCCTCGACTAACGCCGTGAAGCGACGCAATTCTTTGATGTTATGGTCACATAAATCGTTAGCGGAATCCCATTGTTCTTGAAGAGTGAGAGAGAGTGCTTGACGATATTCGGACGAGGCGGTATCTTCATGCATAAGCGCTTTTCCTTTCCGCTCCCCGCTCCAACGGGAGGCGGCATATAGATTCACTAAGACCCTGGTTTCGACCGGGGTCTTGGCGTTTAGAGACTATATCGACTCATTCATGGCACAGCAAGTTTAAGCGCCTTTCCCGTGGCCCTCTTTAGTCTTTTGTACAGGCAAAGAGATATTCACTGCGCAGACAGGGGCCAGGGCCGAACAATCCGGGAGAAAACTGGTACGATTGGACCAAAGAAGACCTGTTCCAAAGCACCCCTGCCTGGCAGGAGCCGCCCGCTTATATCCAAGTAAAGGTGGCTCGACGCCATGCTGGGGCAATCCGGCAGGCACTCGAAAAAATTGGCCTCGTCCACCCCCGCTATACGGCATCCCTCACCGTCAATGTTGGGAAGGAAGATATCGAGGCCGTCACCTTCTGGTTTCCACCGGATCGGTCGCATCCCATTATCTTGAGGGGCCAATCAGAATTATCACAAAAACTGCTCATTAAAGCCTGGAAGCCCTTTTTGTTTGAAGCCGAAATAGAAAAGGCGGGAGGTGAGCGCACCTTCACGCGCGGGGTCGTGTCCCTCCCCGAAGTAGCAAACTAATAGGCACCTGATTCCAATGATTATGACCCATTTGAACTCTTGTCCCTGGAGGTTATATAATGTTTCTGAAATTACAAAAGAGTGATGGAAAGACGGTCTGGGTCAACCCAGAATCTATCGCGTTCATACAGGAAATAGAGTTCAGGGGAGGGCAAACAATAACATCTCTCACGCTCACTACCCTGACTTCCCGGCAAGGCCCCAATGGTGAACCATACTCAGCAAGTACAGAAATAAAAGTTATGGAGAGTCCTCAGCAAATCGCGGATCGGAGCGGTTCTAAAAAATAGAATCATGCCCCGACAACACATAATGGACTATCCGCAGCGGGATGAAGGGCTAGCCGACATTTCAGTACGCGGAGGTTCCTCGCCAAGATGCGGCGGGAACACCCACTTTCAGTAGCGCAAAAGGAAAGGAAGTCTCGATGATTCTCCTTTTTGTTGGTGCGGGCGGCTCGGCCGCCGTGGACGAAAAGCAGTATCCCGTGGCACGTGGATTCTTTGAGAAGGTGCAAGGGAAAATTAAGCAGAAGAAATTGTTTGAGACCGTCTGTCAGTCGATTGAAAAGGAGAGACTGGATATTGAAGATGTGCTGGAGGTTTTGGATAAACTCCAGGAAAGTTTTATGGGAGTCACGAGTGGATTGGGGGAACAGTTATATACCAAGGGAGGGGTGACATTCGCATCGGAACGCCTCGGGCATACACGACACACTAACGAGGCAATGCGGGACAGAATTGTCTTGCTGAACGATGATATTAAGGCACGGGTGTATAATTTCTACGGCAAACCGCCTCCTACTAAAAAACTCTCGTCTTGGATACACTTCCTCAGTGAACTGGAACAGTTTGACTCCTGCCTCCAAATCTTTACGACGAACTATGACCTCGTATTAGAAGAAGCGACTAAACAGGCTGGGGTACACGTCAATTACGGTCTTGACAACACGGGGCGGAGAACAAGACTAGACGTGGATTTCTGGCATCCGCCCAAAGATCATCTCGGGACGTGTGGGTTACTGACCAAACTACACGGATCAGTGGATTGGCAGCGGGAGAATGACGAGATTATCGTCGGCAGTTCTCATTTTACGGGTGAGCATGAAAACCACTGCCTCTTGTATCCTGGCCATAAAGGATCGCCGGACACTGAGCCCTTTATCTCGTTCCATAACCATCTCCGAAACGTTGTGCAAAGGAAATATGGGGGCCTGACCGCAGCAGTTTTCGTCGGATATGCCTTTCGCGATGACTATATCAATGCCATCCTCGCTGAACTTCCTTCACACCTCCCGGTATTTATTATCTTCAAATTTGAAGGAGATTTGCTTGATACCGGATTACCGCCCACTGTTCCTCTCTCAGTCACTTTTGCACATGATGGGTCAGGATTGACGGAAGAGACGATGGCACGCTGTCTCAGCTATCTCAACGATCAGAGAATGATTGCCGATGAGCTATAGGCTAAAAGGAGCGGAATCCATCTTTGCCCTAATGGCGCCGTGATCCCGCCTCTGAATGTCACAAACTGATTGGAGATTATTCATATGAAACCGATCATCACCCTTCACGGACTAGACACGATCTATCGGAAAATCAAGGACTGGTTCCAAGAACGACCCATAGAGAATGACCTCATGGCCCAGCAAGTGGTGTTCAATGGGTGGCCCTATGTGAATATGGCATATCCATTACTGGAACAGTCGATGAAAGCGCTGGTGATCGAGCTGGACAAAACGAAAACCTACAACCCTCAAAAAGATGGGCATAGCTTAAAAACCGTCTTTGGCCAGCTCAAGACACGCGATCAAAAAGTCGCAGACCGAATACGGAAGGGATATGTCGCCTTCCAATCCTTACATAACTATGTCGGCTACCGCACCCTGGACGAATTTATAGACAACATCGACAAGGACTATGTGAAATGGCGCTATTATCCTCTTGAGGGATGGAAGAACGGGCAGCCTGCAACAACCTCGGTGGAGGCGATGCTTGAAGTCGCTCGCCAAACACTCGATATCTTCGCAGGTCTCGTTGCGACCGATCCCGGCTACAAATCAGTAGGGAATCGGTTGGAGTGGAAGATTAGAAATACCCTGCTGACTAATCAGTTGCATATTGAGTACCAAGAGGGGACGGCTGAAGCCCTCACCAAGTGGGCCAAGGAGAATAACGGCTCTTATCTCAATGGGGTCGCCAAGATCGTCTGGTGTGAGAATAACGAAGACCTCCCTATACCGTACCAATTCAAACCGCCTCTTTCAGAGTTCCTGCAAAATTTAATCCTGGCTCTTCTCAAGAGCAAGGATCGGGATATGCAGCAGCTTTTACTCCGCGCGATGCATGCTCCCAAACCCCTTGTTTGGGACCGTCACCAAGACATATTCCGATAAACTGAGAAAGGAGAAGGAAATGCAACTAGAGGACACGCCGAATTGGGTCGAGAAACGGGTGCAATGCAGGATGAAAAATATCTTTGCCGAACTGGCAAAGATCGTTCAGCGCGACGTGGAGGAGATGAATAAACAGGTTGACCGGGTGGCTAAGGAAGAGATACCGGGCCGTGAAATGCGTCTCTGCCCGTTTGTCTTAGATCAAGAGCAGCTTCCCACGACCGTGTTAGTCCGTACAAGTACCAATCGTTATTTATACCAGAACCTCGCTGTGGCGTTCGAGTTTGATCTCAACAAAGACTCCATTCACGTAGAAGTCCCAAAGGTCGAGAACGGCCAGCAGACTGGTTGGGAGAATCTGTTTACGATTGAGACGCTCCAGTGGCATGCAAAACAGCAGACCTATCTCCCGTGTATTGACGGGGAGCCCTATCAGATTTGGGAGGTCAGCCAGAAAGCCTTGGGGCCGTTGTTTTTTCTAGTCCCCACGCAGGCGCCGCCAAAGGTCCACGTGACGGCGAACAGTGGCCCGCCACCCGAATGAAAAGGCAACCCTCCCTTCCTTTTTTCGTACTCATTGTGCTGTGGAGTCCCGTCACTCACGCCCAGCAGTGCTCAGTCGTCCCCGATGTCCCGCAGCAGTCCAGTCTTCAGGTTGTGGTCCATGTGGTGTCTGTCAGTCATGTCTGCGCCCGTGCCCTGAATGGTACGGAGACGACACTGCACTATGGGGCGGGGGCTTTTCAATTCGACCGACAAGGGGGAGACCGCTGGGAGAGAATACCTTCGGGCGCCCGCTCTCCTTGGGGGCTGCGTTTCCTCCCGGCAGGACACGTGACCGAAAGTGTCTTGCCATACGCAAATACTGCGGGACCAGGGGAGTACCGCGTGTGCTTTCACTATGCTGAACCAGGAGAGGGCAAGCACGAACGGAAAGTGTGCTCGGCTCCGTTTCAGAGGTGACGGTTCGGATTTGGTAGTGCGTCAAAATGACCGCCCTTGAGGAGGGGCGAACCACCCCTCCCCTGTCCTTGGATTGCCTTGCACTGCCGCGCCAAGCATTGCATCGCAGTGCCTTACCATGCCTCGCAGTGCCATGCATTGCCCAGTTAGGTATTGCCTAGAATCGGCTCACCGAGTCTACGGCAGGCTGTTGCATTATGCAACGCAGGCCGCCGCGTATTCAGTAGTCGGGGTCCAAAAGCCGCACAATTTTCGGGGCGGTCAGAGCGACCCGTCCGTATTGGGGTTTTGGCTCTGGCGCCTTCCGTTTCTGAAGCCAGGCCCAGCAGGCCCACGCGAGTGAGGTGATCGACGCGATCGACCCCGCTATAGACACGAACGTAGTCCAGCCGTATTCTTCCATTGTGAACCCTCCTTCTTTCCAATTTCGGCGCCGTGCTGTGAACACGTGCACCGATCAAAAAATTGGAAGGAATCTTAGCATATGCAGCAGGGTCGGTCCCGTGGACGTTTGTCCTATTTTGAATTTCGTTTGTCCTATTTTGGAGAAATCGAAGTTTTTTTGTCCTAATTAGGACAGGACCGAGGGGATAGAAACCTGACAACAATAAAAGGGGGGCGGGTATGAACCCGCCCCCCTCATCGCAGCTATGCTCGTCAGACTGTGCTTAGAACTCGAAGCCGGCCCGCAGGTAGTAGAATCCACCGTTGAAGCCGTAGGGTGAGGTTTCCGGGTATTTCAGGCCGGCGCCAGTCGCTTGCGGGTTCCTGCGTGGATATTGGTCGAACAGGTTTTCCGCGCCGAATGCGAAGGTGGCAGCCTCCATGAACGGCAGGTTCAGGAAGGTGTACGAGAGTTCCATATCTACCAGAAGGCGCTCGCCGGCGTTGAAGCCGAAACTGCCATCGGTCGGGTAGTCGCGGAAGGTGTCGTAGTAGTACAGCCGGGACAGGAAGCGCCACGGCCCCCAGTTGTGGTCGGCCGTCAGCGAGAACCGGAACTGCGGCAGGCCATCTTCGATTTGCCGTACAAGCTTATCACTGATGAACTCCGGGGTGCGGCTGTCTACCTTGGTCTTATTCCAGTTCCCGACAAGCGTGAATTGGGTGAAGCCAGCGACCGATTGCAGCGGATAGGTCGCCACGACGTCGATACCCTGGGTGGTGGTGTCGAAGTCGTTGGTATAGAAGCGGAGCACCGAAATCTGGTTCGGCCCAACTGCCGCGTCGAATGCCGCCCGGGTAATGCCCCGCTTGGCGAGTTCTTCCGCAACATTAAATCGGCTGCTACGGACGATGCGATCCTGCATCTTGATACGGTAGTAGTCGACGGTGACATCGACATCGGCCACGTTGAAGACAAAGCCCGCCGAGTAGTTGACGGATTTTTCCGGAGTCAAATCGCTGGCGCCGAAGAAGGCCGAAGCGGGATGGTAGCCGGGAAAGGTTGCGTCGTCTATCAACATGCCGTCTTGAAACGAAGTGGTGATTTTGTTCACGTTGGCCTGGCCGGGTGTTGGGGCGCGGAAACCCGAGCTGACCGCACCGCGCATGGCCAGCATCTCCAGCGCTTGCCACCTGGCCGACACCTTCCCGTTGACGGACTCGCCGATCGGCTTGTCAAAGTTCTCATACCGCCCGGCCACGCCGAGGGTCACATTTTTAACCACCTCGGCTTCCATGTCCATGTAGAGAGCGTAGTTATTCCGTTCATAATCGCCGACGATGTTGGGTCCGAATCCGGTAAACCCGTTTGAGCCGACTCCAAGCCCCTGCGGGCCGAACCGGTCAAAATCGGAAGACCAGGAGTTTTCGCCGCCGAGTTTCACCTCGTACTCTTCGATGTGGTACTCGAACCCGAATGCCATGTTCAGGTCGGAGTGGAAGATGCCGACATCAAACGGTTTGGAAATATCCAGATTAAACGTCTTCTCAGACTGGGAGACGCCGCCGGGCCGGTACTCGGTCGGGATGGCCATCCGCATATCGGCCAACTGCGGGTTGATGGTATTGATCATGAAATAGTCAACGCTGTTCTCACCGAAATAGGCACTCACATCGTAGTACCAGCCGTTGAGCAGCGAGTATTCGCTCTCCAGGTCTCCGGTCAGGCCAAAGGCGATACTCCAGTCCTGCACATAGCCGCCGAAGCGGGGCGTAAATCCGCCCGGAAACCGCTCAATAAATGAAAAGCAGTCCGGGCCGTTATCGGCGACTTCCCCAAACCGGGGTACGTTGCCGCGGATAGGAATGTCGCGGCAGCCGCCGGACCTGCCATCGTTCGACAGGTCGATCACCTTGACGGTGGGCGTGCCATCCTCAAGCTGATCGCCTCTGAACACGCCGGACCGGGTATGGGGATTACGAAAGTAGAAGCCGCCCTCCACCTTGCGCTCGGCATAATTGCCAAACGCATATAGGCGACTGTTGATCTCCTCCAAATCAAATCCCAGGTTGCCGAAAAATTTGTAGTCGTACTGAACTTCGGGTGCTCCCCAAATCTGCGCCGCGGGCCGGCGCACATGCATGTTGCCGGCCTCGATCAAGCCTCGGGCATCGCTGCGCTGTACGCTGCGGCTGGTCTCGTCCACATTGGTGAACTCAAAGCTGAAATTGGCAAAGCCGCGATCGCTCAATGGTAGCCCCAGATTGGCGGCCACATTCACCTTGTCGCCGTCGCCGTGGTAGTTCTGCCCATAGCTCGTCTGGACCGTCAGGCCCTCAGTGTCTTCCCTGAGCTTGAAGTTCATCACGCCGGCGATGGCGTCCGAACCGTACTGGGCCGCAGCCCCGTCACGCAGAACCTCGATGCGCTCCAGGGCAATGGACGGGATCGTGGAAATGTCGGCCCCCTGTGATCCTCTGGAATTCGGCGCACCCAGGAAATTGATCACCGACCCACGGTGGCGGCGTTTGCCGTTGACCAGGACCAATGTGGAGTCCGGCGGCAGACCGCGCAACGTGGCCGGCCGAACAAAGGTGGCCTCGTCGCTGATGGGCTCCTGGCCGACATTATAGGAAGGGACGGTCGCGGACAGGAGGGAGTCCATGTCCCGAATGCCGTAGGTCTGCAAGTCTTCCCCCTGAATGACATCGACCGGCACCGGCGACTCCTGGGCCGAGCGACCCGCCACGCGGGAGCCGACCACCTTGAGTTCTCCGAGTTCCAGGACTTGCTCTTGCGGCTGCGCATCTTGTGCGCCGACCGGCTCTTGTGGTTCTGCGTCTTGCGCGCCGACCACAGATGCTCCCGTCAAGGCTAATATACTTACGAGAAGATAGGGCTGCCACCACTTCAGTTTGCTCATGCTACTTCCCCCTTCAGAATTTTTCCACCCACGAAAATGTAGATATAACACACGGATAGAATATGCAAATATGACATGCAGTGTGCACGAACCCGGACCATATACCGAACAGGCATATTTGGGAAGAGAAGGGTAAAGGTGCTTCGGTTTGCAACCCCCTCGCAGGTCGCTCAACCTGTCTCCCGGCCTTTCTGTGGGACCTGACCGGAGGCAGTTACTCGGATTCCTGGCCGGGGACACAGGCGCACATTGTCCCTTGCTCCCAATAAGGTGCCATGTGAAGGTAGTGTCTCAGTTTGCATCCTTTGGATTGCGCCCTCGTACGGGGGACCTTGACTCTACCGCCCGCAGGGTCTTGGCCGCGCTGATGAAGGGCAATTAATATCACATGCTGTTGCTCCTGTCACTACATAGATTACGAGGAAAAGAGCAAAAAAATGACGCGAGCGCCGAAAAAACGGGTCGTCAATCAGCAGTGAGGAGAAGAAATTTCAAAGTGAGACACTACCCATGTAAAACACTACTCGCTTTCCTTCTTTTCCTATGTATAATACCATGCCTTCGGCAGAACCGGCGCGCTCGTGAAGGCCGCGGCGGGGAAGGAGAGATGCACGCATGCGTACATTGTTTTTGAATCCGCCTGCATATGAAAATTTCGATGGGGGAGCAGGCTCCCGCTATCAGGCAACTCGTGAGGTCTGGTCGTTCTGGTATCCGACCTGGCTGTGTTATCCGGCCGGCATGATCGAGAACAGTCGCGTGCTGGACGCGCCGCCCGAAGGGCTGAATCAGGCGCAGACCGTTGATATCGCCAAAGAGTACGATTTTGTTGTGCTGCACACCAGTACGCCGTCGGTGAAATTGGACGCGCAGACCGCGGAACTGATCAAAGAAAAAAATCCGGACTGCCGCATCGCGTTTGTGGGCGGTCAGGCCACGGCTGAGCCGGAGGGGACCTTACAGATCTCGGAAGCCATCGATATTGTCGCGCGCAAAGAGTTTGACTACTCCATGAAAGAGGTTGCCGAGGGATGGGATTGGAAGGACATCCGCGGTATCAGCTATCGCCGGGACGGACAGATCCATCACAACCTTGAACGTTCGACGCTCACCAACGAAGAACTCGACCAGTTGCCCTTTGTTACCCAGATTTATGACCGTGATTTGGACTTCCGCAAGTATAATAGCCCGTATTGCCAGTATCCCTATGTGTCGCTGTACACCGGACGGGGCTGTCCGGCACGCTGCACGTTTTGTCTGTGGCCGCAGGTGACCACCGGTCATTCCTACCGCACCCGCTCAGTGGGCAATGTCATTGAGGAAGTGCAGGAAATGAAGCGCCTCTTTCCGGGTATGAAAGAGGTCTTTTTTGATGACGATACGTTTACCGCCGACCCGAAACGGGCACGCGAGATCGCAAAAAGGATGGGCGCTCTCGGCCTGTGCTGGTCCACCAACGCGCGTGGCAATGTTGACTACGAGACCCTCAAGGTGCTGAAAGATGGCGGGCTGCGGCTGTTTGTGGTCGGCTATGAGTCCGGGAATGCGGCCATTCTCAAGAATATTAAAAAAGGCGTGGCCCTCGAAACCTCGCGGCGTTTTACTCAGGACTGCCACAAGCTTGGCATCTTGATCCACGGTACCTTTATTTTGGGCCTGCCGGGAGAAACCCGTGAGACCATGCAGGAGACCATGCGTTTCGCTCGGGAGATGAATCCGGAAACCATTCAGGTCTCTTTGGCTTCCCCCTATCCTGGCACCGCCTTTTACGATTTTGCCCTTGATAACGGCTATATCAAGGCCGAGGATATGGTGGGCGAGTCAGGCTATCAGCAGTGCGTGATCAACTATCCCAACCTGTCCGGGGAAGAAATTTTTGAAACGGTTGAGAAATTTTACCGCTCGTATTACCTCCGCCCGCGTTACATCTTCAAAGCCGTAAAAAAGATGGCACGTGATCCCGAGGAGCGGAAACGCATGTGGCAGGAAGGCAAGGATTTTTTCCGCACCATGCGAAAACGGCGGGAGATGAGCACCACGTCTTCTGCGGCCGCCTAATACGTCTCCTCCCGACCGGGAGGAGACTGTGTCTGAGCCATGTCCTTTCTCGCTCTCTGGTTCCTGGTTGGCCTGCTGTGCATTGCCCTGGTCTATTATCTTTTTAGTATCTATGCGGCGTGGCGTTTTTTCCGTCCGCGCCCGGCCCTTGGCACAGCCCTTCCTCCGGTCACTATTCTCAAGCCGCTCAAAGGCGCACCGCCCGATTTGTACGACAGTCTGGCGAGCTTTTGTCGACTCGATTACCCGACCTTTCAAATCCTGTGTGGCGTCCGCGACCCTAATGACCCGGCGGTGGCCATTGTCAAGAAAGTGCAGCACGATTTTCCCCAGTACGATATTACTCTGGTTGTTGCGTCTGCTGTGATCGGGACCAATTACAAGGTCAGTACCCTGCACCATCTGACGCCGCAAATGAAGTATGACTATCTCGTCATTACCGACAGTGATGTCTGTGTTGAGCCCGATTACTTGCGGGCGATTATCCCGCCCTTAACGCAGGCGGAAACAGGGCTGGTCACCTGTGTGTACCGTGGTGGTTCCGGCCAGCCCCTGCCGGCCCTGCTGGAATCGCTCATGATCAACACGACGTTTACCACCCAGGTCGTGATTGGCAGCCAGGTCGAACGGCCCGCGTATGCCTTCGGCGCAACCATGGCGCTCAAACGCACCTGCCTCGACGCGATTGGGGGATTTGCCAGGCTGTCCGATTATCTGGCGGATGACTATTACCTGGGGTATCTGATTAGCCAGGCCGGCTACCGGTTGCGGGTCCTGCCCACCGTTGTTGAAACCCGTCCCGATGCGGGCTCGCTGCGCGGGTTATTTTCCCATCAGTTGCGCTGGGCGAGAACGCAACGAAACTGTCGTCCCGGCGGCTATATCAGTACGGTTGTGACGTTTGGCACGGTCTGGGCCTATGCGAGTCTGCTCTGTTTTTGGTCGTCTTTCGAGATGACCGTGCTCGCTCTCGGCGTCATAGCAGTCCGCCTCCTGACCGCTGCGCTGATGAACACTGCCTTTCTGCAATCGACGCTGCCGCGTCCCGCTATTCTGCTGACCCTCCTTACGGACCTCCTCTCTTTTGTTGTCTGGTGTGCAAGCCTGTGGGGCAACACCGTCCGCTGGCGGGAGTATACCTTCCGGCTCCAAAAAGACGGCCGCATGGTTCGCGTCAATTAATCCCCCGCTTCTTCACGAAGCGACGGGAGATCACGGTAATTCACGAACCGGATATTCTCTTCCGCGGCTGCCGCTCGCACCGTCGGACTCGTGAGGGCCGCAAGCTCAACATCTCGTTGATACGTTGGAGTCCACCGTTCGACTTCGGGACACGGCAAGAAGGAGGGATGGCAGTACAGTTCCGTTACGCCGGCTTGGAGTCGCGGAAGCAGGCCGAGCAGGTAAGATTCATCCACAGCGCCACTTTGATGCAGGCCAAACAGATGATCCGGGTAGGGAATACAAGCACGCCACAGTTTTTTCTCTGTCGTCCGGGCAAGAGATGTAAAGACAAAGGATTCCCAGCGTTTCCTCAAAGCGTGGTGCGGATCGAGCATCAGGCTGGTCGTCAGGTTCTCTCGGGTCAGGCGCATAGCCGGAATATGGTATTCCTGTGCGAGCGCCAGGAGAGCGTCCATAACGACCGGGTGCATATGGATATTGAGATGTCCATCAATATGGGACAGGGGGAGGCCCGTTTCCAGAAAACGTTCAATCTGGGCTCGGCATTCGGCCCGGATTTCTTCCCGCGCTTGCTGGGAAAAGTAATAGCGCAAGCCGGCCCAGGTTGGATCGTGGGTAAAATTCCCCTCGCTGTCGATGATCGTGCGGAGATGCTGTCGGGAGAGAGCAGCCCGCCCCTGGACTAATGTCACATGCAGTCCAACCCCGAGGCGTTGTGTCGAGCGGGCAAGCTCGACTGCTTCCTCCCAGGCCGGAGCCGTGACCATGAGGCTGGTATTCGTCAGAATGCCCTGCTGATGGGCGTGCAATATGCCGGCATTGACCTGAGCGGACAGGCCGAAGTCGTCCCCGTTGACGATCAGATAGCGGGCGACACGGACGGGAGCAGGCATACTTCAGGCCGAACTGATGGCCAAGTCAAGCGCGTCGAGGCGTTCGATAGCGGGCAGGATATCGCGTTCGGCGTGTTCGAGGTCTTGCGGAAAATCGATTTCCGTCCAGGGCAGGTCGTCAACCTGTTCAAAGCCAACATGGTGCTGGGCCAGAAACACCGGGAAGGCTTCTTCATGCTCAATCGTGTCTCGGCCCTGCGCCACACAGTCATCGAGGATAGAGCGGAGCAGCGGAGCCACGTCTCGCGCGACCTTGAGAAAACCGACCGACTCGCCCACCAGGTCGTAGTCGCCCGCGCCACCCCGGATAATCGTCAGCACCCGCCCGGCGCGGGTGAGTAGCATTTGTTCTTCGCCGGTATTCTCGGAACTCGCGTCAAGCAAGAAACAGCTCGCGTGTTCGGATTGCACCAAGCGCTTCAGCAAACGCACCGGGAACAGTACATCGGCATCCATAATCAGCAGGTCGGTGTCGAAATCTTGGCGTGCGCTCCAGAGCGACAGGATGGCGCCCTTTTCGTACTGTGGGTTCCGGATATAGCGCACGCTCACGCCGCCGCACCGCTCACCGATTTCTTCGACAATCATGTCCCCACGATAGCCGATCACGATGACTGCTTCTCGGACCCCAGCAGCTCCTAAAGCGGTGAGGGTGCGTTCGAGCAAGGTTTTACCACTGACCTGAATCAAACATTTGGGCCGATGGTCGGTGATGGCCCGAAATCGTTTGCCCACACCGGCCGCGAGGATAATCGCTTTCATGGCCTCCCACCTGATAACACATCTTTGAGGGCATCGAGAAAAAGCCGAAAATCGTCCAGGGTCAGATGCCCCATATTGGCGACTCGGAAAATATCGGTTCGGAGTTTCCCCTGCCCCTCGTAAATGACAAAGCCACGCTGTTTGAGATCGTCATGCAAACGGGGATACGAAATACCCTGGGGCAAGACCAGCGAGGTCAGGGAGTTGGAGCGTGACTCCGGGGGAAGGAGGAAAGAGAGTCCGAGCTCCGCAAAGCCGGCGCGTAGGAACCGGGCGGCCTGACGGTAGCGTTCGACCCGTCCCGCAGGGGTTTCCTCCAGGAGTTCATCAAGAGCGGCATCCAGCGCATACCAGGCCGGGACGGCTGGCGTAAATGGAATACTGCGGCGTTCCTGCGCCTCCCAGTGCAGTGGTAGGTGGAGGTATAGCGAACGGCGGGGATAGTCCTGCATAGCCGCCATGACCTCGTTCCGGACCAACACAAAGGCAACACCCGGTTGACCCTGGATACATTTGTTGGCTGTACAGGCACACAGGTCCACGCTATCGCGCATAACATCGAGGTCTTCACCACCAAGCGCACTCACCGCGTCAAGCAGAAACAATCGGCCCGCCTGACGTACAACACGGCCAATTTCCGTCACCGGGTTGAGCAGGCCAGTGGTGGTCTCATGCTGGACCAGGGCTACCGCCGCGATAGTGGGGTCATTTCTCAGGGTGGATTCAATTTGCTCCGGGCTTGGGGCTTCAGTCCAGGCATAGCTCAATTCTACGGTCGGGATACGGTGGGCTTCGGCCATCTGGCGCATCCGGTCACCATAGACGCCGTTGTTAATCACCAGGAGCTTGCCTCCCTCTGTCAGAGCCGACGAGACCATGGCCTCAACCGCCAAGGTGCCCGATCCGCTCACCACCACCGCGGTATAGCCTTGCGGGGCAAACGCCTGTAGCAGATTGGCGCGAACCATAGCCAGGAGGTCGGAAAACTCTTCTTCCCGATGGCACAGGTCTCCACGCAGGAGAGCCTGCCGGACACGCGGAGAAACGTTGACGGGGCCGGGATTCAGAAGAATGTATTGTTGCATCGTGAAACCGCGAGGGACGGAGAGTTAGAATGAGGCCTACACGTCCTGATGAATGGCCTCCATAAAGCGTCTGACAATGTGCTGTGGCTCGTGCGTAATACGACCAATGTGACGCTCTTGCCGGTCCGGCTCAATTTTAATCAGCAGAAAGGACGGGCCATCTCGCACCAGCAGGTCCTGCGCTGCGCCGCGCAGTTGGTCGGCATCCTCCGCGCGCCGTGTCTCGACATAGCCGCTCGCTCGCGCCACTTCGTCGAGCGCTACGCGACTGGAAATCGTCGGCTGGTTGCCCGTCGAACCGTAAACTTCGTTATCAAAAACAAGGTGAACCAGATTGCGCGGCTGCTGCGCGCCGATCAGGGCCAGCGAGCCCATATTCATGAGGACATTGCCATCCCCGTCAAAGACGACCACGCGCCGCTCGGGTTTACTCAGGGCCACGCCGAGCGCAATAGACGAGGCCAGGCCCATTGAGCCGATCATATAGAAATTGCCGAGCCGATCCTCAAGATTGAAAGACTCACGCGAGATAAACCCATTCGCATGGACAACCAGGGCGTCCTGTAAGAGAGGTATAACCACACTCAGGGCCTGGGCCAGGTTCATGCGGCAACTCCAGGCGGAAGGACCAGTGCCGTCGGGCGACTCGTCTGCTTCAGGGTTGAGGCAGCCCAGACAATCGCGTCCTCAAGGGTGTGTTCTTCAAGCACCCGATACGGAATCTTCAGGGTGGATAACAGCTCGGGCAGAATGTCTCCCATAATGATATGCTCCGGCGCGTCTTTACCCTGATAGCCGCGCCACGTAATCAACAGCAAACAGGGCAGCGCATAGATCAAGCTGAGAGAAGACAGCGCGTTCAGGCAGACCCCCAGGCCGGAATTCTGCATAATGACAACAGGCTGTTTGCCGGCCAGATAGGCTCCTGCCGCCAGGCCCACCGCCGCATCTTCGCGTGTCTCGGCAATATAGCCGCCCCGTTCTTCAAGCGTGGCAATAATACTTTTGACCAAAGAGCAGGGCACCCCGGTGAAAAAGTCGAAGCCGGCATTCCTGAGGTGTTGCACAAACTGGGGTCCGCTAACCATGAGAATCCGTTGGGTCTGTTGGGTTTATTGGGTCCATTGGGTCAGACGCAAAGGACCCAATAAACCCAATAGACTCATATAAAAGCAGCGGCAAGACCACAATAGAGGCGACCAGGACACTCCCGACTGCCAGACTCAGCAGCAGGCCCATACTGAAAATACCATAGTATTGGGCAACCATGAGACTGCCAAACCCGACCATGGTCGTCAGTGAGAATAGTACGACCGCCTGGCCGGTACTGCCGGCAATCAAACTGACGACCGAGCCGCCACGGCCTACCCGGAAGCGATGGACGAGATGGATGCCGTTCTCTACGCCGATACCAATAATCAGAGGGGCGGCAACCATGTTGGCGAGATTAAATTGCACGTCCCACAGCCACATCAGGCCCGCGGTCCAGATCATACCCAGACCGAGCGGCAGGATGGCCAGCAGGGCATCCGTGATACGTCGGAGCGCCAAAAAGGTGACAACCAGGATGGCGAGAAACGCATACCAGGCCGCCTCAATATAGCCGTTCTGCATCGCCCCAATAGATTCGTAGCCAATAATCGGGGAACCGGTAACGTCGGGATCAACCGTACGTAACTGCCGAATGAACTCCGTCAGTGGCTCGCGCTCCCAGATATTTTCCTTGGGATAGATCTGTAAAAGAAACCGCTGGCCGTCCCGGCTGACAAAACGGCTACGCAACTGAGGCGGGACATCGGCAAAGGTGATCGGTCCATCCGGAGACAGGTTATTACTGAGCAGGGACCATTTATCCTGAAAGTCGAGAAATAGCGCGTCCTGAAAAAGGGCCAGACGCTGTTGGACGTTCTGTTCGGGCAGCGTTCGGATCGCTTCAAAAACGGCCAGGAGGTGTTGGCGCGCCTCGTGCAGGAGCGTTGCGCTGCCGTTTTCCTGATCGCGAATTTTGAGACGGAGTTTATCCAGGGTCAGTTCGAGTTGCCCGACCTCCACCTCCTGGGGATTATTACTGAGCGGCGGGAGTTCACTCAGCAGCGGGCGGATGATTGTCAGGATATGGAGACGTTCCTGTTGTCCGTCCGGAATTAGTGACGCAACGCCCTCAACGGTTTCCACGCTGGGCAGCGCCGCGAACGCTTGAGCCTTTTGGCGCGCCGCTTCTGGCGTCGGCGCGGTTGCCAAGGCGTTCCAGGACGAACGTTCGGAGTTCGCAATAATACGCTTTTCCCATTCAACCGACTCTGTGCCGTGTGCCTGGAGGTTCAGCAGATTATAGTCAAAAGAGACCCACGGCAGAGCCAGGAGTCCTGCCACCGTTCCAAGTCCGGCGATTCCGAAAAGGAGACTTCTCTTCCGTTCGACATATTTGCCCAACCCGGAAAACGTTGTCTGTAAGACCGTCTGCTGCCCCACGGGAACACGCCAGGGCCAGAACGTATCCATCCCGACGATCAAGGCTGGCAGGAAAGTCAGGATTGCGAGAACGGACAGCAGGATTCCTCCGCCCGAAATGATGCCGAGTTCCTGAACCCCGCGAAAGTCCGCCAGTATGACCGCAAAAAAGGCGAGCGAGGTAGTCAACGCCCCCGCAATAATACTGGGGACGGTCTGCTCGAACACGATGGTAATGGCTTCGGCCTGGTTCTTCCCCTTGCCCCGCTCTTCCTCATAGCGGGTCATGAAGTGGACGCCGAAGTCGTCGGCCAAGCCGAGCAGCATAGGCGCGATGAAGACGGTAATAATCGTCAGATGACCAACTGAGAGCGTGACGAAACCCAGCGTCCAACTCAGGCCGATCATGAGCGATGAGACAATGAAGAGCGGATGCCGAATGCGTCGGAAAAAGAGCAGGTAGAGGAGCGCAATACCCGACAGGGACACTACCGTTGCCACGGCCGTATCGTGCTGAGCGCTGAGCATTTCGTCATTGCCCAGTGCCTTTGTGCCGGTGACACCGGCATCCAGGCCCGGAAACTCCACTTTGAGGTCGGCAATCGCCTGCCGAATAGCCGCCATCGAATCCTGAAGGTCGTTGAAGCCAGCAGTGGCGTCTTCTTTCGCCTCGACCATGAGGAACATGTATTTGCGGTTCTCGGCAATGAGGAAGCCGTCGTCATCGAGCTGTGCTGTCCCACCAAAAAACTCAGCCCAGGGAGAACGGTAGCGGTAGTCTTGTCCGTACAGCGCCCGTGCGATCTCTTGTAATAAGGCGGTGAGGAAGGACAACTGAGAGTCGGAGAACTCACCGGAGTCTTCATCCAATGGGGCTCCCAGCCCGAGGAATTCGTCAACCAGATGCGAAACAACGGCACTACTGACTTGGGTGTTAATCGCCTCGAACAGCGTATTCAGGCCGGGGTTCGTCAGCAGCTCATGAATAATCTCTTGCGAGTCTTCAAGACTCCGCTGTAAGTCGCGTAGATCCTCAGCCGGCAGGTAGAGCAGCTTTTTGCCCTCTAAGGAGGAAACGTCCACTCGGTAAAAAATCTCAGCAATATGCTCCTGCTCCTGGGCGAGTCGTTCACCCAGGCGCGTCACAAAGGCTTTGCCCTGCGGAATGTCTTGCGGTTCAACAACTACGGCCACCTGATCGACGCCGACAAACTCTTCGGAATATTCCTCATCGAGTTGCAGATAGCGCTTTTCGGTCGAAATCAAATCATTCCGGCCGGTGACGAGTTCGAGATGCCGTGCGGTGTAGAGTGAGGCCGCAACAGTAAGCAGCAGACAGCCAGCCAGTGCCGTCTTTGCGTATGAAACGATTCCCCGAGCACAAGCTCGTAGAGCCTGTTTTTCCAGGGCAACGAGGCGTTGTTTAAAAGACGGGGGGATCGCCTGCACGGATAAGGTCTCCACTCATAAAGTGTGCTAGAACGGAGAGGACAGAGAACGTATGTAGGCTAGGAGGATGGGTCACGATATCTGCTAACGTCGTCGCCAAGTTCCCCATACCCCGCACAAGTCCTGCCAGTCCTCTGTTGAGCCGAGCAGCCTATCCTAGCTATGGCGGTTACTCAAGCGGAGGAGAGAGTCTGAGAGGTCCGCTGTTATCCGGCCTCTTCGGTCTTGGCGTTCGCGATTGTCCGCTGCATCCGCTCCACCAACTCTTCGTAGGACTGTTTGGACATGAGCGATTGTACCTGTTTGCGCAGGTTGCTCGCCATACTGACCCCGTCAAGCCGGACATCCCAAATCTTCCACACGCCCTCCGACTGGTTGAGCCGAAACCCGATGGTCACACGCCCTTCGTCCGGATTCACGACCGAGACCTCAGTCAGAGCCTCATTTCCCTGTAACTGCGTGTCACCGTATTCGAATTGCGTGTCAGCCAGAAATTCCGACGCTCTCGGATAAGCCAGTTCACGCAGCAAGCGTGTGAGGAGAGCGATGAAATCGTCCTGCTTCTCTTGGCCGAGGGTGTCCCAGTGCGGTCCCATTAGCCAACGCGACAGTTGGACAACGGCCAGGTTTTTTTCAATCTCTTCACTGGTACACTGTGGAGGGGCTGAGGGAGAACCAAATTCCTGACCGCACGATTGCATGGTGGAAATCAGCCGTTTGGTTACCTCCGCCGGAGAATCCGCCCAGCCGAGCTGCGGAAAAAGAAGACCTATCACCAAAAGGAGAGTTCTACCCACAATCACGCTCCTCGACACTCCAGTCGTTGTCTTCCTGATGTTTTCAAGCGGCCAGAGGCTTATTCTGCGATTTGCCTCTCCCGATTTTGCAGATAGAAGTCTTGCACCGCGCTATACATATCCAGGGAAAAGCGGTCCACACTCTCGAAGAGTCCGAGATTGAGAGAGCGTTCGTTGACCGCACTGGTTATCAGCGTGCCCGCATCCGTGGCCGTGACTTCGACCGTGGATAAAAGATACGTCTTCGGGTCCATGGCTCCGTCCGCGACCCGGCCAACGGCATCTCGCACCGTAGACGGACCGATAAAGGGCAGCACCAGATATGGCCCCGGTCCCACGCCATACTTCCCGAGCGTTTGACCAAAGTCTTCTTGGCTCCTTTCGAGTCCAAACTGATTTTTGGCAACATCGAAAAAGCCGAGACCGCCAATCGTCGAATTGATCACAAAGCGTCCGGCTTCCCGTGCCGCACCGTCCAGCTTGAGCTGAAAGAGACTATTGGCGAAGCGCGGCACGACACCGATATTGTCGAAAAAACGGCGCACACTGAGCCGCGCAGGCTCCGGCACAGCCCCGGCATAGGAACGGGCAACCGGTCGGAGGATATGTTCGTCCATCCAGATGTTGAAGGAGAACATCTTCTCATTAAAGGGTTCAAAAACAGACGGTTCGTACGCGGGGATGACGGTGTCAAGCGTGTCCAGGGAGTCATTCAGCCCCTGCTGCGTAGCTCCATTCTGAGCAAGGGCTGTTGGCATGTACGGGCCAAGTCCGAGCATACTGACCAAACAGAGAACCATCACACCGCCAAGTCGTCTTTTTTGCATTGTTCTACTCTCTGAATACTGTCCTCTAGGAGTTTCTGGTTGGCAGCACAACGGTCGCCGTGCCAATGACCCAGCGTTCTCCCTCATCGTTCTCCATCCAGATATCGCACTCCGCCGTATGCTGCTCTGCATCCTTTTGCGTGACAAAGCCCAGCAGGTGAATATGACAGTCAGGCAGGACCGGACTGCGAAACGTCGTGCCGATCCGGGTAATCTGCGCCGCTTGGTTCCACTCGCCGATCAGTCGGGCCAGCAGCCCCATACTTAAGACCCCCGGCGCGATCATGCCCGGCAGGCCCTCCTGACGCGCCCCTTCATCATCTGTGAAACGTGGGAAATCCATGCCGGCCGTCTTGGCGTATGTGCGGACAAAGTCTTTGGTCAGGAGCAGGTCGATAGGGGGCAACTCATCGCCTTCTTCGACCTCTTCAAAATAGAGTGTCTTCATCGCTGCATAATCCTATGGTCAACAATAGCAATCTTCTGGCCGTCCTGGTTTGTGATCTCATTCCGCAGGACGATGAAATACATGGAGCCACTGCGCCCGGTTTTCTCGTAAATATCGTGTATGGTGCTGACCATTTTCAGCCGGTCGCCGGGCCGGACCGGGGCGAAAATTTCAACGTCACGCCCGCCGTCAAAGCCGACCTTGCCAAAGCGTGGCATATGCTCGGGCGTCATTTTCTTGGGACGGAGCCGGGTTACATAGGTCGGGGCCGCAACAAGGCCGCTATACGGTCCATTCGCCGCTACTGCTTCATCGGTGTAGAGCGGGTTGGTCTCTCCCAGCGCATCCGCAAATTGTAAGAGGTCGGCTTTCTCAACCGGTGGAAAGTCCGTCTCGTCAAACACTTGGCCTAAAATGGACCGATCAAATTCAAGCGCCATCTGCATCTCCCCTAGGTGCCACTGGATGCCGGCTGGGCCGGAGCGCGCCGGACCCGAAAATCAACGGGACGGTAACCGCCCGCCCGCAGCGCCCCAACCAACTCTTCGGTATTCGTAATCTCTTTTTCAAACTCGGTGGCACAAATCCCGACAAAACTCACCAGATGAGCATCACTCCCCCCAAACGCGTGGTAGCCATACGTATCGATCAGTGTGGCAACACGTTCATTCTCGCCTTTTTTGCTTCCGCCGTTCAGGGCCTCGACGCCAACCACCCCCTCAAGCGGAGGACGGTTTTCATAGTGCTCTATCAATCCAATAGTGGGCCGACCCGGATGACACGGCATGGCCACACCGCCCATGCGCGCCACCTCGTCAATCACCTCTTGGGCCCGCAGCCGGACGTTGGAGAAGTCGAAGCGTTGCAGCATTGCGTCATTGACCCCATACACCAAGACGTGACCGTACTCGGTCTCGACTTCAGAGGCTTTGAGGATCAGCATGCCGTACTTATCTTCGAGGTCTCGGTAATCACTCCGGGTGTCGAACTGGCGGTGTTCGGTCAACACGATGCCATCCAGCGGCCGTTCGTCGCGTTTACGGGCCAGCCATTTGAGGTAGGCCTCAACCGGCGCGCGGCTGTCGTCCGAGACTTCAGAATGGAGATGGAGGTCAATTACTCGTGCCATGGGCTATCTGAGGGCCGGCGGTCGGCACCGGCTTTTCAAAGAGTAAACGTGTCTTTCAATAGATATAAAGCTGCTAGACATGTTTACTCTTTTGTCTCCTTTTGTCGAAGAAGTTTTTTCGGTCGCGAATTGCCTATAGTGCCAGAAGCGAACGTGTGTGGCAATGCAAAGCGAACCCTTCCTGGGAGAGGCGAACCGCGTTGTCAGCTCACGCGGCGCTTATCCAGCCCGTCTGACTCGTCACTCGGTGGCAGGCTTGAACAGCGGCACCGAGACTTCCGGCGTCACGTCCTCGAAGGTGACTTCGACCGGCATGCCGATGGTGACGCTCTCCGGGTCACAGTCCACGATATTGGTCAGCATCCGCACCCCTTCTTCCAACTCGACATATGCCATGACATAGGGCACTTTGTTACGAAAGCCTGCACTTTGATTCTGTCGGGTAATCGTAAAGGTGTAGACGGTCCCCCTGCCGCTACAGCGCAGCCACTCAAAGTCCTGCGACATGTCTTCTGGGCAAAAGGCGCGCGGATAGTAAAAGACCGTTCCACAGGTGCGACATTTCTGAACATACAGTTCGTGTCGGGCGCAGGCCTCCCAGAACGGCCGCGACTCTTCATCTACCCGTGGGACCGGACGGTTCGCTTTCTTTTTCTCATCAGCCATAATCACTTCCCCGTTACCGGACCGCGGCTATACTCCGAGGACCAGAGAGGCCCCGCTATGTCGGAGCCCGAGTGTTCCACCCGTTCCATGGCAAAATGCGAGTGCACAATCTTTGACCTGGCGCTCTCCACACTCGCCCCGCAACTGCTTGACCGCCTCGATCACCAGAAAAATCCCGCGCATGCCGGGGTGATTGGAGGACAGCCCGCCGCCGTCGGTATTGATCGGGAGTTCTCCGCCCAGACCAATACGACCGTTCTGGACATACGCCCCGCCTTCCCCTTTTTGACAAAACCCCAGGCTTTCGAGGGTGATACACACGGTAATGGTGAAGGAGTCGTAAATCATGGCCATGTCAAAGTCGCTATGACTCACCCCTGCCCGCGCCATGGCCTTCGGGCCAGACTGCTTGGCTGCCGCGTCGGTAATATCGCGCATCCCAGCGCTGGTATGTGTGCAGGCTTCTGCCGCACTCAGGAGGTAGACGGGCTTCTTCTTGAGGTCGCGCGCGCGCTCAGCAGAGGTGACAACCAGGGCACCGCCGCCGTCGGAGATCATGCAGCAGTCCAGCAGGTGCAGCGGCGAAGACACCTCGCGCGAGGCAAGGACGTCGTCAACGCTGATCAGATCACGAAACTTTGCATGCGGGTTCAGCGAGGCATGTTTGCGCGTGGTCACGGCAATCTCGGCCAGTTGCTCACCGGTCGTACCGAATTCGTACATATGCCGCTGCGCGGCCAGGGCATAGTCGCCAACGGTTGTCGGGCCGTAGCAGCCCTCAAACTGTTCCGGCGGATCGCCGCTCCCGCCGCCTCCCGTGCCAACGGCAAAACGGTCTGAGGACCATTTGCTGCCGTACAGAATCAGGGCCACATCGCAGTAGCCGGCGGCAATCGCCGCCGCAGCGTGAGCCGTATGCGAAACAAAGGACGAGCCGCCGATCGAGTTGGAGTCCAGGAAATCGGGGTTCAGATTCAAGTGCTCGGCCAGCGCGATAATCCCCATGCCGCCCACCCCTGAGGTAAACAGGCCGTTGACGTCTTTTATGCTCAGCCCGGCATCGTCCAGGGCGCCTCGCGCACTCTCGGCCATGATCTGGTATTGGGTTTTATGGGGTGCCCAACGGAGCGGGTGCTCGTAGACACCGGCTAGCGCTGCTTTTCGACTGATACTCATACTATTCCTCTCTAGTTGAAGAGGCCTCTTTAGTTGAAGAACGCCTGAATGGCGTCGCAGGCGGCCTGCGGTTTTTCGAGCGGCAGCCAGTGCCCAGCCTCGGGAATGACAGCCAGTTGGGCGTTCGGGATATGGTCTCGCAATTCTTCTGCCTGAGCGACTGGCGTGGTGGCGTCATCCGCTCCGGCCAGTACCAGCGTGGGCAGGTCGATCTGTCCCAGTTGTGCCCTCAGGTCAACTTGTTGGCAGGCCAGCAAATCAAAGCAGCGGACGCGCGGGTCGGTTTTGATCTGCTCCATCCAGCCCTCTCGGATGATCTCCTGCGGCGTCTGAGGTGAGCATGAAACCTTGGTAAACGGCTGTCCCTGGCGACCCTTCATTACCGCTTGCCAGGTGTGTATCAGCTCATCCGGGATGTTGAACTGCGCCGCCGTGCAGGTCAGGACGATACCTTCAACCATATCCGCGTGGCGGAGGGCTAAATCCATAGCGATAGCTCCGCCCATGGAATGGCCAATAATCACTACCGGGCGTACTCCCAAGGCCTGCCACAGCCGGTAGGTGAAATCGCTATAGGCGGTCACGCTTTTGAGGCTTTCCGTCCCGCTCGAACGCCCGTGGCCCGGAAAGTCGAAGGAGAGCGGACTGTGGGCGGTCGAGAGCATATCCAGCATCTTATGGGCGAAATGGCCGTTACTGCCCGCTCCATGGACGTATAGAAAGAGCCTGCCCCTGCTCACATCAGGAACAACCGGCGGCAGCGTCGTTTGGCCGGTGTGAAAGTAATGCACCGCATAGCCGTCAACATCAACATACTTGGTTGGCATATCCCCTCGCTTTGAAAAAACTGCCACCTGACTAATCGGGCAGGGTCGGGTTTGTCAAGGGTTCCGGCCTGTGCGATGGCGCAGGCTTCTCGCCTCACGTCTTTCAGTGCGTCTTTTATGATGGTATGGTACACCAACACATATGAGGGCACGTCTCATTTTCAAAAAGAAGGAGTTATACCCCGACGGAAGTCTAACGGAGATTCGTATCTGGCAAGTGGGAAAGAGCAAGACTTTTCCACTTGGGATCAAGTACGCCTTCTACTTTATCGGACCGGGACCGAGTCGGGAAATCCTGGTTGGTTATGACAATCACCATGGGAAAGGGGATCACAGGCATTTCCAAGGCGTGGAGTCACCAGTCACAGCCTCCAGTGTCAGCGAGTTGCTACAGAGGTTCCGGCGTGAAGTTTCAGAGCATTTGCAAAAACAAGGAATAAAAATGAAGGAGGAGGTATGAAAGTCAAACGTGTCAAGATTGGTGTCCGTCCTCCGGGGACAATTTTTGATGAGGCGACCGAAGTGCTCCAGCAGCTAGAGTCCGGTAAGCAGGTACGCGCTCAAAAGGAGTGGTTGTATTTTTCCGATGTACGGGAAATGGGCAAGGTACTCACCCCCAGGCGATTGGAATTGTTGAAGGCGATCCATGACCATCGGCCTGACTCCATCCGTGCTCTGGCAACAGTAGCAGGTCGCAATGTGAAGAACGTGGCCGATGACCTGAGCCTTCTTGTCTCGTTGGGACTCGTTGAAATGGAGAGTAGCGCCAGTCGAAAAAAAGCGCCTCGGGTCGAGTATGAGACACTAACGGTTGAGGTGCATTTATAGCAGGGAGGGTTTGCCCCCGAACAGCCTCAGAGCATTGCTGCCTGTCGGGCTTGACGGTGCAGTGACGAAACAAAGGAAGCAGTATGGCAGTTGACCCGCACGGTATTCGTTTGAGTGAGGCTGACCTCGCAGTGTTGAATACACTCGCCGCTGAGAGCGGCAAGGAGTTCTCTACGGCGCTCCGTGAAGCCGTGGATGTCTATCTGCACCGCTCGTCCGAAGCGAATGGCCAGCATGAATCCGTACCAGGGCGCAAAGAAGCGTTTCGGCGTGCTGCCGGAGCGTGGAAGGACATGGATACAGACGCCATGGTTGAGGAAATGTACGCCCTGCGCTTGCGTCCCGCCCGCCCGGCCCCAGAATTGTGAGTCTCCAATATCTCATTGATGCAGACTGGGCAGTCCATTATTTCAAGGGGCGCCATGGCCCAGCTTAGTATCGAAATAAAAGGGGATGTTGAACTCGCCGATGGGAGCGTTCCGCCATCTGGTGCCGCTCTTGAAATCCCATCCCCTGGCTCAAACGTGAGCGGTATCTCACTGATATCAGGTGGTCGTGCTTGGGTGGAGAGTTGGAAGTGGAATTCAATGCAGAGGGATTCATTTCGACCGCGCCAGTTTTGCATGGCTCAGAGCGGAGAGATACAGAATCCGTGTGCGGTGATATTGATAACGGTTTTTCCGCAACCTTCAACTGGAATCTCCTGGCTCCGAATCCGGAGGACGGTCCGGGAGATAACGAGGTAACGGCCCGCCTGATTCGGAACGGCGAAGAGGTTGCGCGGCAGACGTTTATGGTGACGGCGTTTGACACTGAGTTTGTGAGAGGGGCAGAGGGCATGTGTACGATTCCCGACTTTCCCGAAACAGGCCAGAACGCCACCTTCGTGTGGGAAGAGAGCCAACAAGGCTTAGTCTTAGAGTCGGTCAACTAGTGCGTTTCACGCCAGGTTGTAGCCCTACCGTTCCATTCTCGTCATGCCGGACGTGATCCGGCATGACGAGGCCGGGGGGCTGGGGGCCTGGATTCCTGCTTTCGCAGGGATGACGGGTGGTTACACAGCATCGTGGAGTGCACTATTGGATGTAATTCCTTCCACGACGGCGCTGTGTAGAGTACATCGGGTTGGGGCTGTCTATGGCAGACCCCTCGGGAGAGGGAGCGCTTGACACGACTACTCATGCCTCTTCAAACCCGCGCCAACTCGCGCACTAACACCTGCAACGATTGGGCATTATACGCCGGCAAAAAATGGTCAATATAGGGCAGGGCGGCCTTCATGCCCTGGGCGCGTGGTTCAAAGCTTGCGGCACCGTACATGGGGTTGATCCAGACCACGGTGCGCACGCGCCGCCGCAGGGCGCGCATTTCGCGGGCAATGACTTCGGTGCGACCGCTGTCATAGCCGTCACTGATAATAACGGCCACCGTTGAGCGAGCCGAGCCTTCACGCAGGATGCTCCGGTTCAGCCTGGTGAGTGCCCCGCCGATATCCGTACCGCCGGACCAGTGGCGGACTGTCTCGCCGACCTGCTGCAAGGTGTGTTGTACAGAGCGGCGGCGCAGCACGGACGTAATCTCGGTGACGGCCGTGCTGAAAACCACCGTACGCGCATTCTTGAGTTCTTTCTGAATCCCCAGCATGAGCTGCAAAAGAAACGGATTAAACGCATCCATGGAGCCACTCACGTCGCATAGCAGGACGAGACGGGTCTTACGCACGCGGCGCTGGACCCGGGCGAGTTCAACCATATCCATGCCGTGCCGCATATTACGCCGGAGTGAGCGTCGCAGGTCTATCCGCTGGCCCCGTGGGGACGGCTTGAGCCGCCGGCTGGGGCGCGTGGCGAGACGCTTGGCCAGGGCACGGACGGTGTGTTCGATGGGGGGCGCTGCCTCATCCCAGCGCGCCGTCAGGTTCAGGTTGCGGTGTGTCTCCTGTGCACTGGTATCCTCAAGCTGGCCAATAATGTCCTGGTGCGCTTCCTGGACGCCCTGGTCGAAGTTTCCGCGGAGTAACTCGGTTTGTACTCCCAGGCGGTATCCTTCGTTCTCTGCTTCTCCGTACCAGTAGGTCTTGAACACCCGGTCAAATCGTTGTTCTTCCGCTCGACTGCTGGCCAGATTCGTCCGCAGGGCGAGGCGGAAGTCGTCCTCGTTGACAAACTGAATACCGCGCAGGGAGCGGGCGACATCAATGACGCGGCCTGGGGTCACACCGAGTTGCGCCTCCTTGGCCAATCGGCACAGTTCAAGCGTCCGCGTGAGCAGCGTCTCGGGTAGCTGACTCAGGGCGGAGGGGACTTCTTTGAGGGGGTCCGCTGGAGGCGTATCCCCTCTCACTCCGTGCCGCCCTTCAGGATGGTAGCCGCCCCAATAGTGTGTAAACGCTCAATATCGTCATGGTATTTCAGAATCACACCGGCAGTATCCTCCAGGGTCTCAGCCCGTAGTTCGTCAATCTCCAGTCCGAGCAAGGCGCGGCTCCAGTCCACACTCTCGGCCACGCCGGGCCGTTTGTAGAAATCTATTTTGCGTAGCGCCTGCATCGCAGCGACAATGCGTTCGGCCAAGGCAGCCCGAATCCCCGGCACCCGGCGCAGGATGATCTCCCGCTCTTTGTCCGGTGCGGGGTAGTCGATCCATAAATACAGACAGCGCCGCTTGAGGGCCTCGTGCAGCTCTCGGGTCCGGTTTGAGGTGAGGACAACATAGGGCGGCTGCTTGGCGATAAAAGTCCCGATCTCGGGTACGCTGACCTGAAAGTCGGACAGGATCTCCAGAAGAAATGCCTCAAACTCCTCGTCCGCGCGATCGACCTCATCAATCAGGAGGACGACCGGCCGGGGGCCCGGATGGCGAATAGCTTCAAGCAAGGGACGATTCAGCAGAAATTCATCTCCGAAGATGGTGCGCTCAAGCAGTGGACGCTCCTGTGGCTGCTGTTCAGCCATGCGAATATGCAGGATCTGCCGGGCATAGTTCCATTCGTATAGCGTCGTCTGGGCATCCAGCCCCTCGTAACACTGTAAACGGATCATCGGCGTATCGAGTACGCTGGCCAGCACTTTGGCCACTTCCGTTTTGCCCACGCCGGCTTCCCCTTCGAGCAACAGCGGTTTCTCCAGGTCAGCGGCAAGCTTGACGGTCAGGGCGAGCGCCCGGTCGGCGATATAATTCCACTGGGCAAATTGTGCCTGGACGGCTTCAACCGATTGAAAGACTGGACGGTTCTGTTCCGACATCATGACTCCCGCTTTTTTCTTCCTGGGCGTACTGAGTCAGGGCTTCATCTCCCTGCCCGACCGAGTATCTGGAGAGCCAGCTATAGTGCCGCCACGCTGAGCGCATTTGAGCGCCCGGCCAGCCGCCGCTCGAATGCGGCCAGTTCATCATCCAGGATGTTGAAGTATTTGGCTTGGGGATGATGGAAGACGAGGGCCGAGACCGAGGCTTCCGGCTCCATCATATAGCCCTCGGTCAGCGTGACGCCGATTGAGTCGGTGATTGGCAGCAGCTGAAACAAGCGTTCCTGGTCTTCGAGGCGCGGACAGGCCGGATAGCCGAAACTCACCCGGACGCCACGATATCGGGCCTTGAAGCGCTCCCGCATGGTTAGCTCCGGCGGGTCGGCAAAGCCCCACATCTCCCGCAGACGCTGATGGAGCAGCTCGGCAAACGCCTCCGCGCCCTCAATGGCCAGGGCTTGCAGGATATGGGATTGGAGGTAATGGCCTGACTCGCGGTACTGTTCGGCGAGTGCTCGGACCCCATGGCCACAGGTCACGGCGAACAACGCAATATAGTCCTGTTTGCCGCTGCTCGTCGGAGCCACAAAGTCGCTCAGACACAGACCCTCTCCGTGCTGTTGGCGGGGAAAGAGAAACGTTGCGGCAATGTCTTTGCCGTTGGCACGATACAGCCGCAGGCTATCGCCCTCGGCCTGGGCCGGAAAGAATTGATACACCGCTTGAGCGTGCAGCAATTTTTTTGCAATCACCTCATCCTTCACGGCTTCAACCTGCTGGTGGAGCTCGACCGCTTTTGCGTTGCCCTGGGTTAATAAGGTCTCAAGATTCCCCTTGAGCCCCAGGTGCTTGCCGTACAGCATGCTCGGGTTGAGATAGGCGAACACCGTGTCCAGATCATAATCGTCGAGCGTATGGAGCCGCAGGTCGGGCGGATGGGGAGCTGGCTGGCCGTGTGAGAGCATAGCGGGCCGGACAGGACGTGATTCGGATGTTTCTTGTTTTGGCGCACGCTCCTGTCGAGCCAGACGTTCCCGCTCTTTCTCCAGGTCCAGCAGCAGCGCCGCGTGCTTGTCGGCATCCACAATCTGGTTGGCCAGGTCCAGGCCGCGCATGGCATCGTTCGCGTAACAGACCAGGCCGGCGTACTCGGGTGCGATTTTATTGGCGGTAAAACGTGGGGTGAGCGCGGCTCCACCAACCAGAATCGGACAGGCGACCTGGGCGGTTGTGAGGTCCTGGGCCGTCACTACCATCTGTTGGGCCGATTTGACCAGTAAACCGGATAGGCCCACGATATCCGGCTGATGTTCGCGCACGGCTGCTATGAGGGTTTCCGGCGCGACTTTAATGCCGAGGTTCACCACCCGGTAGCCGTTGTTTGACAGGATGATCTCCACCAGGTTTTTGCCGATATCGTGCACATCACCCTTGACGGTGGCCAGGATGACCGTGCCTTTGAGCCCACCGTCCGTTTTCTCCATAAAAGGTTCGAGATGCCCGACGGCAGCCTTCATGGACTCTGCGCTTTGCAGGACCTCGGCCACGATGAGTTCGTTGTTGTTAAACAGGCGGCCGACTTCATCCATACCCGCCATGAGCGGACCGTTGATGACATCCAGGGGTGGCCGCTCGTCGAGGGCGGTGTCGAGGTCGTCGATCAGCCCGTCTTTGGAGCCCTCTATGATATACCGTGCCAGCCGTTCATCCAGCGGCAGGTCGGCGCGCGTATCCTGAATTACGCTTTCTTTTTTCTGTCGAAAGTGGGCGGCAAAAGCGGCGATCGGGTCTGCACCGCGCCAATAGATCAGATCGTTGGCGAGACGTTTTTCTTCTTCGGCAATCGAGGCGTAGCGTTCCAGCTTTTCCGTGTTCACAATCGCCAGGTCGAGCCCCGCCTTGACGCAGTGGTAGAGAAACACGGAGTTCAATACCTCACGCCCGGCCGGTGGGAGGCCAAAGGACACATTGCTGATGCCCAGGATGGTCTTGCAGGCCGGTAGCGCGTGTTTAATCAGCCGGACTCCTTCAATCGTCTCTTCGCCAGCACCGATATAGTTGCGGTCACCGGTTCCAAGGGGAAACACGAGCGGGTCGAAAATAATATCTTCGGCGTCCAGGCCGTATTCCCGGGTGAGCAGTGCATGGCTTCGTTTGGCCACTGCGAGTTTCCGCTGCCGGGTGACCGCCATGCCCTGTTCCGGGTCTTCATCGATACAGCCCACCACCACCGCCGCGCCGTAGCGTTTGATGAGCGGAACGACCTGGGCAAACCGTTCCTCGCCGTCTTCCAGGTTGATGGAGTTGATGACCGCTTTGCCCTGCGAGCGTTCAAGCGCGGCTTCAATGACCTGAGCGTCGGTCGAGTCGATCATCAGGGGGGCTTTGATCTTCCGCACCAGAATATCCAGGAAGGCGGTCATATCGCCGAGTTCTTCGCGGTCCGGGTCGGCCAGACACACATCCACGATGTGGGCGCCGCCCCGCACCTGCCGGCGGCCGATTTCCGCACCTTCTTCAAACGCGCCGTTGCGGATGAGCCGCTTGAATTTGCGTGAGCCAATAACGTTTGTGCGCTCACCGACCAGCATTGGGCGTTTGTCTTCGTCGATCACCAGGGGGTCAAGTCCCGAGATCACGCTACGTTTCGTCGTCGGCAGGGTGCGCGGCTGCTTGCCCTCCAACATCTGACTGAGCAATTCAATGTGCGCGGGTGTCGTGCCACAGCAGCCGCCCAGCATATTGAGCCAACCGGCGTCGACAAAACGTTCGAGCTTGGCCACGATCATCTCGGGTGATTCGTTGTAGTTCCCCTCTTCGTCCGGCAAGCCGGCGTTCGGGATACATAAAGCGGGGAAACGGGAGAACTCCGCCAAGGTGCGGAGATGATCGGTCATGAAATCGGGTCCGGTCGCACAGTTCAGTCCGAGCGCGAACAGGTCCCGATGCGCTACAGAGGTAGAGAGCGCTTCCACCCCCTGTCCGGCCAACATCGTGCCCATCGTTTCAATGGTGATGGAGACGGCCACCGGTACGCGCTGCCCGACCGTCCGAAACGCGTCGTCGATCCCCAAGAGACCTGCTTTCAGATTGAGCGTGTCCTGGGTCGTTTCCATGAGCAGCAGGTCCACGCCCCCCCGCAGCAGGCCCTCTGCCTGTTCCGCATAGGCCCGCCGCAGTTGGCTGAAGGTCACCCCGCCGGTGACAGAAATCGTTTTGGTCGTTGGCCCCATGGAGCCGGCAACAAAGCGGGGCTGGTGTGGAGAGCTATAGCGTTGGGCACAGGCCCGGGCGAGCTGGGCTGCGGCTTGGTTGATAGTGCCCGTCTGTTCGTGCAGACCATACTCGGCCAGGACGATACTTGTCGCGCCAAAAGTATTCGTTTCAATAATATCCGAACCGGCCTGCAAGAAGCGGTCGTGAATCTGTGTAATCGACTCAGGGCAGGTCAGCACCAGGTACTCATTGCAGCCTTCGTAGGCCAGACCGCCGAAATCTTCCGGACTCAGATCTTGAGCTTGGATGGACGTCCCCATGGCGCCATCAAAGAGCAGCACCCGCTCGAACAGGAGGGCGCACAGGTCACTGGCCCGAGCCGATAATGAAGGTAGTCTGTCGTTCAAATTTCCCACCTAAAATCCTTAAAGAGTAAACGTGTCAACATCTGTGTATCTATTGGAGGACACGTTTACTCTTTTCATCATACGGAGGCTGACGTAGAGAATAAAAAGATTGGAGACGATCGTATCAAACGGTCCAACTCTCGGCATCTGACGATGCGCGGTGCCTCTTAATATACGCCGAGCATATGCTTGTCTAATAGGCTGAGTCGGGCCGCTCCGAGCGTCCGCTCGTGCTGAATACAGAGGCAGGTAGGGCCCGCACTCCCAAGGGTGCAATTCCGCTACGCCAACAATGTGCGCGCAATCACCTTGAGTTCCAGAATGGGTTTGACGCCCTCAAAAATGGGCAGCACCAGGGCGTCCACGACATAGCGCGAGATGGCGTACTCTTCGCCATAGCCCCAGCCGCCGTGAATGAGCTGGCCTTCCTGGGTGACCCAGACCGCCACATCGCAGGCGAGCAGTTTGGCCATGGCCGCAGTCAGCGTGGCCGCCTCGTCTTTGTCCATGGCTGGTGCGGCGGCATAGGTAATCTGGCGCGCCGCGCTAATATGGGCGGCCATGCGGCCCAGCTTGTACTGGGTGAGCTGGAAGTCTCCCAGCGATTTCTTGAACTGCTTGCGCTCGTCCGCATAGGCTGCACTGACCTCCAGCGCGGCCTGGGCGAGTCCGGTGGCCCGCCCTCCGGTCTGGAGCCGCCCTGCGGCAAAGCCGGCCATCTGCAAATAAAAACCTTTATTCAGCCCGGCCTCTCCACCAACGAGGTTTGCGGCCGGGACAAAATATTTATCGAGGTTCAATATATAGGAATGCATCCCCCGGTAGCCCAGGGTCGGAATGGCGTCCCCCTGGAGCACGCCGCCCGTCTCCTGTTGCATCTCAAAAGAATGGCCCGCAAAGGCATCCTTTTCAACAATGAATAAGGACAACCCGCGCGCGCCGGAACTGGCCTCCGGATTCGTCCGCGCCAGCAGGGCAATAATGTTTGCCCGTCCGGCAAACGTGCACCACGCCTTGGCCCCGTCGATCACAAAACCGCTCTGCCCGTTGACCGTGGCCGGCTCGGCGCGGCATTTGACCGAGGCGACGTCGGAACCGGTGTCCGGCTCGGTTACGGAAATGGCGACCATTAATTCTCCGCTGGCAATCGGTGGCAGCCATTTCTTCTTTTGGTCCTCCGTGCCGCCCCGCAATAGAGCCTTGGTCAGAATTTCCGGTCGGGTGATCAGACTGCCGGCCACGCCAAGTGAGGCCGCGGAGAGTTCCTCGGTGGTGATAATCATGGCCAGATTGCCCATGCCGCCGCCGCCGTACTCTTCGGGTACCGACATGCCGAAATAGCCCAGTTCGGACATGTTTTTGATCACGGATTCCGGAATCAACTCGTCGTTGCGATGAACACGCTCCGCAATGGGCGCGACCTCGCTCTTGGCAAACTGACGCACCGAATCCCGCGTCATTTCCGCGATATCACTCTCCAACCACGAGTGATTCACACCTTTTGTCGCCAAAACGGTCTGACCGATTGCGCGGAAGCGACTCTCACGCGCCCCGTCCCGGATGGCGGCCCTGACCTGGGACTGTCCGAGCGTGTCGTTCAGAAACGTTTCGTCAAATCCGAAATCTTCAATATGAGTGCTGACTTGTCCGACTAGGCGCTGGCCGACTTCGGCGGCAAACCCCAAAGCCATATTGGCCGTATGGCCGTTCTCGTCGGCGCGGTTTTCCCCGGCGGCCTGGGCATAATGCAGGCAGGAGCGGGCGGCTTCGACCTCGGTCGCTAGATAGGCCAGCCGCTCGGCATGCACCTGATGGCCATCGATGCCTTTGCCGTTGTCGGTCAGGCTGCGGCCGTGCTGAAGCGCCTCGTCGCGGACTTTTTGGAGTGTGTCAACGATCAGGCCGGTCTGTTGGAGTGTGTCGGACATGCAGTTCTCCTTATGGAAGCAGAAGAGTGCCGGGAAAATACCACAAAAGAGGGAGCGTGTCCCGCTTCTGTGGATGATGGAAGGACACGTTTCCTCTTTTCGGACAAACATCCGCTTAGGGAGGTTGGGCGAGTGGCATGAATCTGATAGAGGAGGGGCCTTCTATTTTCGTGGCCCTGACAGACCACCGATAAGAAAAAGAGACTACCTATAGAGGAGGACCGTATGTTCGTACTTGATGAGGGGACCCGTTTCGTCATTCCCCGCACCGAGATGACCTATCCAGGCCATAGCATGAAGCTGCACCGCAACGCGGCCGATCCGGTCAAATCACCGGTTGACCATGTGATGATGGATTTTGAAGACGCCTGCCCGTACGAATTCAAGGGGCCGCAAAGCCGGCAGTGCGTCGTCGAAGCGCTCAACACGCTGGATTTCGGCAAGAAAGTCATTACCGTGCGGCCCAATAATATCCGCTCCGAGTTTTTCCTGGGCGACCTGGAAGCCATCGTAAAAGGCGCGCCGGATAAATTTCACGGCATTATCCTGCCCAAGACGCACGGGCCGGACGATGTCAAATACGTCTCCAGCCTGCTCGATACATTTGAAAAGGAAGCCGGCTGGAAATCGCGGGTGCAGATCGAATCCCTGATCGAAATCCCCCAGGCCATTCTGAACGCCTACGCCATTGCGACCGCTTCGGACCGCATGGCCGGCCTCATCTTCGGGATCGCCGACTTTGCTGCCACCCTGGGTATCCGTGAAGTGGTCAAAGACCAGAACATTAATTTCCTGTACTCCAAGCAAGCCGTGGTGGTGGCGGCCAAGGCCGCTGGCTTGCACGCGGTTGATAATGTCTACCTGCCGTTGTGGCGGAAAAACGACCCCGAGGAAAAAATCAAGGAAATCGAGGCGGGCCTGCGTGAGAAAAACGTTGGCGCGGCCAATCTCGGCATGGACGGCACCTGGGTTATCCACCCGCAGCAGGCCGCCATCGCCAACGCCTGCTATACGCCCAACGACGCGCAGGTCAGCTATGCCTCCCGCGTCCTCGACCTCTACCACGAGAAAGGTGGTGGCTCGATGCCCGACCCGGAAACCGGCGAGATGATCGACGAGGCGACCATCAAGATCGCGCTGATGGACCTGGCCAAGGCGGTTCAGGCCGAGGCCGTCGAGCCGGCCTATCTGGCCGAGCAGGCTGCCAAGAGCAAGGCCATCACCGGCTACGATATTCTGGAACAGATGCGACGGGTGGGGTAAAAGTAGAGACTGGGGACTAGGGGTTGGGAGTTTGTTCCCTCTCCCCCTGAGAGAGGGCTAGGGTGAGGGGAAAAGTCGAAAGTCAGAGGAATGCGTATGGAAACAGATCGCTCCAAAGATCGGCCTTGGGTCATGCGAACCTATTCCGGTCACTCGACCGCACGGGCGAGTAATGAACTCTACCGGCTCAATTTGAGTAAAGGCCAGACCGGCCTGTCGGTTGCCTTCGACCTGCCGACACAGACCGGCTACGACAGCGATCACGCCCTGGCGCGCGGGGAGGTTGGAAAAGTCGGCGTCCCGATTTGTCATATCGGCGATATGGAAACCCTGTTCGCCGATATTCCGCTCGGCCAGATGAATACCTCCATGACGATTAACGGCACGGCGGCCTGGCTGCTGGCGCTGTATATTGCCGCGGCTGAGCGCCAAGGGGTGGAGCCTCAGGCCCTCCAGGGCACGACGCAGAACGATATTGTGAAAGAATACCTGTCGCGCGGCACGTATATCTTTCCGCCCGAGCCGAGCCTGCGTCTTATCAGCGACGTGATCACCTATACGGTCAAAAACGTGCCCAAATGGAACCCGGTCAATGTGTGCTCCTACCATCTCCAGGAAGCCGGAGCCACGCCGGTGCAAGAGGTCGCCTATGCGTTGTGTACTGCTATTGCGGTACTCGACACGGTGCGCGCCTCCGGGCGGCTCGACGCTGCCGAGTTTACCGCCGCGGTCGGGCGTATCAGCTTCTTCGTGAATTCCGGCGTCCGCTTTATTGAAGAGGTGTGTAAGCTGCGCGCCTTTGGTCAACTCTGGGACGAATTGACGCGCGAACGCTACGGTGTTGAGAATCCGAAGTTGCGCCGCTTTCGGTATGGTGTCCAGGTCAATTCTCTGGGGCTGACGGAAGCCCAGCCGGAGAACAATATCCCCCGGATCGTCTTGGAGGCTTTGGGCGTGACGCTCAGTAAGGACACGCGCTGCCGCGCCATGCAGTTACCGGCCTGGAACGAAGCGCTGGGATTGCCGCGCCCCTGGGACCAGCAGTGGAGCCTGCGGATTCAACAGATCCTGGCCTTTGAGACCGACCTGTTGGAGTACGGCGATATTTTTGAGGGGAGTAAGGTTGTTGAGGCAAAAACAAGCGCGATCAGAAACGCCGCCTGGGCAGAGGTCGAGCGTGTGACGGACCTGGGCGGTGCGATTTCGGCCCTGGGCTATATCAAAGAGCAACTCGTGGCGAGTCATACCGAACGGGTACGCAACATCACCGCCGGGGACCACGTTGTTGTCGGTGTCAACAAATTTACCGAGACCGCGGACTCTCCTCTCTACTCGGGTGACTCGTCGGCCATACTCAAGGTGGACGAGGCGGCCGAGCGGGATCAGGTGGCGCGCCTGCAAGCGTTTCGTACCACGCGTAATCAGGCTGAGGTGGAGACGGCTCTCTCCGGGCTGCGCGCCGTCGTCCTCAATGGCGAGAATATCATGCCGGCCTCTATACGGTGCGCGCTGGCCGGCGTGACCACGGGCGAATGGACCCAGACCCTGCGCGATATTTTTGGAGAATTCCGGGCACCAACCGGTATTGGCGGAGCTGCGGCTGCGCGCACGGTCGATGGGGAGACTGCCCAAGAGCTTGAGGAACTGCGGACGAGAGTGCAGAAAAGTGCCGCCACGCTTGGCCGGCCGCTCAAGGTGCTGATCGGAAAGCCGGGCTTGGACGGACACTCCAACGGTGCCGAGCAAATCGCCGTCTGGTGTCGCGACGCGGGCATGGAAGTCGTGTATGAGGGTATTCGTCTGTCGCCTGAGCAAATCGTCACCAGCGTGCGTGATGAAGGCGTGCATCTGGTCGGTCTGAGTATCCTGTCCGGCTCTCACCTGCGCCTCGTCCCCGAGGTGCTCACCGGGTTGCGCGCGGAGGGCCTCAGCGATGTTCCGGTCGTGGTCGGCGGTATTATTCCCGAGGACGACGCGGAGGATTTACGGCAGGCCGGCGTTGCGCGGGTATATACCCCGAAGGATTTTGAAATGCTGCGCATTCTGTCTGACATGGTCGAGGTGGCTGAGGCGGCTGCCTAACGGTCGGCTCAGCCAGGGTATTGAACACATCCATAGGAGTGGCCTGGGCCGCCCCGCACCTTTTGTCCGTTGCCTCTGTTTGTGACACAGTCACCCCACAGCACTGTTGCCGCTCTGGTTGATTTTAATCGTCAGGCCATTGCGCGCGCGCTCAACCTTCTCGAAGATCGGCGTCCAAGTCGCCGAGCCCAAGCGCTCACACTCCTGGATACCCTCTCGACGCTACCCGCATCGGCCCAGGTCGTCGGCTTGACCGGCCCGCCCGGCGTGGGCAAAAGCTCGCTGATCTCACGGCTGATCGAGCCACAGGTGCAGGCGGGTCGCCGGGTCGCCATTATTGCGGTCGATCCGTC
>MKWU01000065.1_pt1 | contig 179994 bp, 148 predicted proteins | sample 809101 | NCBI WGS metagenome assembly MKWU01 (sample SAMN05860141, study PRJNA318959) | sponge metagenome | host: Aplysina aerophoba | place: Slovenia: Piran, Adriatic Sea, Gulf of Piran | collected 2013-05-07 | reverse complement strand
GGGGGGGTACAAGCCAGGGGTAAATCCTCGACCAGAAAAATACTCGCATAGTCGTCGCTATAAACGGCGGACAAAGCGGCAAAGTTAGCGAAAACCGCATCGGAAATGATCTGCTGCCAGTGATAGATGATGTGGGTGAAGCCATCGGCGCGCAGCTGGTCTACCGCGTTCAGATAGGCAGATTTGCTCTCCGGCCTGCACAGCGCGGCGCTGTGTTGTCGCCAGGCGTTTAAGAGCATGTTGCTGTTGATGTAGTCATACGCGTGAGCCGGCGTGCGCGCGGCCATTCCTTCCACATGCGGGATGCCATTATACGTCTGGAAATAGCCATATTGCTTGGATATGTTTCTGCCCATCGGAAGATGAATAAGCGCCATCGATTCCTGCTCATCTTCGCCGTCCAGCCAGTCGATCCAAGCCAATCGCTGCGGGTCGGACGATACATGCCAGGTCGTCTCGCTGTAGTATTCAAAGCACACGATGACTAGAATCAGCGTCACGACAGCTACGCGCGTGCGTGCGGCCCGCGAGCCAAGCAAGCACTCCAAACTAAGGCAAAACAACGTCGCCCAGGGCAGCAGGATGCCGATTTGGAAGTCGGACACATTCCAGAATGCTTCAAACACAGACGGAAACAATCTGTCCAACGTATACTTTGGCAGCGCGATACTCCGAAGATCTAGGCCGCCAATCGTCAGATGGCTGCCCAGGCGCAGGCATAGGAAAACCAGCAGGATCATCAGCCAGGGCAGCAGCTCGCGCCGACGGCGGATGCGCAGCGCGCAAAGGCTGATCAGCGCGATCGGAAGGAAGCCAAGAACGCTGTCGGCATAACGCCACAGCCGTCTGTCCCCAAACAGCTGATCTCGAAAACCCTGTAGCAGTGGGTGGTCGGTGTTGACGAAGAGCATCAGCATGTCGTTGTGCTGCTCGGCGCCCTGTCTCTTGTCCAGCGCCTCAGCCAAGAAGGCCCGGTCGGCGATCATCGGGTAAAGGCGTGGCAGGCTGATTATGCTCGCGACCAACAGCAGCAGGACCAGCGCCTGCCAAAAGCGCGCCTTTCGCCAACGATTCGCCGCCAGGAACATCGCATATATGCCAAGCGTGATCGACAGACAGACGAAGATATACAAGCCGCTGAATGCTGTTAGACCTGCCAAACCGCCAGCCAATATGCTATAGCGCCATCGTTCCCGCTGCACAGCGAGATCCAGGAAAAGCAGCGTTAAGGGAATCGTAGCCTGCACCAGCAGGTGAGCCTGGTCTTTACGAACGAACAGATAGGGGCTCAAGGCAAAAATGATCGCGCCCGCGCAGGCGAATTCTGGTCGCGAAACTTTGCGCAGCAGGAATGCATAAGCAGAGAGAAGATTCGTAGCCAAGATCACCAGGTAGGCAAGCGCATTGGCGTTGACGGGCGGCAGCACTTTCTGAAACGCTCCGAGCAGCAGCATGTGCGGCAGGCAATAGTTGTGGAAGACCAGCGACAGCCCCTGGGGGTGAAATAGCAGGTCGGTACGGAAGAAGTCCTTCCCCAGCAAGACTTGTTCGCCATACCAAGCGTCCCAATAACCCATGAAAACATCGGCTGAGTGCGTGGGCACACGGTATGTTTCTACATCAAGGATGATTGTCGCCGTCGGGTTGGTCATCACGAGGACAGCGATGGGCGCCACGAGGAGGAGGAAGAGGTGATGCCGCAATCTTGCCACCACCGATAGACGCATCAGGCGAAGTGAATCCCGCATGTGGCCTTCTGCGCAGAAGGGCAAACGATCATGCCTATCTTGGCGCGTTTGCTGTGGATGGTATGCCAAGCTTCCATGATGTTCCTTGCTCTGTGTCGCGTATCTTCATTTTACACGCCGTCGTGTGCGAGGCAAAGCGCGTCATTCGTCAGAACTCTCTGTGCCCTGTCGGTCATCTGTGGTTAAATCTGGCTGATATACGGAGATCCAGTATGGCGCTTCTTTTTGCGGGCATCATCTTGTTTGGCGGCAGCATCGTGCAGGGCGCAATCGGCTTTGCGCTGGGCATGATTGCCGTGCCGCTGCTGGTCGAGGCGGGCTACAGCTTGTCGCAGGCGGTGGCGCTGACCACCCTGGCTATCGGCATCCAGGTGGCATTTGGCGTCTGGCAGCTGCGCGAGCACATCCCTTGGGGCGATGTCAAACTGGCGGCGCTGCTGCGTTACCTGACCGTGCCGCTGGGCATCTTCCTGCTGCTGCATATCGAGAACATGGACACAATTGCCGTCAAACGCCTGGTCGGCTGTGGACTGCTGCTCGGGGTGTTTTTGCGCTTGCTGGCGCGTGGACAAAAAGCGCGCGATCTGCCCCTGCCGATTTCTATCGCCACATTCGCATTGAGCGGCCTGCTGCAGGGATTGGTCGCCATGGGTGGTCCGCCACTGGTGCTGTGGATGACCACGCGCAGCTTTCGCGCACATCAGACGCGGGCTTTTACCAAGACGCTCTTCCTGTTGAATGCGCCGCTGCAAGTGCTGCTGCTGCTCTTGCTGTCGCAAACCATGAGCGCGGATGTGCTGGGCACGGCGCTGCTGCTGACACCGCTGATCTTCGCAGGGACGACCATCGGACTGCGCATCGGCAACCGCCTGTCCAAAGCGCGCTTGAATGCGGTTGCGCTGGCGCTGCTGGTGGTGATCGCCTTGAACGCCATTTTCTAGTCGGTGGCTGTGGAGAGACAACATGGACGATCGTCACTTGCTATCCTTCAGCCGCGAAGACATGCGCGAAATCGGTTATGCGGTCATCGACTCGCTGTTGGATTATTACGATACGCGCGACCAGCGGCGGGTTGCGCCCCAGCTGGATCATGCCGCCCTCGAGGCCATCTTGCGCGAGCCGCTGCCCCACGAAGCATCCGACTGGCGCGATGTGCTGGGGCAGTTTCAGCAGCAAGTCCTAGAAGCGACCAACCATGTCGACCACCCGCGCTTTTTTGGATATATCCCGCTGGCCAACAATTTCATAGGCGTGATGGCCGATACGCTGGCGGCTGGGCACAACATTTTCAACGCGGTATGGCTGCAAGGACCGGGCGCGGCGCAAATTGAACGGCTGACGGTCGACTGGCTGCGGCAGATCCTGCGTATGCCCGCCCAAGCCGGCGGCACATTCGTCAGTGGCGGCTCGGTAGCCAACCTGTCGGCGCTGGCTGTGGCGCGAACAATCTGGCTGGATGGCGAGATGTCCGGCGCAGTCGTCTATTGCTCCGATCAACTGCACTTCGCCATTTCGCGCGGATTGCGGGTGCTGGGCTTCGCCGACGAGCAACTGCGAGTCTTGCCCAGCGACGCCGATTATCGCTTGTCGCTGGAGACATTGCGCGCAGCCGTACAAGCCGATCGCGCGGCGGGCTTGCGGCCCTTCTGTGTAGCGGCTATCGCGGGCGCCACCAGCACCGGCGCAGTCGATCCACTGGATGCGCTGGCGGATTATTGCGCCGACGAGGGTTTGTGGCTGCATGTGGACGGGGCCTATGGCGCGCCAGCCATATTGACCGAGCCGGGGGCGCGGGCTTTGCGTGGGCTGGGTCGCGTTCATTCCCTGGCTTTGGATGCGCACAAGTGGCTCTTTCAGCCCATCGAATGCGGCTGTGTGCTGGTGCGCGAACGGCAATGGCTGCAGCAGACATTCGCGGCATCGGGCGCATATCTCAAAGATATGGAGCAGCCTGGCGAAGAAAAAAACTACGGCTATCTGGGCATCCAGCTGACGCGGCAATTCCGCGCGCTGAAGCTGTGGATGAGCTTCAAGGTCTTCGGTCTGGACGCCATCAGCGAAGCGATCGCACAGGGCTTTGCCAATGCCGAGCTGGCAGAGCGGCTGTTGCGAGAAGCGGGTTGTTGGGAGATCGTCACGCCAGCGCAGATGGCCATCGTTACATTCCGTTATCGTCCGCCCTGTGGTGATGCGGCGCTGGCAGACGAAATCACGCATGGCCTGGTGGGGCAGCTGCTGGACGATGGCGGCGCATTCGCCAGTGGCACTCGCCTGCGCGGCCGACCGGTCATGCGCATCTGCGCCAACAACCCGCGCACCAGCGAAGCCGACTTGCGGCAGACTGTGGCGCTGCTGGGGCGGCTGGCGGTAGAATTGCATGCGGCGCTCAAAGATCAGCGATAGCCGAGACAAGCGCGCGTCGTCTGCGCTGACAATTTCTGCATCAGCGCGCGCGTTCGGTTGGTTATCTGCAATTGGGCTGATTCATTGTTCGACTGCCGATGTAATGGGTATCGTGCAGATTGCCTTGGGGCTTCGTTGGCAAATCCAAGCGCCACCGTCCGCGGCTCGCCCTGGCCATCCCGCTGCGAATTCCATGAGCGCGGCGCAGTAATCCAAAGGAACAACTATGCGAAAAATGCCTCCCCGTGAACAGATAAAACTTGATGGCGATGAAATGCGCGCGATGGGCTACCGGATCATCGACATGCTGGTCGACTACACGGGAGCGCAAGCCCAATTCCCGGTGACGCGCGCCCTTGATCAAGTTACATTTGACGAAATTCTGAGCGAGCCAATGCCCGAGGCCGGCTCAAGCTGGGAAGATGTCCTGGAACAATTCGAGCGACAGGTGCTGACGACCATAGACCATCTGGACCACCCGCGTTTTTTCGCATATATCCCATCTTCCAGCAACTTCGTCAGCGTCATGGCCGATACGCTGGCATCTGGCTACAACATCTTCAACTCCTTGTATCCCTTGGGCACTGGCGCGGCGATCGTCGAACGGCTGTGCATCCGTTGGCTGTGCAAGCTCTGCGGCATGCCAGAAGGGGCGGGAGGCGTATTTGTCAGCGGCGGCTCGGTAGCGAATCTTTCGGGATTGGCGGTGGCGCGGCAGGTTCTGTTGAATGGCGATATGCGTGATGCCGTCATTTATGCCTCAGACCAGGCGCACTTCGTCATCGCGCGCGGCTTGCGCATCCTTGGTTTTGCGCCCGAACAACTGCGCGAAATCCCCTCCGACGAAGACTTCCGGCTGCCGGTGGCAGATCTCGAACGGGCGATAGCGGAAGACAAAGCGGCCGGCAAACGACCATTTTGCGTCGCCGCCACAGCCGGGACGACCAACACGGGCGCAGTAGACCCGCTGCCGCAATTGGCAGACCTTTGCGAGCGCGAGGGACTTTGGCTGCATGTCGATGGGGCGTATGGCGCGTCTGCTTGCGTCACCGAACACCGGAAGATGGAGCTGGCCGGCATAGAACGCGCGCATTCCTTGACCTGGGACGCGCACAAATGGATGTTCCAGCCTGTCGAGTGCAGCGCGTTGCTGGTGCAAGATCGGCATTGGCTGAGCGCGACGTTCAAGGATACTGCGCATTTCTTGTCTGATGCCGATGCGCACAGCCAAGAAGAAGTCGGCGAAGAAATGAACTTTATGTATCAAGGCATTCAGCTGACTCGTTATTTTCGCGCATTGAAGTTTTGGATGAGCGTGAAGGTGTTTGGCATGGCAGCCATGCGGCAAGCAATCGAGCGCGGATTCAAACTGGCTGAATTGGCGGAATCGCTTCTGCGCAAGTCGGGAAGCTGGGAGATCGTCACACCGGCGCAACTGGCAATTGTAACGTTCCAATACAAGCCCGCCGATGGCGATGAAGCGCTGGCAAACCGCATCACGGATGAGTTGAGCGGCGCTATGGCTGCAAATGGATTCGCCTTCGCCTCGACCACCAAGCTGGGCGACAAAACTGTCATGCGTATGTGCACAAACAATCCGCGCACCACAGACGCCGATTTGCGTCAGACCATCACCATCATGAGTCGGCTGGGGGCGAATTTGGAGAAGCAACTGCTGGACGCTCCCGCCGGTTGACCTGCAGACAAACACCTCAGACAGAATTAGCTGGTCGTGTTCAACATCTAGGCAGATTGATGTAGGGGCGAGACTTGTCTCACCCCAACTAGTTCGTTTGTGTTGGCGGGCCACCCAATGGCTCGCCTCTGCATGGCTCATTTTCTTGCATAACTTTATCGGTTCACCTCTTGTTTACTTACTACTATAATGGCGCTTCGCCGACGCTGAGGGATCAGCCTGTGGATTTCGCTTTGCTAGCCGTATCGCTAGTCAGTTTCTTGTTCATTGTCTTGTCTGCGCATCGTATCGGACAGTTGGCGACGCATCTGCACCTGCCGCTCATCACTGGTTACCTGGTCGCGGGCATCTTGGCAGGTCCCTTCATTTTTCACTTTGTCGGCAGAGCCGATATCGAATCGCTGCGTTTTCTGGACGAGACGGCACTGGCATTCATCGCCTTCGCCGCTGGCAGCGAGATGGCGCTGGACGAGCTGCGCGGACGTTTTCGCAGCATCGGCTGGAATACCTTGATGCAGATCGCCTCGATCTATGTCATCTGCGGCGTGGCGATTTTGCTTCTGGCCGATCACATCCCATTCATGCGCGACTTGTCGCCGGCAGGGCGGATTGCTGTCGCCCTACTGAGCGGACCCATCTTATCGGCGCGTTCGCCATCATCGGCGATTGCCATCATAAACGAAATGCGCGCCCGCGGTCCATTTACCAAGACCGTTCTCGGCGTGACCGTCGTCAAAGATGTGCTGATTGTTGTACTCTTCGCGCTGAGCACCTCTATTTCCGCCAGCCTGCTGACTGGCCGCAGCTTTGATTTGACCTTCATTGTGCTGGTGCTCTTCGAGCTGCTGGCTTCAATAGGACTGGGGCTGATAGCTGGGCGCGTATTGGGATTCATTTTAGGCACGCACTGGGAAGACCGACTCAAACTCCCAGTGCTGCTGCTGATAGGCTACGCTGTATTCGCGCTATCGCACGAGCTGCAATACTGGAGCCAGGCGAATATGCCTGCCGAATTGCACTTTGAGCCGCTGCTGATCTGTTTGGTTGCCAGTTTCTGGCTGACGAATCGTTCGCCTTATCGCAGCGAATTTCGGCATCTTTTGCATGAGGCGCGTACGCCGATATTCGTCGTCTTTTTCACACTGGTAGGCGCGTCGCTGAATCTAGGCATCGTGGCGACTTTGCTGCCGATCACCTTGGCCTTATACATCATTCGCATTGTGGCGCTTTTCATCGGCGCATATCTGGGCGGCACGGCAGCAGGGGATCCTTCCAACTTCAAGCGCATCGCCTGGATGGGATATATCACGCAAGCCGGCGTCGCCATTGGCTTGTCCAAAGAAGTCGCAATCGCTTTCCCCGATTTAGGCGTCGAATTCACTACACTGCTCGTTGCAGTGATCGTCGTCAGCGAGTTGACCGGACCCATATTCTTCAAGACCGCCATACGGCTGGTAGGCGAATCGCATTTGCCGAAAGATATCAAAGATGATGAAATCTTGGATGTGGTCATCGTCGGCATCGAGAATCAGTCGCGGCAACTGGCGGAGCGCTTGCTCGAGCATGGCTGGCGCGTCAAGCTGCTGGATACCGACAAGACGCATGTCTCCAGCGCCGGCGACAACGGACACCGCAAAGAGCAGTGGCTGCCGCAGATCAGCGCGCAAAGCCTGACGCAGATCATCGAGCCCAAGACCGAAGTGGCTGTGGCGCTGCTGCCCAATGACGAGAACAGCTTGAAATTGTGCCGGATTCTATATGAAGATTTCGGCATCACCCGCCAAATCGCCCGGCTGCATGACTATACGCTGGTGGACGAATTCCGCGAGCTGGGCGTGCATGTGCTGCATCCCGCCAATGCCATGGTGCATCTGCTGGATCACTTTGTGCGCGCGCCACAGCTGGTTACTATGGTCTTTGAAGACGACCCCGAGCACGATGTCATCCAGGTGACAATCACCGACCCGAATGTGGACGGCTTGCACCTGCGCGAGCTGATCTTGCCCGATGATGTGTTGGTGATGGCAATCGGTCGGCGTGGACATTCGATCGTGCCGCACGGCTATACCAACCTGCACCTGGAAGACGAACTCACCCTGATTGGACCCACCGACAGCCTGGAAGAAGTCGCCTTGAAGCTGGGTTATTGAAGCGCCGCTCGCGTTGCTCCAGGTAAGACTCGGCACAATGCAACCATCATAAGTCGCATAGAACGATTGAACTTCGCTCAACTAGAAAGGACAGACGCCATGAAGCAGCTGCCTATCGCGATCATCGGCGCAGGGCCCATCGGCCTCGCGGCGGCGGCGCATCTGCTGGAACGCGGCGAAATGCCAGTTGTGCTGGAAGCTGGCCAGACGGTCGGCGCGTCCGTGCTGGAATGGGGACATGTGCGCATGTTTTCGCCTTGGGAATTCAATGTCGATGCCGCCTGCCGACGCCTGCTGGAGCATGAAGGCTGGCTGATGCCGCCCCCCGACGAACTGCCCACCGGCGCGGAACTGGTAAGGCGCTACTTGCAGCCACTTGCCGACCTTCCCCTCATGCGCAGCGTCATTCGCAGGGGCGCTCGCGTCACCGCGATCAGCCGCAAGCAGCGCGACAAACTAAAAGACGCCGGGCGTTGGACTGCGCCCTTCCTGCTGCGCTTGCAATTGGACACCGGGCGAGAAGAGCAACTGGAAGCGCACGCTGTGATCGACGCCTCAGGCAGTTGGCAGCAGCCGAATCCTCTGGGCGCGGACGGCATTCCCGCGCTGGGCGAGACGCGTCTGAATGGCAGAATCGCCTATGGCATCCCGGATGTGCTGGACGAAGCGCGCAAACGCTTTGCGGGCAAACGGGTGGCTGTGGTGGGCAGCGGGCATTCCGCCATCAACACCTTGCTCGACTTGCTGCGCCTGCGCGACGATTCGCCGGCTACAGAGGTCGTCTGGGCGCTGCGGGGCGACAATATGCAGAAGCTGTACGGCGGAGGGACAGATGATCAACTGCCAGCGCGCGGACAGTTGGGCATGCGCATCAAGGCGGCGGTCGAGGCGGGAGCTTTGGAGATTGCCGCGCCCTTCCCCATCACGCGGGTCGAAGAAGCGGGCGAGCAACTGCAACTATTCAGCGACAATGAGAGGCTGCGCGTTGACGAAGTCATCGTTTGCACGGGCGCGCGCCCTGATTTCAGCCTGTTGCGCGAGCTGCGGCTGGATATCGACCCGGCTGTGGAAAGCGCGCGGGCTCTTGCGTCCATGATCGACCCCAACCTGCACAGCTGTGGCAGCGTCCCGCCACATGGCGAAGCAGAATTGCGCCAGCCAGAGCGAGATTTCTACATCATCGGTATGAAGAGCTATGGTCGTGCGCCGACCTTCCTGCTGGCGACCGGCTATGAACAGGCTCGGTCTGTCGCTGCGGCGCTGTGTGGCGATTGGGCTGCCGCGCGTGATGTGCAGCTGCACCTGCCCGAGACGGGCGTCTGCATAACTGATTATGCTAGCGATTGCTGTGCCGAAGCGGCGCTGCTGCCACTGGATGCCATCCCCATTGCCCTGGATGAGATTGCGGTCGCAGCACCCTGCTGTTGACGACAAGCATTCGGGAGGGAGAAGAACAATGGCGCATCCTATGGTCGAGCAACTGCGCTTTACCCGCCGCGAATTTCTGCGCTGCCTGGATGGGCTGAGCCTGCAGGATGCCTATGTGCGGCATGGGCAGATGAATTGCATCAGCTGGACGATCGGGCATCTGGCATCGCAGGAAAATGGCTACTTCGTCTATCTGGCGCAGGGCATACGGATTCAGCCGGATCTGCGTGAAATCTGTGGCTATGGCAGTCCGCCCTCCAGTCCCAAGCTGGATGATATGTGGAGCGCCTGGCGAGAAGTCACCGCCAATGCCGATGTCTTCCTCGACACGCTGACGACAGAGGCGCTACAAGAGCGACTGGAGCATCGTGGGCAGGCGGTCGCCGATTCCACCGGCACACTCATACAACGCACGATATACCATTACTGGTATCACCTGGGTGAGTGCCACGCCATCCGCCAAATGCTGGGGCATCGTGATCTGCCGCAGTTTGTCGCGCCCTTTGGCGATGCAGTCTACGCGCCTCACTAAGACATGGTCGGCAAGGCGCGCATCGGCATCACCACCAGCCTGACAGACGGACGGCAGAGCCTCGACACGCACTACGCGCAAGCTGTCGAAGCGGCTGGCGGCATCCCCATCATCGTGCCATTGCTACGCTCCGCTGCGGCAGCGCAGTCCGTGGCCGGGCTGCTGGATGGGCTGATCATCAGCGGCGGTCCCGGCATCACGCGCGGCTTGATCGGCGCGTTGCCAGACGATCTGTCACCGGTCGATCCCCTGCGCGACACCAGCGACGAACTAGCATTGCGCGCCATGGGCGATCGTCCGGTTTTAGGCATTTGCTATGGCATGCAGTTCGTCAATGCCCTGGCTGGCGGCGCGATTTTTGGCGATGCCCAGGCACAGGCAACCGCTAAGGCACATTCGCCCGAGCGTGGCGCTGGCGAGCACAGCATCCAGATAGAAGCGAACAGCCGTTTGCATGACCTGGTTGGCGCGGGGCAAATCACCACCAACAGCGATCACATTCAGGCGATTGCCTCGCTGGGCGCGGGATTGCGAGCCACGGCACAGGCCGAAGACGGCGTCATCGAAGCGCTGGAGTCGGACGATGGACGCGTGGTCGGCGTGCAATTCCATCCCGAGCGCATGGGGAAGCGCGGGCTGCCGCTATTCACCGACCTTGTGCGCCGCGCTAGAGCCAGCCGATGAGCCGTGTCTCTACCCCCCTCGGTCCCCCCATCAGGATGGAGGGAAGATTGCTGGGCGAGCGCGTTTGGCACTGACACTCGACTGGTTGTGCCTAACATTTCCTTTAGAGCCAGCCGATGAGCCGTGTCTCTACCCCCCTCGGTCCCCCCATCAGGATGGAGGGAAGATTGCTGGGCGAGCGCGTTTGGCACTGACACTCGACTGGTTGTGCCTAACATTTCCTTTAGAACCAGCCGATGAGCCGTGTCAGCCAGTTGCGTCGGATGTAACCATTCTGGGAGTACCACTGATAGGTCTCGCGCAGGCTGGTTTCGATATCGACTTGCGGGGCGCATAATTCGCGTTCAGCCTTGCCGGCATCAAAGTAGACATGTTGGCCGCCCAAGCGGACTTGGTTGGCATCCATCGGCGTGCTGATGCCAAGCTGGCGCATTGCTTCAATGAAGCGCGCAGTCGGCTCCAGCAGCCAATCGGGATTGTTCAGCAGCGGCGGACGCACCGCACAGGCGCGAGCGATCAGGCGAAAGAAGTCGCTATAAGTCAAGTTGGCGGCATTCAGGATATAGCGTTCGCCCGAGCGTCCTTTCTCGAAAGCCGCCACATGGGCGCGCGCTACATCGCGGACATCAATGACAGCCACGCCGCCACTGCTGCTGGGCACAAGCCACTGCCAGCGCGCCGTTTCAATCACAAAACTGCCGCTGATGGCGTTGAGATCGCCCGGACCGATGATGACAGTCGGGTTCAGCGTAACCACATCCAAGCCGTCCGCCACAAATTCAGCGACTACGGCTTCGGCTTTGTGCTTGGTATAGGCGTAATAGAATTGCTGTGGGCGAAGGTTGAAGGCAAGGTCTTCGTCGGCAAGCTCTACGCCCGGGCAGATGCCAATAGCCGAGGCGCTGCTGGTGAAGATGACACGCGAAACGCCGGCCTTCTGTGCAGCCGCCAGCACATTGCGCGTGCCATCCACATTGATGCGCCACAAGGCTTCGCGGTCCGCATCTTTCCAGTAATCGGCTTTGGCCGCGACATGGAAGACGACATCACAGCCAGCGCAGGCAGCTTCCAACAGGGCGGCGTCGTCCAAATCGCCCTGCACCGCCTCGAACTGCAGGTCGTCGATGATCCGCAGCTTGGACGGTGAACGATAGAGCGCGCGCGCAGCATGCCGTTCCGCCAGCCAGCTCCGCAGCACATGCGAGCCCAAAAAGCCGGTCGCGCCTGTGATGAATGCCAGCAAATCCGCCTCCTAGAGCGCGATCAAACCGCGTTGTGTGGCGCGCACCACCGCTTCGGTGCGGCTCTGCGCATCCAGCTTGCTCATGATCGCGTTGACATGATACTTGACCGTATGCGGCGTGATGCCCAACTGCTGTGCAATGGCGCGGTTGGTCATGCCGGCCGCCAGCAGGTTTAGAACTTCTCTTTCTCGCGCCGTCAAGGGATTGGGCGCATCGACAGCCAAGCTCGGCGCAGTGGCAGCCAGCAGACGGGTAAAGTCCGGCGCCAGCGCGGTCAAGCCAGCCATCAGCGCATCGACCGCGGCTATGATGGTGTCGGCATCGCTAGCCCGCGGCAGCAAGGCAAAACAGGGGAATCGCCGCGCAGCCAAGAGCGCCGCCGCCAGCGACTCGTCGTCATCGTGCGCCAGCAGCAGCAGCGGCAGGTCGCCATCAATTTCTTGCAGCCGGGGGATCGCTCCCTGCGCGCCCCAGCCCAGATCGACCACTAGCATATCGGGCGACAGCTGCTCGAGGGCATCCGCCAGTTGCTCGCAAGAGACTCGCGACAAGACATGACAACCGCCTTCTGCCAGCAGCGCCGCCAATCCCGCCCGCGCCAGCAAATCGTCGGCAGCTACCAGCAAGCGTGGTTCCAGCGAATCGTGTTGCATGGTCAATAGGGTAACAGAGCGACAGGCGCTGGGGCAGCCCGACACGAGTTTCGCTTGCGGCGCGTCGATTTGCTATAATGCCGAGTCGCCGACAGATATTGGTGCGTGGACAGGGAGGCGCCGCGCAAAGGAGGGCTGCGATGGAACGGGCAACACCAAGAACCCGCGACAGTCATGTGATGAACACGTTGGATTTGCTCAGCGCGGTATTCGCCGATTATCCGGGCAAAGATTTCGCTATCCGCCTGTGGGATGGCACGCTGTGGGAGCCGAGAGGCACGACCATTCACCGCTTCACCATCATGCTCAATGGTCCGTCGTCGTTGCGGCGCATGTTTTTCCCGCCCACCGAACGCAAACTCGGCGAAGCCTATATGTTTGGCGACTTTGAGATCGAAGGCGAGCTCTATGCGGCCATCGACCTGGCGCGCTTTCTGTGGGAAGGCTGGAGCCTGCGCGACACGTTGCGTTTCGCGCCCAAGCTGCTGCGCCTGCCCTCGCGCGATCCCGTCAGCAACGACCAGATCGCCCGGTTGGCTGGCAGTCGTCACTCGGTCGACCGCGACAAAGCCGCCATTCAATATCACTACGATGTGTCCAACGAGTTTTATCAGATGTGGCTGGACGAGAAGATGGTCTATTCCTGCGCCTACTTCAAAGATCCTGGCGAAGGCATCAATGCCGCGCAGAGACGCAAGCTGGATTACATCTGCCGCAAATTGCGCTTGAAGCCGGGCGAACGTCTGCTGGATATCGGCTGTGGCTGGGGCGCGCTGATCATGCACGCAGCGCAGCATTATGGCGTGGACGCGCTGGGCATCACCCTCAGCGAGAAGCAACTGGCGCTGGCCAACGAGCGCATCGAGGCGGCGGGACTGGCCGGGCAATGCCGCGCCGAGCTGCTGGACTATCGCAATGTCGATGAGAGCCGACCTTTCGACAAGATCGTCAGCATCGGCATGGTCGAGCATGTCGGCCGCGAGAATCTGCCCGTCTACTTCGAGAAAGCCTATCGCTCACTGAAGCCGGGCGGCGTCTTTTTGAACCACGGCATCACGCTCTTTCAAGCGCCCAAGGTGCCGATGTATCAAGCCAAAGACTCCTTCGTGCAGCAATACATCTTCCCCGATGGCGATAGCCAGCATATCGCCTATGTGCTGGATGTGGCTGCGCAGGCGGGCTTCGAGGTGCGCGATGTCGAAAGCCTGCGCGAACATTATGCGCTGACGTTGAAGAACTGGCTGGCGCGTTTCGAAGCGCATGCCAAGTCCATCCGCGCCATGCTGGGCGATATCGGCTATCGGCGCTGGCGCATCTATCTGGCTGGCGCCCGCTGGGTCTTTGAGTCGGGCTACAATTCCATCCACCAGGCGCTGCTCTACAAGTCGGAGGATGGCAAAGGCGCAAGCGCGCACCTGCCGCTCAATCGCGATGACTGGTATGTCGATGCCCGATAGTCGCGGGGCAGACGCCGCCTAGACCAAGACTGGCTGCCGCGCTGCCAGGCTGACCTCGCGGATGGGCAGTTCATGACGCTGGCGGTCGATGAAGTAGCTGACGCGTTCATAGCCGGCCTTTTGCAGTTGCGCCAAGGCTTTGTCGAAGTCTGCGCCGACACGATGAGCATCGTGCGAGTCTGAGCCGAGCACCACGGGAATGCCTCGCTGCGCCATCTCGGCCAGAATTTCTGGGCCCGGGTTCATTTGGGGGTAGGGCTTGTGCAAGCCGCTGGTATTCAGCTCCATGGCGGCGTCGGCGCGGGCAATGCGGTCCAGCGAGCGGCAGATAACAGCGCTGTGGTCGGCGTATTTGTATAGCGACGGATGCACGATCTTGACGATGTCGGGGTGGCTCAAGCAGTCGAACAAACCCGATTCGGCGGCGCGCGCCAGATTTTCAAAATAGCTGACTTCGTACTCCAGCCGCGTCTTGCCTTGCAGATAGAGCAACTTGTATTCGTCCGTCTGCGGGTGCACCGAGCCGAGGATGTAGGAGAAGTCGGCGCGACGGTGCAGTTTATCCAGCCAGCCTTCGAAGCCAGGCAGGTAATCGCTTTCCAGGCCCAGGCGCACATCGACGCGCTCTGCATATTCGTCGCGGGCGCGCGCCACCATGTCGAAGTATTGCGGCAGTTGCTGGATGGACATGCGCGCTTTGGGATTCCAACCGAAGGGCATGGGGCTGTGGCAGGTGAACGTGATGCCGCGCAGCCCGACGCGCTGTGCCTGGGCGGCGTAATCGCTGGGCAGGCCCCGGGCATGTTTGCACAGCGGACTGTGCATGTGCGAGTCGTAGAGATTGGGCGCGTAGGGCATGGGTGGCTCCGCTTTTGGATGCAAAATATTGTCCTGCAAAAGCGGGGAAATGTCTAGGCGCGGCTGGTTTCCTTCAGCCCACCGCCACCCGCACGATCGCGGCGATGCGCGCCTCGGTCGCAGCGTCCAGTTCGCGCATGAACCAGGAGCTGGGGATGAGTTGATCGGTCGCGCCGGGCTCCAGGACGATATTCGCTTTTTCGGTGATGCCGAAGGTGAGATAGTCGTCCCTGCGGATGAAGACGAGGACGGGTTTGCTTAGTCCGCGAGCATAGCCGGGCATGCCATACCACAGGCGCGGCTTGAGCTCGGGCGCAGCGGATAGGATGGTCTCGTGCAGGCGCATGCCAAGGGCTGCTTGGTTGCCGAACATCTGCGGTATTTTGTCCAGCACGGCAGCCAGGTTGTCAGTGTCCTTCTTGGCTTTTTTTGACATCTCGCTCACCTCCCTGCATTTAGTTGCCGCCGGGTGATTCTGCCATGCCATCCGCGTATTAGGAAGACTCCTTACAGCCATGACAGCCGCGCCATGTGCTGTTTGGTATCTTGGTAGAGTGAGCGATAAATCGGATACAATTCATCGTAAATCGCCTTGTTCTGCATGTTTGGCTGGATGCGCCGCTCGATGCGCGCCCACTTTTGCCGCAAAGGTCTGAAGTCTCTGAACAAGCTCGCCGCCAGGCCCGCGATGTATGCGCTGCCATAGGCCGCGCCGATGGTCTGTGCCGGCACATCTTGCGCCAAACCGGTCACATCGCTGCAGATCTGCAGCCACAGCTTTTGCTGGACGCCACCGCCAATCGCTATCAGTCGGGCCGGCTGCGCATCAACCTCGCCCATCGCCTCGATATTGTGCCGCAGACCGAAGGCGATGCCCTCCAAAGAGCTGCGATACAGGTGGGCGCGACTGTGCGAAAGCGTTAATCCAAAGAATGCGCCTCTGGCATGCGGGTCGTTGATGGGCGTGCGCTCGCCGCTGAAGTAGGGCAAGGTCAGCAGGCCTTCTGCACCGGGCGGAATCTGTGCTGCGCGAGCCGCCAGCCGTTCAAAGGCATTTTCGCCGCGCGAGCTCCCCAGCAATCGTTCTTCGCCAGCCAGTTCATCACGAAACCAACCCAGCAGTGCGCCCGCAGTCGACAAACCGGCCGCCAGGATAGCAGAACCCGGCTGCAAATGCACCGAAGCCCACAAATCGCAGTGAGGATGAAATTGCGCGGTGGTCTGGATGAGGAAGAGCGTCGTGCCATACATGATCATCAGGTCGCCGACAGCGACTGCGCCAGCCGCGACAGCTTCTGCCAGGGCATCGGCTGTACCCACAGCGACCGGTGTGCCAGCGGGAATGCCCGTTTCTTGCGCCGCTCTGGCTGTGACGACACCTGCCTTCTCGGTCGACCAAGCGGTTTCTGCCAGCCACTCCAGCGGGCATACCCGTTCCACCCAGTCTTTGTGCCAAGCCAGCCGCGCCACATCAAAGAAGGGCGAGAAATAGGGGGCGACATAGTTGTCCAACACGAAGCGATCGGTTAAGCGAAAGACCAGATACGAAGCGGCGCTTACGATTTTGCGCGTCTTGGCAAACAGCGCAGGTTCGTTCTGCCGATACCACAGCGCTTTGGGTCCAACCGACTGCGCCGAAAGCGACTGCCCGGCCCGCGCGAAAATGGCGTCTTCGCCCAGCGCAGCGTTCAATTCGGCGATTTGGCTGCTAGCGCGGGTGTCGATGCCATACAAAATGGCGGGGCGCAGCGGACGATAATCTTTATCCAGTGGCAGCATGGTGGGGGCGATGGCGCTGCAAGCCAGGCCCGCGATCCGCGCAGGATCAATATCCGCCTGCTGGATCAGCGCGCGGGAGATCTGGCAGAAGTCTGACCACCATATCGCTTCGGCATCTTGCTCTGCCCAGCCCGGCTGTGGCATGTCGAACGTGTGCGCGATGCTGTGCTGCGCCACGATGCGCCCGTCCAGCGTCGCCAGCAGGCCCTTAGAGCTGGATGTGCCGATGTCGATGCCCAGCAGCAGTCGGTTGTCCGCCACTAGAGCAACTCGACAGGCTGTCCCGTGCGCGCCGACTCTTCTATGGCACAAAGCACAGTCGTTACCAGCGCCGCTTCTTGCCCGGTTGCCAGCACGGGTTTGTCATCCACGACAGCATCGACAAAGCGGGCGATGGATTCCAGCACAAAGCCGCTGAGCCGCGCCGAGCCTGCATCGAGGGTGAAGCCCAACGTATCGGGCAGGCTGGCTGCCGTCTGCGTATATTTCTCGACTGTGCGGTTGTCGCTGGTATTGATGTATAGCGAGCCCTGGCTGCCCAGCAGCTCCATCTTCAGGTTGAAGACATTGGGTTCGGTCTCGGGCAGAATCCAGGCGTTCTCCAGCGTAAGCACCGCACCGCCCGCGAATTCGACAATGGCGATATGGAAGTCCTGCGTGTCGATGCCCAGTGACTTCAGCAGGCCCGAGCGACTCACGGCATAGACGCGCGCGGGCTCGTCCTCCAGAAGCCAACAGGCCATATCCAGCATGTGGCTGGCCAAGAACCACAGCGCCGAGCTTTGCGCCGCCCAGGGCAGCATCTGCGTTGGCACGAAGGTCGTATTGCTGAGCCTGGCATAGATGTATTGCAGTTCGCCCAGTTCGCCCGCCTGCAGCGCCTGCCGCGCCGACACAAAGGCCGGGTTGACGCGGTTGTGAAAGTCGACCATCAGCTTGACGCCAGCTTTTTCGACAGCGCGCACGATTTCGATGGCATCTGCCTTGGTGGTAGCAATTGGCTTTTCGACCAAGATATGCTTGCCGGCCTGCGCGGCGGCTATGGCGATCTCACGATGGGCGAAGTCTGGCGTCGCAATCGAGACGGCAGCGATATCATCACGCGCCAGCAAATCGCGGTAGTCAGTGTATACATGCGCCACAGCATAGCGATCGGCGACTTCACGGGCGCGCGCTTCGTTCAAGTCGCAGATGGCGACCAGTTCTGCTCGTGGCATTTGGTGATAAACATGAGCGTGCCAGGCGCCGCCGACGATGCCCGCGCCAATGAGTCCAAAGCCGACTGGTTTCATGCATCTATCCTTTCACTGCGCCAAATGTGAGACCCCGCACGACATAGCGCCCCAACAACAAAAAAATGATCATGGGCGGCAGCATAGCCACCACCGCCGTCGCCGCGATATGCCCCCAATATACGCCGGTCGAGGCGAAAAAGCTGATCGTGCCCACGGGCAGGGTCGTCGTGCTGCCACGGCTGAGCACCAGCGGGAAGAGCACATTGTTCCAACTGAAGACGAAAGTGAACATGGAAGTGACGATCAAGCCCGGCAGCGCCAGCGGGATAATAATGCGGAAGAAGGCGCGCAGCCTGGTCGCGCCATCCACCCAAGCCGCTTCTTCCAGATCCAGCGGCACTTCGTCGATGAAGCTCTTCAATAGCCACACCGAAAAGGGAATCGCCAGGGTCTGCAGCGTCAAAATCATCGCCTGGTAGCTGCCCGCCCAGCCAATCCACGACATCAGAATGAAATAGGGGATGACAAAGACGATGGGCGGGGCGATCAACAGGCTGATATACCAATTCATGATGAACTCTTTGCCGCGCATGGCAAAACGCGACAGAGCATAAGCCGCCGAAAGCGCAAATGGCAGGCTGAGCAGTGTCGCGCCGCTGCTGACAATCAGGCTATTGACCAACTGGGGCGCATTGTTGCCGGGCTCGACGAACGTGTCTACGAAGTTGCCGAGATAGGGCTTGAAGAAGAGTTCGGGCGGCAGGTTGTAGGCTTCGCTGGGATGCCGGAATGCCAGCAGGATGAACCAGCATATCGGTCCCAAAAAAAAGACCATCACCACCGTCATCAGTGCATAGATAACGAGTTTCTGCCCCGGTCTGTGGCGGCGCATGGCATCACCACTCGCGCTTGCGAAACACGAAAAACAGGTACAAATTAATGATGACGCTGACGATGATGACCACCAGCCAGGTCATAGCCGCCGTCAAGCCGATGTTGTAGTTGACCAGCCCTTCGCGATAGAGGTTGAAGCTGAGTGTGCGCGACGCCGTGCCCGGCCCGCCATTCGTCAGCACATAGACCAGGTCGAAGCTGTTGAAGAGCTGCATGAAGCGGATCATGACCAGAAAAGCGGCTATCGGGCGCAGCAGCGGCAGCGTAACCGACCAGAACATGCGCCAGCCGCTCGCACCGTCCACCTGCGCCGCTTCTTTGATCTCTTCGCTGATCGAAAGCAAGCCAGCATAGAGCACGATGGCGAAGAAAGGCGTCCACTGCCAGGTATCGACCAAGCCAATGCTGAAGAGCGCCGTGCCCGCGTTGCCCAGGAATCCCTGCGGCGGGACGGGAATGCCCAAACCCTTCAGCAGCCAGGGCAAGATGCCGCCTTTGGGCTCGAGCAGATAGCGAAACAGAAAACCCGCCACCACCGGCGCCAACGTGGTGGGCATGATCAGCACAGCCCGCATCAGCCCCATGCCGCGCAGATGACTGTGCAGCAGCAAAGCGATGCCCATGCCCAGCCAGAATTGGGCAAATGTCCCCAGTCCCGCCAGCAGCAACGTATTCTTCAGCGCCTCGCTGAAAGGCGTTACCAGGAAGACCATGCGGAAGTTGTCCCAGCCAGAGTGGTAGAGCGGCATGGGGCTGGTCTGCAAGTTCCAAAACCAGAAGCTGTTGCGCAGGGCAAAACCCAGCGGATACAAAATCAGCGCCAGCAAGATGATGACTGAGGGCGCAAGCAACAGGTAAGGCAGGCGTCGGCGTAGTGTCATTACGACCTCATTTCCCCCTTCCCCAGCCCTTCCCCCAAAACGAGGGAAGGGGAGCTATCGTGCATGTAGGTCCCTCCCTCTTTATCGGTCACATAGACGCTGACCTGCGGGGAGGGATATAGGGTGGGGGCAAATCAGGACGCTACATCCCAGACAAGCTGGCGATCAGCGCCTTGGTGTTGTCGAGCGTGTCGTCGAAGCTCTCTACACCATAGGGAATCATCTGATTGCCGCTCAAGATATTCTGGAAGAGCGTCTGCGTGGTGGCAAGCGCCTGTTCTGGCGTGACAGCGCCCGTCATCGCCTGGTTGATCTGCAAGCCATACACGCCTTCCAGCGAGGTATAGATGGGCGCGGGCGGACGCACAACCTTGCCATCGCCCAGCTTCATCATCTCCAGCTGCGTGCTCAGGAAAGGATAAAGGGCGTTCAAGTCGGCATCTGCATAGTTGGACTTGCGGCTGAAATCGGCGAACTGGTGGCCCTTGACATTGACCTGTCCCATGGCTTTTTGGCCTTCGGAGCCAGTCGCCCATTTGATGAATTGCCAGGCGGCATCCTGATTGGCGGATGTAGATGGCATGCCCAGCGACCAGCCACCCAGGCTGACCACCTGATCGCCGCCAGCGGTCACTGTCGGCAGCACAGCGGTCTCGAACTTATCGACCACTGGCGATGGACTGCCGGTCAGATAGCCTTCGTTGTTGACCAGGTAGAAGTAGGGCGTCCAGTGATAGAACATGCCGATATCGCCCTGCGAGAAGCGCGTGCCGGCATCGAACCACAGGTAGTTGATGGACTCGGGCGGCGAGGCGGCATAGAGACGCAGCCAGTCGTGAAGCGCGGCAGTGTTGGCATCACTGTTGATGGTGGGCGAGAAGTCCCAGGGCGCTTCGGGGAATTGGCTGAACCAGCGCGTGCCATAACTGGCGGCAAGCTGCGTGTACATGTGTACGACTGGCACCGGCTGCGCGCCAATGACTGTCGTGCCATACATGCTGGTGCCATCCAGATCCATGCCGTTGATCTGCTCGAGGATGCCAAAATAATCTGCCCAGGTCCAATTGCCGGCATCAGCCACAGACGCGGGCAGCGGGTCCAGCCCGGCCGCTTCAAAGAGATCGGTGCGGTACATAATGCCCTGCGCATAGGAAGCGATGGGCAACGTCCAGACATGGTTTCGCCAGGTGCTCAGCGAATAGAGGCATTCGGGCAGGAAATCGTCAAAATTGGCGTCCGAATCCATGGCGATGAAGTCGTCCAGCGAGCGTATCCAGCCGTTGTCTGCATATTGGCTGATCCACATTTGGTCGACAGCGATGACATCCGCGTCGGCGCTCTGGGTGAGGAAGGCGTTGACCAGTCGGGCTTGCAAAGCCGTGTAACCCAGGGACTCGATATTGACGCCGATGCCAGTTGCTTCGGTGAATTGGTCGACGACGCTTTGCAGCGCCAGATCCCAGGGATCGCCAACGGTCAGCACATTGATGGTAGCATCGGATTGGGCGGCCACCTTTGCCAGGTTGCCCAGCGGAGACGCGCCAGCCAATGCCGCGCCGGCCACGCCACTCATGCGCAAAAAATCGCGCCTGGTCAATCTGTTCTTGGACATATTCTGCTCCTATTGAAAACTATAGGTGATCGGACCAAGTTAGCTTATCTCTCGATTATCGCCTCCTTCGCATTCAGATTTGCAGCGCGCCGTCAATCAAGACCGGTCGCTCATCGACAAAGACCGTGCCGCCAGCGCGCATATCCTTGACCAGATCCCAATGAATGCTGCTCTCATTGACTCCGCCGCATTCGGGATAGGCTCTGCCCAGCGCAATGTGTAGCGTGCCGCCTATCTTTTCATCATAAAGTATATCGCGGCAGAAAATATTCAGGCAGGGATTCAGCCCAAACGCAAATTCCCCCAACAAACTGGCGCCAGCATCGGTATCCAGGATGCGACGCAAAAAGCCTTCGTTTGCGGCGGCGCTGGCATGCACGAGCTGGCCATCGCGCCATTCCAGGCGGATATCGGGCAGGACCACCCCGCCGAAAATCGCCGGTTGCTCAAAATGAATGCGCCCATTGAGCGTAGCATTGACCGGCGCGGTGTAGATTTCGCCATCGGGCAAGTTGATCTTGCCAGCAAAGACGCGCCATTCCCGCCCTGCCACCGAGAAGGCCAAGTCCGTTTCCATCCCCGCGACGATGCGCACAATCCGCGAGCCTTGCAGCTTGCGAGCTTGCGCATGCCAACGTTGCGAGAGCGATTCATAATCCAACAAGCAGGCGGCAAAGAACATCTCGCGCAGCGAATCCAGGTCGATGCCAGCTTGCCGCGCCAGCGCTTCGGTGGGCACGCGCAAAAGGCACCAGCGCGTCTTCTGCCAGCGCAGCGCCGAGACTCGTCCCTGAACAGCCTGGTGCCTGGCGATAGCTTCGGCAGGGATGTCGCCCGGCGCGGGCGAGCCAGCCAGAGCGCGCAATCCAAAATAGACATCCGCCCATTCCATGCCATAGGACTCGATGGCCGGCATCCAGCCAATCTGCTGTGCATTGCCATGACGCAGCAGCGACTGTCGCATCGCCTCGGCAAGAAACTGCACTTGGGGGAATGCGCCACGCTCAATGCAGGCGGCATACACTGCCTGCGCCAGGGGGTAGCTGTCGACTTCGTGCATGGCGATCATGACGCGCTCGCCGGGCTGCACCCCTGTGGAGTAGCGCGTCAGCACATCCGCCACTTGCCGCCAGCGTGAGTCCATTGCTTCAGTCTCCACGGCAGGCTCGGGCAATGCACATAAAGTCGCGCACACGTTGGACATCGACCTCGTTCCAGATATGCCCGTCACGCTTGAAAGCGGTGCCTGTGACCGTCCCGTCCGCGATAGACAGCGTCTCGGCGAGATTGCCGCTATGCACGCCTGTGTTGGCAAAAACCGGCGTTCCCGGCACCGCGTCTTTAACCAGTTGCAAGGTCTCGGCCGAGGCTTCTGCGCCGGCTGTCAAACCAGAGACGCAAAGCGCGGCCGGCTGGGCTACAAATACGGTCGATACGGCGATATCTACCACATTGCGCGCCGCCAGATAGACCGCCGACTCGGGCACGATATTGTAGAGCAGCTTGATGTGCGCGCCGCCCACCGCATGCTGATGGCGGACGATCTCCCCACAATTGAGATTCCACAAGCCGAAGTCGCTGGCATAGACGCCACTGAACACTTCGCGCACGAAGCTCGCGCCCGTGGCAACGGCTACATCAATCGAGGCTCTCGGATCCCACAGCACATTGACGCCGAAAGGGCGATCAATATCGGGTCGCAGCTCGGCAATGACGCGCGACATGCAGGCAATGGTGATGGGTGCGACCTGTGTGAGATAGGGCAGGCTGGCTTCGTTGGAAAACATGATGGCATCGACGCCGCCCTCTTGCAGCGCCAGCAGGTCTTTGCGCGCAGAAGAGACGATGAAGTCCAAGCCGCGCTGATGGTCATAGGCGGGGTCGCCGGGCAAGGCGCGCAGGTGGCACATGGCGATGATGGGTTTGCTAGTGTTAAATAATTCTTGCAGCCAAGACGACATCAATACCTCGCCAGCCAGGCTCAATCATTAAGCGATGATCGTTGCTATGCTTTCAGATTCAACATTCGCAAGTTCGTCGGGCGCGCCATCATCGGTGACAATGACGTCGATGTCGTCAAGATCGCAGAGCTTTGCGAAAGCGACTTTACCCAGCTTCGAACTGTCGGCGGTGATGATGCGGCGCTGCGAAGCGCGGATGGCTGTTCGCTTCACCTGCGCCTCATCCATATTGTAGTCTGTAACGCCATAGTCAGGGTGGATGCCGGCTACGCCCATGATGAAGACATCAAAGACCAGTTCATTAAAAGTGCGGACGGCGAGATGCCCGACCAGAGAACGCTCTCCGGCGCGCGCCCTGCCCCCGGTGAGCAGGAGCACGATGCCCGGTTCATCAGCCAGGATGGCCGCCGCCCTGAGATTTGATGTCAGCACAGTCAAGTTTACGCGGCCCTTCAGCGCGCGAGCCACCTCAACAGCTGTGCTGCCAACATCAAGGATAATGGTCTCGCCTTCATTGAGCAGGGAAGCCGCTTTACGACCGATGCGGACCTTTGCCGCCGAGTTCTGTTCTTTGCGCAGGATGTAGGGCGGTTCGTAACTGAGGGAGGTTACGCTGACTGCACCGCCATGGATGCGCCGCAGCAAGCCCTCGCGCTCCAGCGCCTCCAAGTCACGGCGGATGGTCATGTCGGAGACTCGAATGAGTTGGCTCAGTTCCGACACGGAAACGCGACCCCGGGCGCCCAGCGCTTGAATGATGACCGCTCGCCGCTCGCTGCCTGTCATGCGATGCCTCGCAAGAGCGCTTCTTGCCCAGTTGATGTGCGATAACTCAAAGTATAGCCTCATATTCTGTTGAAGTCAACACAATATGAGTGTATATCAAAAACTGATCGTTGTCAAGCAATCTCCTCCTCGACCCGCGGTTGCCCGAGATACTGCCGTTCTTGCTCGACGATCTCCGCGTCCAGCTTGGTAAACAGCGGGCTGGGTTTGCCGCATCGTTTAAGCCATCGCCCATCCTTCGGACAGCGTCTCCGCTTGCTCGAGCACAGTCAAAGTCGCCTTTTCTTGCATGTCAGGTGGATAGCCATACTCGCGCAATATGCGCTTGACCAACCTTCGCAGGTTTGCGCGGACGTTCTCTCTCAGTGTCCAGTCGATAGAGACATTCTTGCGGACAATGTCTACCAATTCACGCGCAATATCGCGCAATGTTTCATCGCCTAGCACCTTGACCGCGCTGTCGTTGGTTTCCAGCGCATCGTAAAAGGCGAGCTCTTCATCAGTCATTCCCAGTTCCTCGCCTCGACTGTCGGCTTCGCGCATCTCCCGGGCCAACTGAATTAACTCTTCGATTACCTGGGCAGCTTCAATGGCGCGGTTCTGGTAGCGAAGCAGGGTTCGTTCCAGCATTTCAGCAAAGGAGCGCGCCTCCACCAGGTTCTTGCGGCGTCGATTCGCCAATTCACCCTTCAACAGCTTTTGCAGCAACTCAACGGCGAGATTGCGATGCGGCATGCCACGCACTTCGGCGAGGAATTCTTCAGAAAGGATAGATACGTCGGGCTTGTCCAGACCAGCCGCAGCAAATATATCGACGACGCCTTCCGGCGCAATCGCGCGTGATATGATCTGTCGTATCGCGTGGTCCAGTTCATCTTCGGACCTGGCGCTGCCTGGCGCCGGCTTGGCAAGACGCGCTCGGACGCTTTGAAAGAAGCCGACGTCATCGCGTATGCGAATCGCCTCCTCATGCGGAACGGAAAGAGCGAAGGCCTGGGAAAGCGCTTGCACGGATTTTAGACAGCGATCTTTGCCGTTCTCCTGCGCCAGAATATGATCCTGCGCGGCCGGCAGCAGTGCCAGTCGTTCATCTGAGGACACCTGCGACCAGCAAGACCAGTCGAAGCCATGAAACAAGGCACAGCAGATTTCATACTTCTCCAGCATGACCGCAACCGCATCGTCCTGATTTAATGTGGTCTTGCCAAGGCCGTCGTTGTCGGTATAGGTCGCCAGCGCGCGTTTTAGTTCCGGCGCGAGACCAAAGTAATCGACGACCAGACCGCCCGGCTTGTCCCGGAAAACCCGATTCACGCGGGCGATGGCCTGCATCAAGCCGTGGCCGCGCATCGGCTTGTCGACATACATGGTGTGCAGATTGGGCGCGTCAAAGCCGGTGAGCCACATATCGCGCACCAGCACGACGCGAAATGAATCGGCTGGATCGCGAAAGCGTTTTGCCAGAACCTCGCGCCGCGTTTTGCTACGGATGTGCCGCTGCCAGTCGGTCGGATCACTCGCGCCGCCCGTCATCACGATTTTGATTTCGTCATCGCGCTCCCAGGCGGACCGCAGACGCACCAACTCGCGATACAGGTCCACGCAGATGCGGCGGCTCATGCAGACGATCATCGCCTTGCCCGCAAGGGCTTCCAGCCGCGTTTCATAATGCGTCACGATGTCCTGCGCGACTTGCTTCAGACGTTTTTCCGCGCCAGCCAGCGCCTCCAGCTGCGCCCATTTTGTCTTTAACCTTTCTTTGCGCTCGAACTCCTCGCCCTCGGTAACTTCTTCAAAGTCGGGATCGATTTTGGGACGCTCCTCCTCGTCGAGCTCGAGTTTGGCCAGCCGACTCTCATAGAAGATGGGGACAGTGGCGCCGTCATCGACCGAGCGCTGGATGTCGTAGACGCTGATGATGTCGCCAAAAACGGCGCGCGTGCTGGCGTCCTGTTTCTCGATCGGCGTACCGGTGAAGCCGATGAAGGAGGCATTGGGCAAGGCATCGCGCATGTGCCGGGCGAAACCATCGATGAAATCGTATTGGCTGCGATGGGCTTCGTCAGCGATGACGACGATATTGCTGCGTTCCGAAAGACGGGGGTATTGACCGCTCTTTTGCTCCGGAAAGAATTTCTGAATAGTGGTGAAGACCACACCGCCCGCTTCCACCGCCAGCTTTGCCTGCAGATCCGCCCGACTTGCAGCCTGAACCGGCGGCTGACGGAGCAGATCCCGACAGCGCGAAAATGTGCCGAAGAGCTGGTCGTCGAGATCGTTGCGATCGGTCAGCACCACCAGCGTCGGATTGCGCATGGCTGGCTCGCGGATGACGCGCCCGGCGTAGAATGCCATCGTCAAACTCTTGCCCGAGCCCTGGGTGTGCCAGACGACGCCGATGCGGCCATCGCCCAGCGCCCCGCCGGCCGGCTGCCCAGCTTCCACATCCCGCAGCCCGGCCGCCCGCAGGGTCTCGCGCAGCGCCATCTCCACCGCGTGTACCTGGTGGTAGCCAGCCATCTTCTTCGCCAGCGCGCCGCCGTCGTCTTCAAAGACGATGAAATCGCGCAGCAGCGACAGCCAGCTTTCCGGCTCGCAGATGCCTTCCAGCAGCGCTTGCAAACCAGGCTTCAGTCCCTCATCCGATGTTTGACCAGTGAGCGGGCGCCAAGCCTTGACCCATTCGCGCCCGGCCGTCAGTGTGCCGACCCGCGCCTCGAAGCCGTCCGAAACGATCAGCGCCGCGTTCATGGCGAAGAGCGTCGGCAATTCGGACTTGTAGGTCTGGAGCTGCTGCCAGGCGCTCCAAATCGTCGCGTTTGGGTCGACCGGGTTCTTGAGTTCAATCAGCCCAAGCGGCAGGCCGTTGACGAAGAGCAGGACATCCGCGCGGCGTTGCTTTCGCTGCTCGACCACCGTGAACTGGTTGACCGCCAGCCAGTCATTCGCCGCGGCGTCCTCATAATCAATCACCTGAGTCTGCGCGCCGCGGATATCGCCGTCCTCAGCGCGGTATTCCACCGTGACGCCATCCACCAGCAGGCGGTGAAAATGGCGGTTGCGGGCTTCCAGGGTCGCGCCTTCGGGTCGCGTCAACTTGCGATAGGCGTCGTCCAGGGCGGCGGCGGGCAGATCGGGGTTGAGCCGGTCGAGGGCGCTGCGCAGTCGTCGCTCAAGCAGGACATCGTCATAGCTGCCGCGTTCGGCGAAGGGACCGTTAGGCGCGATGTCGGGTCCGTGGGCGATGCGCCAGCCCAGGCTTTTCAGCCAGTCCAGGCAAGCCTGTTCGACGTCTTTCTCTTGCAACTTGGGAATTGTCACGGCGCCCTTTCAAGGAAAGAATCAGCGTCCCGCAGCCGCAGTTCGCCGGACATGAGCTTTGGCAGCAACGCGTCGCGTAGGTTGGCAAGTGAGAACGACTCTTCTGTATTGGCAACAATACGTCCGCGGAAATTTGCTGCTTGCGATTGAAACAAGTCCAAAACAGCATTTGATGGAAGTATCACAGGAAACTTGCTTAATACCTTTGCATTCAGGCTGCGTCGCGTAGTTCCAGTTCCCCTTGATTTTACAAGTTCCCAATAAGAATTCGAGCGCATCCAAAACTGGATGTAACGCACATAGTTTTCACGAATCGGTTGAAAGCGTATCAAATAGGAGGCAAATACAGCTTTGGGATGCTTTTCAATCACTACTCCATGCCCTGGATCGGCCATACGTGCGATGAGGACATCACCTGCTTGAACCTGATATTTTTCTAACTGATCGTCATCGATTTGACAATACGGAACATCTTCCCAGCGAATCCAAGCGGATTTATTAATGTCCTTAATTCTAAGAAATTTTGGGCCTACCGAAGTTTCTTGGGCCGAAGCTGTATAACCGTACTGAGGCTTGTGACACATTTGACCCAATGTACACACCCCCCACCCTTCCGGAATCTCCCCCAGCCCCGACGTCACAAGACGATCCGGAAAGAGCGCGGCGATATGCGGCGGCAGGCCCGTAGCGCGGCCCGCCATCTTGGCGCGGACGGGGTCGAAATCGACGAACCAGGATTTGAAGAGGGCGCGGGCTATCGCTTCCAGCGTCTCGTTCATGCGCCGGTTGAGCTCGATCTTGTCGTCTAGCGCACCCAGGATGTGGGCGATGGCGCGTTGTTCGGGGAGGGGTGGGAGTGAAACTGGCAATGGATGGATGTGATTTCGATTTAGGGTCGGTACTCCACTGCCAGCGTTGAAACGAGCTAAGTCAAGTGACTTTAGCAACAGATAGCAATAATACTTGTCATTGCCGTGAAAATCTTTAACCCAAAGAGTGGTGTTTAATGGCCAAAAATCAGATTTGATGAACTGGCCGCCGCCGATACTCCCGGATCTTCCTATAACAACTCCGGGCCCTCGCACGTGACATTCATCATGTGTTCCCACTATTCCTGTAGATGCAATTATAGGGAATTCGCCAGCTTGGCGTTTACTCTTTGGCAGATCAAAACCACGTTGGAGAGTTACAACATCTCCAAGCGTACAGTCTCGCCACTCATAGACCATAGCCAAGCTCCTTCAGATTCGCCGCGATGGCCGCATCCAGTTGATCCGCCTCAGACTGCTGCTCGCGCAGTTCCGCGACCAGGCGCGTCATCTTCTCCGAAAAGGACTCGGCGTCCTCTTCCTGCGGCACCATGCCGACATAACGCCCCGGCGTCAGCAAGAAGTCGTGTTTCGCCACTTCTTCCAGCGAGGCGCTCTTGCAGAAGCCGGGTTCGTCGGCGTACTCTTCCGTCCCGTCCTGCCAGGCATGATAAGTCGCGGCGATGCGGTTGATGTCCGCTTCCGTCAGTTCGCGCTGGGTGCGGTCGCGCATTTCTCCCATTTGGCGCGCGTCGATGAACAAGATCTCGCCGGTCCGCTTTCGCCCTCGCGCCAGGAACCAGAGGCAGGCCGGGATCTGCGTCGAATAGAAGAGTTGGCTCGGCAGCGCCACCATGCAGTCCACCAGATCATTCTCGACCAGCTTGCGGCGGATTGCGCTTTCGCCCTTCTGGCCGCTGGACATGGAGCCGTTGGCCAGCACGAAGCCAGCCATGCCCTGCGGCGTCAGGTGATGCAGGATGTGCTGGACCCAGGCGAAGTTGGCGTTGCCTTTGGGCGGGATGCCGTATCGCCAGCGTCGGTCTTCGCGCAGCCGTTCGCCGCCCCAGTCGGAAATATTGAAAGGCGGGTTGGCGAGGATGAAATCGGCGCGCAGGTCGGGGTGGCGGTCGTTGTGGAAGCTGTCGCCATGCGCGATCTGGGCGTCAATGGCGCGGATGGCCAGGTTCATTTTCGCCAGGCGCCAGGTGGTGTAATTCGATTCCTGGCCATAGATGGAGATTTTGTCTCTGGCTTTGCCGCCATTGCCGTTGCCGCTGGCGTGAGCGTCGATGAATTCGATGGACTGGACAAACATGCCAGATGAACCACAGCAGGGATCGTAGACGCGCCCGCTGAAGGGTTTAAGCATGGCTACCAGCAGCCGGACGACGCTGCGCGGGGTGTAGAACTCGCCGCCTTTCTTGCCCTCGGCGCTGGCGAATTGGGAGAGGAAGTACTCGTAGACGCCGCCCAGCACATCCCGCGAGCGGGCTTCCGCGTCGCCGACTCGGATATTGCTGATCATATCGATCAACTGCCCCAGGCGTCGGGCGTCGAGGGCTGGGCGAGCGTAGTCTTTGGGCAGCACGCCTTTTAATGCCCGATTGTCCCGCTCGATGCCGGACATGGCGTCGTCAATCAGCCGGCCGATGGTCGCTTGTCTCGCCTGCGCCTGGATATGCTCCCAGCGCGCTTCCGGCGGCACCCAGAAGATATTTTCCGCGCGGTATTCGTCCGGGTCCTCCGGGTCGGCATAGGCTTCTTCTTTCAGGCTTTCGTGATGCTCTTCAAAAGCGTCGGAGATGTACTTCAGGAAGATGAGACCCAAGCAGACATGCTTGTATTCGGCCGCGTCCATGCTGCCGCGCAGGGCATCGGCCATCTTCCACAGGTCGGCCTCATAGTCTATTGTGGTTCCGCCCTTGTTGGCTGCGTCTTTCGTCGGCATGAGAAATTCCTTTTGGATTTACGCGCTGGTCGGGAAACTTTCCGATCGTACTTGAAGCGCCGCGGCCAATCCCTACCCAATCTCACCCTCGACCCGCGGTTGCCCGAGATACTGCCGTTCTTGCTCGACGATCTCCGCGTCCAGCTTGGTAAACAGCGGGCTGGGTTTGCGCAGCTTTTGCCCCGATTCCAGCTTGCTCGCCTCCCAGCGTCCGATCGCCGCAGCGCCATCATAGATCAGCGCCAGATGATCGCGCGTCTCTTCGCTGTAGTTCTCGATTCGCTGCTCGCCGAATAGCTGCCCATCATAGCCCAGCATCTCGTGCGCCTGCTGCGAGCTAAAAGGCGTGAAGGGCGCAAAGAGGATCTTCAGATTGTCGATGCAGCGCAGCGCTGTATACACCGAACGAGCCGCATCCGCCCTGTCCTGCTTGATGACCTTCCAGGGTTCGCGTTCGTTGAGCCAGCCATTGACCGCCCGCGCCAAGCCCAATGTCTCTTCCAGCGCTTCTTTCAGGCGTACATCGGCGATCAGCCCGCCGACTGTCTCCAAGCCGGCTTCGCAGCGAGCGATGATGGCTTCGTCTTCTGCCGTGAGATTGTCGGCGGCAGGCACGACCCCGTCAAAGCGCTTGAAGGCGAAACCCAGCATACGATTGACCAGATTGCCCCAAGCCGCCAGCAGCTCGTTATTGACGCGCGCCAAAAAGCCATCCCAGCTGAAGTCGCTGTCCTGGCGTTCGGGGAAAGTGCGTGCGACATAGAAGCGCACAGCATCGGCCTGGTAGCGTTCCAGCAGGTCGGGCAGCCAGACCGCCCAGTTGCGCGAGGTGCTGAATTGCTGGCCCTCGATATTCATGAATTCGTTGGCGGGCACATCGTAGGGCAGTTGCAGCGGCGTATCGACTCCATCGTTGTAGATGCCATCGATGCCCAGCAGCTCGGCTTGCCAGATGATGGTGTGGAAGGGGATATTGTCTTTGCCGATGAAGTTGTAGATCTTGGCTTGCGGATTGTACCACCACTGCTTCCAGGCATCGGGCTGGCCCGTGTTGCGCGCCCACTCGATGCTGGCGGTGAAGTAGCCCATGACGGCGTCGAACCAGACATAGAGCCGCTTGTCTTCCCAGCCGGGCAGCGGCACGCGGACGCCCCAGTCGATATCACGCGTGATGGGACGCCCCCGCAAGCCATCTTTGACGAAATTCTGGCTGAAGCGGCTGACATTGGGTCGCCAGTGCGCTTCATGTTCGTTCAGATAGTCCAGGATCTGCTCGGCGAACTTGCCCAGATCGAGGAAGTAATGCTCTGATTCGCGCTTGACCAGCTTGTCAGCCGGATTGTTGCGGCTGTGCGGCTCGATCAGCTGCACCGCGTCTATCAGGTTGCCGCAATTGTCGCATTGGTCGCCGCGCGCTTGGGGAAATTTGCAGATGTAGCAGGTGCCTTCTACATAGCGGTCGGGCAAAAAGCGCTTTTCGCTTTCGCTATAGAGCAGGGTCTGCCGTTCTTTGTACAGGTAACCGCGCTCCAGCAGCGTCGTGAAAATGTCTTGCGCCACACGATGGTGGTTTTCTGTGTCGGTATGCGTGAACAGGTCGTAGCTGACGCCGATTTTGCGCTGCGTCTGCAAGAAGCGCTCGTGATAATGCTCAAATATGGCTCGCGCCGTTGTGCCGCGCTTGTCCGCTTCGACCGTGATCGGCGTGCCGTGGCTGTCCGATCCGCTGACCATCAGCACCCGATTCCCGCGCAGGCGATGATAGCGAGCGAAGATATCGGCGGGCAGGTAGCAGCCAGCCAGGTGGCCGATATGCAAGTCGCCATTGGCATAGGGCCAGGCTACCGACACATGAATTGTTTCTGTGGACATGCTTGTTTCTCCTGGTTGCTGCGACCGCCTTATACAAAAAACCGCCTGTCGGCGACAGACGGATTAGCGAAGATGCTGCCAGTTGCCCGGCGCGGCCATCAAGGTCTGCCAGCACGAAGGTCGGGCATCCGCATAGGCATCGTGTTCGCGCTGAGTTTCAACATGGCAGGAGTGTAACACGGGCAGGGCACAAGCGTCAAGCGGGCGCAAGCTGGGGAGTGGTGAATCATGGACAGCGCAACCCTGAACGGACACTTTTTTCTACCCCCCTCGGTCCCCCGAAAAGTCGGGGGGAGGCAAAGCACGCGCGCGGATTCTGTCCACAGGTTGGAGAGGGATTTAGGGTGGGGGAAATGAGGAGTACATCAACACCTTCACCACTCCCCAAGCTGTCTGGTTATGCCAGCGGAATTGCACTACAATCGCCGCTGTTTTTATGAGTTGGGGCGCTATCAGTTGAATCCGCCAAGACCCAACCCTGGCAGCACAGAATCCCGCCGCCGTGCTCGCCTGAACAGTTGCCTGCTCTGGGCGCTGGGCGCGTGCCTATTCCTCTTTGTGGCGGGCGTCGTGTCGCTGGCAGGCGCCTATGCTGGCTGGAGCAGCGGCGTTGTCATCGCGAGCGCCAATGCCAGCAGCACCGCCGAAGCCGAAGTGCGCCAGCAATGCGCGCGGCTGCCCGAAGACTTGGCCGCGGGCAACCTGACGTTGGCGGGCGCCAGACTGGAATCGCTGCGCAGGCTCTCGCCGCCACCCACTTGCCTGAGTCAATGGTCGCCCATGGCCACGCAAGCCTGGCTGGCATCGCTGCCCAGTCCTAGTCCCGTCATCGTGCCGACTGTGCCCACCGCGACTGCGCTGCCGACGCATGCGGCGCCGTCCCTGCCAACGACGATCCCCAACAACGTTTATGACCTGGATGCCTTGCTGGCAGATGCGCGGCGCGAGCTCGCAGCGCAAGATTATTACGCAGCCATTGATACGCTTGACGCCATCATCAGCCTCGACCCCGACTATCAGCGCGAATTGACCCGCGATTTGATCATGCAGGCGCTGAGAACGCAGGCGCGGACGCTCTTTGAAGGCGGCAAATTGTCAGAAGCCATCGTGCTCAGCGAGCGCGCGGAGTTGCTTGGCGATATCGGCGATCTGACATTCCTGCGCGAAGTGGCGCTGATGCTGCAGAATGCGCAACTCTTCGTCAGCAGCAATCCGGCCGAAGCCGTGCGACTGCTGCGGCGCATCGTTTACGACTTCCAGACGCCCAGGCTGATGACCTTTGACATGGTCGGCGAACTGCAATCGGCGCTGGCTGCTTATGGCGACTGGCTGCTGCCCAGCAACCCCTGCGCGGCACAAGCGCAATACGCCGCCGCACTGGACTTGCAGCCCCTGGCCGGGCAGATCCGCCGTTCTTCGCTGGAGGCAAAGAATTCGCGCGCGACACAGGCTTGCGATTCGCAGCCGCAACCGGGAGCAAACAGCCAGAGCAGCGACTGACAGTCCATTGCAACTCAGTTTTCCTTTGCTTGCGTGTCGATCAGCCAGATCATGACGGGGTCGCGGCGCACGATATCGCGCATCTCTGGCGTCATGCCTTCGTATTGCAGGGGTCGATAGTTTATTGGATGAGACGCTTCCAAAAGCAAACGACCGGGCGGACGCTCGCTTTGCTCGGTTATGGGATAGAGATAAGAACCGTTTATCAATAGATAACGCGCGCTGTCTTCTGGCAGAATCAACGCTTGGTCATCGGTCCTTTGCCCAGTATAGATGCTCGCCGTCGCATAATCTGGATACTCAGCCAGCACTCGACGCTCAAAATCACGCGGGAATCGCAGCCCTGCCACCAACGTGAAATTGGAAAGTGCGATGGCGCAAGTCGCAGCGACAAACAGCGCCATCAGCAAGTAGCTCCGCTGCCGAAGCCATGCTGCGAAGGACCAACCACAAACCAGCGCAATGAATGGCAGCAGAATGCGCACGCTGCGTCCATACAGCACAAAGACCTGCAGCCCGCTGGAAACGAGCGTCAAAGTGCCATAGAGCCCCAGCAAGCAGCCAATCCATCGTGTTGCCCGATGTCGCGGCGGCAGTCGTCGACGCCAAATCCACCAGCCTGCCAGCAAGAGACCCCCTGCCCACACGAGCGACATGATGCCCTCGGTATCGCCAAAATAGCGGAATGGAAAGACCATGCCTTCGTCAAACGAACCGTGCGTGACCGACTGAGCAAACGACGACAGCTCTTTCGGCAGGTTGATTTGCGCTACTGCCAGGTTGTACGCGAGGTAAATCCACAACAAAAGCGCCGCGCCCAACGTCAGCTGCAGCAGCCGCAAAATCATTCCGCGCCAGCACTTCGCGCGAGTCAGGCAATCCAACAAGGCAATCAGGCCGACCAGCAGCCAGTAATTCATATAGACTAGGAAAGCGCCGCAAAGCAGAAAGCCAACCATCATGCCCAGCGTCCAGTTGTCAGTTCGACGTCGCAGCGACACTGCCCATGCCGTCAGCGCCAAACACAGCGACATATCGTAGGGCAGCAGGTGTCTCGATGAGATAAACCAGCTGTTGGAGGCCGCCAGCACAAACGCCGCCAACAGCGCTTCCAGTTCATCGCCGCCGGCCCGTCTTGCGATCTGGTAGACCAGGCCAATTGAAACGACCGAGGGCAGCGCGAGGAAGACAGCCGACAGGCGAAAGTCGCCGTGCTTGTCACGCCAATACTGATCCCAAGATTGTTCATTGCCTGGCTGCAGGGCATAGGCAACGCGATGCAGGAGCGCCGGGAGCGTAAATGCCGCTTTTGCGCCGGGATGATGATCGTATAGCAGCATATTGCCCAGCCCGTCTGCGAGCTTGAAAGCAGAAATTTGGTTGGCGATGCCAGCTGCACGCCGATACCGAGTCTCGTCTGGTTTGTACATCTGGCCGCCCTGATGCACCAGCGCCAGCCGTAAGCCATATGACACCAGCATCAACAACAGCAGCCAATGCAGCGAACGCAGCCGTCCAAAACCAGCAAGCGGCATCTGAATGCGCGAGCCGAGCTTCACTGCGCCTCCGCATGCGAATCAATCAGCCAGATCATAACGGGATCGCGGCGTACCATGTCGCGCATCTCTGGCGTCATGCCTTCGTATTGCCACAGCCGATGGTTAAAAGGGTGCGATATTTCGACCAGGGTTTCGCCATTGGGTCGCGACTCCATCTCCGTGATGGGATAATAGAATGAGGCGTTGAACAATTGATAGCGCGCCTCGGGCACAACCGGCAGATGAAAGCCGTGCGTGTTTGCGCCTTCGTGGAAAGTCGTCTCAAAAGACACATCATCGTATTCGGCATAGACTTGCCGGGCGATCTCGCGCGGATGCTGCAGCTGCAGAGCCGGGATGAAATTCGCCGCCGCGAGCAGCGCCACCAGCGCGCAAAAGCCAGCGACATGCAAGGGCCGCCAGCGCGCCAGAATCGGCAGCAAACCCCAGGCGCTGAACAAGGCAATAAAAGGCACCAGCGCGCGCGCAATGCGTCCGTACAAGACGAAGCGCTGCAAACCAGTCGACAAGAATGCCATCAGCAGATAGAGCGCCGCCAGGCAGCCCAGCCACAGCAATCCCCTGCTCCACCCAGCCGACCCGCGCTCTCGCCAGAGCCGCCGGCAGCCCAGGATCAGACCACACAGCCAGACCAGCGCCAAGCCACTTTCTACATCGCCCAGATACATAAAGGGGAAGAGCCAACCTTCTGCATAGCTGCCCAGCGTGACCGTTTCCGAAAACCAGCGCATCTCTTGAAGCATGTCGATGCCCAGCACGAAATGGTTGTACAGCAGCAGCGGCAGGAAGATCAGCGCGCCGCCCAACGCCATGCCGATGCCTCGCAGCATAACTTGCGTTGTGTTACGCGCCAGGAAAACGCCGTATACCAGCGCCACCAGCGCCGCCAGCGTCACATAGCCGTGATAGACCCAAACTACCAGGAAAGCCAATATGCCCACGCCGACCGCAGACAAGAAGCCGTTGTCGCGCCAGTGCAGAGCGCAGTAGATGCCCGCCAGCGCGATCAGCACAGGGATATCGATGGGCATGAAATGGCGCGAAAACAGGAAGAACGTGTTGGCTGCCGCGAAGAAAAATGCAGCCAGCAGCGCCTCGGCAGGGCTGCCACCTGCGCGCCGACTCAGGATGTAGAGCATGCCGATGCAAAAGACCGATGGCAGCGACAGCAGCAGCGCGGAAAAGCGAAAGTCGCCGGTGGGCTGCTGCCAATATGCCGCCCAACTCAGCTCATTGTTGGGGATCAGCCCATACACAAGTCGATGAATATAGGCGGGGGCGAGCGCCGCTGTGATAAAGCCATGATGCTCGTGATAGCGCAGCAAGCCGTCTAAAACTCCAGCCAGATCGCCTGAATAGAGCGCGTCCGCCACGTTGACAGGGCGAAGCGCATAACGCAATTCGTCGGGGCTGAACAATTGCCCCCCCTGGCGCACCAGCAAGCAGCGCAATAGGAACGACACGAGCAGCAGCAAGAGCAGCCAATGCCCTGGACGAAGGCGTGGCAAAACAGAAAATTTCGGTTGGGCTGTGGATGATTGAGCGGGCATTCGCGCAGAAATCTCAGATGGGCGGATGCTCATCGCCATAGGCAGCAGATTCAGACTCGTGCCCCAGTTGGCGCAAGGCTTCGACCGCGGCGCTGCGGGTTTTGTCGCGACTGCCGGCGGCGAGGTTCTGCAGCGCAGTTATAGCGCGGGGATCGCCGATTTTTCCCAAAGCCTGCGCGGCGTGATAGGGCGTGAGAAAGCCGGGCGCGTCCAGAGCGCGGATGAGGTGCGGCACGGCGCGCTCGTCTTTGAGTTTGCCCAGCATCAAAGCCGCCCGTCCGCGTACGATAAGGTCTTCTTGCTGATTCTCGACCAGGCGAATGAGGGCGCTCAGGGCTTGTTCGCCACCGACCATGCCCAGCTTCATGACAGCGCTGCGGCGGCGCGCCTTGTTGACATCGCGCAATTCGCCCAAGATGGCTTTTACCCTGATATTGATTGCCGGGTCATCCATCGGTTGCTGCCTTTCGTTTTGGGCAATGTGCCCTTACAGACAAGCCACTGCTTTTATTCTAGCGCGTTATCAGAGATTTTCACAGCGGGTCGGGCGGCGCTTGCGGCTGGTCCATTCGATTCGATATGCAGCTGACCATCGATGATGCGGCAGACGCGGTGTGCCAGCGGCACGATCTCTGCGCTGTGCGTTGCCATGATCAACGTTTTGCCGGCGTCGCGAGTCAGGCGCAGCAGCAGCTGCATCACGGCGCGACCCGTGTCTTCATCCAGGTTGCCAGTCGGTTCGTCAGCCAGCACGATTTGGGGTTCGTGCAGCAGGGCGCGGCAGATAGCCACACGCTGCTGTTCGCCGCCGCTGAGATTGTCCGGGTAGTCGTCAGCGCGCTCTGCCAAGCCGACTTCTGCCAACAATCCGCGCGCTTTTGCCTCGATCGTGCTGCGCGCCGAGCCGCCCAATTCTTGCGGCAGGGTGATATTTTCCAGCGCTGTCAGGGTGGGGATGAGATTGAAAAACTGAAAGATGATGCCGATATGGTCGCGGCGAAAGCGCGTTTTCTGCAGGTCATTCAGCGCTGTGATGTCGGTTTCGCCAATGCAGATATGCCCACGCGTGGGGCTGTCAATGGCGCTTAGCAGGTTGAGCAGGGTGCTCTTGCCGCTGCCACTGGCGCCCAGCAGCACGAAAAATTCGCCTGCGTAGATGTCGATGTTGACGCCTGCCATGATGGAACGCGAGCGAGCGCCTTCATCGTAGGTCTTGTGCAAGTCGCGTATGGAGACGATCGCGCGGTTTGTCATTGATCAACTGCCACCTTCGCATTCAAGCCACAGACTAGCGGAAGCTCGCGAGCACGAACAGACTCGGCCGCAAGACAGCGCCTTGAACCACGCTGCAAGCACAGCCAGCCCGAGTTGTCGCCTATTGCGCATACGCATCAACCAGAGTATGGTAAAGTAGTGGATAGACAGACGGAAGAATTCTGCTCGTGCTCTGAATTCAGGAGGAAGCTTGACAATGCGATTTCGACTACTGATTTGTACACTGGCGGCAATACTGCTGCTCGTCCCGACTGTGGGCGCACAAGACAGCGACCCACTGATTGAACCCGTCGACGCCGACATGATGGACCCGCTGGCCAATATCAGCTTCCCTCCGCCGGTCTATGTGGTTCGCGATAGCGTCGATATCCGCGGCACGGCCAACTTGCCGGGGCTGCGCAACTTGTACATCGAGTTCCGTGAGCTGGACTTGGGCGCGATGGCTATGGAAGACGAAGAATCACAGTGGTTCCCGGCCACATTGCCTCGCATCGCTGCTGTCGTAGATGATGTGCTGGGCACCTGGAACACGGCTTCGCTGCCCGATGGCCTTTACGAGCTGCAGTTGATGATCAACACGGGCGATGAGGCACAGCCGGTGGCGCGCGTCAGCCCCGTTCGCATCGAGAACAATCCGCCCGAATTCGTCATAGACATGATGCCAGAAGCTGCAAGCGATGCCATGCCAGACGAGGCCGCAGACGACATGGCGGACGAGCAGGCCGACGACATGACAGAGGAATCGGCAGACGACATGGAAGAAGAAGCCGACGACACACCTCAATACGATGGTCCGTATATCGTGGTCACAGTGCCCGGCGCCAATGTGCGCAACGGCGATTCCACCGCCTATCCTTTGATAGGCGCGCTGTTGGAAGGCAATACAGCGCCTATCAAAGGCGTAAGCAGTTGGAATACAGGTTGGTGGTTCATTGAACTGCCCAACGGGCGCAGCGGTTTCATCGCGCCTTTCATCGTGGATGCGATAGGCGATACCAGCAATGTGCCGGCCATCCAGCCTCCGCCCTTGCCGCCAACGCCGATCCCGACAGCCGTCCCACAGCCGGCTGCACCGCCTGCGCCGGTCGTGCCAACGACTGGTCCCAACCTGATCATCGAAGGCGGTCCTGTCGTCAACCCGCATCCGGCCACCTGCAATCAGACCTACACCGTTAGCGTGCGCGTGAAGAATATCGGCACAGCTCGCTCTGGCGGCGGTTTGATCGAGGTCGTCGACTCGCGGCACGATGGCGTTGGGCGCGAGGTAACCGAAACGGCATTCCGCCAGCTGGATCCAGGTCAATCGGTTGTGGCTGAGGCGAGAATCACGCCCAAGGTGTATCACGGCGAGTTGCATCACATCAACTTGCATGTCGACTACAAAAACCAAGTCACCGAAACGAACGAAAACGACAATCGCTCGGCGGCCGCGCCCTACATCTTGAACAAGGGTAACTGCTAGCCAGTTGCCACCACGATGCCCTCTCTCCTGCCCTGGGGAGGGGGTTATGTAGCGGCTGAGTCGCGCCGTAAGATCGTATAGCGATTCAGCCCGCCATCCTCGCGGTAGTCATCCACAATTCGCAAGCCCGCCGCTGCGATCAAGCTCTCGTGTTCGGCGTCGTCTATGTGATGACAATAGCGAATCGCCCTGGAGCCACGCCGCCAGTCCAGCAGGTAGTCGCCTGCTTCCACCTGAAACTCGTCGCTCCAGGGCACGATGCGCCTTTGAAAGCGCGCGCTTTCAAGAAATCGCCAGGCTGTGAAGGCCAGCCAACCTCCGGGCAGCACACAATCCGCCGCCGCCCGCAGCAGACTGCGCCGCCTTTCCAGCCCTGGCACATGATGCAGCAGGCCAAATAACACCACTAGCTGGGCGCTGCGTTGTGGCCAAGGCTGCATGAGAATGTCGCGTGCCAGCAAGTCGGCGCGGACATGCGAAAAGCCTTGCAAATGCGCGCTCGCGTAGGCCAGCAAGTCGGCGCTGCTGTCGATGCCGCAATAGTCAAATTGCTGCGTTTGCTGGTCTGTCATGAAGCGCCCAAATCGCCCATTCCCGCAGCCGATATCCAGCACTGATCCGACCGGCAGCCGCACAGAGCGCAGCAAGCGCGTCCAGCCCGACCAGGGACGTCGGCGGGACGCGTCAAAGTCGCGCGATATCTGGCGATAAAAGGCGTTGTTGATCGCATTCAGTCGCAGCGCTGTTGATTCGTCCACCAATTGTCCCTCTCTTCACCACAATTTTACGCGTCTCTAATGCTGCTGTGTTATAGTAGCCGGAAGTTCTTGGTTGTTTGCCGCGTCTGATAGTCTGTGCCTTGAGCGCAGTGATTTAGCATTGTTGCCGGGCTTTGCTGGCAAACACAAGGACAAAGTGAGAATCACATGTCTGAAGACGCGAACTTCCGCACCTTTTATAATGAAGGTGTCTATAAATTCCAAGCCATCCAGAACCGCGTGTTTTGGCAAGAACTGTTGAGCCACTTGACTGGGCGGCACAGCGAGCTGATGAACTTTGACGAAGTGCGCAGTCGTCTGCACCTGCACGAAGAGCATTACGAAGGCGTGCGCGATATCCCGCTCGAGAATATCGTCGGCAGCGTGGGGCGCTACAAAGACTTCACAGCGACATTTCTGCCCAAGAACAGCAAGTTGAAAGAGCGCTGGAGCCGCGTATACGCTCTCGCCAACAGCCAGGAAGGTCCGCCACCTATTGAGCTGTACAAGGTGGGCGATGCCTATTTCGTTCGCGATGGCAATCACCGCGTGTCGGTGGCGCGGCAACTGGGCGCGAAGACCATCCAGGCGCATGTGGTCGCGCTGCCAACCACCGTGCCGCTGCGCCCGGGCATGAGTGAACAGCAGATGGAAGCGGCCGAAGCGTATGCCAACTTCCTCGATGAAACGGGCTTGACGCGCGCTGTGACCGACCACGAATCAATTGAACTGACGGTGCCCGCCCGTTATCACGAGCTGATGGGTCATATCTTCTTGCACGAACGCGTGCTGGAAAAGCTGTGGGGGCGCGCGCTGACCACCGAAGAAGTAACCGCCGACTGGTATCACAGCATCTACAAGCCGGCTATCGACCTGATCCGCAAATATGACGTGCTGGACCTCGTCAGGGGCCGCAAGACACAACGCACAGAAGGCGACCTCTTCTTGTGGCTGATGAATGTTCTGCTGGAGCTGCGCCACCAATATGGCGAAGAAGCGCCAGTCAAGTCCTTCAGCGAGGCGATCGTCTCCTACCTGGAATCGGGACATGCGGCCGTGCCAGACGCACTCGAACACGAAGGCGACGGATCGGTGCTGCTGACGCGAACGCAGGTGATGACTGAGCTGCGCAAAAGACGCGCCCAGGAGCTCGGGGCCGAAGACAGCTCGGAAACCGATTCCGCGATTACCTAGCTCGACCTGAGTCGTCGGGGATCGCCAGCGCGGTAATGCGCATGAAGGCGATCTCTTGGCGGTGCATGTCCAGCGGATACGCTGTGTCGTCTGCGTGGAGGGCGTCCAAAATATCGTAGGCTTGCCTGATATAGTCGCGCACAGTTTCGACTTCAATGTCCATCTCATGCGCGACCAGCTTCTGCGGCATGCCTTCCACCGCATACAGCTCAATCGCCTGGCGGATGCGCGGCGTCATATTCCTGTAGGGGCGTGGCTGGGCCAAGAATCGCGACTTCTGCAAGCGCGGATGGCGCAGATTGGCGGCTTCGTCGGCCACGCCCGCGCTGATGAGAAAGTCTTCGCCAGCCAGCAGCGCCACATGGCAGAGCGCCCAGGCGATATGGATACGCGCATCAGCCTTCAGCAGGTAGGCTCTTGCGCCGCTGTCCGCCGCCGCGAACAGATAATCCGCGTCTGCGAAAGGCGCCAGGCAAACAATGTTGAGCCCATCAATCGCAGCTTGCAGCTTGCCAATTGCGCCACGCAAACGATCGGCGGTCGCGCTGTCGCTGGCGTCAATAATCACGACATTGGGCTGTACCTTGAACAGGCCCGATCCCAAGGCATCGTGAAAATCGTCCAGCCGCGCGAACTTGCCGACTACGCGCGTGCGTCGGTCCCAAGCCAAGTAGGCATTGATGGCGTGGCGCGCATAAAAGTCGCTGTCAATCACCACCACATGAAGGGCGATCGTGCCAATGCCGGGCATTGCGCCCTTTTGCGTCATTGAAAGCTCCCCCGCTCTCTGATGTATGCGACCACTTCCGCCGCCAACTCATAGTCGCCGCCTGGTATGATGTATACGCCCTGCACCAGGCTCGCCATCTCTTCCAGCAGTTCATGCACGATATGCAAGCCCGTCCGCGGCGCTTCGTCTCCAGCGGCAGCCAGGCGCGCCATGATGTCAGCGGGGATGCTGATGCCGGGCACTTCGTTGTGCAAATAGCGCGCTTGTCGCAGGCTGCGCAGCGGCATCACCCCCATCAGCACGGGCAGCGCAAATGCTTCTCCGCAAAGCGCTGCATAGCGCTGCCGAAAACGGCGTATGCGGGCGGGTTCAAAGACCGCTTGCCCCAGCGCGAAATCGGCGCCAGCTTGCAGTTTCCTGCGCAAGATCCGTATCTCGCGGTCGATATCATCCGCGCCCATATTCAATGCGCAGCCGACAGTGAAGCTGCTGGGCTTGCCGATGCTGTTGCCCGCCATGTCAACACCACGATTCATGCCCTGCTTGATGACATGGATGAGTCGCGATGGCGCAACATCGTTTAGATCGCTGGCATCGGGGAAGTCGCCGATGCGCGTGGGGTCGCCCAGTACGACGAAGAGGTTGCGCAAACCCAAGGCGTGAGAAGCCAGCAAGTCGCCCTGGACACGCAGCATATTGCGACCGCGCGTGGGGAAGTGCAGCACAGTTTCAATGCCGATCTGCGTTTGCAGCAGATGCGCGACCGCCCAAGCGCTCATTTTCATGCGCGCAGCCGGCGTATCGGCCACATTGATGAGGTCGGCGCCGGCCGCCCGCAGACGCCGCGCGGCTTGCAACAGCGGTTCGGTGCGATAACTGCGTGGTGGCGCCATTTCGACTGTGGTGGTGAAGAGACCGCCTGCCAATCGCTCTGCCAGCTCGGTCGGGGCGTCAGCTGCCTGAGATTCCTGTTCGCGAGCGATATCAGCGATATGCAGGTCGATGGCAGCGCGGGGCGGCGCATCCAGTGCAGCGCGCATGGCAGCGATATGTTCGGGTTTGGTGCCGCAGCAGCCGCCCACCACCGTCGCGCCCAATTCGACCACACTGGCAGCGAAATCGGCGAAGTAATCGGCGCTGGCCGGATAGAGGATGCGTCCGCCCACCACCTCGGGAAAGCCCGCGTTGGGCATGGCGGAGAAAACAGCATCGGGCAAGGCAAAGCGCATCTGCCGCAGCGCTTCGGTGATCCCGGCCGGGCCGCTGCCACAGTTGACGCCGATGACATCCGCGCCAGCCCGCCCCAGATCGTTGGCGACGCGCGCCGGCGGATAGCCCGCATAACTCAGATTCTCGTGATAAAAAGTGGCTTGAGCGATAATAGGCAACGCAGGCGACAGATCACGCAGCGCCGCCACCGCCAGCAGCAGCTCTTTGTGCTCGCGGAAGGTCTCGAACTGGATCAAGTCGACGCCCGCTTCCAGCAGAGCCGCCAGCTGCAGCGCAAAGGCTGCCCGCGCCTCTTCTTGTGAGACAGCTCCAAAAGGCGCGATGCCCACGCCCAGCGGCCCCACCGAGCCAGCGACAAAGGCCTCGCCTCCATTCTTTGCGATGGCTTCTCGCGCCAACTGCACACCGATGTGGTTGATCTGCGCCAGTTGATCGGCTTTGCCCGCGCCCGCCAGCTTGAACTTGTTGGCGCCGAATGTATTGGTGGCGATCAATTCTGCGCCGGCCTCCAGATAGGCTTGGTGGATGCTGCGCACGACATCGGGCGCTTCGAGGTTCATGGCGTCAAAGCAGGCGTCGGCGCGAGAGTGGGAATGCTGATGCAGCATCGTGCCCATGGCGCCATCTGCCAGGATGGGACTGCCGTTCTGCAGTCGCTTGCGAAATGACAGCTGGCTCATGCTGGATTTCTCTGGACAATCATGAAGTTCCTCCAGCGGCATTGTAATCGCAAAAATGCGCGCGGCACAGACAGCAGTCGGCGCCTGTCCCAGTCCCAAGCGCAGATTGTCTGTGTTACCATCGGATACGCAAAAGGACCCAGCGACTGAGGCAACGACGCAAATTGACTTCGCAGACACAAGGCGCAAGAAGGTTCGGGGTGCGGGGCTGGTGGAAGCGAGCCAGACGAGGCCTGGCGGCGATTCCCGGCTGGCTGCGTTTGAGCATTGCGCAGATCCGCGGCGGGTGGCGCATCATCAAGCGAGGCGAGGTCTATTATGTGCCGCTGTGGCTGCCGATCGCGCTGGCGCTGCTGCTGGCATCGACGCCCTTTTGGGATGACGCAGCGAGTATCGCGTTGCGACTGTTGCCAGGACATCACAAGCTTGAGCTAGCGGCTTTCTTCGCGCCCTCGGTGCGGCACTGGTCAGACGAGATCGGCGAATGGGCGGCGCGATCGGATGTGGACGCGCACTTGCTGGCCACTGTGATGCAGATTGAATCCTGCGGGCATCCCAGCGTGATCAGCAGTGCGGGCGCAAGAGGCTTGTTTCAGGTGATGCCATTTCACTTCGCCGAGAGCGATGACATGATCGATCCTGATACCAATGCGCGGCGAGGCGGCGACTATTTGAATTATTGTGCGGGGGCGGCGGGCGGCGTGATCGGCCTGGCGCTGGCTTGTTACAATGGCGGACCAGCCGTCATCAGCCAGTCGCGTGAAAGCTGGTCGCGAGAGACGCAGGCTTATTATCGATGGGGAGTCGGCATCTACAGCGACGCCGTGGCCCGCTCCGCAAAGAGCGACACCCTTGAGCAGTGGCTGGTGGCTGGCGGAGCCCGTCTGTGCCAGAGCGCCCAACGAGAACTGGGTATTGCTGGTTCTTAGGCGTAAGTGCGCATCACGGAAAGCACCTTGCCTTTGATCTCGCAATTGTCGGGCACAACTTGCAGCGGCTGATAAGCTGGGTTGGCGGCGTGCAACTCGATCATGTCGCCGCGGCGATAGAAATGCTTCAAGGTGGTTTCGCTGTCTTCTTTCAGCCAGGCCGCAACCATATCGCCATTTTCGGCGGTATTCTGCCGACGCAGGATGACAACATCGCCATTCTGGATCATGGCGTCGATCATGGAATCGCCGCGCACGGTCAACGCGAAGACTTCGCTCGCGTCAACATTGCCCAGCATCGCCGCAGGCAGGCTGATGTAATCGTCTTCGTCGATGTGATGGGCGATATCATCGGGCAGCGAAATCGGTTCGCCAGCGGCAATGCGCCCGACCAGCGGAACTTGCAGCGGCTGCCTGGTTGCCAGCACGGTTGCCGATTGCAGGCCCGGGATGCTGCGCAGGATTCGCAAACCGCGCGACACCCTGCCCGAGCGCTCGATGTAGCCGGCATCGACCAGCTTGTTCAAGTTGTAATTGACCACCGAAGTCGAGCCGATCAGGCATGCATCGCCAATCTCGCGGATGCTGGGCGGATAGCCATTTTCGCGTACAAACGCCGTCATGAATCGCAGCATGTGCTGCTGCCGCGCCGATAACTGGTGGAAATCTTTCATTTGCTTTGCCCCTGTCTCGTACCTCGCTAGTAGTATACAGGAACATCTGTTTCTGTGTCAAATGTTCTAAGCAGTCATTTTCTCTGCTTGGCTCATTTGCCAGCGGACAATTTCGAGCCTGTGCCCAGCAGCGCAGACAGCGGGTCTTCGGCACAGAGCTTGTTTGCGCCATTTTGCAGCGCTGCCTGGTTGCCGCTGGCTGGCAGGTCGAATGTGAAGATAGGTCGGCCTTGGGCTTTGGCAAATCGCAGCGCATGCATCGCGCCGCCGCCCAGTTGCGATTCGACCAGCACGACCTGATTTGCCAGCCCGCTGATGATTCGGTTGCGCGCCACCAGCCGCTGCGCACTGACAGCCTGTTGCGGTTGCGCCTCGCAGAGCATCAGCCCGCGCTGCTCGATCTGGCTTGCCAGCCCGCGATTATGGGGCGGATACACATTCAGCAGACCGCTGCCCAGCACAGCCACAGTGGCAGTGCCTTCGTCCAGCGCGCTGGTATGAGCGGCTGTATCAATGCCCAGCGCCAGGCCGCTCACGACCGTGATGCCAGCCCGCGCCAACTCCGTCGCCAGTTCTTGCGTCAGGTTGCGTCCGGTCGAGGAAGGCTCGCGCGTGCCAAGGACCGCCACCGTGCGCGTCCACAACTGGTCGTCCAGGCAGCCACGCGCAAAGAGCAAGACCGGCGCATCGTCCAGCTCGCGCAAGGGGCCTGGATACTGCGGATGTCGCGGCGTGAGGATGGCGATGCCCTGCTGCTGCCAGCGGCGCAATGCAGCGGCGACTTCGTCCAGGTCAATTGCGGCTATCTTGCCAGCGAGCTTCACGCCGATGCCCGGAACGCGCAGCAATTCGTGCCGCGGCGCAGCGAGCAGTACCGACAGATCGCCGTCAAAGCGATTCAGCAGTTTGTCGAGGCTTTTGCGACCGATATTGAGCGAAAGGCTGAGCGCCACCCAGCGAAGTTCAAAATCGGCATCATCCTGCTGCATCATTTGCTCTTTTTGCCTAGTCAGTTAGCCGTTTCCAATCGACAGGCCTTTGTCGAAGTCGCCAAAGCCATCCCTGCGGATAACCCAGCATCTTCGCCATATCGCCCAGCAGACGCATCAGCGGGATCAAGGCGATACATTGTATCCAGGCCGCCAGCGAGCGAAGATCCGCAGCGCCCATCAGGACTGGCAAGCGCCGATAGGGACGAAAGAGATAGATCATGCCGCCGATCAGCCAGCCAATCCACAACAGCGGATGCACCAGCCAGCCAGCGATACCGATGCCTGGCACAAGACCCAGATAGGTCGCATAACGGACGAAATGCCGCCTGCGCCACAAGTCGGCTTTGCCATCGCCGCGCGCATACAAATAATATTGGCGGAAGTAGCTGCGCAGGCTCGTGCGTGGACGGAAGTAAACCACCGCCCCCGGCACGAAGACGAAGCGCTCTCCTGCCAGTCGCAGTCGCAGGTCAAAAACCAGGTCTTCGCAATAATCCAGCCATTCGGGATAAGCGCCGATGCCCTGTGCCGCGCGCTTGCGAAAGGCGATGCTGCGGCTGCTGGGCAAAAAATTGCCCGGGTCGATCTCGTCCACGAGCGGCAAGGTGGCAGCGCCCAGGGCGATCTCAAAGCGCGTTTGCGGGTCGGCGCGGAAGAAGCCAGCCGCCACACTCAGCGTATCGTTATCCAGCAGCGGCGAGGTGATCCTCTCCAGCCAATGCGCATCCAGTCGCAGGCCGGCATCGGTCGCGGCGATGATGTCACCGCTGGCTTCGGCTATGGCAAGATTGCGTCCCTGGCTGATGTTGCAGCCCTCGGCGGTCAGCAGGCGCAGTGGCAGTTGCTCAGCATAGCTGCGCAGAATGTCGACGGTGTTGTCGGCGCTGCCGCCATCGACGATGACAATTTCGTCTGGTGGGCGCGTCTGCCCGGCGATCGAATCGAGCAGCTGGCGGATGTTGTCGCCTTCGTTGAGCACTGTGACGATCAAGCTAATCATGGCTGTGTCGGGTCGATATCGGGAATATTATGCGCGACCAGCATGTGTTTGCGGAAGGCGTGCACATGGGCGTCGCCGCGCTGTGTCAAGATGGCGCTGCCAGCCTCCAGGCTCAGGAATCCCAGCGCGCGCAGACGCATCAAAACGCGGCTCATTTTCTGCGGCGTCCAGCGAAAGTGCAGGTGCAGGGTCGCAGCCTGCAATTCAATCGCGTGGCTGGGCGTGCCCTGGTGATTGTGTATATGCGCCAACACAACCTGATCCTCAAAACGGCGGCGGCTGTTGGCGCGGCGAATTGCCGACGCAAGCAATCCATAACGCGGCGACAAAATCCACACCAGCACGAAGATCACGAACATCGTCAGCACCACAGATGCGCTGATGGACGAATCCCAGGCTTCGCGCAGCTGCAAGCCGAAGATGGCATTGAGCGCGGCGATGCCCTCGGCGACAGGAAAAATGCCAAAGAGCAGGCCACGCGCCAAATCATAGCCGAAGAATGCGCCCGCCCCGCCAATAATCGGGCTCAGCAGCAGCATCCCAGACAAGCGGTCGGTCAGCAAGTAGGCTGCGGCGGGCGGTATGATGAAAAAAGCGATCACCAGTATCGAGCCCACCGCGTCAAATGCGCCCACCGCCACCAGGCTGACCAAGACCATCAGCGTATAAGTAAGCGCGGCCGGACGGAATCCCAGCGACTTCGCCAGCGCGGCATCGAATGTCGTCAGCTTAAGCTCTTTGTAGAAGACAGCGACGAATCCGACCGTCAATGCTGTCATCACCAGCATGACGGTGATGGACTTGGGGAAGAAAACCAGCGTCGGCGCCTCGTCCAGCAAGCCTGCGCTCCAGGCTTGGGCTGGAGAATAGACGCCGCAATTGCCGCAAACCTCCTTAAATTCGGCGCGTTCGTCGCGGGGACTGATACCCAGCTCGCGGCAGTTGGCGCATTGGCGCGTCTGTTGGGCGGCGGGATGTTCGGGCGTGATGCGCAGCACCCCACAGTGTTCGAAGCAGTGGCTGTTGGTATTCGCCCAAGCCAAGCCAATTTCACCCACCAGCACGGCGTCATCGTCCAGGTGCACATCGTCAACGAAGCGCGAGACCAGGATGACGGCGATGGCAAAGAGCAGCGGAAATGCCAAGCCCAGCGCCGCGTCTTGCCGAACCAGCCCCGAGCGATGCAGGGCCTCGGTCAGCAGGACTGTGCCCACGCCAGCCGCCGCCGCGCCCACGATCAGCCAGGGCGACGACGTATCGCCTTCCAGTCCAGCACCCGTCATCAGCATAAAGGCGATCACAATGCCCAACAGGACGGTGTGGCTGATGGCATCGCTGGTCAGCGACAAGCCACGCAGCAGCAGAAATGTGCCCAACAGCGCCCCACAAACGGCGATCAAACAGCCGACCAGGGTCGCTGTGTGCTGTGGCGAGCGCAAGAAGGCATTCAATTCGTCGCGGGTGACAAATTGCAACAGCATCTCAATCAGCGCGCGTTCCAGCCCCATCATGCGCCCGGCTCCAGTCGGCGAGAACGAAAATTCCGGCGATTTTCGCGTTGACGCAGCTGACTCCAGATTACGCCACGCCCCGGCGCCAGCGTGATAGACAGCAGGACCAGCGCGAAAGCCACCACGATTATCATTGGTCCGGTGGGGATATCACTGTCCAGCGCGCTGATGACTGCGCCACTGCCACCCGCAAACGCCCCCAATGCCGCGGCCAGCACGACCATCTGCTCCAGTGAATGCGTCCATTGACGGGCGGCGATAGCTGGCGCGATCAACATGCCGACCATCAGAATCACGCCTGCCAGCTGCAATCCCAGCACGATGGTGACGACGATGAGCGTTGAAAGCAGCGCATTGATCAAACCGCCGCGCAAGCCGCCGGCACTGGCGAAATCGGCATCAAAGGTGAGCAATTTGAATTCTTTCCATAACAGCGCCAGCACGACCGCCACAGCCAGTCCAATGCCGCCCAGCAGCGCGATATCGCTTTCAATGATGGCGGCGGCCTGCCCAAAGATGAAGCTGTCCAAACCGGCCTGGCTGGCATCGGGCAGCGATTGAATATAGGTCAGCAAAGCGATGCCAGCCGCGAAAAAACTCGCCAGCACGATGCCCAGCGCCGCGTCTTGCTTGATGCGCGTCGTCCGCAAGATAGCCGCCACCAGACGCAAACCCAACCAACTGGCGATGCCCGCGCCGACCAGCAATGCGCCCAGCTGCCTGCCCGCCAGCAAAAATCCGACCGCCACGCCGGGCAGCGCCGCATGCGAAAGGGCATCGCCCAGCAGACTTTCTCGCCGCAGCACCGCGAAGCAGCCCAGCGCGCCACTCAATGCGCCCAGCAGCGAGCCGCCCAGCGCCACCACGCGCACTGTATAAGTCAGCCGCAAACCAAAGAGCGCCTGACTCAGCGGCAGCAGCAGAACACCCAGCATCAGCAGCGCCGCGATCATCTGCCAGACGCGCCGTTCTGTCATGCTCAGCCTCCCGCCGCCAATACCTGCCCGCCATGCAAGCTGGCCACGCGCCCGCCATAGGTCTTCTGCAGGTTGTCCAGCGTGAAGACCTGGCAGGTGCGGCCCGAGGCAACGACCTCGACATTCAGCAGAGTCAGCCAATCAAAGTATTCGGGCACTGTCTGCAAGTCATGATGCACGACCAGCACGGTGCGCCCGCGTTTGTTAAGCTCGCGCAGGATATTGACGATGGCGGCTTCGGTTATGGCATCGACTGCGGCAAAGGGCTCGTCCATGAAATAAATCTGCGCGTCTTGCACCAATGCCCGCGCCAAGAAGGTGCGTTGCTGCTGCCCGCCAGAAAGCTGGCTGATCTGCCGCCCGGCAAGCTCGACCAAATCGACCTGTTCCAGCGCCGCCAGCGCCTTTGCGCGTTCACGCCGTCCTGGTCGTCGCAGCCAGCCCAGCTTGCCATAAAGCCCCATGGTTACGACATCCAGCACCGAGGTGGGGAAGTCCCAGTCGACGCTGCCTCGCTGTGGCACATAACCGACCAGGTGTCGCGCCGCTTCGTAGGGTTGTCCGTGAAAGAGCACCGAACCAGCCGCCCGCGGGATCAAGTTCAGCGCCGCTTTGATCAAGGTGCTTTTGCCAGCGCCATTGGGGCCGACAATCGCCATCAGCGCGCCTTTGGGCACCTCCAGGTCAATATCCCAGAGGGCAGGCTTCTGATCATAGGCGACAGTCAGATCGTCGATGGCAAGCGCCAGTTGGCCGGGTTCAGGCATGGCAATCGGCATTCCACAACTCGTCCGGTGGCGCTGGCAGCAGGTCGGCGTGCCAGGCGGGGATAGTCACGCTTGCGCCCATGCACTGGTAAGACTGCATGATCGTCAGGGCATTCTGCGCCAACATGCCGATGTAGGCGCCGCCGAAGCTGTCGGGCGCGTCCATGGCATCGCCGTACAATTCGCGAAGTCCGATGCGTGTTTCGTGACCCTGCGCGCGCAATGCCGCCACCACTGCTTCAATGGTATCGGGCGGCACGCTGCTCTCGACGAAAAGCACGGGGATATCGTGTGCGATGACAAAATCGACCGTCTCCTGGATATCGCCGACGCCGGCCTCGTCTTCTGTGCTAAGCCCCTGGATGGCTTGCATCTGCCAGCCGAATGCCGCGCCGAAGTACTGGAAAGCATCGTGCGAGGTAACCAGGTAGCGCTGCCCCGCCTCAACTGAAGTCAAACCAGCCTCCGCCCAGTCGAAAAGCAGTTGCAACTGATCGCTGTAGACATCGGCATTGGCTTGGTATGCGGCAGCATTGTCGGGGTCGAGCATAGCCAGGCGCTCGGCCAGTCCCTGCGCGCTCAACTGCCAGTTGCGCGGGTCGAACCAGAAGTGCGGATCGTCCACATTCGTCAGCTCGTCAGACAGGTCGAAGCCGCCGATAACGAAACCCGCCGATTTGACCGGCGCGCTGAGGGCATAGACCGAAACGCCCTGCTCGGCCAGCGCCGCGAAGACTGTGTCGAATTGTCCTTCCAGGTGCAAGCCGCTGTAGATGACCATCTGCGCCTGGTTCATGGCGGCAATGTCGGATTCGGTGGGCTGATAGAGATGCGGGTCGACGCCTGCGCCCATGAGCGGGGTGATATGCACGCCCTCGACGCCCGCGCTGATACGATGCGCCAGGTCGGCGGCTTGCGTGGTAGTGGCGACGATTTGCAGCGAGGTATCCGCAGCCAGGCTGGGCACGACAAGCAGCAGCAGGCAGAAAACCAGCAGCCAGCGATATTGCAACATAGAAAACGCTCCACAATCAATTTCAGCGATGCTAACTATATTTTTAGCCTGACTTAAATATCCTGTCAAGTGCAATCATGGCATATTTGCAGATTGTCTGACTGAACAGGAATCGGCTGTTTGCGCCTTGCTGCTCACCACAATTTCCAGCGACGTTTTTTGGGGCGGGGCGCGCCATGAGTCAACGTGGTCAATCCACCACCATAGGCACAGAAGAATGGTCGCTGCTCGGCGAAGAGCGCCTCAATGCCGCGCGGTGGCTCTTGGCGATTGACCAGCTCATAGAATGCGCCTTCGCGCCGCATGGCCGTCTCGGTGTGCGCCCGCGCCAAGCCTTCTCCCCAGCGCCAGCGCTCGGGAAAATAGTAGTAATAGTGGGTGTAGGCGGCAGCAGTATGGATGCTGACAGCGCGTTTGTCATAAGCCCACAGGTCAATGCCGCGCTGTGATGCCATTTCCGCGATCGCTGCCAGCGCGCATGTGGCAGAAAGCTGCCGTTCGTACCTGTGCCACCCAGCTTGCTTGTGTTCCATGTCGACCATGCCCCTGATGTAGCCCTCGGGGTGGATCTGCTGGTCGATTGCCCAGCGGTAGGCAGCGCAGGCGCGGTCGATATGCGCATCGTTATCCAGCAGGCAGCCAAGCGCCATTGCGACTGCAGCCGCCCAATGCTCGCCGAGCGCATCGTCTTCATGCAAAGGCAGCGGCAAACGCGCAATCTCTGCATCAAGCACATCGTCGCCGCCTGGCACATCGCGCAGCATAGCCAGCGTCGACAGCTTGCCCAGCGCCAGCTGATGCCCAGAACATGGCGCCTCGCCATGGGCTGATCCAAGCTCGCGCAAGACCGCCAGCGCCGTATCGCCATCTTCAGGCTGCCCACGCAGGACATAACGCAGCGCCAGAATCTGCGCCTTCGCCAGTGGCTCGGTGGGCGGCGAATCCAGCATTGCCAAAGCGCTTTTTACCGGTTCGCGCTGGAGATTGTCGCGCGTCAGTTGCAAATCGGCGCTCGAGAAAAAGAGGCTGGGAGATTGGGGCATCTTTCTATCTCCCTCGGCCTCCCCGAAAAGTCGGGGAAAGGCGAAGCACGCGCGCGGGTTTTGTTACCAGCAGCACAACGGTCAGGACAGCCAGCAGCAAAGCCGTGGCGAATGCGCCGGCAGCCAGCAGCAAAGCAAATGTCTCGGCGTCTGTGAACGCTGTGCCGCGATCTTGGGTGCGCGGGTCCTCAAAGAGAGGCAAGACGCCAAGTTCTATGCGTGGCGGCGGCTCGCCCACAAGCACAGTCGCGCTCCTGGATGCGTTTGTTGTGGCGGCGTATTCTGCACTGGTCAGCCGCAGGCGATAATCGCCAGCATCCAGTTGATTGAAGCAGAGCAAGCCATCGGTCGCAAAAGGCGAATCGACTAGCAACTCGCTGGCGATCGTGATGCCTCGCGCATTCAGCAGATCTGCGCCGATGCCCCGGTTCAGGGCGGGCTCATCGAGATCTCGCGCGCCATTTTCGTCCCAATCCGCATACGCGAGCAGGCAAATCTGCCCGAGATCCTGAGCGTTCAGCGCGGCGCTGCAGAGTAGAAGACCAGCCAGAGCCAGCATACGCAACCCACACATCAGCGCGTCCGAACAAAGAGCGCCAGCGCAAAGCCGCTGGCCAGCACCAGGCCAGCCAGCGCCAAGAGCAGCAAACCGCTCATGCCATAGAGCACACTTGGTTCTGCGTCTGATGGCACAGCGGTCGCTTCGGGAACAGGAGCGCCAGGTACAGGCACGGGAAACGTCTGCCTGCCTTGTCTTGCGCCGATCTCTAGGCTGATGCGGCTGCCTTCGCGCAGCTGGATTTGCAATTTCGCGGGACTTGTCAAGCCATGGCCGGGTGGCGCGCCGACCACAAGCTGATAGCTACTCGGCGGCAGATCGCGCTGGCAATGCGGTTGGGATGCGCTGACGATTCGCTGCTGCTCAAGTCCAGCGCTATCCAACAGCCGGATGGTGGCATTTGCCAAAAGAGACTCGCCGGGTTCCATCGTGCCATTGTCGTTGCGATCATCATACACAATCAGGCAAAGCTCGGAGCCTCGGTCGGTCGGATCAACTTTGGGCGCAGCAGCCGGCGTCAGTGGCGCAGCAGCCAGGATATCCATCGATAGACCAGCGCCAACAGCGACCGGTTCTTCTTCGCCAAGAGCGGCTGTGGGGTTTGCTTCTGCCCTTTGCCTGCGTTCTTCCGCCGTGAAGATCAAGAGTTGCTTGCCGACCGACAAGATGTCCGGGTTGTCCAGGCTGTTGCGGCTTATTAATTCTGACACCGTGACGCCATAGACGCTGGCGATGGAAGTGAGTGTTTCGTTGGCGACCACCGTATGCACAAGATCGTCGGCTTCATTATCTTGTCCGCGCAGGAGTCCACCGCCTGCCACCATCAGCAGGGCGAGCAGACAAAACCATAAAGCTGGCAAGCGCAGCCAATCGGCGGGAAGAATCATAGCAGGCGCATTATATCACGGGCGCGTGCAGCCAGTAGGGCAAGGCAAAATGGGCTAAAATGGATGGCATGATTAGGGTAATCTATGCGCTGTTACTGAGCCTGCTGCTGCCATTGGTCAGCCACGCGCAAGCGCGCGACCTGCAAGCGAACGCGGCCAGCATCAGCCAGGATGGCAGCATCCGCGGGCAGCTGGACGATGCCAATCCGCGCGATGTCTACTTCCTGGATGGACTGCGCGGCGAGGTCATCGGCTTTGAGTTGAGCGCCATCAGCGGCGACCTGGACCCTGTGCTCAGCGTTTTTGACGAGACGGGCGAGATGGCGCTGTGGCACGATGACGCGGCGGACGGGCTGGGCGCGCAGACCGACTTCACCATCTCGCGCACCGGGCGCTATTTCATCATCGTCGGGCGCTTCGGATACCAGCTGGGCAGCAGCATCGGCGAATATGCGCTGCGGCTGAACCGCAAAGGCGTGCTGTCTGAACGGGGCAGCACCTTGCGTTATGGCGACTCGGTCATCGGCACGATCAGCGATGCCAGCCCGGAGGTTTATTACACATTCCAGGCGCAGCAAGGCGACATCCTGACGATATCCATGCTGCGTTCGTCGGGCACGCTCGACCCCTATCTGCAAGTCGTCGATGGCGAGCGCTTCGTCATCGCCCAAAATGACGATCAAACCGGCGCCGACACGCGCAACGCAGTCATCGACGCGCTGATCATCGCCCGCAGCGGCACCTATATCATCGTGGCCACGCGCTATGACAACAGCGCCGGCAGCTTCGTGCTCACGCTGGAAGAAACGGCGGGCAGCGGCAGCGGCAGCACCCGCCTGGCACCCTTGCCGATTGCCTATGGTGAGAGTGTAATAGGCAGCCTGGACAACCAGCATGTCTCACGTTATTACAGCTTCACAGCCGAGGCGGGCGATCTAGTTTCGATCGATCTGGAGCGCGGCGGCAGCGGCGACCTCGATGCCTATGTCACGCTGGCGGATATCGATTTCCAGTCGCTGATCGAAGATGATGACAGCGGCGAAGGTCAGAATGCGCGCATCGCCGACTACCGCATCCCCACAAACGGTCGCTACCACATCATCGCCACACGGTATGAAGGCGCAACCGGCCCAACCAGCGGAGAATTTCGGCTGGCGCTGGACATTCTGGATACTCCCTTCTTGGAATTGCCGCCCGATACCGCCACATTAAATTATGGCACCAGCGTAACGGGCCAGATCAGCGCCGACAATCCAGACGACCTGTATGTCTTTTATGGACGCGCCGGCGAAGTCGTGTCCATCTCCATGACGCGCGTCGATGGCAACCTGGATGCCTATCTGGAACTGCTGAACAATGCGCAGGAGGTGGTGGCAGGCAACGATGATGGCGGCAACAACCAGAATGCGCTGATCGCCAACTACTCGCTGCCGACAACCGGCATGTACACCATCCGCGCGCGGCGATTCAGCGGCAGCGAAGGCAACCCCGATACAGTCGGCGCGTATGTGCTGGTGCTGGCGGAGCGGTAGAATTAGCGGACGCTGCGCTGGCTTTCGCTTTCGTCATCTTGAAAAGCCAAGAGGTCGTCGAGCGACATTTTGCCCGGGCGCGATTCGCCGATAGCCGCTTGCATCTCGGCATTGATCTCGCCGTCTTCGCCCATGTGCCTGCGAATGCTGGCGCTGGTAGCTTCGGCATATTCAAAGTGATGCTCGGCAATGTCGACGCCATCGGCCACGATACGCAATGTCCATTTGCCATCCAGCTCCATCTGATCGTGCAGAGGCATGCGTGTATTGGGCGTCAGGAAGTTGCGCCCGCGTCGCAGCTGGAAGCCATCTTCGTGGATATAGACAGGCGCGCCCCGCGCATCAAGTATCTCGAAGCGGATATTGCCAACTGCCTCCATCGGCACGCGCAGCTGGACGAAGGGCTGGATGTAGTCGATATCATCGGGAAGCGACCAGGTGCGATAAACTTGCGGCGAGCTGTCGCCCCGCGTGGTGAGCAAGCCAATATCGACTGCCAGCACTTCGGTTTCGTCCGGATTCAAGCCGACGCGCATCACCGAATCGAGGGCATGGCGATAAACTCGCTGTTCGGCGCTGGCTGGTTGCTGATGAAAGATCTCGTAGTCGTCTTCGTCTTCGTCTTGCTCGTAAGGATAGCTGTAATCGTAGCGGTCGGCGGCGGCGCTGTTGCTGAGGTTGCTGCTGCTGTCTTCGCTGTCGAACTGGCGCACCAGGAAGAGCAAACCCAGCAGCACCAGGATGACGGGGAAGCTGTTGCCCAGCAAGGCAACCGCGCCCAAGGCCATCAAGATAAAGGCGAGAAACCAGGTGTTGCGGTTGTCCGACATGCGCCTGCCTTTGTTCGATCTAGCGCCCACGCAGCGAGCGGCGGCTGGATGGGCTGGGCTGGCTGGGCTGTTGCAGCAAGTCTTTGAGCTGGGCAGTCTGTGGTTGTTCCGGTTCTTCAACGATGACGGCATCGGCCAGGTTGCGCCGGCGGCTGGGCTGCTCGTCGCCCACATCAGCATCGCCACTCAAGCGGCGGCGACGTTCGGTCACCGACGGCGCCAGCATCAGATTGTGCATGCCGATGAGGCTGTTGTCGACATAGACGCGCAGGTCCCAGTCGCCGTTGCCATCGACGCCGCGATTGCCCGCCAGCGGCAGGTGATGGTCGGCGAGCAGGCTCAGTTCGCCTTCTCGCAGGTACGTTTTCATCTCGTGCACATATTGCTCTTCGCCCAGATGGTTGTAGATTTCATAGCGAATCAGGGCTTGGCGTTCGGCTTCTTCTGGCAAGACAAAAAGCGTGATGAAGGGGCGCGCGCCATCATCGTCTTTGGAGATATTGCGTGTGCGGCGCATGGCCATGCCTTCCGCGCCCGTCTGCATGGCGATCAAGCCGATATCCAGCATGACGATGCCACTGCGATTGAAGTAGCCTGCGCGCGCGGCCGCTCGCTCTGCTGCTTCACGCGCCTGGGGGGTGATGCGCCGGCGTACAGGCGCCCGATGCAACACTTGCAACAAGGTCTCGCGCTCGGGGCCCAGCTCGATCATAGAAGCGATCACCGCAACAGCCAGCGCGCCAATCAACGAAAGTTGCACAGCCGCCGACACCGGCGCCGCCAGCAGCGCCAAGCCAATGATCATGGCCATCACGATCAGCCAGGCGGTGTTGCGTCGTTTGAGGCGAATCATGCCCGTTCCATTGCTACTTGCCCACGCCATTGATTGTAGCACTATTGCAGCCGCGTATGTAGATGGCAAATCGGCGGGCAGACGCATCGCCCACTGACAGGCCGACCAGAACGGCGATCAATGACTTGCGCAAGTCAGCGAGTTTCTTGCTGCCGCAGATATTCCGCCTCGTCGATCAATTCGCCATCGTCGCTCAAGCGCAGCCCCGCCGCCTTGACATTGCGCAATTCGTAAACGCTCGCGCCATCTTCATCGTCCTCAGCATAACCGTCCCACAATTCGCCACGCTCATGCGCCAAGCGCCGCTGCCGGATAACTTCGGCTTCCAGTTCAGTTGCGCGTTTCTCTGCGCCCGGGCCGTGTTTGTAATAATAATCGGCAAGCTGACTAAACAAGCCTATGCCCCAGCCGCCTGTAACAAACAGGGGCCAAGGAAATCCGCGCCATGTCGCAAGAAAAATCGTCCACAGCAGCAGATTGACGATGACATAGCTGGCAAGGTGCTGGATTACTTCCTGGCGCGCGGATAATTTCTTTTGTGCCCGTTTGCGCAGTTCGTCGTCCGTGACGACGCCATGTTTGCGTTTCAAAGGATCGTCCTTCCCGCGGCTGCCTCAACTGTGCGCCACAATGCCCTAGCTCGTCCCAAAGCTCAAGCCGAGCTCATTCAGCCAGCGGCGGTAGGCGATCGCCGTCTTGTCACTGCGCAGGTGCAGTTCGGCCTGCAAATCCAGCGGCAGCAATTCCGGACGCTGCGACTCGACGATAGGCAGGTCTTGCATGGCGATCTCGTCCTGGAAGGCGCGCAGGCTGTCGTCGCTGCTGTCGGCTTGCGTCATGACCATCCACATCCACATCAGCGAGCGCACTTCTTCGATGGGCGTAACCATCAGCAGGATAGCGAATTTCTCTGCGGCTTCTTTGCGAAAATAGGCGACCAGCGGACGATAAACCTTGTAGGTATAGGTAACCCAGTTGGGAATATGCGAGCCGTCCGGGTTGGGCTGGAAGACGCGGATGTTGTTGGCGGTGATGCCCCGCTCATCGGTGACGACTTGATAATCGGGAATCTCTGGGCGCTGCTGCGTGCCCAGGATATTCTCGTGCACGAAAGGGAAGTGCGCGACATCCAGGAAGTTTTCCACCATGCGCGGTCCAGCAGCCTGGAACTCGTAAGCGCCGCACAAGACCTTTCGGTAGGCGCTGTCGTTCCATTCTTCAAATTCAGGGATGCCATAGGCTGGTTCGCCCAGACAAACCCAGACAAAATCGTAGGCGACAGCCGCGTGGTAAGTGAAGGCGCGCGCTTTGCTTGGCGGCTTTTGCTCTGGATGCGCCGGGATGCGCACACACGCGCCGCTCTCATCGTAGGTCCAGCCGTGATAGGGGCATTGGAGCGTGTCGTCCTCCAGCACCTCGCCCAGAGACAGGCGCGTGCCACGATGCAGGCACAGGTCTTTCCAAGCGCGGATGTGGTCGCCGGCGCGCCAAATGACGATGTCCTCGCCCAGCAGACGCACGCCAGCCACGCCATTTTGCGCCTCCAACTGAGACAGCGGCAAAACAGCGTGCCAGTCATTGAGCAGGATGGGGTCGTTTATCATGGGAAAACCTTCAAGAAAAGCATGCCACCGTGATTGTAGCACAGTCGCGCAAACTACTGAATTTGTCCGCTGCGCCTGCCCATCTCCAGACACTTCCCAAAGGGCTGCGGATATACCTATGTCTCGTGTACCTTTAAGCCAAAGAGCTTGGAGACCGACCAGGAGCGCGAACATGGCGGATATGAACGGCAAGGTGGCGCTGGTTACGGGCGCTGCGCATGGCATCGGGCAAGCCTGCGCATTGGCATTGACACAGGCGGGCGCAGCCGTCTGCGTGGCGGATATTGATGAACATAGCGGCGCGGACACGGTCCGCCAGATCATCGACGCGGGCGGACGGGCGTTTTTTGCGCAGTGCGATGTGCGGCATGCAGATGAAACCCGCGCCATGGTCGCCGCGACACTGGCAGAATATGGGCGTCTGGATGCGGCGGTCAACAACGCGGGCATCGCCGGCTCTTTCGACCATCGCTTGCACGAAGCCGATGATGACATGCTAGATATCGTGCTGGCGGTGAACTTGCGCGGCGTATGGAATTGCATGAAAGCCGAGCTGGATGTCATGCTGGCACAAGGCAGCGGCGCTATTGTCAACATGGCATCGGTGGCCGGCTTGATCGGCGCGCCAAAGGCAGCTGCCTACACAGCCAGCAAGCACGCGGTGGTCGGCATCACCAAGTCGGCGGCGCTGGATTATGCGCGGGCGGGCTTGCGTATCAACGCCGTCTGCCCGGCCTATACCGATACGCGCATGGTGCAGATGGCTGTGGCGGCAGATCCACGCATGGCTGCCATCATGTCCAGAGGGATCCCCATGGGCAGGCTGGGCACAACGGAGGAAATCGCGGCGGCCGTGGTGTGGCTTTGTTCAGACGCCGCGTCCTTCGTGACGGGGCATGCGCTGGCGCTGGACGGCGGACTGGTGGCGATCTAGGTCGCTCAATTTGTCAGCGCCATTTGAGCGCTTGGCTATCGATTTCGAGAGGCAGCATGGTTACGATCTTGAACCGACGGCAGCACGGATTCGATGTGTTGATCCATACTAATGACCATCCGCCGCCCCATGTTCATGTGCGTAAGGGCAACCAACATGTTCGCGTCTATCTCGATACGCTTCGAATTACGATGAATTACGGCTTCTCAAATCGAGAACTGCGCAAGATCCGTGAGTTGATTCGCGCCAATCACGCTGCGATCGCCTTCGAGTGGGAGCGAATCCACGGTAAGATAAGGTAGACTAAGTTGGCGTGCGCCTGGGAGAGGGACACAGCGATGCAAGAACCAGTGATTCACGAAACGCGGAATGAAGCGCGTGGCGTTCGATTCACGGATACCCATGTCATGGTCGACTTGGCGGACGGGCGCATCATTGGCGTACCGCTGAGTTTTTTTCCGCTGCTCGAATCGGCCACAGACGATGAGAAGCGAAACTATCGACTCTACGGGCTGTCCATTTATTGGGATGACATTGATGACGGCATCGACTTGACGGCGATGATTTCCGGGCTGTATATCCCGCCAACTAGGGAATATTTGGAAGGACTTAGGTCTATCGTGGGCGCGAGGTTGGCTGTCCCTACTTGACCAAGCCCGCCCGGCGCATATCCCGCAGGATCAACTGTTCCCAGGCAGCGTCTGTAACCAGCGGAAAGTAGTGCAGGCCTCGCCGCCTACAGTCGCCTCGCAATTCGTCACGCCAGCTTTGCAGACGTTGCTGATACACCGACAGCATCGCGCCATCCAGCGTAACTTCTTGCTGCAGCGTCGTTTCTACATCGACCAGGCTCAGGTCGCCGGTCACCTGCGGCTGCAGTTCTTCGCGCGCCAGCACATGCACGATTGCCACCTCGTGCCCGCGGCTCAACAGCGCATTCAAGCCGTCGCGATATTGCCCATCCAGCGAAAACATGTCGCTGATTAGCAGCGTCAAACCCGGGCGAGCGCGCTGGGCAAAATCGGCGAGCGCCACATCCAGATTCACCAGGCCGACCGCATCGATCTGTCCCACAAATTGCAGCAGGCGCAAGCTCTGCGCTCTGCCCCGCGCGGGGCCGAATTGGCGTGGCGCACCATCACGCAGTACCGCCACAGACAGCCTGTCGCCACTGGTCAGCGACAAGTAGGCTAACCCGGCGGCGATTCGCTTGGCAAAGAGCAGCTTGTGCTGGTCGAGTTCGCCATCCGCGGGAAAGTCCATGCTGGCCGATGCGTCGACCAGGATGTGCACCGCCAGATCTTCTTCATCTTCGAGCAGCTTGATATAGGGTCGCTCCAGCCGTGCATAGATATTCCAGTCCAGCTGGCGCAGGTCGTCGCCGGCCGCATAGTTGCGGTAGTCGGCGAATTCAATGCTGGCGCCGCGCTTGACAGACCGGCGGTCGCCCTTGACTGCGCCGGCACGCACCGTGCGCGCCACCAACATAAGCTGCTCGAGGCGGCGGCGGATGATCTCTGGCAGGAGCGTCGGCTGCTGCGCCATGGCTAGTCCGTTTCGTCGTCTGTGTCGGCAGCGTCGATTTCGTCATCCTGGTCGTCGTCATCGTCCGATTCTTCTTCGTCTGCCTCTTCAAATTCGAATTCAAGCAGGGCGATATTGCGTCCGCGAAACATCTCGTCCCGCTCGGCAAAGTTAAGCTTGGCGAAGAGGGCGCGCGCCGCCTCGTTTTCTGGCTGATAACGGGCTATGACCATCTCGCTGTGATCAAAGCCATGCACCATGTCGATGAGCTGGTCGGCGACAGCATAGCCGATGCCCTGGCGTTGGCGATCGCGGTCAATCGTGAGGCGCTCAATGATCCACTGGGCGGGATTTTCGGCATGAATCAACATGACGAAGCCGACCAGTTCTCCCTCCACCTGCACGCTGTAACTGGTTACAGCCGGATGACGCGACTGCAAATAGGTGATGATCAGATTCTTGGTGAAGCGACGCTGGGAGGGCTGCACGCGAACAGCGGACAGCGCCAGAAAGTCGCGCATGGATGAAAGTTCGACAAGCTCAATGGCTGGCATGGCGCGCACCGGGTTGCAGACGAGTCGCGCTGTATTGTAACCGCAGTGGGGCTGTCAGGCACAGAGGCTATTGCGAATGCTGGGCAGCGGGCAGCAACGCATCCAGCACGATCTGGATGGGATGGCGAGCTTGTAAGCCCGCATCATAGATTTGGGCGCGGCAGGATGTTCCCGGCGCAGCGATGATGGCGTCGGGATTAGCGCGGATGGTTGGCAGCAGACGATCTTCGGCGATGCGCAGGCTGATATCGTAATGCTCATAGCCAAAGCTGCCAGCCACGCCACAGCAGCCCGTATCCAGCTCGGCAACATTTGCGCCAGGGATGCGGCGCAGCAGTTCGAGCGTATCGCCCGTGCCCCAAAGCGCTTTCTGGTGGCAATGCCCATGCAGCAGAATGTTCGTCTCGTTGGCGCGCCAGCCCAATGAACCGACATGCTTGGCAAGCTCCTCAGCAAAGAAACTTTCGATGCTCTGGCAGCGCTGCGCCAGCTCGCGGGCGGCGCTTTGATCTTCGGCGTCCACCAACGTCAGGTAATCATCTGTGAAAGCGCTTTGACAGCTGGGCTCGAGGAAGAGCAGCGGCACATCCGGCAACTTTTGCAGCGCGCCTATGTTTTCCTTCGCCATGACTTTGGCGCTATCCAGCAGCCCCTTGCTGATGGCCGGTCGGCCGCAGCAGGTACCCCCGGGCAAGCGAATCGCGTTGATGCGCAATTCCAGCCGACTCGCCAGCGACAAGGCGGCCCGCGCAATCTCTGGATGATTCCACTGGCTGAAGGTGTCAATAATGAGAAGGGCATCAGGCATGGCATGCTGCTGCGCTGGCATGGCGAAAGGGCGGCTCGCAAAGCTAGGCAGCGGTCGCTCGGCAGGAATGCCCAGAACACCCGCGCCCCACTTCCCCAGCGCGCTTTGCATAAGCGTATTGCTGAGCCGGGGCAGCCGTCCGGCGATGGCGTTGACTCTGTGTATGTTGCCGAAGAGTCGCGTCGCCAGGTCGATGCCGTGGCGGTCGTGCCAGCTCGCCAGAAACTCGGATTTCAGCTTGGCGACATCGACGCTGGACGGGCATTCGCTGGCACAGGCTTTGCAGCTGAGACAGAGATCCAACACTGATTTCAGCGCGGGATCGCCCAGATCTTCGGGCAATGCGCCACTTATGGCAGCGCGCAGGGCATTGGCGCGTCCGCGGGTGGAATGGGCTTCGTCCAGCGTGGCTTGATAGGAGGGACACATGGCGCCTGTGCCTTCTTTGCGACAGACGCCTGCGCCATTGCACATCTCCACCGCGCCAGCAAAGCCATTGTCGGCGCTCCAATCGTAGCGCGCGTCGATTGCAATCGTGCTGTAGTCGGGCGTATAACGCAGCAGCTCGGCGCTGTCCATGGCTGGCGCGTCAATGATCTTGCCCGGGTTCATCCTATTCTGCGGGTCGAAAGCGCCTTTGACCGCTCGGAAAGCGCCCATCAGTTCTGTGCCGAAGAGCCGCTGGCTGTATTCGCCGCGGGCGATGCCTTGCCCATGTTCGCCGGTGATGCTGCCTTGATATTTGATGACCGTATCGGCGACAGCATCGGCGATTTGACGATATTGCGCGCGTCCTTTGAGCGTCTTGAGATTGATGAGCGGACGGATATGCAAGCAGCCGGCGCTGGCATGGGCATAGATGGCATAGGTACTGTCGTTGTCATAGATGATGCGCTCAACATCGCTGATGTAGTCGGCCAGGCGCTCGACAGGCACGGCGGCATCTTCGATGAACGAAATCGGCTTGGCTTCGCTGCGTTCGCTCATCATCAGCCCCAGCCCGGCTTTGCGCACCGTCCAGACATCGTTCTGCTGGGCGGGGGTTTCGGCGAATGTCACAGCGCCTCGAAAACCCAGGCGGTTCAGCATGGCCTGCAACTGATTGATGTCATGGCGCAGCTTTTTCTCGTCACCCACGAATTCCACCACCAGGATGGCTTCGGGGTCGCCACTGACAAAGGTGAGACGGTCGCGGTAGCCGGCGGCGGCGCGCGTTTTGTCCAGCAGGAATTTGTCCATCAGCTCGACGGCGGCAGGTTGCAGTTCCAGGATGCGCGGCGTGGCTTCCAGGGATGCGCGCAGGGTGTCGAAATGCGCCAGCGCCAGCCGTTTTCGCTCGATTCTGGGGCGCTCGACCAACTTCAGCTCGGCGCGCACGACGGTTGCCAACGTGCCTTCCGAGCCACAGAGCAGCCAGTTCAAGTCGGGCGCGGCGGGATCGATTCTGTCCAGCGCGTAACCAGCGACAGTCCGCCAGGTCTTGGGAAAGCGCGCGGCGATATGCCCGGCATGTTCGGCCGCGAGGTCGCCGATGGTCGCGCGGATCTGCTGCAGGACGGCCGTTTCGGCATCCAGCCAGCATAGCTCGCCACTTGCCAGCACGACTTGCAAACGCGCCACATGGTCGGCGGTCATGCCATACTGGATGCTGTGCGCGCCAGTCGCATTGTTGCCGATGACACCACCGATGGCGGCTCGTTCGGCGCTGGCGGGGTCGGGACCAAACATCAAGCCCAGCGATGCCAGTTGCTTGTTGAGACTCCCAAGGATCATGCCCGGCTCGACATCGACTGTGCGGGCTTCGGCATGGATGCCACGCAGACGGCGCATATTTCGGGTGAAGTCCATGATGATCGCTTCGCCAACCGCCTGCCCAGCCAGCGCCGACCCGCCACCACGCGGCAAAACTGGCGCGCCATGCGTCCGCGCGATCTCGTGCACCGCCACCACATCATCGGCATCGCGCGGAAAAGTAACCGCCAGCGGCATGATCTGGTAATTGCTGGCATCGGTGCTGTAGAGAATGCGCGTCATCTGGTCGGCGGCGGCATTGCCAGCGCCCAGCGCAGCCTCGAGGTCGTGGAGCATGTCGGGATTGTGCATGGGCTGGATTGTAGCGGTTTTGCAGCGCTGCTTACAGCGGCGACAAATCCACATCCAGCTCGCGCAGTTGCTCGACGCAAGCGCGGATGGTCTCATTAGAAGCTGACTGCAAGGGCGGCCGCACGCCACCCACCGGCAAGCCGCGCATCGCCATGATGCCTTTAACCGCGGTCAGCCAGCCTGCGCTGCCAATCACATCGCTCGCGGCTTTGAGCTGCTTTTGCAAATTTTGCGCGCGCGCCAAATCACCGGCATGGAAAGCGGCGTGGATGCCCACTACGATCTCCGGGAAATGATTGCTGTTGCCAGAGACGCTGCAATCCAAGCCCATCGCCAGCCCCGCCAGAATCAGATTGTCGGGCCCGATAGCCGTGTTGAAACGTCCGCCGCGCAAGTGATTGACCGCGAACATGGTCTGCAAGTCGCCGCTGCTGTCCTTCAGCCCGACGCAGTTCTCGTAATCACCTGCCAGCCGCGTCACCAGCGCCGCCGACAAATTGTTGTTGGCGAAATTGGGCAGGTTGTAGAGCCAGATGGGGAAGTCCGCAGCCGCCTCAAGGATCGCGCGGTAATGAGCTTCCAGCGCTGCTTCGCTGTGCAGGAAATACCAGGGCGTGATGACCGACGCCGCATCGGCGCCAATGTCGCGGGCATGGCAGGTTAGCTCGAGGGTCTCGCGCGTGCTGATTGCGCCCGTGTGAATGATGACGGGAACGCGCCCGTTCACCGCTTTGAATGTGGCGGCGGCGATTGTCTTGCGCTCGGCAGTCGTGAAGAGCGGGCCTTCGCCCGTTGTGCCGAGCGGGTAGATGCCAGCGATGCCGCGCTCAATGAGCCAGTCGACCAGCGGCTGGATGATGGCGGGGTTGATGTCGCCTTCGGGAGTAAGCGGCGTGACGATTGGGCAGATGACGCCGTGGATGGGTGTGTTGGGCATGGCGGGAGTCATCTTTGCGCGGATGGCTCTTCGGCGGGCGTTTCCAGGGGCAGCGATACGGCGCTCATTCTGGGCGTTGGCACGCCAAGCCGACCTTCAATATTGGCGAGACGCTCGCGAACATCAATGATGTGCAAAGTGATGTCATAGGCGCGCGCATCATTCTTCTGGTCGAGCCGGTCGATACGAGCGTCTTGCGCGTCAAACCTGGCGTCAATCTGGTCAAATCTGCTATCAATTCGCTCAAACCTGCTATCAATTTGCTCAAACCTGCTATCAATTTGCTCAAACCTGCTATCAATTTGCTCAAACCTGGCGTCTTGCGCGTCAAACCTGGCATTTTGCCCTTCAAACTTGGCATCAATGTATCGGTATATCTCTTGGCTCTTGTCGTCTAAGGCGTCTCGCATTTCCTGACGCAACTCATTGCGCTGTTCAATTCTTGACTGGATTATCCAGTAGCGCGTAACAATCGGGATGACGACAAGCAGCACGACATCGGAAATGCCAGCGCTGGACAATTCTCTAATCAGACTGAGTATGTCCATCAGTCGCTTCCCCAAGTCGAAGTGCGGCGCATGGGCTGATTATAGCATCTCCATTCGACAAATTGCCAGTCACGAGCGAATCGCGCCGTGTTGAGCGCTGGGCAGGAAGTCACCAGCGGCGTGACGATTGGGCAGATGACGCCATGGATGGGTTTGTGGGGCATGGGGAGGTCTCAATCAGATTTGCCAGCAAGATTAAACCTGTATACTATAGTGGCAACTCGATTCAAATGACAATTGAAGTGAGGCAGAGCAAGTGGCAACTCAAGTCAGAACCGAAGGCGAACGGATTGCCAACCTCGAAGGGCAGATTGCGCATTTGGCGACAAAAGCGGATATCAGCACGCTCACGGCGAAGTTGAACACCCTAATGTGGATCCTTGCAATTGCCGTTCCCGCAGCGATTGCTATCACAGGCATCGTCGTCGGTATTGTTGCGCAGGTACTCAATATTCTAACGAGTTGGTAAAGAGCATTATTGGCTTACTTAAATAACGGTCTTGCTACAAATGCATACCTACAAACGCATCAATAGGGCACAGTCTTTAGATCTGGTTACATTTTGAGAGTCATCTGCCTATCGTCCTTTTGCTTTTCAGATTGTTCAAATTCATCTAACTGACGAATGTACAATCTCAACAAGGGATCCTTTATTCTATAAAGTGCTCGTTCAACTCTTACGACCTTTTCATCCCTAACGAGCTTTGTTATTGGTGAACTGACCTCGTTTGTAGGCTTACTCAGCCTTTTCGCTATATCCGCAAGCGGAACGTTATGCCTGTCATCATTGGCCATTACAAACAGAATCTTCCTGGCATAACCAGTTCCCGCACGACTCAGAGATTTGTCCAATTCCTCGCGTCGCACACGAGTTACTACATCGTGCAAAGCCAGTTGTACGTCATTCTCATCAATTGAATTATCATCATCAAATCGATAGGCATGATAGCATAGTTGGTGAATAACAGCTGGGAACCCCTCTGCAATTTCTACTACCCGTTCTATCGCTGACGGCGTAATCTCTACCTGGCTAGTTTCAACTCCACTAGCCAATGTTTTCGTAATCACTTCGCGGCTTTCTTCATGATTCATTGGACTCAATTCGACTGTTTCAAAAACTCGACCAATAGAGGCGTGATCTCCTTTGAGTTTCTCTATTGCGTCCGTTATTCCCCCTAGATACAAGGCTACTTTGTCCAGTCCAGAATTCAGCATCAGCTCGGTTAATGTTTTAAGAAACGAAGCGATATCCGTATCTGCGGCAACGGTATCGACTTCGTCAATAATGATCACAATTCCATCCTTGGAGTCCTTTATTTCTTTCCATAGGTTTCTTATGGCTTCGATGAAGTCTGTACTAATTGCCGAAGTATCCTGTACATTATGCGGCTGATATTCAATCTCACCTACTGCCGGAATTTTAAACTTTGGTTTCCACTTCTCCAGAATCGAACCGAACCACGACTGTAAGTCTCCTTTTGTGTCCTTTCTCATCTTCATTATTAGGGAAGTGACTATGCTCTCTGTAGTTTGATTCTTCATAGCAATGTGCTGATATACGGCAAATCTAAAGCCGAATTCCCCTGCGTGAATATCTAGTTCTCGCAATATCGGGGATCGATTCTTCGTCAGTGACTGGATCTGATTGATAAACGAACTCTTGCCGATGCCGCGTGGACCTGTAACAATCGTGTGTTTCGGATTACCGTGCTCAATCTGATAAAGAGCGTCAATTAACACCTTTAGTTCATCTGAGCGCCCGGCGAACAGATCAAAGTCTGTAACTGGTTTGTCCGGGCGAAACGGATTGATTTTTAGTTTCACTGCGATTTGCCTCCATTGCAGGTCCGAGTTTACTTTATCTTGAAGGGCAACGTCACTAACCACCGACAATGCTTCAACTGCATTATATCACGTGAGACACGCAATTACACTGAAATCAGCGCGCTGCATTCGTCAGTATGAAAATAATCCCGCACCCACGCCGCCTTTTCCTGCGCGTAGCTGCGGGCCATCTTGGCAAGGCTTTCGTCTTTCATCCATTTTACATCCTTCTTCTTGTTCTCGCGCCACAGCCCCGTGAGCGTAAAGTAATTCCGTTTGCGGCGATTGCAGGGACCACAGAGCAGAATCCGATTCATGATGTGATTCTCGCCGCCTTCCGCCTTTGGATGCACATGATCGAGTTGCATAAAGTCGGCTTCAAGCACGCGGCCGCATCCCGCGCAGATGACGCCCCCTTCAGAACCTTGAGCATCAATCAGGACGGTTACCATTTGCTTGCGTGTGAGCCTCTGCCAGGGCAACACCTGTGGCGGCGCTTTGAGTTGCAATGGCGCAGCGGCAACATCCCTATGGTCCGTGCGCAGGGGCGGCGTGGTCGCGTAATGGATGGCTTCGCTTAGCTGCCAATTCTGGAGTTGCGACTCTTCAATCAGTCCATAATCCCTGAGTCGCTCAAGCACGATATCCCTTGCGCCATCCCAGATATCCATGCCCACCCACTGCCGATCCAGCCGTTCAGCGGCGATAGGCGTAGTCGCGCAACCGCAGAAAGGATCTAGCACGAAGTCGCCCTTGTTGCTGGATGCCTTGATGATACGCTCATACAGGGCAAGCGGCTTTTGTGTAGGGTATCCGGTGTTTTCTACTTTGCTCCGACCTACTGGACTAAAGTTGTCCCACCAATCCTCTGGGAGCTTGCCAAGTCGGGCAAGTTCCTGATTGCGCTCGGTGTTATGTCCGCCGGCAAAAATAGTCGACTTGTCCTTACCTTCGTTATAGCGTTTCTTGAATCTCTGCACATAATCAGCACTGTACGGAACACGGATTTCATCACGGTTAAACGTCCAGTTCTTGCCTTTGGAGTAATAGAGAATCGTGTCATGTTTCTTCGGATACCACCGTTTAGTATTGCTCGGTCCTGTATAGCACCACACAATTTCATTGCGAAACTGTTTCCAGCCAAAGATAGCGTCGAGCAGTGACTTCACATAGGCGTGCGCGGTATGGTCAATATGCAGGTATAGACTCCCGTCCTCACGAAGGATTCTGTGCATCTCCATCAGACGAACGCCCAGCCAGCACAAGAAAGCCCCCATATCATCGCCATAAGCTGCCCGCGCCGCAGTAATCACCTCCCACACTGCTGGCCAGTCGTCGATTATCTGGTCTGTCCACTCTTCATGCACATCGCGCTCCCAAGACCAGCGATCCTGGAATTTCGCGCCTGCCGCCAGACTATCAGGCGTGGCATGGAAATCCTTGTTCTTGTTGAAAGGCGGGTCAGTGGCAATGAGGTGCACGGTCTCGCTATTCATTCCACGCAGGAATTCGAGATTATCGCCGTGATACAACGTTCTGTTCTTGAAGTTGGGTTCTGCCATTAGCCAGCTTCTTTTGGGTCGCTATACTGCCAATCGGTTCAATACTGTAACCCGCCTGCTGCCTCGCTTCAACCTGCCAAACCACCCTGCGCACTCCGTGCCTCTGTAGCAAACATACGCTACAATACGCCCATTCACAGACCTGACACACAAGGAGCCGCCACCATGCCCGCACCCAACCAACGCAGCCGCGCACTCGTCCATGGCGCCGAACGCGCCGGCGCACGCGCTATGCTCAAGGCAGTCGGCTATGATGACGAAGCCCTCGCCAAGCCGCTCATCGGCGTCGCCAACACCTGGACGGAGATCGGTCCTTGCAACTTTCACCTGCGCAAGCTGGCGGTCGATGTCAAGCGCGGCATCCGCGAGGCTGGCGGCACGCCCTTTGAATTCAACACCATCAGCATCTCGGACGGCATCACCATGGGCACCGAGGGCATGAAAGGCTCGCTCATCAGCCGCGAGGTCATCGCCGACAGCATCGAACTGGTGGCGAAGTCGAACATGCTGGATGGCGTGGTGGCGCTTTCGGCTTGCGACAAGACCATCCCCGGCGCCATCATGGCGCTCATTCGCCTCGACCTGCCCTCGCTGATGCTCTATGGCGGCACGATTTATCCCGGCTCGCACAATGGGCGCGATGTCGATCTGGTCAATGTCTTTGAGGCGCTGGGACAATTTCAAGCGGGGCAGATCACTTATGAAGAATTGATGGCGGTGGAGAATGTGGCTTGTCCTGGTCCGGGCGCTTGTGGCGGACAATTCACCGCCAACACCATGGCCATGATCAGCGAGATCATCGGCATCTGCCCGATGGGCATGGGCGATGTGCCCGCCGAAGACCCGGAAAAAGGCAATGTTTCTTATAACGCGGGGGTGCTGATGCTGGATATTCTCGCGCGCGATATCCGCCCCTCGCAGTTGGTGACGCGGGCTTCGCTGGAGAATTCGTTGGCGGCATCGGCAGCCACTGCGGGCAGCACCAACAGCATCCTGCATTGCCTGGCATTTGCGCGCGAGGCGGGCATCGACTTCACGCTGGACGACATCGAGCAGATCAGCCGCCGCACGCCCATCATCGGCAATCTGCGCCCGACCGGCAACTATGTCGCGCTCGATTTGTTTCGGGCTGGCGGCGTGCCGATCCTCGTCAATCGGCTGGTTGATGGCGGTTATATGCGCGGCGACACGCCGACGGTGACGGGCCAGACCTTGTCGGAAGCTTGTGCCGACGCGCAAGAGACGCCCGGGCAAGATGTGGTGCGCGACCTGGACAATGTCATCAAAGACAGCGGCGGGCTGGTGGTGCTGGGCGGCAACCTGGCTCCCGAAGGCGCGGTGGTCAAATTAAAAGATACCCCGCCGGCGCTGACGGGCCCCGCGCGTGTTTTTGATACCGAAGAAGCGGCCTTTGAAGCTGTTTCCAACCGCGAAATCGTCGAAGGCGATGTGCTGATCATCCGCTACGAAGGACCGGTCGGCGGGCCGGGCATGCGCGAGATGCTTCAAATTACGGCGGCGCTCTTTGGGCAGGGGCTGGGCAGCAAGGTCGGCTTGATCACCGATGGGCGATTCAGCGGCGGTACGCGCGGCTTGATGATCGGCCATTGCGCGCCCGAAGCGGCAGTCGGCGGTCCCATCGCTCTGCTGGAAGAAGGCGACATGATCACGATTGATGTGTCGCGGCGGCGGCTGCAAGTGGATCTGAGCGATGCGCAGCTGGCGGAGCGGCGGGCAAAGTGGCAAGCGCCAGAGCCGAATTACAGCAAGGGCGTCATGGCAAAATATGCCAGGCTGGTCTCGCAGGCGAATGACGGCGCGGTTACGGGGGCTTAGGCTTGCTGGCAGACGCCATCAGCCTTCACGCGCCTAATCGCATATGCTATATGTTCCCCCCCCTTCTGGTCGCGGATACGCTTCGCCTGACCGGGTACGTTCGACCATGCCTCGCACCCATTCAGTCACATCGGGCTCGGTGTCGAGTTCGATCACGACCTGCAACTCCATCTCGCGGCAGAATAATTCCTCTCTGGTCCAGACTTCCGGATCACATATACTTGCCCGGTAGCCCGCATCTGCTCGATGGATGTGGCAGGCTTCGTGAACAAGCACAGCCGACCTGCGCTTCTCCCAGCCGTTGACCAAAGGTCCGTCCCAGCTTACCTCAAGTGACCTACGGGCCAGATCTGCTTGACCAACGCCTTCCAAAGCCCTGACCTGTTCGATCCTGTCCAAGCCCCTGAGCACATAGTCATAGCGTTGCGGCAGCTTATTCTTCAGCTCCTCGAGCCTTTGCGCGTAAAAGTCAATGAAGTCCGCGTCTCCCACGATGCTAATCAGCCCCGGAAACGCGCCGCAATGCAAATGGGTCTGGTATTGCCGAAAGCCCTCCGCCCTTTCCTGGTCATTATTGCATTGCCAGCCTAAATCACAGCAATTGCCGCTTGAAGGAAGACTGGATAGCCCGGTGGCGGGATCGAGGAGAGGCCTGGTGGTAGGCAGGATGCTGCGCCCGCTATTGTATCCGTAGACAACCCCGGTGGCCGTCCGCAGGATAACCCCACCGGCGCCCTGGGAAGACGAGGGCGCCCCCGCTTGAGTCGTCGCGCCGCATAGATTGTTCTGATAGGCGTGCCAGCCGCCGATCCAGTCCAGGTCGCTGCTGCATTGCCTGTCGACATAACAGCAGTTGTCAACTTGCGCTGGGGACGGCCCGCTTGCCACGGGCTGAGACGGCGCAGGAGCGGCGCATTGCTTGTTCTGGAATGCCCAATAGCCGTCGATCCAGTCCTGGTCGCTGCCGCATTGCCTGTCAACATAACAGCAGTTGTCGACATTTGCTGGCGTCTGCCCGTTGGCTGCCGGTGCGGTGGCGGGCTGTGCTGGCTGCTGACCGAGGCGCGTGTAGCCAACCCAATCCGCCATCCAGACGGTTTCGTTATTGCGGTCGATCTTCAGCCAGCGGTTGACCCTGCCAACGACTTGCAGCACTTCGCCGGCCTGTGTCGTCTGCGCGACGGGGCTATTCAAGCTGTAGGATGCGCGCAGGTTGGTTGGCCAGGTTACCTGGATCTGGAATGTCTCGGCGAACGCGCTGCCAGCCACAAGCAGAAAAAGCACGATTATGGTAACGCGAAAGATCTTCATAGCAGGTCTCCTTACTGGTATGCGCCTAGCATCCTTCGGTCGATACCTCGACTTCCCCTGAGCGGATGCGCGCGACAAAATCTCGCTGCCTGTTAATCCAGTCGGGCTCAACGTTGAATTCGATAAGAACCTGCAACTCCATCTCGCGGCAGATGCCCTGCGACCGTGGCGGCGCTAGTCGCACTCTTCTTCTCTGCCGTGCCACCATACGAAATCACAGCCGCGCCACCATTGATATTCGGGTTTGTCGATGTTTGCCAGTACATGCCGCTTCCTGGGCAGATCTGGATACCCCGGACAACAGTCCTCCAAAGCTTCGATCTCCAGTGTCAGGCACTCCCTTTCGGCCTCCAGCCCTGATGAATAAAAGTTTATACCATATCCCGATGCCAGACTGAGTTGCTGTTGATACATGTGGCAAGCTTCATGGACAAGGACGCCGGCAAACGTGTCTGTTCCTTGAAAATAGCGGGAAACCCGGCCCGAAACGAAGAGATAAACCTTTACATACCCAGGGTACCTGACAATAGTTCCCTCCGGAAGCTCCAAGAGCCAGTCTAAGCCGAAAACGGTGTAGTCATACCAGTGCGGCGCTTGGGCTTTGAGAAAGTCCAGTGAGGCGTTCACCTTGGCAATGAATTCCGCTGAGCCTTCTATTCTCATACCCCTGCGCTTGTTGTCCGGTTGACCATCACTAAATACTGATTGCCAGGGTACGGGGCATTGCTTGCTCTGGAACGCCCAATAGCCGTCTGCCCATTGCTGGTCGCTGCTGCATTGGCGGTCGACAAAACAGCAGTTGTCAATTTGTGCTGGGGGCGGCGCGCTTGCCACGGACTGAGACGGCGCAGGAGCGCTTGCCACGGACTGAGACGGCGCAGGAGCGGCGCATTGCTTGTTCTGGAATGCCCAATAGCCGTCTGTCCATTGCTGGTCGCTGCCGCATTGCCGGTCGACGAAACAGCAGTTGTCGATCTCGTCCGCGCTCCCCGCCGCCGCCATAGCGCAGAGGAGAGCGGCGATTATCATCAATGCCAATGCCCTTGTTGCCTTCATTGACAGGCTCCCTTTGGCAGGTATAGACGAATTTCATCATGCACATTTGTTGGCAATCGTATCGCTTTGAGCTGCGCTCGCCAACAAATCGCAAGCGACAGGCGCAGCCGCCAAGGTCGCGCGCCTAGCATCCTTCGGTCGACACCTTGAATTCGCCTGAGCGGATGCTGGCGACGAAATCTCGCTGCCTTTCAATCAACGAGGGCGCAACATTGAGTTCAATCAGGACTTCCAGTTCCATCCCCTCGCAGAAGGCTTCCTCTCTGATCCGATCACATCCGTTTCTTATAATGTGCCCGGCATTAGCTCGATGGACATGGCAGGCTTCGTGCACAAGCGATGTGGACAACTGCTCGACACTCGGTGAATGTTGAGGGTCCAGAAATCCGCTCTCTGCCACAAAAAATGTCCGACTGAGGGCATTAACGTAACCCCCCACGCCCCCTCCGTGCCCTTCGTGCATTTCGACCTTGTCCACGCCGTCGAGCACGAAGTAATAGCGATGCGGCAGCTTGTTGCGCAGCAAGTCAAGCCCACGCTCAAACTGATCGACAAAGGGCGGGGCGCCCACGATGGTGATCAGCCCCGGCAGCGCGCAACTAGGATCGTTCTGAAATCCGTGATAGCCATTCGCCCAATCCTGGTCATTATTGCATTGCCAATCTTCTTCACAACAGTTGCTCGTGTAAATGCTCTGCCCGGGGGCAGGCAGCCTGCTAGGACTAATCGAGGGCAGGATACCGCGTCCGCCAGGATTCCCCATGACAATCCCGCCGGCCGTCCGCAAAATAACCCCGCTGGCCGGCTGAGAAGACGTTGGCGCCCCCGCTTGTGGCGCTGCGCCGCATAGATTGTTCTGATAGGCGTGCCAGCCGCCGATCCAGTCCAGGTCGCTGCTACATTGCCTGTCGACATAACAGCAGTTGTCGACATTTGCTGGCGTCTGCCCGCTTGCCATGGGCTGAGACTGCGCAGGAGCGGCGCATTGCTTGTTCTGGAACGCCCAATAGCCGTTTATCCAGTCCTGGTCGCTATGGCATTGGCGGTCGACATAACAGCAATTGTCTACTTGTGCCGGGGGCGGAGCGCTTGCCACGGACTGAGACGGCGCAGGAGCGGCGCATTGCTTGTTCTGGAACGCCCAATAGCCGTTTATCCAGTCCTGGTCGCTATGGCATTGGCGGTCGACGAAACAGCAGTTGTCGATCTCGTCCGCGCTCCCCGCCGCCGCCATAACGCCGATGAGAACCGCGATTATCATCAATGCCAATGCCCTTGTTGCCGTCATTGACAGGCTCCTTACTGCAGTACAAGCAGTACATAGACCGCGCATCATGCGCGCTCGTTGGAGATAGTAGCGTCTTTCAATGCGCATGTACAAAAACGGACGACCGGGCGGGGCCTCATTCGACAAGCGGAGTGAGATCTTCGGCGAAGACTTTCTTGAGTTGGTGCTGGTCAAAAGACACGCTGACGATATCGCCGCCGGGGTCGATGCCGATCACCAAGCCGCCGCCGAATTGCTTGTGCGTGGCGCGCGAGCCAATCCGCAGCATCGGCTTTTGTGGCGCTTTGAAGGCGGCAAATTGCGAGCGAATCGCTGGATTGGCTGGCGCGATAGACTGCTTGGGCGGCGCGATCGTTTTCGGTTGGCGCTCGAAGATGGGATGGCGCGGCTCCCATTGCGTTGGCGCGGCAACAGCCCGGGCTTGTCGCAGGTAGGCTAGTGTGAGCGGGCTGCCATCGAGCAAATGCGCTGGCAAGTCGGCGAGAAATCGCGATATCCCGTTGATGCTGCTGCCACCGAATGGACGCCGCTGCATGGCATAGCTAAGGAAGAGATGGTCTTCGGCGCGCGTGATGCCCACATAAAAGAGGCGGCATTCTTCTTCAATGCCCTCTTTGCCTTCGGCGATGGCATTGCGGTGCGGCAGGTTGTCTTGTTCCAGCCCGGTGATGAACACGGCCGGAAACTCCAGCCCCTTGATGCTATGAAAGGTCGACAAGCGGACTTTGTCGTCATCTTCTTCCAGGCTGTCGGCGGTGGTGTACAGGGTGCGCTCGTCCAGAAAGTCGTGCAGTGTCTGCCCGCTGTCATCCGCCTTCATCAGCATGCCATAAAACTCCGACAAGTTCTGCGCGCGGTCCAGCGCTTCGTCTTCGTGCTGGCTGATCTTTTCGAGGTGCAGGTCATAGCGAGTCTGCTTGACGATATGCTGGAACAGATCGCCCAAGCCGCCCGGCTGCGCCATTTCTGTCCAGGTGGCGAGCAAGTTTACGAATTGTAGGAACTTGCCCTTGACCGCCGTGGATAAGGGGTTGTGATCGTCATAATACAGCTTGTTGAGCGCGTCGCTCAGCGCCAGGTCTTCGCTGGTCACCCAGTCGGCGAAAGCTTGCAGCGACTTCTTGCCGATGCCGCGCGCCGGCGTATTGATGACGCGCTCAAAGCTGACTCGGTCGTCCGGGTTGTAGATCAGCCGCAGGTAGGCCAGCAGGTCTTTGATTTCGCGGCGCTGATAAAAGCCAAAGCCGCTCAGCAAGACATAGGGCAGGCGAGCGCGGATGAAAGCTTCTTCGAATGCGCGCGACTGGGCATTGGTGCGGTAGATCACGGCGATGTCGCTGTAGGCGATGCTTGCGGATTCCCGCAGCTTGCGCACTTGCTCGAGCACAAAGTCGGCTTCGTATTGTTCGTCAGCGGCTTCGTGCAGAGCGATCGGCTCGCCCTGTCCGCGGCTGGTATGCAAGTTCTTGGGCGTGCGATTGCTGTTGTTGTTGATGACTGCGCCAGCGACATCCAGGATAGTCTGCGTGCTGCGATAATTCTGCTCTAGCAAGACGATAGCCGGCTCGGGATAATCTTTGCGGAATCGCAGCAGATTGCGATAATCCGCGCCGCGAAAACGATAAATTGCCTGGTCTTCATCGCCGACCACAAAGACAAATTGCTGGGGCGCAGACAGCAGCTTTACCAGTTGATATTGCACCGTGTTGGTATCTTGAAATTCGTCTACCAGCACCGCCAAAAAGCGATCTTGATAATCTTTGCGCCGCTCGTCGCTCTTTTGCAGCAGCAGCGCCATGTTCAGCAGCAAATCGCCGAAATCCATGGCGTTGGCAGTTTTGAGCTCGCGCTGATAGGCAGCATAGACAGTCGCCACACGTTCGTCGAAGCGACTCATAGCCTGGTATTGTTCCGGCAAGATCATTTCGTTCTTGGCAGCCGAGATTCTGTTATTGATGCGCCGGGGCGGGTTTTCTTTGGGGTCCATGCCCAGGTCAGCCACGATCGCCTTGATGAGGCGCTGCGAATCATCGCTGTCGTATATGACCCAGTTATCGCGATAGCCGAGAATCTGGGCATCGCGCCGCAAAAAACGCGCGCAAGTCGAATGAAATGTGCCGATCTGCAGTCCGCGCAGCTTGCTGTCCAGCAACTTCTCCACCCGCGAGCGCATTTCGCCAGCAGCCTTGTTGGTGAAAGTGACCGCCATGATGCGATGATGCGGCACATGGTGCTCTTGGATCAGCCAGGCGATGCGCCGCGTCAACACGCTGGTCTTGCCACTGCCCGGCCCAGCCAATACCAGCACCGGCCCCAAGTCTGCGGTGATGGCGGCGGTTTGCTGCGGATTCAACCCTTCTAACAGCGGGTGCTTGCTCACTCAATTGCCTCTCGATCGCTTTGAGCCAGCGTTGCACAACGACCCAGTTTCGTCAGCGTTAGATCGCATTGTATCAGCAATTTTGAGCTAGGGACTGGGCGTGGCGAAGAGGATGGATTCGACTGTCGGCCCGAATACCGGCTCGTCCCCCACCGGCACAGGGCTGGAATTGTCCACCGTCAGCGGCAGTTCGACATGGATAGAGCCGCCACTCAAGGAAGTCGCAGCCAGGCGCAAGACGACATCGCCATCCGGCGCCTGCGCAGCGAGCGTATCCCAGCTGCCTAGCGGGCTGCCATACTGCGGCATCAGCACCAGCGAAGCCATAATCGGGTAGAAGGTATCGGGCTCGGCGGCGGTTGCATAGAGAAGCTCGAACTTGTCGAAGTCGGGCGCTTGCACTTGTCCGCGAACTTCGACCGTGCCACCCACTACCGCGCCAGGATTGGGGCTGCTCAGGTCGATTAGCGGCAGCTGCATGCCCTGCGTACAAGCAGCTTGTGGTGGCGGACGCAGCGGCAGCGGTAGTTCCAGGCTTTCGGCGTAGGCGCGGCCTTCGTCCGTGTTGTTCAGCCACTCCAGTGCCTCTGGCTCATCAATGACCGCAAAGTTCATCTGCGTCACATGATTGGGGCAAAATTCATTGGCGCGCAGCAACGACCAACTGTCGACCGCGTAACGCTGCAAGAAACCCTGCTCGGCTGGCGGCGGAAGCTGATCGTGCAAGAACAAGTCGGTGCTTGGTTGCGGGCAATTTGCCGAGCGCAACGTGCCAGTCGTGCGGCAGATTTCGCGAGCCACGACGCCACCAGGATTTTCAAAAGGCAGGGGCGGATACCGTTCGCTGGCGGCTGCCATCACAGCATTCCAAACTGGGGCGGCGCTGCGAATGCCGCTGGTGTTGTAGGTCGGCGAATTGTCATGTGTGCCCAGCCAGACACCCACAACTGCGCCTCGCGTGAAACCCATCGTCCACAAATCGCGGCTGCTGTTGGTCGTGCCCGTCTTGGCGGCGACAACATTTTGGGAAGGCATGCCCAACTGCGCCAGTGTCATCGCCGAATTGGGCTGGAAGCTCGGCTGGCGCGCTGCATCATCGCTTAGGATGTTCTGCACCAGGTAAGCTAATGTGGGCGATATCACCGGCTGTGGCGCCGGACGCTCGCGAGGGATTTCAATTGTTTCGCCATCTTTGCTCTCGGTGATGCGCTCGATGGCGTACAAGTCGGCGCGCTGCCCGCCATTGGCAAAGACGCTGTAGGCGCTCATCATGTCAAAGAGGCGGACTTCATTTGCGCCCAGCGAAGTTGCCAGCGTCAGCAAGGTGTCGGGGGTGAATTCAATGCCAAAGGCTTCGGCCAAATTGGCATAGCGCCCAATGCCGACATGGTCGCGGAATAGCTTGACTGTGGGCACATTGTAGCTGTTTTGCAATGCCGCGCGCAGTGACACCGCGCCATGAAAACGGCGATCGACATTTTGCGGTTCATAGAGGCCGCCCGCGCCCAAATCTGCCACCAGCGGCACATCCCAGATAATGCTGGCGGACGTCAGGTATTTGCCTTCGTTGTTCTGTAGCGCCGCCGCATAGACGAATGGCTTGATGGCCGAGCCAGGCTGCTGCCAGCTCAGCGCGTTGTTGACCTGGCCCGCGACCGGGTCATAAAAGTCATGACTGCCGACCATGACGCGGATCGCGCCGCTCTTGGGGTCGGTCACCATGACAGCGCCGGTGTCGATGCCAGTGGCGACCGTCCGCAGCTCGCGCACTTGCCGGCTCAGCAGCGCCTGCGCCGTGGCTTGCAGCGATGGGTCGAGCGTTGTGTGGATGCTCAAACCACGTTGATAAAGCGCCGCTTCGCCCAGCTCGGCGATCAGCCGCGCGCGCAGGAATTCGACAAAATGCGGATACCGCGAGCGCGCCTGGTTTGCGCTGAAATCAGCAGTTTCGATCTCGGCGATTTGCAGGATGGCTGCGCCGCCGATGATTGCGCCAGAAGCATCGCGGCGTACCAGCACACCAGTTGCGCCGTCCAGATCGACCTCCGCTCCATCATGGATGCAGAAGGGACCGAGCGCCAGCCAATCGCCATGCTGAAATTGCAGACAGCCGATATCCAGCATCTTGCCCATGGTCAGGCGCATATTGGCCATGGCGGTTTCCCGGTTGGTTACCGGATCATGCCTCAGCGGCGATGGCACTATGCTGGCAAGCAGCGCCGACTGGGCAAAATTTAGCTTGTCCGCGCCATGTCCAAAATAGGTGTTGGCCGCCGCCTCCACGCCATAACTGCGATTAGCAAAGAATATCTCGTTCAAATACAGCTCGAGGATGAAGTTCTTGTCATAGCGATTGGCGATTTCCATCGCGACCAGGATTTCGTTGAGCTTGCGCTCCAACGTCAGATCGCGATCTTGCAAGACGAGGTTGCGGGCGATCTGCTGTGTGATAGTGCTCGCGCCCGACTCGATACCGCCGCCACGCAGGTTTTGGATGAATGCGCGCACTATGGCGATCGGGTCGAAGCCTGGATCGTCGAAGTAACGTTCGTTTTCCTGCGATACGATAGCGTGGATCATGTAAGGGCTGATGCGTTCTAGGGGCACGGGTGTGCGCGCGCCGCTTTCTGGGCTGTCCAGCGCGGCGATCAAGCCACCATCGGCATCATATATGCGCGCGGTCTGGTGGGCGGGCACATAATTTTCCAGCGCGGCAATGGACTCGGCAAACGGTTCGACGCGGTCGCGATACCAAAGCATGGCGCCGCCAGCGAACAGGATTCCAGCCACCAGCGCCACGATCAGCAGCGCAGCCAGCATCAGCAACAGCAGACGTATGCGGACGCTGCGTTGGCTTTGGCGCAGTTCCTGCACGATGGGCGATGCCTGCAAATCAAACAGCGAGTCGCTTGTCTGCGGGGCAGACAGGGCTGGCGCGAGCGGCAGGTCGGTTTCTTGCGCAGGCTGCTGACCGCTTAGCTCTTCGGCCAAGGCGGCTTTGCCAGGCACGGTATAGAGTTCGTCTTTGGTGGCTGGCACCGTGCCAATCTTGACGCCGCGCTCGTCCAAGATTGGATCGCCTGCGGCCGGCGCGCGCAAACTGTCTGGCAAGTCGTAGTTGCTCTCGGACTGGCGCTGTGCCGCTTCAAATTCGCGCAGTGCAGACGGGTAACTGACTTCCCACTGATTTTTTACCGCATCGTGTCGATACCAGTCGTCATTTTCGGCATCAATCATCCACCAGACGCCGTCGTCATCTTGCACCATCGCCTCGTGCAAAAGGCGCTGATAATCTTCGAAGCTAATTTCTTCTTTGCTCAGCAGCTCGCTGAGCGTGGCGGCTTGATTTTGCATCGCCAGCAAGCGCGCGACAGCTTCGGGCAATTGTTGCGCTGGCTCTTGGCTGGCTTGTGGCGCGCTGTCTTCTGGTCGGACGGACGGCTCTGCCTCGGCATCTTTCGCGGCGGCATCGAAATCTTCTGGTGGCGGCAACTCGTCTTCATCAGGCAAGGCGCGCAGCAAGTTGTGCATCATTTCTTCAGGTGAGGGCGGCGCGCTTTCGGCAGATTCGTCTTCACGCTGGCGGTCGTCGGACATAACTGGATTCCCGTTTTGGCGGGCTGCTTCTGTCGACTATTATAGTGGAATGTAGAAAATAGCATGTCCGCTGGCGCGTAAAAACACGTGCCGAGTCGAGAACCCTAGACGGCTGCGGCGTCCGCTTCGACCAGATCGTAGGGATGCGAGGCCAGAAAGCGCGTCACATAGGGGTTGCCCAGCACAGCCATATCGGCGACAACATCGGCGCGGCGAATGGTGAAGTGATAAATCTCGATGCAGCGCATACCCGCGAACCAGTGCCGCCGCAGCAGCACGCGTGGATCAATCGCCCAGCCGCGCTCAATCGCCGTCAGCAAGTTGTCGCCGCCCGCATATCGCTCTGATGAATAACTCCAATGTTGCGAGATACCATGGTACTGCGTACGCAGGTCGTTCTGTTGCTGGTCATTCATTGCGCGTGGCGCTCCTGAAAGGCATGAAACTGGCGCAAGTATAGGCGCAGCCTGGGCACGGGGCAAGCAGCCAGCAAGAGTTTAACGCGATATTAACAGAGCTAGCCAGGCACGACGACATTTTCTGTGGCGGCGCCATAAATAACGCGGATGTCGTTTTGGATCAGATAACGCTCGACAAAAGGATTGGTCAACACGGGCATGATCATCAGCTGGCTGCCGCGCACCAATGTAAACTCGTACAGAGTGCGGGCGCGGCTGCCGCTATTCCAAATCTGTCTGGCGCGCACCCTGGGCAAGGCCAAAAGCCAGCCGGCGCGCAAGGCGCTGATCAAATGACTGGCGGCGGCATATTTTTCTGACTCGGGGCACCAGTATTGCGCGCTTTCAGTGAACTTGTCATGCGTATAGATGTTCTGTGTGAGCTCCATAGCGGACGACCCTGCTACGATGAAACGCAAGCGACTAGCTAACCTACTTTCATTGTAGAGAGAATCTGATGCAGAAGAAAAAAATTAGAGATAAATCGTCTTTATGGAAGGCTTGTGTTCACAACTCTTCTGCAAATTCTGCATCTGCCAAGAAAAATTGTGCCAGCGCTTCCAGCATTTTTGATAGCCCACTGACCGGCGGGACGACCAGCCTGCCAAAACCCAGGCGGCGAGCGGTGGCTGCTGTGGTCGCGCCGATGCAAGCAGCAGGCAGATCCAGAAGTTTTGGCTGGGGACAGCGCCGCAGAAGAAATTCAACCGCCGACGGGCTGGCGAAGGTCAAAGCCTGGGCATTGCCCTGTGATAATTGTGCCGCCAGGTCGATGCCGCCGCTGCCCATGATCGTGCGATAGGCAAAAATTGTCGAAACCGCCGCGCCTCGATCACGAAAAATTTGCGCTGTCGAAGAATCGGCTCGATTGCTTTGCGGCAGCAGCAAACGCGCAGCCTTGGACACGGGCAGCCTATGCGCCAGCGTCCGCGCATTCGCCTGCTCGGGGAAGAATTCTACACCGCGACCAAAAGCAACCTTCACGGCGTCACTCGTCTGCGGCCCCACAGCAGCGATGGACAAATGCGACCAATCTGGCTGGGATGCCAATAAGCGCAGCCGCTCGGCAACAGCGGCGACGGCATTGCTGCTGGTGAATACGAGCCAGTCAAATTCAGATAAGCGGCTCAGCGCGTCATCAAGCGGCGAGAAGTCGTCCGGCGGGGCAATTGCTATGCATGGATATAGCAGCGGCACACCGCCTCGCTCACGAATCATCGCCGCCACGGCCTCTGCCTGATGGCGCGCGCGGGTTACCACAATCCGTTTGCCCGCCAGCAAAATTTCAGTGTTCATGACTCGCCCCCAACAACTCACCAGCGCCCTTGGTCAACGCGTCCTTTGCCATCGCCTCTCCCAGCGCAACTGCCGTCGTCAGCGACTCGTCGCGAATCGGCGATTTTACCTGCCGGCACAGCTTGATCTTGGCGCGTCCATCCAGCGACATTACAGATCCCTGCAAGCTGAGCGTATCATCACGAATGACGGCATAGGCCCCGACCGGCAATGCGCAGCCGGCTTGCAGTCCGCGCAAAAAGGCTCGTTCGGCAGCCACTGCCAGCGCGCTGGGCGAATGCGTCAATGCTGAAAAAAGGCCGCTGTCTTCGACCCGGCACTGCACTGCCAAAGCGCCCTGCCCCGCCGCACATAGCATCTGCGCCTCGTCGAAGACCTGGCTGATGCTTGCTTCCATGCCCAGCCGCTGCAATCCAGCCGCCGCCAATACCAGCGCGTCGTAGCTGCCATCCGCCTGCAGCTTGTTGATGCGCGTGGGCACATTGCCGCGGATATCCACCACATGGAGATCGCTGCGCAATGCCAGCAGTTGGGCGCGCCTGCGTGGACTGCCTGTGCCGATGCGCGCGCCAGCAGGCAGTTCTGTCAAACGCTCTCCGCCACGGCTCACCAGCGCGTCACGATGATCGCCGCGTTTGGGAATCGCTGCCAGGGCCAGGCCTCGCGTGTTGTCGACAGGCAGGTCTTTCAGGCTGTGCACGGCGCAGTCGATTTCGCCATGCAAGAGCGCCTTCTCCAGCGCCTGCGTGAAGACGCCTTTGCCACCGATAGTCGGCAGCGGCTGATTGAGCAGCCGGTCGCCGCGCGTGCTGTATTCGCGGATTTCAATGCGGATGTCGGCGCGCAACTCTGCGATCAGATTGGCGACATGCTGTGCCTGCCAGTGGGAAAGCTGCGATCGGCGCGTGCCAATGCGAACGATTCGAGTCATGGCTTGGGGCTCCTCTGCCATAGATACTAACCGCAGAGTTGCCGCTGTCAAAACGATGCCTCAGACGCAGTGGCGGCTGTGTTATGATCGGGCGTTCAGCATGCAGGGTGTGAGTATGGCGCGTAGATTGATCTCGCTGATGGCGATCGGCCTGATGGTCTTGGCTGGGGCGGCGGCGCAGGGACTGGATATCCAGCTGGCCTATGATCCCAGCGCTTGCGCAGCCCGAGAATCGGGGCCGGCGGCAGCTGTGGCGGCAGCGAATAGTCCCGACTGTCTGGATATGATGGCGGCATTCCCCCGCCCGGTCTTGGAAAGAGCGCCACTTGATGCCTATAGCCTGAGCGTTTTCAGCTTCTGGCGCGTGAAATCCCATGCGCGTCTATACGCTGCGCCGGATGGCGAGTTGGTCGGGCAGATGGCGGCAGGCTTCAACTTTGTGCGCGCCATCGATACCAGCCTGCCGGGCTGGATACAAGGGGCGGACGGCTTTTGGCTGCGGCGCGAGGACGCAGAGCTGGCGCGGGCTTCGTCCCTTCGCGGCTTCTTGCTGCCGGCGGATTGGCGGCATCCATTTGCAATCATCCTGGACAAGACAGGCATCTATGCCTCGCTGGAGCCGGGCGGACCGCGCAGTCCGGAAAGCGGCTATGTGACGCGGCGCTATGAGCTGGTCAATATCTTCGCGCGGGCAGAAGACGCAGATGGACATCGTTGGTATCTGGTCGGTCCGCGGCGCTGGCTGCGGCAGGAGTTCGTCGCCAAATTCGCGCCAATCGAGAGACCGCAGGGTATTGCGGGACGTTGGATGGCTGTGGATCTCTACGAGCAGACCTTGATCGCCTACGAAGACGATGCGCCCGTATTCGCCACCATCGTATCCAGCGGCTTGCCAAATTGGTCGACTCGCGAAGGCATCTTTACAATCTGGGCGCGGCTGCAGAATGACAGCATGCGCGGCGCAACCGGCGCTCCCGATGCCTACGCGCTGGAGCAAGTGCCCTGGGTCATGTACTTTGACGGGGACATCAGTCTGCACGGCAGCTACTGGCATGATGATTTTGGCTATCGGCGCAGTCATGGCTGCGTCAATCTGAGCATCAGTGATGCCCGCTGGCTCTATCAATGGACGGCGCAAAGCCCGCCGAATGCAGAGGGCAATTTTGTCAACAGCGTGGTGGTCTACAGCAGCGGACTGTATGCCCAGGGCTAAGCCTGCTTCAAACGCCGATATGCGACAGATCGCGCACTTGTGGCGCAAAACCCAGTAGCTCGCGCGCCCGCTCAATGCTGACGGGGCTTTCATCGCCGACAATTTTGCGCGTCCGGCGGGGAACTTCCGGAAAGAAGAGGCGCAGCAGAGTCTCGGTGGGCAGGCCCAGCCAGTTGCGATCGCTGTTGGCGAAGAGGGGATGCGCGCCTTCGATGTCGGCAGTCAGCGCCAGCTCGAATGCCGCAGTCGAATCATCGGTGTGGATAAAGGTCCAGAAGTTGAAACGCTCATAAAACATGGCGTCGAAGAGCCAGTCGTCCTGTGGGGCTTCCCGCTCGAAGATGCCCGCCCGCAGGCCATCCAGCTCCATCGGCTTCCTCGCACGCAGGGCATCGGCGCGCCTCCGCGCATCCAACAACCGCGACTGCTGCTCACCCTCTGGCAGCTGCAGGAATTCGTTTAGCTGTCGGCGCTGTCGGGCGGCATTTTCGCGCAATTTACCGTGGGCGATGCTGGCATCATTCCACACCGCCGGCAGTCGAAAAGACACGCTGTTGATGCCGGCGCGGCGCTGATAATAGGCGGCGATCTCTTCCACCATTTGTTTGGAATAGGAGTAGGCGTCCGTGGTATGCAGCGGATGCGCCTCGTCCAGCGGGAAGCTTTCGTAGCGCCGGTCGTCGCAGCCCCAAAAGCCGCCAATGGCGTTGATCGAGCTGGCTTGGGCGATGCGCTTGATGCCAGCGCGGGCAGCCGCTTCAAAGACATTGAATGTGCCGGCGACATTGATTTCAAAAAGCTCGGCATTTGGGTGCGTGCGCGTGGAGGGGATAGCTGCCAGGTGTACAACCGCGTCGCAGCCATTTAGATGCGCTTCCAGGGCGTCAAAGTCGCGGATATCGCACTGAGCATAGCGGACGCCAGCCAGATCGCAGTCGGGATCAATGCCGATGACGCGCACATCCCAGCCCAGCTGCACAAATCGCCGACTAATGGGTGTGCCGACCAAGCCTGCCCCGCCCGTGATCAAGACGCGCATGGTCTAGGGCAGCATCTTGAAGGCGATTGGCGCGCAAATCGACAGTTGTGAGCGCTTCGTTAGCAAACCCGTTTCGCTGTCGATGGCGAAGACGACCGCATCGTCAGTGTGGCGGTTGCCGACCACCAGGAATTCGCCGCTGTTGTCGATCATGAAGGCGCGGGGCCACTGCCCGAGCGTCGACTGATGCCCGACCAGCGCCGGGACGCCATCGGAATCCAGCGCAAAGATCACGATGGAATCGTGCCCACGATTTGAGCCATACAGAAATTTGCCGCTGGGATGTACATGGACATCGGCGCATGTATTGGGGCGCTCGGCAGGCTGGATGTGTCCGGGCGGCAATGTCGACTCGATTGACAGCAACGTCCACGAGTCCGACTCGGTGAACGCAAAAGTCGCCAGGGTCGAGTCCAGTTCGTTGATCACAACCATGCGCGGCAGAGCGGGATGAAAGGCGACATGACGCGGACCAGCGCCCGGCGGCAAGTCCAGGGTCTGTGCAAGTGTCAGCCGCCCAACAACACTGTCCAGCGCATACAGATAGACCTTGTCCGTGCCCAGGTCGGGCACAACAGCATGGCGATTGTCGGGCGTGGTTAGGATCATGTGCGGGTGGCTGACATCCTGTCGTTCGAGATTGGGTCCGCTGCCGGCGTGTTCAATCATCTCGCTGTGTGGACGCAGCAAGCCATCTTCGCCGATCGGGTAGACGCGGATGTTGCCGCGCGCGCCTGCATTCACATAGTTGACCAGCAGCACATTGCGCTGGCTGTCATCGACGCAGACATAACAGGGCGATGTGCCGGCCGCGGGCTGGCTGTTGAGCTTGCGCAGCCTGCCATCTGCCTCAATCGCAAAAGCGACCACTTCGATATCGCCGTCCATGGTCGTGGCGTAGAGATAGCGCCCGTTGGGATGCGGATTGAGATAATGGCACTCGCTGATCTCGCTGACCTGCTGGATGACAGACAAGCGGCCGGTTTCGCTGTCCAGCGCGGCGACTGTGATGCCAATTGGCTCGGCGCCAGAATTGGCGATGTAGACGAGGTTTTGGGTCATGCGCTGTCCTCTCTTGCAGCGAGCGGAAGATTTGCGGCAAGTGTAGCGCAAGGATGAAACTGCGGCTAGAGCATTGCCAAATCTTCGGCGCTGCCGCCACGCTACGCTCGCATAGCGACATGGATTCCAAGCGAGTAGCGAATTAAACAACAAAGCCCCGCCTGGAATATGCGGGGCTTTTTTCTGTTAGCTATGTCCAATTGCAACGGGTATACGGGCAGGCGATCCGAGTTAGAGAGATTCTGGCGTCCTTAGCCGCCGACAACGCGCCATTCAATGAATGCCATGACCAGGCCCATCAATACACCCATTGCCAACAAAATTCGCCAGGTCAAATCAGCGCGTAGCTTCTCGATCTTCGCTTCGAGCATCGCGATATCTGCTTTCGTAGCGACATGCTCATAACCACCTTGCAGCTTAGCAATCTGCTTCGCGTTCTCGCTTAGTTGGGCACGCAAACCTAGTTCATCGGCGTTTGTCTGTGAAACCATGGGCACCTGCTAGAACACTGCGACGAGCTTCGTAAACTTGCCTCTAGCCTATCGGCGAGTTACTGGGTTGTCAAGCGAATCAGCGAGAAGCCACGCGAGCATAGCGCCAGACTGCCATAGGCAAGAATATCGCCACGATGCCGGCGATCCACAGCAGCGAGATGACAATTTCATCGGGGTTGACGGTGCCGGTCATCAAGTCGCGCACCGTGTTGGCGACGACGCTCACGGGCTGGTTTTCGGCGAAGGCGCGCAGCCAGTCGGCGGTCATGGTCTGGGTGGGCACGAAGATCGAGCTGGCAAATGTCAGCGGGAAGAGCCAAATGAAGCCGGCCACTTGCGCCGCTTCGGGATCCTTGACGAACAAACCGATTGTGGCAGAAATCCAGGTTACGGCATAACCGAATGCCACCGCCAGCAGCAAGCCGATCAAGCCGCTGCCCAAATCTTCAAAACGAAAGCCGATGGCTGTGCCAGCCACAATCATGATCAGCACCGTGAATGCGCCGCGCAAGGTATCGGCGCTGGTGCGGCCCGCCAAGACCGCCGCCCGCGACATCGGCAGCGAACGAAAGCGGTCGATGATGCCTTTCGACAAATCCACCGAAAGCCCGACTGTGGTATTAGCCGAAGCGAAGAGGATCGTCTGGATGATGATGCCCGGCAGCAAAAAGCCGATGTAATCGCCGCCAGTGGAGAAACTGATCGCTCCGCCGAATACATAGGTGAACAGCAGCAAGAAGATGACCGGCTGGATGGTGGCGAAGACCAGCAGTTCCGGCTGTCTCTGGTAGGCATACAGGTTGCGGCGCATCACGATGAGCGTGTCGGTGAAGTTCCACACGAAGCGCTGCAGCGCGCTCGACTGGCTGGCGCCTGCGCTGAATGCGGCGGTTGCAGTCTGTTGAGTCATGGCGATTTTTCCTCGATTGTCTGGGCTGGCTTGGCTAGGCGCTGCGGCGGCGACCAAAACCGCGGCGCTGGGGCTTGATTTCTTCTTCCACGATCTCCTCGCCAGTGATGCTCAGGAAGACATCGTTCAGCGAGGGGCGGCGCATATTCAACGTGTCGATATGGATGTCCTGGCTGTCGAGCGCGCGCACGACTTCGGCTATGCTTTGCGCGCCATTTTCCACATCAATCACGACATGCCCGCGTGCCTTGTCGGCTTGTGGCGCATCAACAGAGATTGTCGCCAGCGCCTCGGCCGCTTTGGCTGTGTGATCGGGGTCGTGCAGCGTGATATCGATGAAGTCGGAGGCCAGGTTGGCTTTTAGTTCATCGGATGTGCCCTCGGCGATGACTTTGCCATGGTCGATGACGACGATCTTGTCCGCCAGTTCGTCGGCTTCTTCCAGGTATTGCGTGGTCAGCAGCAACGTTGTGCCGCCCGAAACGAGCGTGCGAATGGTGTCCCACATGGCGATGCGCGCGCGCGCGTCCAGGCCGGTGGTAGGCTCATCGAGGAACAGGATCCTGGGGCGCGCCACAATGCTGGCCGCGAGATCGAGCCGCCGGCGCATCCCGCCCGAATAGGTCTTAACCAGGCGATCCCCGGCATCCGAAAGGGCAAATTGGCGCAGCAATTCATCGGCGCGCCGCATGGCGTCTCCCCGGGACAGATGGTACAAGCGCCCGACCATGACCAGGTTTTCGCGGCCGGTCAGCACTTCGTCGACGGCGGCATATTGGCCAGCTAAGCCAATAATCTCGCGGACATGGCGTTTCTGGCGCAGCACATTGAGCCCGCCAACGCGGATCGTGCCGCTGTCGGGCTTGAGCAAGGTCGTCAGGATGCGCACCAGCGTCGTCTTGCCAGCGCCATTGGGACCCAACAGCCCCAGCACTTTGCCCGCCTCTCCCTGGATCGACACACCATCCAGCGCTTTGATTTCTCCGAAGTGTTTATAGACATCTTCGGCAATGATTGCGTGATTATTGGACATGGAATGCTCTCCGTTTATCTGTCAAAAACTGCGCCGCTATCGACGCCGCATGTTCCCGTTCGCTAGTCTTCGGCTGCCGCAGCTTGCCTTTCCAACAGAGCCAAGACTATTTCAAAGACTTCAATGACATTCTCGCGTTCGGATTGGCTTAGTGGCGCAAAGAGTTCTTTGGCCATCGCTTCGAGGCGGGCATGGCCATCGGCAAGTCGCTGGGCGCCCAGGTCGGTCAGCTCGACCAGCACGCTGCGGCGATCAAGCGGGTGCCTCACGCGCGAGACCAAGCCCTCGCTTTGCAGGCGGTCGATCATCTGGGTGGCGTTGGAGCGGCTGGATATGACTCCGTCCGCAAAAAAGCTCATCGGCTGGGGCGCGCCAGCTTCTTGCAAGCGGCGCAGAAAGCCCAGTTGCTGCGGCGAGCAGGCATCGGCGGGCATGTTGTGGTCGGCGTGATGCTGCAGAAGTCGGTAGATGCGTGTCAACAGGGAAAAGAAGCGCTCTTCAAATGACGCTTCCCACTTATCCAACTCGGGGCCACATTGGTTAAGGCATAGACTATCCATACATAAAGCATACGGATTTGGTCTCGCCTGTCCATTAGAGTTGCGTAAACATTGCGCGCTTGCGGCTGCCTATTTGTCGCGGGTCAGCGCAAAGCCTTTCATGAATTGTCGCTGCAATATCAGGAAGATGATCATGGGCGGCAGGCTGGTGATGATCACGCCCATCATCATCGGCCCAAAATTGTCGCCCACTTCCAGATTCTGCGATAGCGACTGCATCCCCCACTGCACCACCTGCAGGTGCTGGTCGCGCAGCAGGATGAGGGGCCACAAGAACTGATTCCAGCCGAAGAGGAACATGATGACCATCAGCGCGCCGATCGTGTTCCAGCTCAGCGGGATGAGCACGCGGAACAGGAATTGCAGCGGCGACGCCCCATCGAGCTGGGCTGCCTCCGACAAGTCTGGCGGCATGGTCATAAAATGCTGGCGGAAGATGAAAACGCCCGTGGCGCTGGCCAGCAGCGGCAATGTCAATGCCACATAGGGATGCGGCCAACCGTCGAAGCTGACAACGCGCCGATACAGCGCAATGAGCAACACATCGCCCGGCATGATCAGCGTGATCAGCACGAAGCCAAACACGATCCACTTGCCCGGATAACGGAAGTAAACCAGTCCCAGCCCCGCCAGCACCGACATGATCGTCTTGCCAACCGCGATGGATATGGCGATGACGAAGCTGTTCAGCATGAAGCGCCCCATGTTGCGCTGCACCATCACCGTGCGCAGATTCTCGAAGAACATCGAACCCGGCGTGAACTTGTGATTATAGACTTCGGGGTTGCTCTGCGTGCTGATCAACAGCGCGTAGAACATCGGGAAGGTGATGATGATCACCGAAATCGTCAATATCAGATGCGCGTACCAACGTTGCGGAATCAGCCGTCGCCACAGGGGGCGCGACTGGTTCGCCGAGGGATCAAATACAAAACGCGAGCTGGCGCTTTCGGTCATCGTCAGTAATTCCCGTATTGGACGCGCCGCTGACCGACGCGAAATTGGAAGATGGTGATGCCAACCACAATCAGGAAGAGAATCAGCGATTGCGCTGTCGACTTGCCGATATCGCTGGCCAATATGCCTGTCACATAGACGCGATACATCGCCGTAAAGGTCGACTCAGTCGGGCCGCCGCGCGTCAAAACGAAGATCAGCCCGAATGTATCAAAGAAGGCGTAGATGGTATTGGTCACGATCAAAAAGAACGTGAAGGGTGAAAGCAGGGGGAAGGTAATGCGGGCAAAGCGCTGCCACGCGCTCGCGCCGTCAATAGAAGCCGACTCAAGCAAGTCTTTTGGTATTGTCTGCAAGCCAGCCGTATAGAACAGGATATTAAAACCGATGACATTCCACACGCTGGCCAGCACAACGCTGATTTGCGCCGCCGGAATCGTGACCAACCAGGGCACCTTGACGCCAAAGACTAAATCCAATACGCGGTTGACGATGCCCGACTCCGTTCCCAGCAGCAAGCCGAAGATCGAGCCAGCTACGATCGGCGAAATGGCGTAGGGCCAGATTAGAAATGTGCGGTAGATGTTCGCGCCTTTGATCGGCTGATTGAGCATGGCCGCGATCAGCAGCGCCAAACTCATCGTGATGATGATGATGCCGAAGGACAGCGCAAAACTCAGAAACAGGTTGCTGTGATAGTCCAGGTCGGAAAGCATGCGCGAGAAGTTCGACACGCAGATGAAGCGCGTGCGCGGCGCCCCGAAGCGCGCCAGAAAGGTCGAGAGGCGCAAGGTATCGAACATCGGCAAGTACACGAAGTAGACCAGCACCAGGATGGTCGGTGATAGCACAGCCGCGGCATACAGCGCGCCAAAGCGCCCGCGAAATGCCCCCGGCGTCGTATCCCCGCGCGGCAGCAGCCTTTGCCCGCGGAAGAAGCGCCACAGCAGCATACTGCCCAAATTCAGAGTCAGCAGCAGCCCCAGCGCCACCATGATCCAGCCGACGATCAGGTCATCGTTCTTTTGATCGGCCCCGAACATGCAATAGCCCAGCGGCGCGGTTAGCAGCATCGCGCCGGCCACCCCGCAGACCGCGCCAACCAGCAGGCTCGCGTTCAGGCTGCCCACCTGTGTCTGCCAACGCAGAAAGGCAAAATACAAGGCGCCCACCAGCCCGCCGACCAGGCCGACGACTACGGGATTGACGCTGTAGGCGATCTCGTCCATGCGCTCTTTCGCAGTCGGGTTCGTCAATCAAAGCGCATGACGGACAAGCTGAAGCGCTCGCCCGTCAATGCAGGAACGATTGATGTTGGCTTCGACCTTTATTCGTCGGCAAACAGGAAGTTGTACTCCTGCAGCAGTTCGGTCAAGGTCGCGTTGGTTTCGGCAATCATCGCATCCAGATCGCCGCCGTTAAGCATGTATTCTTCCACCAGGCCGTTGTAGTAGGGACGGCTCTGCTGGAAAGTGCCATAGGTTGAACCGCGCGTGGCGTTGTTCACTGTCGAGTTGCCCAGCTGGGTGCTGGCAGTCAGGAAGTTCGGGAAAGCCGCGTACCAGTCATCGGCTTCGATATCGACGCGCGCGCCGCTGGGGATGTCCCACAGGATTTCGTTGCCCGGCTCCAGATTGCGCAGCAAGTCAATCGAGCTGTTGCGCACCGGCACATAACCAGATGCCGTGTGCCAACTGGCGCTGTTCTCCGTGTTGCTGAAGAAGAGCAGGAAAGCCATGGCCGCCTCTTCAGCTTCGGGCGAGAGGCCGTTGCTGATCCACATGGTTGCGCCGCCGAGGATATTGCCGACCCAGCCACTGGGCGCGTCATCGTTGTAGACCATGCCAGTCGTATCCAGCGCGAAGCCGGTCTCCGCAGCTCCCTCGCTAATGGCGCGGGCAGCCGCCGAGCTGCTCATGTGAATCGCCACCTTGCCAGAGATGAAGTTCTGCGTCGTCGGACCCCACTGGTCTTGCCCCTCAAAGATGAAGTAGCCGTTGCTGTACATGTCACGGTAGAATTGGGCAATGGCGCGGTAGGCATCCGTGTCCAGATTGAACTCGGTTGCGCGCGCGGCGCGGCCATTCTCGTTGTTGACCATGTACTCGTTCTGCTGCGCAAGCCACTGCTCGATGAACCAGCCGGAGAAGGGCCAGGAAGCGCAAGCCGAAATCGTGCCATCGTCCACCATCGGCTGCAACGCGACGCAAGCATCCAAAATATCTGCCCAGGTTGTCGGCAATTCTTCGATGCCAGCCGCCTGCAGCATATCTACATTGTAGTACATGATCGGCGTCGAGGTGTTCCAGGCCACCGACGCCCAGACGCCATCTACCGTGTAGTAGTTGGAGATGACTGGGATGATGTCGTCAAAGTCTACCGCTTGTCCCAGCACCTCGTCGCGCCCGGCGATGATCTCTTCGGCGAAGGAGAACCAGCCCGTATCCACCGCGAATTGCAGCGCCGCGTCAAAGAGCTGCACAATCTCTGGATAGTTGCCATCCTCGCGCCCCAACGTGTAGTTGTTGACGATCGTGTCATAGTCAACTACAGACACCATATTCACATTGATGTTGTCATACAAGGCGTTGAAGCGCTCCGCCGTGTCGACAGCCCAGTCATAACGATGGTCGCTGAATGCAACCCATGCTTCCAATTCAATCGTCTCCTGCGCAAGCGCAGGCATGACAGCGCCAACTGCAATGAAAAGCAACAGCAGCGCCAAAGCCATTTTTCTAAGCATCGGTGTTTCTCCTGTGAATGTTTGTCGGTACAGGCGGTTCATCCACCCATGCGGCATGGTAGCGGGCGGTCGATTAAAACCTCCAGCGAGTTAATTAGGCGGCGGCTATGGTTTTATTAAGTGCCTATTAGGGGCAAGGCATAGGGGAGGGGCTAGGGCGGTGGGACTATACAACTAGCGTGGGAGTGGTGAAATCGGTGATTTATGAAGTTGGCGCAATCTTGTGAAACAATCTCGGTGTACTCGGTGGCAAAAACTTTGCAGCGTTCAGAATAGTCGACTATCGGTAATTCACCATTCGCGCTTATCCATCCTCTTGCGCCACAAACACCACTTCGAAGAGCTTGGGCCAGTTCTTGCCAGTGATGTAAAACGTCTGCGACTCGGGGTTGTAGGCGATGCCGTTCAAGACGCTGCCGGGGCTTAAGCTGGCGCGCTCTGCATCGGTCAGCAGCGCCGAAGCATCAATCAGCGCGATGATGTTGCCGGTGAATTTGTCGATGCGGAAGATGTAGTCGGTATTCCAGGCATTGGCATAGATCTGCTCGTCAACGCATTCCAGCTCATTCAGCAACTGCGACGGGATCAGCTGCCCATCCAGGGTAACCGCGCCACGAAAGATCAGCTCGAAACTGTCTTGGTCGCGCAGAGAAAGGTAGGGCGAGCCATCGCTCATGAACAAGAAGCGGCCATCGCTGCACAATCCCCAGCCTTCGCCAACGTATTCGATGGTCTCGATCAGCTCCAGACTGGGGAAGTCGTACACGAATGCCAGCCCCGATTGCCAGGTCAGCTGGATGAGTCGGTCGCCGACGCGCTCCAGTCCTTCGGCAAAATAGGCATCGTCCAGCGGCAAGTTGACCTCGGGGAGGCCCGTCTCGATATCGACGCGGCGCAAGCTGGAACGTCCGCGCAGACCAGTCGATTCGTAGAGCGCGCCGCCATGCCAGAGCAGACCTTGCGTAAAAGCGCCGGGGTCGTGCGGATAGGTATTGAGCACCTGCGGTACGAGGACGGGTGGCTGCGCCTGGGCCGGCAGGCAACAGAATGCCAACAGGCAGATGATGACAATGCGCTGGATCATGGTCGGTCTCGCAGTGCTGTCAAGGACAAGCGCAATCCTAGCAGGATTCGCCGCCACAGGGCTAGTCTAGAACCTGCCGGGCGCGCCATTTAGCCATATCTGACAGAAAACGCGGCGCGATTTGCAATGAATTCGCTATCGCAGTTGGTAAAAATGTCCAATACAATGCTCGCATCTGTATAATTGGCACGGTTCTAGCAGAAAGAAGGAAGGAAATGGCTAGTTTTGTCCCACCGGATTCCGCGAAGGAATCGCCCGCCGCGCTTTTGGCATGGGCAAATGAGAACGACATTGTAGAGGTCGACCTGCGCTTCGTCGATATTCGGGGCGTACCGCAGCACTTCAGCATGCCGCTGCAATCGGTCGACGAGGGTGCGTTTGAAGACGGCTTCGGCTTCGACGGCTCCAGCATCCAGGGCTTCCAGGCGATCAACGAATCGGACATGATTCTGCTGGCGGACCTCAGCACAGCTATGGTCGATCCCTTCTTCAGCTACAAGACCTTGGCGATGTATTGCGATGCGCACGATCCGCTCAGCCGCGAACCCTACGCGCTGGATTCACGCGGCGTATCCAAACGCGCCGAAGCCTATCTGGCTGATCACGACCTGGCTGACATCGCCTACTTCGGTCCTGAAGCCGAGTTCTTCATGTTCGACAATGTGCAGTACAGCACATCGGAAAACAGCAGCTTTTACCGCGTCGACTCCTTCGAGGGCGACTGGAACAGCGGCAATGACGACCCGGCGCAAGGGCATATGAACCGCATCAAGATGGGTTACTTCCCGCTGCCGCCGCTCGACAAGACCCACGATGTTCGCGCCGAAATGGTGCAGGCACTGCTGGATGTCGGCATGGAAGTCGAGGTGCATCATCACGAGGTTGGTGGCGCTGGGCAAGCCGAAATCGACCTGAAATATGCGCCGCTGCTGGAAATGGCGGACATGATGGTCACCTACAAATACATCGTCAAGAATGTCGCCGCCATGAACAACCTGCACGCCACCTTCATGCCCAAGCCGCTCTTTGAAGAGAATGGCAGCGGCATGCATGTGCATCAATCGCTGTGGAAAGACGGGCAACCGCTCTTCGCTGGCGACCAATACGCGGGCCTAAGCCAGATGGCATTGTGGTACATCGGCGGGCTGATCAAGCATGCGCGCGCCTGTGCCGCCTTCACCAACCCGATCACCAACAGTTATCGGCGTTTGGTGCCGGGATACGAAGCGCCAGTCAATCTGGTCTATTCGGCGCGCAATCGCTCGGCTGGCATCCGCATCCCCATGTACAGCAACAACCCGAAAGCCAAGCGCGTAGAAGCCCGCTGGCCCGATCCCGCCGCCAACCCCTACCTGGCGCTGCCGGCGCTGCTGATGGCTGGCATCGATGGCATCCGCAACCAGATCGACCCCGGCGCTGCGTCCGAAGCCGATCTCTACGAAGGCGATCACGATACGCCGGTCATGCCGGGCACGTTGGGCGAGGCGCTGCGCGAGCTCGACGCCAACCGCGGCTTCCTGCTCGAGGGTGGCGTATTCACCGATGCCTTCATCGACAACTTCATCGCCTACAAGCAGGTCGAAGACCAGGATGCCGTGGCCATGCGCCCGCATCCCTACGAATTCGAACTGTATTTCAGCATCTAGGCTGAACCGCGCAGAACACAGCCCCTTCCTCGCTTAACTGCGGGGAAAGGGTTTTATCCCACCGTCAGCTGCCGCCACCTTTCCAGCAGCGCGACTGTATTCGCTCCCGGCGCGCCATCGCCGATCACGCAATCATCGACGCGCACGATGGGCACGACCTCTTTGGTGCTGGAAGTGATGATGACTTCGTCTGCGGCGCAATACTCGTCCAGCGTGATATCGCGCAGTTCCACCTGGTCGCCCAGCAGCTTGATGACCTCGGCGCGGGTGATGCCCAGCAAGACGCCGCTGGCTGGACTGCTCCAGCGTCCGTCGCGGCAGATGAACGTGTTGCTGCGCGTGCCTTCGATCACCAGGCCCGATTCGGTATAGATGGCGTCAATTGCTTGCGGATTGGCTCGGCGCGCTTTGAGCTGGGCGGTGATGCCGGGGATGTAATTGATGGTCTTGGCTTCTGGCAGATGGCGCGCTTGTTCGATTGTGACGACATCCGCGCCGCGCGCATAAACCTCTGGCGGCAGAATCTGCAGCGGACTTACCATGACTAGCAGACGCGAATCGCCGGTGGGCAAGAATCCGCTGGGGCTGTCACCGCCAGTGATGACTAGCCGTATGCCCGATTCGCTGTAGTTGTTGCGGCGCAGAGTCTGCTCGACGATATCGGCGAGCTCTTCAATATCCCAAGGGCAAGCCAGTTCGATCAGTTCGGCGGATCGCCGCAAACGCCGCAAATGCTCGACCAGGCGAAAAGGCTGGCCGCCATAGGTGCGCAGAAAGTCGAAGACGCCATAGCCGCGCAGCACAGCCAGATCGCCGGCCGGGATACGCGCCTGGCTCGCCTCGACAAATTCGCCATGGATGTAATGGATCGCCATGCGGGGATTATACACCTTGCGGCGCAAGCTGCCCGGCAATGAAGTGCCTGCTGCGCTGGTACAATGGCGATATGTCGCGCTGGATTGCTTTGCTGATTGCCTGCCTCGTGCTGTGGACGCTGCCCGCCCGGGCGCAAACGTTGTTTTCGATGGTCAACGATTTTCGCGCGGCGCGGGGCTTGCCGACACTGACCTGGGACACGCGACTGGCTGCCGCCGCCCAAAATCAAGCCAACTGGATGGCTGCCAACAACAGTTGCTGCGATCACAATCAGGCTGGCGCGAGCACTGCCCTGTCGCGCGCTAATGCCCAGGGTTACAGCGCGCCATTTATCACAGAGATCATCTACCTGGGCGGCTCGAGGAGCGACGCGCTCAACTTTTGGCAGCGCTCGCCGATTCACTTACGCGAGTTGACGCGCCCCAGCGGCGGACAATTCGGCATCGCCATCGCCAGCGGCAGTCGCAACCGCAGCGCCTTTGTCATCGTCTTCGGCTGGACTGGCGGCAGCGGCGGCAGCGGCGGCGCGAGCGGCGGACCAGCCCAGCAGCCCGCGTATGTGGTGGGCCTGGACGAATTTGGCAACATCAAACACGAAGTCCAGCCCGGCGACGATCTGGGCACAATCGCCTGGCGTTATTATGGCTACAACTGGGATATCATCCCGACCATTCGCGCGCTCAACAACCGCACGCAGGACCAGGATGGCTTGCTGGCGCCGGGCGAAATTCTGCTCATCCCGCCCAAAGCCGGCACGTATACGCCCGTGCCCGGCACAACGAGCGATCAGCCAGAATCCAGCGCGACGCCCACCGACAGCCCAGCCACGCTGGAAACGCGCAGGCCAAGTCCAGGCAACACAAGCGCCAGTCCCACTCCTCGCGCCAGCACAGCCACGCCCCGACCGACCGTGCCCGGCGTCCGCAACATCCGCATCGGCAGCCTGCCCACGCCCATCGCCAGTCCGCAGACGCCAGCAGTCGTCCCCGAAGATGCCCTGACCCTGCTGGAGCTGGGAATGCTGGCCGCGGCATTTGTCACGCAACTGCTGGTCATTGGCATCGCGGTTGCAGCTTTCATGCGGCGTTGAAGCGGGACTGGCTAATTTGCTGGATACAGGCACCCCCCTCGGTCCCCCCGACAGGTCAGGGGGAGGCAACGGCACACGCGGATTCTGTCGACAGGTCGGGGATGGGGAAAGCCCCAATACACGAAAAAAGACACTTCCTTGAAGCGCCCGAGTTGACAGATTCTGTAGGTTGCATGATACTGAGAGCATGGTCAATTGTGGCAAAATACAGGAATATGACCGGCTACAAGGATTGGGTGCGGCAGGCGCAAGCCAGTGACCGCGGCGACAAAAACCGGGCATTTGACAGGCTGGTGCGCGATTATCGCGGCATGGTCTATGCAATTGCCTATACGCGCGTCAGCGATGCACAGCTGGCGGAAGATGTCGCGCAAGAAGCTTTCCTCACCGCGTATGCACGCATCACACAATTGAAAGACGCCGGCGCATTTCCAGCTTGGCTGCGACGCATCGTGCTGACCCAAGTCGATCGCATCAACCGCGGCCAGCCACACGAGGCGCTGGACGAAAACGCCTTGGCCGACCCCGCGGCCGGACCCGAAGCGCAAGTGCAAGCGCAAGAATTACGAGCGCGCGTTCGGGCTGCGGTGGCTTCGTTGCCAGCGACGCAGCGGGCGGTTACGAGCGACTTTTACCTGGAAGGGCAATCGCAACGCGAGATTTCGGAGCGGCTGGGCCTGCCCTTGGCGACAGTCAAAAAGCGCTTGCAATATGCTCGTGCGCATCTGCGCGGTTTGCTGACGGGCATCAACGAAGGCATTGATCGCGCCTTCATCCCCGATGACCCCAAGCAACTGCAGCCGGTATATGTTTATCGCCGGCGTCGGCGCAGAAGTAAGCCCAAGTAAGTCAGGCAAAATTTAACCACAAAGACACAAAGGTCTAAAGCTTCATTGCCCCAGAGGCGCAGAGCAAAAACCTTGTGTTGGTTGTTCTCGCATGTGATAAGTTGCGCTCTTAACGCCATCCCAATTCCGCAGAATGTGCTTCCCCTCGACCTGTCAGCAGGACCGAGGGGGGATTGGGGGTTACTATTAGCTGCCCGGCACGGCTTCGCAAGCGCCGTTGCGCATGCATGACCAGGTCATATCGCCGCCATCCAGGTGCAGTTGCTCGCCCATGCCTTGCAATAACGCCGCCATCGCTGCGACATAAGGCGCGGAAAAGCTGGTGCCGTTCAGGGCTTTGTAGCCGTTGTCGAGGTAAATGGTGTGCACATCGCGGCCCGGCGCCCAGATATCGCCGCCTTTGTTGCTGAAGCTGCTGCGTGCGCCGTCCGCATCTATCGCGCCCACCGCCACCACGCCTTCATAACGCGCCGGATAACCAGGCAGGCTGCCGCCGCTGTTGCCCGCCGAGGCGATGACGGTCACGCCCTTGCCCATGGCGTATTCGACAGCGTCCTTGGTGACCTGCGAGCCGACCATGCTGCCCAGCGACAGGTTGATGATGTCTGCGCCGTTGTCGGCGGCATACACGATGCCCGCAGCCACATCAGCCATCGAGCCGCTGCCGCTCGGACCCAGCACGCGCACCGGCAATATCGAACTATTGGGCGCGAACCCCGCGATGCCGATGGCGTTGTCGGTGTTGGCGGCGATGATGCCCGCCACGCTGCAGCCATGTCCAAAGACATCTTCGGGGTCGTCGTCATTGTCGACAAAGTCGTACCCACCCGGCAGCACCCGCCTTTCCAAGTCTTCGTGACTCATGCAGACGCCTGTGTCGATGACAGCCACTGTGATCGGCTGCAAGTCGCCCATCTCGCGCCAGGCCTGCTCAGCCTGAATATGCGGCAGCGCCCACTGACGATCATAGTCGGGGTCGTTGGGCGGAATATCAAAGTGCACGTTGACGAAGAAATCCTGCTCGACCAGCTCGACATCGCTGTCGAATGTGAAGGCCATGCCGAAGTGCTCGGGCACATCAACCACCCAGATTTCCAGCTCGTCTATCCGTTCCACAATGGTCGCGCCGATGCGGTTGACATACTCCCATTTTTCGCTGAGCGGCGTGTTGGGGTCATAGTGGATGACCCAGTTGCCCGTAGGTATACTGCCAAATATCGGCACGATGCGCGTGCTGTCTGGCTCGCCCTTCTCGTCCAGCCCAGGCAAGATATTGGGCGGGAACTCGGCGGCGGTAGCAGGCATGGCGAGGAGCAAGATCAAAAGCAGCACAAAAGCAAAGCGGCTCGCGTTCATGAGAGGTCCCTTCTGCAAGCGAATGGGAACAGCCAGCGTATTGTAACGCGTATGTCATTCTTTACGCAAGAAAGGCGCTGTGGTTGCGCTAGGGCGCGAGGCGGCGGTGGTTCACGGCGAAGTCAAAAACATCGTCTCGGGCGTAGTGCCCTGTGACATCCAGCGCCATCTGTTCCTGGGCAATCGTGCTCAGGTCGAGGTCGGCGGTGATGATCGTCTCTTCGTCAAATACAGGCTCGACAAGGTATTCACCACCGGGCGCGATGATGGCGCTGCCTCCGTTCAGCAAGCGAGCATCGGCAGCTCCGCTCAGTTCGGGCGGCAGCTGCAGCTCTGGCGGGAAGTCGGCGGCAGTCATGATGCTGCCCACTGCCAGGACAAAGCAACGCCCCTCGAACGCGTAATGACGGCTGGCGATTTGATGCATGGGCTTGACCTGGGGCCAGAGCGCGATGTGAATATCTTCGCCGCTGAGGTGCATGGCTTGTCGGGCATGCGGCATCCAGTGTTCCCAGCAGATCAACCCGCCGATTCGGCCGGCGGCACTGTCGGCCGCGCGCAAACCAGCGCCATCGCCCTGCGCCCAGACCAACTGCTCGGTATAGGTCGGTCGCAGCTTGCGGTGGTGATTGACGATACGGCCATCGCCGTCAATAATGACGAGGCTGTTGTACAGACTGCGATTGCCTCGTCCGCAGACTACGCGCTCGTTCATGCCGAATGCCAGCGCGATTCCCTGTGTCTTGGCGCAGTCGCTCAGCTGGCGCATTTCGGCGCTGTCGATCGCCAGGCTGTTGTTGACGAGGCGGGCATAGAGCTGCTTGGTGGGCGCGTGATCCCAGCGGGCGTAGTCGATCGCGTAATCCAGCCAGGCCGGATAGCCAGGGAAGAACGTTTCGGGGAATACCGCCAACTGCGCGCCACTGCGGGCTGCTTCGGCGATTAGCGACAGCGCTTTGTCGATGGTTGCTGGCAGGTCGTAATAGACGGGTCGCGCCTGGATCAGGGCGACGCGCACGCTGTCACCCATCACCCGCTATCGCCCAGCACGGCGCGAACTCGGAATTGCTCGCCGTCACTATCGGGCGCGTTGGCGACCACCTCGTCCACCGTCAGCGGGGGACCAGCCTCATCGGGGCGCATCACACTGGTCAAGGGCAAGACCGACGAAGTCGGGTCTATATGCGAGGTATCCAACTCTTCCAGTTTTTGAAAATAGGCCAGGATATCGGATAGCTGCTTTTGATAGCGCGCGACATCGTCATCGCTCAGTTCCAGGCGAGCCAACTCGGCAATAGCGCGGACTTCGGCCTGGGTCAAGGCGGGTTCTGTCATGGCTGTCTCCCCTGCGTCTGCATCTGCATTGTACCCAAAGCGCGCTGAGCAAACACAGATAGAATCCGCTAGTTCACTTTACCCCCTCCCCCCCCCGAAAAGTCGGGGGGAAGCGCAATCTGCGTCCGCAGGAATCCGAACTGGTCAGGACGTTGTAGCAATGAACCTCTGATGCCTTTTGTCCTTTGTGTTTACGATTCGCATGACTTACCTGACTCTTCTGCTGTGCTACAATGGCGCGCGCATAGGTGGTTGAGGAGGCAAGTATGCGGGCGACAATCACAGAAAAGGAAGCGCTGCGCTTGCTGCGCATTGAGCACCAGGCAGTCGCGGCATTGATCTCGTCGCTGCGGGACGAAGAAATGACGCGCGGCGACACCATCCGCCATGGCTTGTACGCCGACCAGCGCTGTTCTTTCAAAGACCTGCTCGCGCATCTGATCTGCTATGAAGCCTTCACGCTGGCTGCCATCGACGATTGGCAGCACGGACGCCAGCACTGGGTGATCGACGCCGTGCGCGACCCCCGACAAAGTCGCGACATGCATTATGGCGGCATATCGGAGCGGGCAGGGTTGAGCCTGGACGAGCAACTTGATGAATATCGGCGGGTCAGCGCAGCGCTGGAAACTCGCATTGCGGCGCTTTCCGAAGCCGACTGGCGCAGTGAGCCGGCTTTTTCTATGCCGCGCAGAATCAATCTTGGCGGTATGATCGAGAGCGTTATGGTAACGCCGCCGCGCCCCATGTACCGTCATCTGCCCGTGCATGTGCCAGACGCCGCCGACTATATCCGCAGCTTGCGCGCCACGTCGGGACGATAGATGCGGCTTCGCGGCTGTCTGCGCTTGTTTTTCGTCTGCGCCCTGCTGGCGGCGATGGCGACTGTTTGCGCTGTCGGCAGCTTCACCCTGGCCCAGCAGACTGTTGTTGACCTGGGCACATCGGGCTTCCGCGTTGACGATCCCTTGCAGACTCTGCGCTGCTTTGCCATTCAGCAATGCGCCGACGAAAGCGCGGACGAAGCGCCGCCACTGCTGCTGACGCCACTGGTCACATCCATTTCCACAATCTCGTCGCCAGCAGCCACCTGGACACCTGCGCCGCAGCCTGTGTTTGTGCCTTCCGCCACACCGCTGCCCACTGTGGCTGCCTTGCCGACCAACTTGCCGCCAGTCGACCCGCGCGCCATCACCATACTGCTTTTGGGCATTGATCAACGCCGGGCCATGCAAGACGACGGACCTTTCCGCACCGATACCATGATGCTTCTGCATGTCAATCCGGCGCGCCGGACGGTCGGTGTGCTGTCGCTGCCGCGCGATCTGTGGGTGCGCATCCCCGGCTTTGGCGAGGCGCGCATCAACACCGCCAATTTCAAAGGCGATGCCGCGGCCTACCCTGGTGGCGGTCCAGCCCTGGCGATGGCGACGATTTATGAAAATTTCGGCTTGCGCGTCGACAACTACCTGCTGGTGAATTTCGAGGTCTTCATCACACTGGTCGATACGCTCGCGCCCGATGGCGTGCCCATCACGGTGACCGAGTTCATTGATGACCCCTATTACCCTGACGAGGCGGAAGGCTATAACCCCGTGAACTTCGAGCCGGGCGATTATCGGTTGAATGCGGAATCGCTGCTGCAATATGCCCGCACGCGCGCGACTTCGGGCGGCGACTTCGACAGGGCGCGCCGTCAGCAGCAAGTCCTGGATGCCGTGCGGGCAGAGGTGCTCAGCGCCGGTGGCATCGCCACTTTCATCAGCCAGGCGCCCTACCTGTGGGGGCAGCTGCAAGACAATTTCAGCACCAACCTGGAGATGAACGACATCCTCTCGCTGGGGCAGCTGATGGGCACTATCCAGCGCGACGACATTCGTTACAGCGTCATTAGCAATCTGCATGTTGTGCCCGGCACGAGCAGCGACGGGCAGCAGGTTTTGATCCCCAACTTCGACTCGATCCGCGATTTGATCGTGCGCACCTTTTATCCACCCGACCTGACCCATGACGATTTGCTGAAACGGGTGCGGCAAGAGGCAGCGCCAATAACTATTTGGAATGGCACGCAGGTCGGCAACCTGGCGCGCGATACCAAAAATTGGCTGGAAGCGCAGGGCCTGCTGGTCACCGACATCGGCAGCGAGCAGCATCGCTATCGCCGGCAGACCGAGATACGGGTTTATGGCCGTTACAGCTGGACAGCGCAGTACGTGGCGGACTTGCTGGGTGTTCCAGGCGACCGCATCTTGCCCAGTGGCGACCGACAAATCGCGCAAGGCCTGCTAATTCTGCTGGGGGCGGATGCGCCGGCGAATATCGGCGGCTAGCAGCTGACAAGCAATAGACCACCCTGCCCCATTTGCTATACTGGAAGCGCAATAGTGAAGGAGATACCGCCATGCTGCGCCGTATGTCACTGACGAACTTCAAATGCTGGCGAAAGCTGGATGTCGAGCTCGCGCCGATTACGCTCTTCTTCGGCACGAATAGTTCTGGCAAGACGGCGATTTTGCAGAGTCTGTTGATGTTGAAGCAGACCGTGATTAGGTATGACAATAATGTTCACCTGAATCTGGGCGCTAGCCGCCGTGATTACCTGGCGCTGGGTAATTATCGCGAAATGATTTTCAACCACGACGAGCGAAGAGAACTGGAAATGGGTTTGAAATGGATTCTTGATGAACGAGGCATTGAAGAACTGAAGATCGCCCGTTGGGTAGAGGCTGACTTGCTGCGTGACAGCCCATATCCTGAGTATCAGATTGGCTATGAATCGATATGGCGTTTGAATGGCGCGGTCTATACGAAGAGTGTGGCTTACGAACTGATTGAAGACGGACAGACTCTACACCTGTTCAAAAGCCGTCGGCGGCCTGACAAACAATACAAAATGACTCATTATGTGATGAGTGATGCCGATAGCTTTTACGCACCTGGTTTGTACGACGAAACGATATCCCCGGGGCTTGAAGGTGGATTCCTGATTACTGGTTCTTCTCCGTTTCAATTAACAAACAGCGACATAACGATCGTGGCGCGGCTAGTTGCATTTCAGCTTGCTGTCATCATGGGCAGAATGCAACACATTGGCCCCTTGCGAGAATCCCCTAGTCGCATTTATGAATGGAATGACAGCGATCCTTTCACAATTCATCCTGATGGCGCAAATGCCATGCAAATGCTCATCGCCGCTGCTCGCGAAGAGAGCGACTTGCTCCCCCAAGTTGAGCATGGTTTGCAATCGCTTGGTTTGGTTCACAAGTTTTCTGTAGAGCCTATAGATAAGGATAAGCAAATCTATAAGGCTGCTGTCAAGTTCTTCGACAGCAAGAGCGCCCTTAGTGATGTCGGCTTCGGCGTGTCACAAGTCCTGCCAGTCGTAACCTTGCTGTTTTCTGCGCCTCAAGGCTCCATCATCCTGCTGGAACAGCCCGAACTGCACCTGCATCCAAACGCCCAGGCCGCATTGGCAGACCTTATGCTGCATGTTGCCGAAACGCGCGGCTTGCAGCTCATCGTCGAGACGCACAGCGAACACCTGCTGCGACGTTTTCAAAGGCGCATCGCCGAGAATCAGAGCGGCTTCGTCACGCCGGACAACATCAAAATGTACTTCTGCCAGCCGGGCGAAGACGGCTCGACTGCTACTGAAATCGACATTAGTCGCTTTGGGCAGATATCTAACTGGCCCGAAAAATTTCTTGGCGACATTAGTGGCGATCTTCACGAGATGGTCTTGGCAGCACTCGAACGCCGCAGTGAGGAGATCCAGCTTGGCTAATATCGTTGTCGATACAAATGTCTGGATAACTGCCAGTAAAGACCCAGAAGAAGTCAGCACCATGGAAGAGATAGCGTGTATTAGGGCTTGTGTGGTATGGGCAAGATACACTGTGGCGGGAAAGGACAGGATTTTGGTCGACAACAAGGGCTATGTTGTAAGGGAATACAACCGATATATGAAGCCTGGAAACTTGCCCGACTCGATCCGCGCTGAGTTATATAGCAAGCTGTTTGACCGAATCGAACCGATGGCAATCGAGTTCGACGATTCTGGATTTGCCACCCTTCCCGACAACGTTACATTCCACGACCCGGACGACCGTGTTTATGTCGCATTGGCGATAAGCTGCGACCCATTCGCTCCTATCTACAACGCCACCGATTCGGATTGGGCGAAAGAAAGTGAACACTGAAGAATCATGGAATAACGGTTATTGAACTCTGCTCTGACCTCATAGCCACCACCAGAGGCAGCAGCTAGACCCAACCGCCACCTGCCCCGCCCACGCCACAATATGCTACAATCCGCGTATTGCTCGCAGCACGGCAGGACGGCTTCATGGCAGCAGACAGACGCAGACCGCTCGCCCGGCTGGTCTGGTTTGATCCTTCCAGCGGCGACACGCTTGAACGAGCGCTGCGCGAAGGCGACAGCATCAGCATCGGCCGCTCGGTTGATAACGACATTCAACTGCAAGAGGCGCATATCTCACGGATTCATGCCATCATCGCTTGCCATGACGGCGGGTTTAGCATTGATGATGTCGGCAGCGCCAACGGCAGTTTTGTCAATGGCAACCAGATTTATGGCAAGCATGCGCTGAACATCGGCGACGAGGTGCATCTCTTCGTGTCGGCGTTTAAGCTGCTGGGGACCGATGATGCGGCAGAAGATGCGGCGAGGCTAGTTTCGCAAGTCGCAGGCGACCGCGCCAGTTTGCGCATCGTGCGCGGACCGCAAGCCGGGCAAGTCTTCGCCCTGCTCAAAGACGAATTGTATGTCGGGCGTTCCATGCCCAACACCAACTGGGAAATCGCGCTGCAAGATCCGACCGTTTCTCGCCCGCATGCCTTCATGGTTCGCGAAGATTCGCGCTGGAAGCTGTTTGACCTGGGCAGCATCAATGGCACGGCTGTCAATGGCGAGCCCATAATCGGCGGCAAAGCGAAGTGGCTGGAAGATGGCGACCGCATCGCCTTCGGCGGCACGTTGTCACAACTCCACATCGGCTTCCCCAGTTCCGACGAGACCGAGCCGACTGCCTGAATGCCGCAGCGCGAAAAACCAGCAAGGGACTGACCATGACCAAAGCAAATATCATTCTCATCATCGCCGATGACATGGGTTATGGCGATTTTGGGGTATTCAACAACCAGATCAGCTGCACGCCGCACCTGGATGCGCTTGTCGACGAAGGCATCACGCTGACACAGCATTATTCGGCGGCGCCTGTCTGCGCGCCCGCTCGCGCCGCCCTGATGACGGGCCGCTATCCTCATCGCACCGGCAGCATCGACACCTTGGAAGCGCGTGGGCTGGATCGCCTGCGGCTGGACGAAATCACACTGGCCGATGTGCTGCGCGGCGCAGGGTACGCGACTGGCTTGGTGGGCAAGTGGCACAATGGCGCGCTGGACTCTCGCTATCATCCGCGGGCGCGTGGCTTTGACGAATTCGTCGGCTTCCAGGGCGGCTGGAATCCCTATTACCGCTATCGGCTCGATCGCAACGGCGCGATTGAATATGGCAACCGCGAACAATACCTGACCGATGTCTTCAGCGACGCGGCGATTGACTTTGTCGAACGGCACAGCAGCGAGCCATTCTTCTTGCAGCTGGCATATAATGCCCCGCACTTCCCGCTGGAGGCGCCAGATGCCATCACGCGCAAATACAACGAACTGGGCTTAGCCATCGGCACGAGTTTGATCTACGCCATGATCGAAGTGATGGACGCCGGCATCGGACGCATCAACGAGCGGCTGGGGCAGCTGGGCATCGCCGACAATACCATCGTGATCTTCACCAGCGACAACGGGCCGGCGCTGGGCGAATGGAATGGCATGTCGCAGCGGCGCTGGAATTGCGATTTCAATGGCGGCAAAGGCAATACCTATGAAGGCGGCATTCGCGTTCCGTTGATCATGCGCTGGCTGGATGGCCTGGAAGGCGGCGCGCGCATCGACGATATGGCGCACTTCACCGACTGGCTGCCCACTTTGCTCAACTTGGCGGGCATAGACAAGCCGGACGATCTCGCGCTGGACGGCATCGACATCAGTCCCGTGCTGCGAGGCGAAGGCGAAGGCGTCTATCCGCAGCGTTTTTGGCAGTGGAATCGCTATACGCCGGTGGGCAGTTGCAATGCGGCCATGCGCGATGGCGACTGGAAGCTCTTGCGTCCGCAAATCCGCGAAGCCATGCAGGTTAGCTCGCTGGATACAGCTTTGGACCACGCCATCAAATACATGCCCGAACATTTCGACGACATGTTGCGCGATCCAGAACCGACCCGGCAAATCCCCGAGCCACCGCCGGCGCTGCTGTTCAATCTGGCCGATGACCCGCTCGAACTGCAGGACCTGGCAGCGCAGAATCCTCAGCGCGTCTCGGCGATGGAATCGGCGCTGGCGGATTGGTTCGCTGATGTAACTGCGCTCTAGGCTTGTTGCCCCCTCATCCCCGACTCGTCGACAAAATCCGCGCGCGCCTTGCCCCCGACTTTTCGGGGTTCGGGAGGTTGGGCAAAGGCAGCCGATTCGCTACAATGCGCGGGATTGTCACAACCAGCGACTCAGGAGGCAGATGGTGGCGCATCCACTGTTGGCGGAACATTCCGATCTGGCGACAGCCATAAATATACTCGATGGCTGGGCGGCGCATCAGCGGCAGCGGCGGCATCAACCAGGCTTGGCTATCGGCGTGGTATACGACGGTGAACTGCTCTGGGGCGCGGGCTATGGCTTGGCGGATATCGAGAGCGAGACGCCAGTTACGCTGGATACGCGCTTCCGCATCGCCAGCATCACCAAAACATTCACGGCCACAGCCATCCTGCAGTTGCGAGACGCGGGCAAGCTGCGCCTGGATGACGCGGTGGGCGATCACCTGGATTGGTTCGACCTGCGCTATAAAGACGCGCCAAACATCACCATTCGCAATCTGCTGACGCATAGCTCCGGCTTGCCGCGCGATTCCGCCAACCCGATGTGGACAGAATGCGCCGCGCCCGACTGGGACAGCTTCATCGCCGATACGCAAAAAAGAGCGCCGACCCGCGCGCCCTACGAAGCCTACGCCTACAGCAATCTGGGCTATTCGCTGCTGGGCGGGGTGATCGCGGCGGTCAGCGGGCAAAGCTGGGCGGACTACTTGCAGGCCCATGTGCTGGATCCGCTCGGCATGCACGAAACGCGCCCCATCCCCAGCGCCGACGACCCGCTGCTGGCTATCGGCTACACGCGCGAAAGAGCCGACGGAGGGCGCGATGCCCTGCCCTTTTGGTTGATGAAGGGCTTCGAGGCATCGGCGAACTTCGCGTCCAGCGTCAAGGATCTGGCCAAATACGCCGCCTTTCATCTGGGCAGCCACGGCAGTGCGGTGCTCAACCGCTACAGCCTGCTGGATATGCACCGCGTACATTTTCTGAGCGAGGGCTGGGAAGGCGGTTATGGGCTGGGACTGGGTTTGCACCGCATGAAAGACTGGGTCATCAGCGGGCACGGCGGCGGCTATCCGGGCTATTTGACAATGTTTTCGCTGTGCCGCGAGTTGAAGGCCGGCGTCATCGTACTCACGAATTCACTGGGCAGCGATCCGCAGGATTATGTCAGCCAGGCATTCAAGCTGCTGCTGCCCGAGCTGGCGAAACTGCAGAAAGATGCTGAGCAAGCCCAACCGCAATGGACGCAGTATGTCGGCGATTATGAAAGTGAATGGGCGCGCCAAAAGGTCGTCATCCGCGAAGGACAGCTGCAAGTCCTCAGCCTCGACTGGCTGGACGAAGAGCCGACCGTGCTCGAGCCGACCGACACAGCGCATACCTTCCGGCTCAAGCAGCGGGGACAATCCAACGAGACGTTGCGCTTTGAATTGGATGAGACGGGCGCGGTTCTGCGCATGTGGGAGCGCAATGAATACAGCCAGCGCTTGAGCGACTGAGAGCGCATCGCACAGAAGGCAATCCAGGCAGCTGATAAGGAAAGGAAGTTCCATGCCAATTATGCAGGCAGAGCCGCTGACCCGGCTGATCGCAGGCATACTCACGGGGGCGGGGGCGCGCGCCGATTATGCCGAAACCGTTGCTGAGCATCTGGTGGCCGCCAACCTGGCCGGGCACGATTCGCATGGCGTATTGCGGACGCCGCATTATGTGGCCTCGATCGACGCTGGATCGCTGGACCCGCGCGCCGAGCCAGAAATCGTCAGCCAAACCGCGTCTATGGCGCAGATCTGTGGCAACTGGACATTCGGGCAAGTGATCGCCAGGCAGGCAACCGAGTTAGCCATCGACATGGCGCAAGCGCAGGGCATCGGGTTGGTCTCGATGTATCACGAAGGGCATACCGGGCGACTGGGCACGTATGTCGAAATGGGCGCAGAAGCGGGCCTGGCTTCTATGATCTGGGATGGTTGCATCGGCGGACCCCGTTCGGTGGTTCTGCCGCTGAATGGCACGGGGCGCAAGATCGGCGCGAACCCAATCGCCATGGGTTTTCCCAGTGGGTCGCATGGCGCGCTGGTGCTGGACTTTGCCACATCCATGTCAGCGGCGGGCAAGGTCATGGTGGCGGTGGCGAAAGACGAATTGCTGCCGGATGAATGGATCGTCGATGCCGACTGGCAGCCAACCCGCGATCCAAGTCAGCTCAAAGCCGGCGGCGCGCTGCGACCGATGGGGTCGCCCTCCGTGGGGCACAAGGGATACGCGCTGGGCTTCATGGTCGGTCTGTTCAGTTTGATGGCTTCGCTGCCTTCGTCTGCGCAGCCGCCCTTGGAAGACCGCTGGGGCACCGTCATCCTGATGTTGGATATCGCCCGTTTTGGTTCTCCCGATGCCTTCCGCCAGCAGGTGGATGCTGTCATCGACTTTGTCAAAGCCGACCCGCTGCAGGGAGAAGTGCTGGTGCCAGGCGAAATCGAAGCGCGGACGCGGCGCGAACGGCGAGCAAACGGCATCCCGCTGCCCGAAGCGACCTGGCAAGAGCTGTCTGCATGCGCAAAGCGATTCAGTATCAGCCACTAGCTGCATGGCATCCACTCAAGCCGAATTGGCAGAAGCCTTGCGGCGTGCGGAATCAGCCGCGGACAAGCGAGACGCAGCGTTGCAATTGCTGGCGCGGACAAACAGCCGGGCGCTGCTGGATGAATGCCTGCGCGCGTTGGGTTCGATGCCCGTGCTGGCGACATTGGACGAAAGCCATCGCCCGGCCTTGCGGCGCAAGTGCCTGCGCTACTTTGAAGAGCCGCGGCGCGACAAAGCCGGCTTGCTGCGCGAAGCATTGACGCGCTTGCTGGTGCATATCGCGCATCCCGATGACGGCGATATCTTCCAGTTGGGACTGGAGACCTATCATCTGCAGCCCGTGACCGATGTGGCGCAAAATCTGCGGGCGGTCGCGCTGGCTGGACTTGCGCCGCTAGATTCGCCGCTGGCTCTCCTCTACGCCGTGCGTTTCCTGGGCGAAGAGCATACTTCCGTCTTCAACTGCGAGCCAGCCATGACCGCGCTGGACCTATTGGCGGCGACCGAACAGCATCTGCCCATATACCCGTTTCTGCTGCGCGCGGGCGAAGCCATGGCGCAGACGGGACGCGGCGAATTGGTAGGCAAGGCGCTGGAATCGCTGGGCGCGGACTTCCCGGCGCCGCTGTATGCGGGGCTGATGGCGCAATACAGCGAGATCGACCAGGCGACCGCCAGCATGGGCATCATCAATTGCGTGGTCGAAGGGCGGGGAGCAGCGCTCTATGACCAATTGGAAATGCTGATCTTGCAGACCCAGCATGTCGATTTGCGGCGCTATGGGCTGGTGATGATGGCGGCGGCGCGTGACGATGATCTCAGCGAGCGCTTGCTGCGCATGGCACGGGTTGCGCGGCTGGACGATGTGCCGCTCTTTATCGAGGCGCTGGAAATCTGCCAGCACGACGATCGGGACGAGCTGGTGGACTTGCTGCGGCGGCGGCTCTAGCGGATCTCGCGGCGGAAGATGTCGCTGAAGCCCGGTTCGATCTGCAGCGCGAGGTTTGCCAGCAACGCTTGTGGCGAAACGCCCGCCTGTTGCATGACGGCTTGCCCCAACAGCACATCCAGCGTCGCCAGGAAACGACCTCGCGGATAGAGCGCCAGCAGGTGGATGCCCGCTTCGCCGCCGCAGGTTGGCGCCTGCGCTTGGTAGTGATTGGGGGCAATCTCATCTTGCGTATAGCCGAAGCTGTCCAGCCATCGCAGCATGAAGGCGTCTTCCGCAGCGGCGCGGGCGGACGCGGCATCAGCGTAGACATCGACCCAATAGCCCAGCGCGGAGAAGTAGATGGCGGGCTCGCAGCCTGCGTTCTCAACAGCCAGGCGATAGCGATATTGATGTCCATAGTTGTCGGCAAATGCCAGGAAGTCGCTGCGCAAGTCTTCTGGCAAGCCCTGGCTGATACGCTGCGCGTCGATCAAGCCAGATGTATCCGGGTTGCTGGGCAGGTTGGGCGGAAGACTGTCGCGGAAAGCCTCAAAGGCGGCGATAACTTCGTCTTGCTGGGCTGGCGTCGGTTCAAGCACAACGCTATTGTCCACGCTGGCTGGATCGCTGATGATCAACACAGTGTGCAGGGTTTCGCCGGCTTCTGCAGCTGTGGCCGGGTCGCGTTCGCGGATGGCCTCGACAATCTCTTGCCCGACCAGCACATCGCCGAAGATCGTATGCTTGTGATTCAGGTGTGGAGTCGGCGCGGTCGTGATGAAGAATTGGCTGCCGTTGGTGCCCGGTCCTGCATTCGCCATCGCCAGCAGACCAGGACGATCGAAGACCAAGTAACCGACTGGCTCGTCGCCGAATTGATAGCCAGGACCGCCGCGTCCCGTGCCAGTGGGGTCGCCGGCTTGCGCCATGAAATTGGGGATGACACGATGGAATGTCGTGCTGTCGTAATAACCCTGCTGCGCCAAGAAAACAAAGCTGTTGACCGTGCGCGGCGTCAGCTCTTCATAAAGATCAACATAGATCGCGCCGGCGCTGGTGCAGAAGATGGCGCGGTAATCCGCTCCCGGCTCGAGCACAGACTCTGGCGACTCGAACTGCATGGGCGTCAATGCCGCTGGCTGGGCGGCAGCACAGAGCTCCTGCTCGCTTGGAGCAGATTGCGCCACAGCTACTGATAATGCAGCCAGAAAAATCGCCAGCGCGCTCGCCAATCGCATCGTAGCCATGACCACATCCTTTGCCAGCCGAGCCAGCCGCCTTGTGCAACAGATGCGCATTGTGCCCGACCAGCCCGCCCTTGCATAGGCGAAATCCCAGCCTAGTCTTTGTCGCTCAGGCGCGTTGACTGCCACGTCGCCTCTGTTACAATCAGCAGGGATCAAAACTAGCCGACAGAGCGAGCATGAGCGCATTTCCAGGTTTTCCAACCGAGACGCAAGCTTTTTTGCGCGAACTGCGGCAGAACAATACGCGCGAGTGGTTCGCCGCCAACAAAGCGCGCTATGACGAGGTGGTCAAAGCCCCGGCTGTGGCCTGGGTGGCGTCGATGGGCGAATGCTTGCAGCAGTTGGACGCCGAACTTGTTGTCGACTTGCGTACGAATGGCAGCGGCTGTTTGATGCGCTCAGCCCGCGATACGCGCTTCAGCAAAGACAAATCGCCCTACAAGGTCAATATCGCCATGTTATGGTGGCATGGCAGCGGCAAGAAAATGCAGCACCCGGCTTTTGGTATGGAAATCACGCCCGAAGACGCTGGCTTGGTCGCCGGCATGTTCCACTTCCCCAAGCCCATGTTGGCGGCTTATCGACAAGCCGTGCTGGACGAAGAATTGGGCGAACAACTGCTGGCAACAGTGCATGCTGTCTGCGCCCACGGGTACACAATCAGCGGGCGACACTACAAGAGGGCGCCTCGCGGTTTTGACAAGCAGCATCCCCGCGCCGATTGGCTCAAGTACAACAGCTTTCATGCCGGTGCACACAATATCAGCGCCGACACGATCGCCTCGCCGCGCTTGATCGATGTGTGTATGGACCAGTTTGAAAAGCTGGCGCCTATGCACCATTGGCTGGTCGCGGTTCAAGAGAAATACGGCGGCATCTAGGCTTCCAACGCAGAATCGTCATGAATTGCATCGGCAAGCCAGCACATTGCTACTGCCATTGCCACAACCAATTGCCTATAATCTGTTTATCGTGCGCTGACAGGTGACATGTACGACCGTATACGATATAGTCAGCGGCTTGCACAGTCGCCACCGGGATGCGATTGGGGAGCTTGAGTTGAATCGACGCACCTTGCGGGCTTTCATCGCAGTCCTGCTGCTGCTGCCTTGCTTTATGGCATCGGCACAAGATTCCAATATCCATATTGACATCATCGGCGTCGACTCGACCGACCTCGACCAGGTGGCGATTCATGCCAGCGTGCTGGACGCCAGCGGGAAAATGGTTTCGGGCTTGGGCTTGGCGAATTTCAGCCTGGGCGGCGCATTGGCAGACTCCGGGCAAGTGTTGAAGGTCGAAAATGTGACGGATGACGAGTTGGCATTTGCCACCGTGTTGGTCATTGATACCAGCAGCAGCATGGCGGGTCGTCCTCTGGAGCAGACACAGACCGCGGCGCGCGCCTTCATCAATGGATTGGGCGAAGATGACCCTGTCGCCATCGTGCTCTTCAGCGACTCGGTGCGCAATGTAGTCGGGTTTACGACCGACCGCGCCCTGCTCTTGCGTCAATTGGATAATATGGCTTATGGCGGTCACACCGCGCTGTATGACGCGACGCTGCGCGGGATAGAACTGGCGACAGCAGCGCCCCTGTCCCGCCGCGCTGTGATCATCCTGAGCGATGGCGGCGAATATGGCAATGTCAGCAACAGCACACGCCAAGAGAGCATCCGTGCCGCGACCATCAATGGCGTGCCGGTCTATGCAATCGGCTTGGGCTGGAATATCGACCGGCGCTTTTTGGAAGCGATCGCCGCCGAATCCAACGCGGCATTTTATGACAGTCCCACGCCGGACGAATTGGCCGCTATCTTCAGCGAGCTGGCTTTTGTCTTCCGCAGCCAATATATCATCACCATCAAAGCCGATGTGCCTGCCGATGGCACGCGCTACAACTTCAGCCTGAATCTCACAACAGCCGATGGCAGCAGCAGCGCCGGCAGCGCTTTTCTGCGCGCGCCAATCCCCATCCCGCTGCTATTCTTGCCCGACGAGCTATTCATCGCGCCAATCGCCGAAGACACGCATATCACCGTCGAAATCCGCGCCGACCAGGAGATCGAACGTGTCGAGGTAACCCTGGATGGCGAGTTGGTTTCCAATGAGCCCAGCTATACAATCGAGCCGGTTGATTTGCAGCCGGGCGAGCACCAGCTGGATGTCACAGTCGAGGATGTGGAAGGCGATGTCGGCACATTGAGCACTGAATTTGAAGTAGCTGCGCTGCCACCGACGCTGGATGACGACTTTGTGCCGCCGCCCGAACAAGAAATCGCCGACCCAGAAGTCATCGTAGTCGAGGCTGGTGGACAGACCGAAATTACCCAGGTCGAGTTCATCGTCGATGGCGAAGTCGTGCAAGCCGACAGTGAAGCGCCGTATGAATTTGACCTTGATCCCTTTGTGCTGCTGCCAGACGAAGAACATGTGCTCAGCATCCGCGCCACCAATGAAGGCGGACAGACCACCACGGTGGCCAGGACCTTCGAGGTCGACGCCCTTCCACCACGCCTCACAGTGGAAGGCATCGTGTCCGACACGGTCGTAACTGACAGGCTGGCCGGCAGTGTAATCGTCGAAAGCCAGTCGCCCATCGCCAGCCTGAGCATCGAACCCGAAGTGCCACATACTGTTTCGGGCAATCGATTGGACTTCCTGCTCGAGGCCGCTGAATTGCCACCGGGATTCAATACCATCACCATCACGGCGGTGGATGAAGCCGGCGCGCAATCAACCCAGACCCTCGACTTTGAAGTCGCCGCATTGCCGCCAACCGTCTCGCTGAGCGGTCTGTCTGCAGGCAGCGTCATCAGCGCAGCGGAAGATGTGCAGATCCAGACGGGCGGGCAAACCGAGATCGAACGCGTCGAAGTGGCATACGATGGCGGCGATCCTCAGCCAGTCGAAGCGGACACGTTTACGATTCCCGCCGAAAGCCTGGGTGATGGCGCGCACGAAGCCGAAGTGAGGGTCACCAATGCAGGTGGCGAGACGAGCACAGTCACGCTGCCATTCACGATCAGTCTGCCGCCGACGCCGACATACACGAATACACCAACTGAGACTGCCACGGCCACGCCGTTGCCAACGAACACGCCAACCGATACACCTGTCCCAACGGACACGGGCACGCCGTTGCCAACAGACACGGGCACGCCGTTGCCAACAAACACGAGTACGCAGCTACCGGCGAACACGAGTACGCAGCTACCGGCGAACACAAATACGCCGTTGCCAACAAACACAAACACGCCGTTGCCAACAGACACAAATACGCCGCTGCCAACAAACACGAGTACGCCGTTGCCAACCGATACGCCTGTCCCAAGCGACACGCCAACCGACACGCCTGTCCCGACAGACACGCCAACCGATACACCGATCCCGACAGACACGCCAACCGATACGCCTGTCCCAAGCGACACGCCGACTGATACGCCTGTCCCAACGGACACGCCGACGGACACGCCTGTCCCGACGGACACGCCAACCGATACGCCTGTCCCAACGAACGCGCCAACCGACACGCCTGTCCCGACGGACACGCCAACCGATACACCGATCCCAACGAACGCGCCAACCGATACGCCTGTCCCGACGGACACGCCAACCGATACGCCTGTCCCAACGGACACGCCAACCGATACGCCTGTCCCGACGGACACGCCGACTGATACACCTGTCCCGACTGACACGCCAACCGATACGCCTGTCCCGACGGACACGCCGACCGATACGCCTGCCCCAACGGACACGCCGACCGATACGCCTGTCCCGACAGACACGCCAACCGATACACCTGTCCCAACGAACGCGCCAACCGATACACCGATCCCGACTGACACGCCGACCGATACACCTGTCCCAACGGACACGCCGACTGATACGCCTGTCCCAAGCGACACGCCAACCGATACGCCTGTCCCAACAGACACGCCGACCGATACACCTGTCCCAACGGACACGCCGACCGATACGCCTGTCCCGACAGACACGCCGACCGATACGCCTGTCCCGACAGACACGCCGACCGATACACCTGTCCCAACGGACACACCGACCGATACGCCTGTCCCGACTGACACGCCGACCGATACGCCGGTCCCGACTGGCACGCCGACCGATACGCCTGTCCCGACTGACACGCCGACTGATACACCTGTCCCGACTGACACGCCGACGGACACGCCTGCCCCAACTGACACACCGACCAACTCACCGACTCCGACTGAGGACATTACAGCGACCGCCCAGGCAGAATCGAGCTTGATCGCGCGGCTGCAAGGCACCTTGGATGCGGAAGCCACCGCTACAGCGCAACTCGAAACAGCCGTGGCGCAGACAGCCACCGCAGCGCCAACCGAGATGCAGCCCGCCGATACCGAAGCGCCAACCGAAGCCGCCGTGGTCGAGCCAACAGCCCAGCCAACCTTGACGCCGGTAACCATCACCGAGATTGAAGCGCCAGCAACTGACGAGCCAGCTACGCGCGATGATGTCTTGGCGATCGCCGCAGTAGTCGGCGGCTTGGCGCTGCTGCTCTTGCTCTTCTTGATCGGGCGGCGTCGCAATTAGGAGCCGTCCAGGCGTGAGCCATAGCGCAGACCAAGACGCCAGGCGTACTATCCACGTCTGTTGGCTTAGCAGCGCGCGTTACAGCCAGCCGCTGGGCAGCACCAGTGCGCGCAAATGGCAGTTGCTGGCTGGTCTGCCTGGTTATGAGATTCGCGTCATCGGCTTTGCGACAAGCTCGCGAGCGAGGCGCTTTCATGAACATGTCGGCTTTTATCTGCTGCCACAGTTGCCGCTTTCGTTGCTGCGCTACTTGACCTTTTTCGTCTTGGCGCCGCTGCTGCTGGGCTGGTTGGCGATGCGCCGCAGAGCCGACATCATCGTGGCGCAAAGCCCTTTTGAAGGCGCGGTTGGCGCCTGGACGAAGCTGCTGGGACGGCTGATCGGGCGGTCCCCGCGGCTGATCATCGAGAATCACAACAATTTTGAGGTCGACCTCTTCTTGCAGCGGAATGTGCCTTTGCCCAGCCTGTATCGCGCCATCATGATGGCCTTCGCGCGATTCGCATTTCGCCATGCCGATGCCGCCCGCGTCGTTTCATCGACAACGGCTGAACGTTCCCGAGCCTTTGCGCCGCAGCTGCCGCAAGTGCGTTTCATGACCTGGAGCGACACCGATGTCTTTCGCCAGACGCCCCGCCAAATGCCAGTCGAGCAAGCTGTCGATATTGTCTATGCTGGCGTGCTGCGTCCAGGCAAGGGCGTGCATCATCTGCTGGATGCTTTCGCCAGGCTGGATCATGCGCAAGCTCGGCTGCAGCTGGTGGGCGCGCCTGCCAATGCCGATTATGCCGCTGCACTGCATCGTCAGGCGCAGGAGCTGGGCATCAGCCAGCGCGTGCAATTTGTGGGCGCGGTGAGCCAGAGCCGGCTGGCCGAGTATTTCGCTGCGGCGCGCGTGATGGTCTTGCCATCTCTGTCGGAGGGGCTGCCTCGCGTGATCGTCGAAGCGATGATGACAGGCACGCCGGTCATCGGCACCCGCATCAGCGGCATTCCCGATATCATCCGCGATGGCGAAAATAGCCTTCTAATTGCGCCCGACGATGCCGACGATCTGCTGCGCGCGCTGCGGCAGATTTATGCGCGGGATGTCACGGCTATGGCTGCCCAGGCTCGCGCCTTTGCGCTGGATTTCTTCTCGCCAGGCAAATACGCCGCCGGCTATCAACAGCTGTTTGAGACCGCTCTGCGCCCGCCCGCCGATTCGTCTGCGGCAAGCGCCGAACCAAGCCAACCAGGCGCAATCGACAGCAAGTCCGCCCGCGAATGAGCGCAGCCAACCCCCTGCTGCACGAGCGCATACCCAAGCTAATCCGCCAGATAGGCTTGCCTGTCGGCATTGGCGTGCTCTTCAACAACTTGTTCCAGGTGGTCGATACTTTTTATGCCGGGGCGCTTTCGGCAGAGGCTAGGGCTGCACCACCAGCGTAGTCAAATATTCGAGCTGACGGTCGCTGGGCGCGCCATCCGCACTGTGTACCAGCAGCTTCTGCGGCGATTCGCCGGCCGCGACCGGCGTTTCGTACATGCCCAGCAGCAGCGGATAGTCGCCGGCCGGCAAGTCGCAGGGCAGGCTCAGCTCTCGCTCGTCAAAATAGAGTTGCCCGGGTTGCCAAATTGAAGTCAGATAGATGCCACCCGGCACGGCGTCGCTGTTGGCGATTCCCCCGCCGTTTGCGCCGACAATGACCAAGGTGCTGCTGTAGAGCTTGTCCAGCGGCTGCGCGACCGACCACCAGGTATCGACGGAGATGGAAGCGCAGGGCTGCACGATATGGTCATCATTCAAGCGCCAGGCTTGCAGGACAATATCTTCGCCAAAGCGCAGCAGGGGCGCGGCATCTCGTGGCTGACGGCGATATTCCAGCACTTCCAGCCCACGATAATAGGTCTCGCCGCGAAATTTCACCGCGCTGTAGAGCGAGAATTCGTCTTCAATCGCCGCCAGCATGGCAGCGCCGGCCGGATAGCTGTTGCCCAGCACCAGCCACAGTCGCTGGCTGTCTGCCAGGTAGTTGGGCAGCCGCGTCACATCGTCAGGATACCAGCGCGATTCCAGCAGCGATTCATGGAAGCGGATTGGCGCGCTGACTGTGGAATCATGCCCCTGTCCGCTGAAGTGGAAGATGTCGTCCCTGCCCAGGTCCAGCCGCGAGCGCTCTTGCAGAAAGTAATTGATGGCGATATTTTCCCACATTTGCCCGGCCATCACAGCGAATTGGTCACGAGCCGGGTCGGCATGCCGCTCCAGGTGGTCGACGATCTCCCAATAACCGCCATTGCTGCTGTGCGAACGAAATTGCCCAACAAAAGGAATGCAGAAAAACAGCAGCGCCAGCAGCTGCATCGTGCTCGGCATCTGGCGCAAGGACAAACAGGCCAGCAGGACAATGAATGGCGCGGCTATCAGAAAATGGCGCGGCGTGACGCTGGGAACGACCAGGTTCACCAGCAGCGGCAAAGCCACCAGCAGCAGCAACGATAGCAGCAGCCAGCCTTCTCGCCACCAGGCCGGGAAGCGCATGGTTCTGCCCCAGGGCGCATGTGCAGATTGTGTTTGCGCGCGGCCATCCCCCAGTTGCGACAGGCACTTGCCGATGACGATAAGTGCGCCGCCAGCCAGCAAAAACAGACCCAGCGCCTCGGGACGAAAATGCAAATGGTCGTATAAGACTTGCATGCCCAGCCAGTCTGTGCTGATATTGTGACCGATGCTGCCGCTGTGCCCGCCAAAATTGAGCGAAGCGCGATAGGCGATGACGAAGCCCAAGGCCAGCACAAAGGCGACTTCGCGGTGCTGACGGCGCAGGTCAATGCGCGCAAAGAGCAGAATGCCCAGCACATGCGCGATATAAACATAAGACAGATAGGGATGCACAAAGGCCGGCAGAATCGTCACCAGGCTCAGCAGCAATCCGCGTCGGCGATTGGGCTTCCGAACGAAGCGCAGCAATGCCCAGGGCAGACCCACCGCGCCAAGAGCCAGCGCCGCATAAGGACGGGCCTCGTGCGTATAAAACACGAAGACGCTGTATGTGCCCAGCAGCATCAGCGCCAGCCAGCCAACGCGCCGCCCATACAGATCTGCCGCCAACCGATAGAACATGGACAGAGTAAGGATTGTCGTCAGCGTGGAGAAGAAGCGCACGATGCGCTCGTTGTGTCCAAACAGGTGCAGCCAACTATCTTGCAGAAAGTTGGGCGGCGGCAGCTGATAAAGGACCTGGGCGACATGCGCTGGCAAACCGACCGCGCGGATATTCTGCAGGGCATAATGCACATCCCAGGCTTCGTCTTGGCGATAGGCGCGGTTATGGAAGTGCTGCGCTTGTACGCTAATGAGGAATAGTATCGTCAGCGCGGGCAGCAGAATCCGGGCTATGCTAGGGTGTGGCTGGGCGCTCATCTGCCTCACTGCGATCGTGTATCGTCAGACTGTCATTGTAGACTTGAACGAGACTGTCAACAAGCCAGCGCCATGGAGGCTGCCGCATGACTATCATCCGCTGCGCATCGTGTGATGGCTTTGGCTGGTTTGAAGACGAAATCGGCCTGGGCATAGACTGTGACTGGTGCGCCGGCGCGGGATATGTATATCAGGATGCCGCCGGGCGCGATCTGCCCATCCCCCAACAAGATTATCCCCATGTCGCCGAAGAGCTGGAAGCGCTGGAAGCAGAGCGGCTGCGCGAGATGGGCTATCAAGGCGCGGCGAAGAAACCCTGGCAGCAGCAGATTCGCCAAGACACACAGCTCGGGCGCGATCCCTACGCAGGTGACAAGCAATAGCGACACCTTGCAGACTGCGCGGGGCGCTTGCAAACAGCGACGGGGCGCGATAAGCTCTAGCGTCCAGCCCAGAGACTTGCCTTGTCGTCACAGCAAATGCCAGAAAAGATTCTGATTATCGATCATGAGCAACCCGCATCCGAGCGGCTCTTGACACTGCTTATTGGGCGCGGCTACCTCGCAAAACACGCCAGCACCGCGATCGGTGGCTTGCGCAGCTCTTACATGCAACAACCAGACCTGGTTTTGCTGGAAGCGCATCTGCCGGATATGGACGGCTGCGAATTGTGCCGCCGTCTGCGCGATTTGTCCGATATACCGATTATCTTCATCAGCGCAGCACCGGACACGCAGGACATCGTCTTGGGATTCGAAGCGGGCGCGGACGATTATGTGCGCAAGCCCTTTGACAACGACGAGTTGCTGGCGCGCATACGCACACGTTTGCGCCGTTCGCCACGCCAGCGCAGCAGCGAAGAACTCTTTTTTAATAATGGCGAGCTGCGCATCAATTTCATCAACCGCGAGGTGCTCGTCCGCAGCCAGCCGACACATCTGACGCCCAAGGAATTCAGTTTGCTGGCGGCGCTGGCACGCAATGCCGGGCGTGTTGTCTCGCGGCAAGAACTGGTTACACAAGCCTGGGGCGAGCGCTACAGCGATGCCACCGACAGCCTGAAGCTCTATGTGCATTATTTACGCCGCAAGCTGGAGCGCGATCCCCAGCAGCCTGAATACATCCTCACCTCGCGCGGGGTTGGCTATCGCTTTGCCAAACGTTGAGTCAATCCAGCAGCGAACGCAGCGCTGCATCGGTGGACCTGACCATCGCTTCAAAGCCGAACTTTTCCAGACCCAGCTGCGTGTTGGCAGCCAATTCGCCGCGCCGCTCAAGCAGATCTGTGATGCCCGCCCGCAGCCCGACGATATCGACATGCGGCACCAACACGCCATTTTGGCCATCCTGCACGACTTCCGCGTTGCCGCCCACTGCGCTGGCCAGCACCGGCGTGCCTACATGCAGGCTCTCCAACAGCGTGTGCGACAAGCCTTCGTAGGCGCTGTACACGGCGACAGCGTCTGCCGCTTTCATCAGCTGCAGCACATCTGCCGCTGGCAATTGTCCAGTGAAGCGCACCCGCCCCGTCAACTGCGCCGCCAGCGCTTCCAGGCGAGCGCGGTCGGGGCCATCACCAGCCACGATCAATCGCACATCGGGCAGCCCAGCCAGCGCCGCGATCAAATGGTCGATGCCTTTCCAGCGCTGCAGACGAGCCACCGAAAGCAGCATCGGCGCATCGCCCCAGCCCAGCTGCCTGCGGATGGCTTCGCGCGATTGAGCAGGCAGTTTCATAGCGGGCAGCGCATTGTAAATGACATGGACTTTGGCGAGATCGACACCCCAGCCCAGCGCCATATCGCGGAGATACTGGCTGGGCACGATAATCGCATCCTGTGCCGCCACCTGCCGCGAGCGTGAACGTTTCTGCCAACGGACGCGCAGACCTCCGCCAACCTGCTGGAAGCCGTCTATGCTCAGCTCGGGCGGGATCCAGCCTTTGCGCATGCAGCGTTCCCAAGCCTGGTCGCCCACCACTTTCATGATGCGCGGACAACTGCGGCGCGTCCACAGCGGCAAGTCGATGGTATGCGAATAGACGACATCTGCCCATGCCAGATCCCCCATGGCGGACCAGGCATACTTCGCCAGGCGCAGCGGATAGATTTCCCTTGCAATGCGCCTGACTCGGTAGGGATAATCGCCAGCCCGAGGGCTTCCATAGGCCAGCACGCGCACCTGCCAGCCACGCTTTTGCAGGGCGGGCAAGATGGCGCGCAGATAGGTCGCTGGGCCGCCCGGCTCGGGGTGGAAGATGCCGCTGGCGACCAGGAGGTTCGGCACAATTTAACTCACAGTCGCGCGGATGAGGAGGTGGCGGTTTTCGAAAGTCGCCTGCGGACTGTCCCAGCGTTGCGGGTTCATCCAGTCTCGGGCGATCGGCGGAGCATTTCGCATCAGATCGATCAGCCGGGCGATTGTGTCGGCGTCGGGTCCCTGCCGCCGCGCCCAGCTCAAGAAATCGTGCGACTTGCGATAGCGCTCGTTGTATTCGACCGTGAATCCCGCGCGAGCGCACATTTGCAACCATTCGGCTTGATTGAAAGCGCGGTTGTGGCTGGGGTCGCGCAGCCGTTCAAATGCATCGACATAGCGCGCCGCCTGGTCGTCAAAGGGCAGCAGTTGGTCTTGCAGCATCAGCATGCCGCCTGGCTTGAGCACGCGGGCGCATTCGAGCAAAAAGCGCTGAACATCGGGGAAGTGATGCGGCGCTATGCGACAGGTAACCAAGTCAAATTCAGCGCGCTCAAAAGGCAGGTTTTCGGCATCGGCCTGCCGAAATGACACATTGTCAATGCCTCGCCCAGTGATGAATCGGCGCGCCGATTCAAGCATGCGCGGCGTCAGATCGCTGGCCACAACATGCCCGACATGCGGCGCGAACTTGAGCGCAGTGTGCCCGCCGCCCGTTGCGATGTCCAGCGCCTGCCAGTGCTTCTGGGGCTGCACGATCGCCAGCAGCCGGTCGAGGTCGCTGCCATGCGCGTGCGTTTGCGAAATCACATAGCCGTCGGCAAACTGGCTATAGCGCGCTTGAGACAAAGATTTGGAGTCGCGAGTCATGGTTTGGACGCTCCCATCTGGCCGATATGCCGATTTTACCCGCAGCTGGCGCGCAGGGCAGGCAGAAAATGCGCTAGACTCGTCCCATAACCAAGGTAACCACAGGAGGCCAAGATGGCAGAGCGGCGCACCATGCAGCCGGAAGACTTGTTTGCCCTGCAATTCCTCAATGGCGGCGCGTTATCACCCGATGGCCTGCGCATTGTCTACACCGTCAGCCAGATTGATGCCGAAGCAGACAAGGAATACGCAGCCCTGCATCTGCTGGACACGGCGAGCGGGGAATCGCGGCGGCTGACTCATGGCGAGCAATCCGATCGTGGCGCGCGCTGGTCGCCAGATGGCAAGGCAATCACCTTCATCAGCGATCGCAGTGGCAAAGCCCAACTCCACTTGCTGCCGATGGATGGTGGCGAAGCGCGGCAGCTGAGCGACTTTGAGCGCGGAGTCGGCGGCAGCTTCGCCTGGTCGCCCGATGGCACACAGATCGCCTTCAGCGCCAAAGCCGATGCCGAAGCGCCCGATCTGAGCAAAGAAGCCTACCGCGTCGACCGCACGGTCTATCGCTTTGACGCCATCGGCTACCTGGACGACGAGGCGCAGGATTTGTATGTGCTGGATGTGGCCGGCGGCGATGTCACGCGGCTGACCGATGACCGCAGCAACAACAGCAACCCGCGCTGGGCGGCCGACGGCGGCAGCATCTTCTACGATGCCAATATGCAGCCCGATGCCGCGCGCGCCATGTCGCCTGACCTGATGCGCGTCGATCTCGCGGGCAAATCTTCGCCCGTGCTCAGCGGCTGGACGAGCCTGGCCGGCGCCAGCCTGACCCCAGACGGCCAGCGCGTGGTCTTTGTCGGACGCCCCGATGATGGCAAGCCGATCGGCACAAAAGCCGATCTTTATGTGCTGGATCTGCAATCGGGCGCGGTCGATTGTCGCACTGCTGGTCTGGATGTCGGCGTGGGCGGGCGGCTGTCGCTGGATATGCCGGTGGCAGCATTGGGCGCGGGCAATGTGATCATCACCGATGACGGCCAGAGCGCCTTGACGACTGTGCAGCGCGGCGGCAGGAATCATATTTATCGCATCGCGCTGAGCGGCGAAGAATGCTGCACGCCGATTACTGCGGGCGAAAGCGCCGTCTTCCCGCTGGATCTGGTCGGGCAGCAATTGCTTTTTGCACAAACCAGCATGAACGCGCCACCGGAACTGCATCTGAAGCGCCTGGACAAAGGCGAGTCGCAGCAGCTGACCACCATGAACGAGGCGCATCTGGCGGGAATTGATCAGCCAACCTGGTCGCATTTGTTGTGGAAGAGCGTCGATGATGTCGAGGTGGAGGGCTGGTATTTGAAGCCACCAGCTGGTGAAGCGCCCTACCCGACCATCCTGTACATCCATGGCGGACCGCATGCGGCTTATGGCTGCGGCTTCCACTTCGACTTTCAGATGCTGGCGGGCGCGGGCTATGGCGTGCTGTTTTTGAATCACCGCGCATCGACCGGATATGGCGATGCTTTCTCCACCGCCATCAAGGGCGACTGGGGCAATCTGGATTATCAGGATTTGATGAGCGGCGTCGACTATGCTATCGCGCTGGGCTGGGCAGATGCCGATCGGCTGGGCGTCTGCGGCACATCGGGCGGCGGCAACCTGTCTTGCTGGATCATCGGGCAGACCGACCGCTTCAAAGCCGCCATCCCCCAAAACCCGGTCACCAACTGGCGCAGCTTCTATGGCACCAGCGATATCGGCATCTACTTCGGCGTCGAGCAGATGGGCGGGCATCCGCACGAGATCCCCGAGGTCTATGAAAAGTGCTCGCCGCTCACGTATGCGCATCGCTGCAAAACGCCGACTCTGCTGGTGCAAAGCGAGCTGGATTACCGCTGCCCCGCCGAGCAGTCGGAGCAGTTTTATACCGTGCTGAAGGCGGTTGGTTGCCCTGTCGAGATGTTGCGGCAGCCGGGCGGTTATCACGGCGCATCCATCAGTGGCGCGGTCAATCTGCGCCGGGCGCACAACGATGCCATGCTGGACTGGTTCGCGCGTTATGTCTGAGGCGGTTGCCAGCGCAGCGGTTTGAGCAGGCTGAGGTCGAATTCGCCCAGGCGGTCTGCGCCCAGCCGCTGCAATTCTGCGCGCACAGCATAAGAATCGCGACGCAAAGCCGCCACATCCAGGCCCTGGCAAGTATCGGGCAGGAGGTAGAGCCATTGCACGCTGCGCTGCAGCATTTTCAACGCGCCGCGAAAGTTGCCGCGCTCCAGTTGAAAATAGGCGACGCCGACCTGCAGAATGGCGCGGTACAGGTCGCGAACAGGTCCCTCGGTGGCAACCCACAGCTCTTCAAAGAGGTCGTGTTGCTGGTAATATTCGCCGCGATTGAATGCTTCCACGCCGGCAGCAGCCAATGGCGGCAGAGATTGTGCGCATGCGCAATCCAGCTGCGCAAGTGCTTCGGGCCCGGGCATACGCGCCAGCTCGCGGATGATGACGGACAGCTGCTTTGCCAGCTCTGCCCAGTCCAAAGCAAGCTCTGCTCCAGCCGCGATGGCGTGGGCGCGGGCGGCGGCATCAGCGCTGACCAGCACGATGGGGATGCGACGGGTGGCAGCGCTGGTCTTGGCTGTCAAGATCAAGGAATGGGCGGCGGAATGCTCGGCGTCGATCAAGGCCAGGGCGGCGCGATTCTCGATCAAAGCGGGAACGAATGCAGCAGCGTCGTCCAGCGCGATGATCGAACTATCCACCTGAATGTCCAGCAGGGTGGCAAAGGCGTCGCTGTGGCTGAGGCAGACGATAGCGGCATGCATCGCTTCTATCCCAAATGTAACTATTGACAAATACTTTACATACCTATAGTGTTGCGAAACGCTGGCTGGCGATGAAGTAATGTGGGATCGTCTACTCTTGCGCCTATTTTTCCATTGTCCTTTCTCAATTTAAAGTGTCCGATTCCTTGACAAGCACAATATTTCGCAAGTAGAATGCGTGCACGATACGAATACAGCATAGTTGAGCGAACGAAATTTCCGAGCCTGGTCCAGAGGTTCAGTTTTGAATCAGCCGAACGGCAGCTATCTGAATAAGCGACTTCTACGGCTGCAAGTTGGCTTTTTGTTGTCAGCAGGTCCCGGCACTTGCCGTGCCTTCCCGCTGAACATCCCGCAGCGGCTGCAAGTTCACGAAGACTTGTTTGTGGAGGCGCTGGCGGGCGAGTTCGTCTTGACGCGCGCCAAAGATGGTATTTTGCTGCAAAGCAAGCTGAAAATCAGCCATCTGCGCGAATGCGACCGCTGCCTTGAATCATTTGAGTATAGATTTGCGCTGGATATCGCCGAGCTCTTTGCTTTGCCGTCCTTGGCGGGCAAGAGCGTCTTTTGCGTCGATGGCAACGGCGAGATCGACCTTGCGCCGCTGCTGCGCGAAGAAGTGCTGATAGAAGCCAGTTACCGCGCTGTCTGCCGTGACGACTGCCGCGGGCTTAGCGCCGAGACGGGCGACAAACTGAGCGCTGAGAGCGATTGGGCTGCGGCGCGCCGGGCAAAAGCAGAGGCGGGCGCAATCGACCCGCGCATGGCTGTCTTAAAGCAATTGTTGGTGTAGTGAAAACAAAACTTGCACAGGTGCGCTGTCCACATGGGCAGCGCTGCAAACGAAGCAGGCAAAGCTGTGAATGGATTTGAAAGCGGGTTCGCGTCCGATATCGAGTCGCTAGCCTACCTGGTCGAAGACAACACCGAAAAAGACGATTACGCCGTCTTGGTAGACGACGCGGATCTGCCGCTCTTTGAGGACGAAATCGTAGAAGAGCTGGAGGTCGAACGCGACGAAGACTTTGATCTGGAAGGTATTTCCACCAGCGACACCGTCGGCATGTATCTGCGGGAGATGGCGCGCGTCCCGCTGCTGACGCCAGAAGAAGAAGTGCAGCTGGCCATGCGTCAAGAAGCCGGCTTGAAAGCCGAGCGACAATTGGAGCAAGCGCCCAACCACGAACGCCGCGCCGAATGGCAGTTCCTCATCCAAGATGGACAGCAAGCCCGCGACCACCTGATCGAAGCCAATGGGCGGCTGGTCGTTTCAATCGCCAAGCGCTATATGGATCGCGGTGTGCAACTGCTGGATTTGATCCAGGAAGGCAATCTGGGCTTGATCAAGGCGGTCGAAAAGTTCGACTATCATCGCGGCTACCGCTTCAGCACCTATGCCACCTGGTGGATCCGCCAAACGATCACCCGAGCAGTCGCCGACCAGGGACGCACCATCCGCGTGCCCGTACACATGACCGACCGCATCCGCCAGCTGTACCGCGTCGCCCGCGAGTTGGAACAGCAATCCGGCTGCAAGCCCTCTGTCGAAGAAATTGCCGAAGTCCTAGAAATCGAGCCGCGCAAGGTGCAATGGATGTTGCGCGTGTCGTGGCGTCCGCTCAGCCTAGAGCACCCGGTCGGCAAAGACGAAGACAGCGAATTGGGCAGCTTTATCGAAAATGACCGCGAGCCCAAACCCACCGACAGCGCCTACAGCAAGCTGCTCAAAGAGAAGATCGAAGATCTGCTGGAAACACTGACCCCGCGTGAAGCGCGCATCTTGCGCTTGCGCTTTGGGCTGCAAAACGGGCACAGCTATACGTTGGAAGAAGTCGGGCAGAAGTTTGGCTTAACGCGCGAACGCATCCGCCAGATCGAAGGCCGAGCGCTGCGCAGACTGCGCCACCCTCGCCGCAGCCGCAAACTCCGCGATTACCTAGATTAGCGCGCCATTCAGACATTCCTGCCATCGCCTCCACACCCATGGAGAGGCAGTTTCGCAACCCGGCGGACAGACCATGCACAGTCTCATTTCAGCCTGCCGATTATGCTAAAATCGCCGTTATGCGATCGATTGACATTCATCTGCGGACGGCGGCATGGTTGGCGGGGCTGCTGCTGCTGCTGTTGGCTTGCAATATGGGCACGAGCGAAAATGCCCCGCCGACGCTAGCGCCCCTGCCGACCCTGCCTCCACAAGCCACGCTGGGCTACACGGCGCCCGGACCGGTGACCGTCGCCGAGATCGGCTCGACGCCCGAAGAGCCACAGGTTGACGTGCTGGGCGAGCTATTGGCCCAGGTCGAATCCGACCGATTGATGCAGCATGTGCGCAGCTTGCAAGAATTCCAGACGCGGCATATCGCCTCATCGCAAGATTCGCGCGCAGAAGGCATCGGCGCGGCGCGGCAGTATATCAAAGATCAGCTCCAGCTATTCAGCAGCGCGTCTGGCGGCAACCTCTATACCTTCGATCTACGCTTTGACGCCTACATCACGCCAGACGAGCGCAGTCCGCAGTACAATATCATCGGCGCGATCAGCGGCAGCGAGGTCAACGCTGGCACCATCCTGATTGGCGCGCATTATGACAGCATTGGCGTCGAGCGCACTTCGGGCAGCGTCTATGCGCCAGGCGCCAACGACAATGCCTCGGGCGTGGCGGCTGTGCTAGAGTTGGCGCGCATCCTTAGCGCATCAAAATACAAAGCCACGCTGATGTTTGTGCTCTTTTCTGCCGAAGAAATCGACCGCCAAGGCAGCCGTGCCTTTGCAGCCTGGATTGAACAGAGCAATATCGATCTGGTCGCTATGATCAACCTCGACACGATCGGCAATGTGCACGACTTCGGCGGCATCGTCAACGATCAGCAGTTGCGCGTATTTTCTGCGCCGCCCAACACGACCTCGCCATCGCGCAAGCTGGCGCGCTCTGTCAACTTCCTGGCGTACAATTATGAGTTGGATATGGATTTGCAGGTGCAGGACGCCATTGACCGCGAAAACCGCTGGGGCGATCACTTCTCCTTCAGCGAGCTGGGCTATCCGGCTGTCCGCTTCATCAATGCGAACGAAGAAAAGCGCAACGCCGACCCCACCGACACCATTGAATTCATCGAGCCAGATTATCTGCGCCGTGCCACGCAAGCTTCGCTGGCCGTGCTGCTGTCGCTGGCAGATGGTCCGCGTCCGCCCGTCAATATCGCCCTGCGCAATCGCGAAGAGACATCGCAAGAGCTGGTGTGGGAGCCGGTCGCTGCCAAGAGCTACATCATCGCGTTGCGACCGCCTGGCTCGCTGATTTATGCCCAGCAGATTCAATTTGATGAAACCAAGCTGCCTTGGGATGGCTTCGACGCCTACGAGTCCATCGCCATCGCCGCCATCGACGAACGCGGTGTGATTGGTCCCTTGTCGGCCGAAATCAACCCGCGCCAAAACAACAGCTGATTCAGAGCGGCAGTCACGGATATGCGCGTCGTCCATATCATCAAAGGTACCCGCATCAGCGGCGCAGAGCGGCATCTGCTGATCTTGCTGGGCGGGCTGCGCGAGCAAGGCGTGGATGCGCGGCTGATCATGCTGGTCGAGCGCAGCAAGCCCATGGACGACATGGCTGCGGCGGCACAAGAGCGCGGTATCCCGCTGACGCGCCTACCTATTCGCGGCCATTATGACGCCCCGCTGCTGTGGACTTTGCGGCGGACATTGCGAGCCGCATCGCCCGATATTGTGCATACCCACCTCATCCATGCCGACATGTATGGTTATGCCGCGGCGAAACTGGCCCGCGCAGGCGCAGTTGTCAGCAGCCGGCACAACGATGACCAATTCCGCTATCGTCCCCGCTGGCGGCGGCTCAATCAACAGCTGTGGCGGCGCTTGGACGCGGGCATCGCAATCTCTGGCGCGGTGGCGAAATTTGCCGAGACAATCGAAGGCGCGCCTCGCGACAAACTGCACATCGTGCGCTATGGCATGGAATACCGCTGGCTGAGCGACGAGACAATTGAGCGCGCCCGGCACAGCTTGCGCGACGAGCTTGGCTTGCCGCTGGATACACCACTGCTGGGCATGGTATGTCGGCTTGTGCAGCAAAAAGGCCTGCCCTATTCGCTGGAGGCGCTGCGACGCATTCAATCCGACTTTCCCCAGGCGCGTCTGGTGATCATCGGCGATGGCGAAAAAGCCGGCGAACTGCGACAGCTGGCGACAGCGCTTGGCGTGGCGGAGCGCGTGCATTGGCTAAGCTGGCGCGATGATGCGGCTGAACTGATGACAGCGCTGGATGTGCTGCTGGCGCCAAGCTTGTGGGAGGGCTTCGGCCTGGTGGTCTTGGAAGCCATGGCGCGGCGCGTGCCAGTGATCGCCAGTCGAGTCAGCGCGCTGCCCGAGGTGGTTGTCCACGGCGAGACAGGCATTTTGATCGAGTCGCGCGATGTGGACGGGCTGGCACAGGCGATTGCGCGGTTGCTGGGCGATCGTGCCCTGCGGAAATATATGGGTTTGCTGGGGACGGCGCGGCTGGAAGAACACTTTAGCGCCCAACGTATGGTCAACGAGACCATGGCAGTTTACGAATCTGTCTTGGCAAAGCGCCGATCTCGCTAGGGCACGACAAAGATGACATCGGTCGCTTGCACGATTCGCTCTGCCTTGTGCAGCGCCAGCCGCAGCACATAATTGCCCGGCGCCAGCGAATTGGCATGCAACGTGGCCAGCGGCGCATCTCTGCGCGACTCGTGCACAGCATGCTCCAATGGCGTAAATTCGGCAAATTGTCCGCCACGGATGTAGAACAGGTAATAGTCCGCCTGGCTGGGATCGAAGACGGCGCTGCCCATAATAGGTATGGGCTGGCTGACCGACTGCCAGTTGCGCGGTTGGGTGATCTGCAGTTGCGCGCCGACATTCCCAAATTGCTGCTGCTGATAGACGCCTGGCCAGCAGTCTATCGTGGGCAGGTAAGCCAGGTTATGCTCGCGGGCATAGCGTTCGGCTTCGACTGCATCGCGCTGTGAAGTGGCGGGACCGGCGATGAAGAGCAGATTCTGCGCGCCAGCCGCGATCGCTTCGTCTTTGTGTTCAATTGGCACGCGACAGAAATTGGGCGGGATGGGTGGCAGATCGCCCGGCACAACGCGGAATTGGATGCTCGCGGCAAGTTCGGGCGGCAGCGGATACGCCAGCGCGCTGTAGACACCAGGCGAAATCTCAACCAGAACCGAGCCAGAAGCGGGCGGCGGCGTGGGATAGCGCTGGGGGAGCGGCGGATAATGCAGGTTGCCGGCGCGGTCGGGGATGCCAGCGGGACCATCCAGCGCCCATTCGCTGACAAACGCGGGGCAGTCAATAGCGCCGATGGTCAATTCGCGCACATCACAGACCTGGCGGCGTGACATGCCCGGCGGCGGAATGCTCTGATCACTGAGCAACCGACCGTCCGTGGCGAAGGCGCTGCGGCGGGTCTCGTTGCCATAGATGCCACGCAGCACGTTGTTCCAAATGGGCGCTGCGCCGGTCAAGCCGCTGGAATCGCGCATGGGATCGCCATCGTTGTTGCCGACCCATACGCCCACAGCGACATTGCGCGTATAACCGACCGTCCAGTTGTCCTTGACATCGTCTGTAGTGCCCGTTTTCACCGCGCTGACGATGCCATCCGTGCGCAGCGGACTATATGCGCCCATGGCTGGCGCGCGCGCATTGTTGTCGCCCAGGATGTCGCTGATGAGAAAGGCGATGCGCGGATCGAGCACGCGAATTGCCTCTGCTTCCCGAAGTACCGACTGGGCTGTGACCTGCCCACTCGGGCAGCCGCCGTCATACTGATAGACAATGCGAGAGGCGCTGTCCAGCACGCAGCGTATGGCGGTTACCGGTACATAATCGCCGCCATTGGCAAAGACAGCAAAAGCATTGGTCAGCTCAATGAGCGTGATTTCACCGCCGCCCAGGGTCAATGACAAACCATAACTGGCCGCGTCTTCTGCCAGTGTGCCGATGCCGAAGCGCCGCAGCACATCCAGCAGGTATTCCACACCCACCAGGCGCAGTGTCTGCACAGCCGGGATGTTGTAGCTGTTGGCCAGCGCAGCCCGCATGGTCATGGGTCCATGGAAGCGGTTGTCGAAGTTGCGCGGCGCGTAGACGGGTTGTCCGGGCACGGCGATCTCGGTCGGCGTATCCCACAAAACCTCCAGTGGCGAAACGCCTCGCTCCATGGCGGCGGCATAAGTAAAGGGCTTGATCGTGCTGCCGGGCTGGCGGAAAGCCGTGCTCACATTGACGCTGCCGTCGATGGCATCGTTTTCATAGTCGATGCTGCCGACCATGGCGATGATCTCGCCATTGGCGGGCTTGGTCACCACAACGGCTGCATTGCTGACATTGTTGCGCTGCAGCTGGGCAACCTGATTGGCGGCGGCTTGCTCTGCCAGTTGGTTGACAGCCAGATCCAGCGTGGTATAGACGCGCAAGCCACTGCCCAGGATATCTTCGGGACTGTAGCCGAGCCCCAACAGCAGTCGTTCCAGCTCGCCCAAAGCATAGATGGTGAAGTGCGGCGCGGTCAGCGAGGCGTTGCCGGGCACAAAGGTCAAGCCGGCTTGCAATGTGTCGCGCACTTGCGCCTGCGTGATATAGCCTTCTTCGACCATTTCGCCCAGCACCAGCCGCCAGCGGGCATCCACAGCCGCTTGCACAGTCGAGTCGGGATTCAATGGATCGAGCCAGGCCGGGGCTTGTGGCAAGCCAGCCAGCAGCGCCGCTTCTCCCAGGCTGAGCTGGTCGATATCTTTGCCGAAGAATGTCTGCGCGGCTGTCTGAACGCCGTAAGCCAGGTTGCCGTAATAGATCTCGTTTAAGTACATCTCCAGGATTTCGTCTTTGCCCTTGGCTTGCGTCAAGACCAAAGCCAACAAGATTTCTTCTAGCTTCCGCGAGACGCTGCGCTGCAAGCGCTTTTCGTAATCAAAGAAAATATTGCGCACCAGCTGCTGGGTGATGGTGCTGCCGCCGGGCGAGGTATCGCGTCCAGCGCCCAGAAAGTTGAGTGCGGCGATGGCGGTGGCGGGCACATCAATGCCGATATTGTTGAAGAAACTGTCGTCTTCAATGGCGATGGTGGCGTGTATAAGCGACTGTGGGACATGCTCAATGCCGACATGCACCCTGCGCCCTTCTTCAAAGGCTTCGTACAACTCATTGCCTTTGCGATCATAGATGAAGGTGCTGGCGAAGCTGCGATAATTGTCCACTTCGGCGATGCGCGCGCTCCAGGCCGCTTCGACCTTGGGCAAAATCAACGAGGCTGCGCCGATAGTCAGCAGGCTCAGCCCGCCACAGACGCTGAGCAGCATGCCCGCCATCAGCAGCAGGCAACTGCACGGAACGCCCAAAATGCGGCGGCGGCGTTTGCGTGGCGGCAGCGGTGGCCGCGACATGTGCGGCGTCTGGGGTGGTGGCGGAGGCGCAGGATGATCGGAAAACTGCGGCATGGCTGCCGAGCGCGGCTGCAGTGGCTGCTCGCCTTTTGCTCGTCTGTTTCGTTGCTCTTCCATCATCCACCCTGCCCCGACTTGCTATCTATTTTAGCAGAGTCGGCGGGACGCGGACGAAGCGCGCGGTTGGACTATATGACGCTGGCGCGGCTGTGCTAGACTAGACGCCTGCAGTTGGTGGAGGCAGCACATGAGCAGCCTATGGCAAGAAGCACAACAGCCCGAACTCGCGCTGAGTGTGGTCATCCCCATTTTCAACGAAGCGGGCAATATCGAGCAGCTGCACAAAGAACTAACGGCGGCGCTGCGTGGCATCGGGCGTGATTACGAAGTCATCGCTATCAACGATGGCAGCAGCGACAAGAGCGCCGATCTGCTCAATGCTGTGCAAGTACGCGACCATCGCTGGCATATCATCCACTTTCGGCGCAACTTCGGGCAGACAGCTGCCATGTCGGCGGGGTTCGACGCGGCCCGCGGCGAAATTGTGGTTACGATTGATGCCGACCTGCAAAACGACCCCCAGGATATCGCGCAGATCCTAGCAAAGTTCGACGAAGGCTATGACATCGTCAGCGGCTGGCGGCAAAACCGCAAAGAACCGTTTTTGCTGCGGCGTCTGCCCTCGATGTTGGCGAACCGCATCATCTCGCGCAGCACCGGCATCCGCCTGCACGATTATGGCTGCACATTGAAAGCTTATCACTTTGATGTGGTGAAAGGCGTCCAGCTGTATGGGGAGCTGCATCGATTCATCCCGGCGCTGGCCAGCCAGATGGGCGTGCGGGTGGCAGAAGTGCCGGTGGCAGACCGAGCGCGGCGCTGGGGCAGCAGCAAATACGGCTTTGGGCGCACCTTCAAGGTCATCCTCGATTTGATTGTCGTGGTGTTTTTGCTGGGTTATTTCAATCGACCGCTTTATGTATTTGGCGCGGCTGGATTCCTGGTTGGCGGGCTGGGCACGGCTCTGGGCGCGTATTTGACCGTGTTCAAGCTGCTGACAGAAAACAAAATCGGCGATCGTCCGCTTTTGCAGCTGGCGGCGCTCTTGATGGTGCTGGGCGTGCAATTCGTGAGCACGGGCATCGTCGCCGACATGATCATGCGCACCTATCACGAATCGCAGCACAAGCCCATCTATTATGTGCGCGAGCGACGTTGGTCCCAACGCGACTCGTCAGGCGCCAGCCATGAATCAGCCGAGGCAAGCGCAACAAGCTAGTTGGCGGCGGCTGGCGGCGTAAAATCGCGCGGCGCGTCATAATCGCTGAAAGTGATATGCCAGCGGGACGGATCGTCCGGCGCAGTTTCCAGCATCAGCAGGTCAATCTGCGCGAAACGGCCATCGGCATGGAGCCAGAAGTCGATCTCGACATCGTCGCTTGGTTCGATGAAACCGAATAGCAAGCCCGATACCAGCTCTCCGGCGCACCTGGCTCGCAAATGCGCTATGTCCGAATCGTCCATTTCAACCACTTCCAGCCCCTGCAGATTGGCAGTAACACGATTGATGCCATCGTCCCGCGCCAGCAGCCGGTTGACATCAAATCCTTGAAAAGCCGGCAGCAGAAAATAGGGCGCGCCACTAGGAAAGCTGATCCACTGACGGTCGTCAAGCGAATACACATCCATGGTCAAGGTCAAAAATATGTGCAGCGCTGCGCTGATATGCAGCTCGTTGGGACTGATGTACTGGGCATCGGCGCTTTGCAGAGTGGCAGGAATCAAGTTGATGCCATCAATGGTGATCGAAAGCGGATAAGACGCGCCGCTCTGGCTGATGGACAGACGAAAACTGCGCGCCGATTGCAGCTCGGCGACCGCGTTCTCCAGCATATTCTGGACATTGGGCATCGTCTGCGCGCGCAGGGGCATGCAGTAAATCAGCGTCAGCAATATCAACAGCGCAAGATGAGTCAAGTCGGAATCCTCGTGTTGGGAATGGCAAGATGATGGTTGTCCGATTCCACGCGGCTGGGGCAAGCGGGGCGAGTACAGGGCTAAAACTCGCGTTCGATCATGTAATGCGCCCATTGCGAGAGCAGCGCGCGGCCGGGACCAGCGGGCAGCGCGTCCAGATACCCCAGCGCTTCGTCTACATAGCGGCGTGCCAGATCACGCGCATAGTCGATTGCGCCCAGCTGGCGAAAGACATGCAAAATGCCGGCGATATCGGCTGCGCTGGCGGCGGGATTGCCCAAGCTGCGCAATATCCGCGCGCGCTGCGCATCGTTGGACTGTTCCAGCGCCTTCAGCGTCAGCAGCGTCGACTTGCCCTCGCGGATATCCGAGCCGACCGGTTTGCCCAGCTGCCGCTCGTTGCCGACGATGCCCAGGATATCGTCTTGCAATTGGAATGCCGTGCCGCACAAGCTGCAAAAGCGCGCGATGGCTTGGGCGGCTGGATGGTCTGGGTCGGCGTCATCGAGCGCGACAGCAGCGCCAGCCCGCCCGGCGAATTCGTAGAGAGCGCCGGTTTTTTTCCAGAGCATATCAACAACCAGCGCCTCGTCCAGTTCGCGCGCGCTGCCGGCATATTGGACATCGAGCGTCTCGCCTTCGACCAGCAGTGGCGTGATGCGGCTGGCCAGGTCCTTCGCCAGTTGCACGACAAGCTCGGCCCGGACGCCATGCTCGAGGTGAGCGTCAAATAGCAGCGACCAGGCCCAGGCTTGCTGCACATCGCCAGCCAACAAGGCGATGGTCGTGCCATAATGCGCCGAGTCGGCAGCGCTCCAGCCAAATTCTTCATGGGCGCGTCTGGCGAAGTCCTCGTGCACGGTAGGCAGGCTGCGGCGGCGGTCATCGCGGTCAATCACATCATCGTGCACCAAGGTCCAGGTATGGAAGACTTCGATGGCGGCCGCCACGGGCAGGGCACGGCTTTCGTCGCCGCCCAAGGCGCCACAAGCCAGCAATGCCACAGCCGGTCGCAGCGACTTGCCGCCGCCCTTGATATAGCTGTAGACGGCATCGCGGATGTGGTCAGGGCGAAAGCGATTGACGAAGCGCTCTTGCAGCAGATAGTCTAGCAGCAACTGCCTGCGTGCAGCGATGGCGACAAGCAACTGGGCATGGGAATTGCGCATGACGGCTCCCCGCGCGGATCGCGGCGGCGTTCTTGCAGGTCATTCTACCCGCACAGAGCGGACAGGCACAGCAGCGATTGAGGCGGGGCCGTGAATCCGCGCGTATTTTGCCTCCCAACTTTTCGGAGGGATTGAATGGGGTTGACCTAGAGCAGAGCGATGCGCAAGTCGCGGATATGCAGCGATTGCCGTTGCGGGACAGCCAATGTGCCATGCCCAAAGCGTCCCTGCGGACTTACGATAGCGTACTGATTATCAACCCAGGCCACGAATCCCAGCCGCGCCCCGGGCACAGAATCCGCAGTCAAGACTTCTGTGCCATTTACACGGAAGATTGCGCCATCCGCCCGCCAGTCGATGCTATAGCTATGATAATCACGCAGCAGCGCCGCATCCAATAAAACTTCATGGACGCCCAGCGCGCGCTGTCCAAAATCCCAGAGCGCGTCGTACATGAGTCGACTGCGCATCAACAAGCAGCCGAGCGGCGCAAGCGGCAACAGCCCCAGAAAACGCCAATTGCGTGCATTGAAGGTCGCTGCCTTCCAGCCCTGTCCGGGCAGTCCTTTGGCGAGCGCGATGTTACCGGGCGGGCTGCTGTAGAAGAACCAAAGCGCCTGCGGCAGCCGAATGCGGCGCTCGCCCGGCACAAAAGCGTGATTCCAAAAGCCGAAGCCAGCCGTCCCACGAAGCTCGCCTTCGAAGCGGGCGTTCAAGCTCAGGCGCAGCGGTGGCGCATTTTGGAAATCGCGCGCAGTGTTATAATCGCTGATCTGGGCATCGTGATACTTGGCGCCGCTGGCAGCAGGCAGCGCAAGGCGCCATTCGCCATTCGCGCAGATTACCTGGGCATCTCCCAGCCGGGTGATCTGCCATGGCTGGCCCCGCTGTCCAATCGTCATCGGACGACGAAGCTGCAGCTTTCTTCTTCAAATTCCGTACTTGTGCCAGGACCATAACGCGCGTAGCCATCGCTGATGGCGCTCTGCCAGCTGACGCGGTACGTGATTTCGAATGTTCCCGCCGTCAGCGGACCAAAAGGCACATACCAGTAGGCAACATATTGACTGCCATCCTGGCGCGGCGTCAGGCGATAGATGTCCACGTCTGCAATTGCTGTGCCATTGACGCGCAGCTCGTGCAGGGCGTTGTTGATGTGCTGCCAGACCAGGGCTTCGCTGCTGGCGAACCAGCCCCAGAAGATTCTGATGGTCGAGCCGCTAGTCAACCCGGCTGGTGGCGGCAGGCCAAAGGAGAGGTCATCACAAAAGGCAAAGACATCGACATCGTGGCGTGGCGTGGCGGCGGGCAGAGTGGCTTGCGCGGGCGGAGAGGTGGCGGCTGTGGAGGGCGCAACTATTTCAACATTTGAAACTGCGATGGCAGTAGCCGTGGCATGGGCGGCGGGCAGATCGACAATGGGGATATCCAGCAGCAGACTGTAATTGGCAGTCGGCACAAGCGTGATCGGCGGTGTTGGCGTCTCCACCAGCAGCAGCGCCGCGCTGACCCAGCCAGTCGTTTCGCCTTCCAGCTGGATTTGATACCAGCCATTGGCCTGATCTTGCCCGATGATCTGTGCGCCCTCGCCCGGCGACAGTGCATTGATGGCTGCGAATGTCATGCCTGGCCCGCTGCGCACATTGATGCGTTGGCGGGCATTGACGATGCCGTAGAGCGTGGGCGTGGCAGTGGGAGTCGGGGTGGCGGTAGGACTTGGGGTGGTGGAAGCTGTGAATGTGGCGGTGGGACTGTGCGTGGCGGTGGGCCTATGCGTCTCAGTCGGCGAGGCAGTCGGTTCTGGCGAGTCAGTCGGTTTTGGACTGTCGCTGGGGGTGAGTGTGGGTGTTTCCGTGGGCGCGTTGAGGCTGGGCAACTGACAAGATACCAGCCAAGGCGCCAGCAAGAGCGCCGCCAACAACACAATACATATCCGCAGGGAAGGCATTCGACCGCTCACGATGACAAATTATAGTAGTGATAGCGATTCTGCGCAAAAAGACCCATGCCCCAGTCGATTAATGCTTGACATGGGCAATCGCGCCGTCTATGCTGGTCCTTGCCGATGTGCCTGTAGCTCAGCGGATAGAGCACTGGTCTACGGAACCAGGTGTCGGGAGTTCGAATCTCTCCAGGCACGCAACAGCCCCTTCAACGACGAAGGGGTTTTTCTTTGCCTGCGCTAGTTTTCAGCTGGTTGGAAGGCGCGGAACTGCGGGGATTCGCCGGGCACAGGCGAATTGATGAACGCGCCACGCGCCACCACAGCCTCGCGTCCGCCCAGCGACTCGATGCGCCGCTGCTGATCGGCTTTTGCCCGCGCATCCACCGCTTCGGGATCGACGATCTGCCGCAGCCGCGATTGATAATCCGCCAGCAAGCGCTGTGACTCGGCGTCTTCGCGATGCGCCAGATCGCGCAATTCGAGCGGATCGTCACACAGGTCGAAAAGCTGTGCCGGCGCATCGACATGATATATCAGCTTATGGCGGCGGTCGCGCAGCATATAAAAGGCATTGCGAGAGGCGATGGCATGGTACTCGGCGAAGACCGTTCGGTCATGATCATCTGCGGCGGCAATCTGCCACAGTGAATCGCCAGGCAGGTCGGCATCGTCGGCATGTTTTGGGCAGCCCAGCGCCTGCATGACGGTTGGATGACAGTCGATCAGCGACACCGGCGTATCGACCTCCACCCCGACTGGCACATCCGCGCCCGCCATGATCAGCGGCACAGCGGAAGCCTCTTCGTACATGGTGAACTTGCCAAAGAGGCCGCGCGCGCCCAGTTGCTCGCCATGATCGGAGGTATAGATGATGCGCGTGCTCTCGCGCAGTTTCAGCCCGTCCAGCGCCGCCAGCACTTGCCCGATTTGTGCGTCCAGGAAGCTGCAAATGCCGTAATAGGTGGCCTGCAGGCGGCGGATATCGGCTTCGTCAAAAGGCCTTTCATAGCCAAAAAAGCGCCGCATCCAAGCATAAGCGGGGTGCGCCGACCAATCAGCCTGCGCCCATTGCGGCGGCAGCGTGATGTCTTCGTGGCGGTAGCGGGCATAATCGGCAGGGGGCGCCAAAAAGGGCGGGTGCGGCGTCACGAAAGACAAAAAGAGCGCCCAGGGTTGTTCGTCATCGGCATGCTCGCGCAGCCAGCGGATGGCGTTTTCGCGGTTGCGGATGTCGTATTGCTGGTAGGTGGAGTCGCCTGGACCAGCTTCGTCAATGCCAATGCGCGACTCCCGAGTCAGCGAACCATCGCGGATGCCCGTGGCCGGATCGCCGATGCCGCCGACAACATGCAGCGGTTCGATTTCGCGCGTGAATCCATAATCATCGCCGCCGCGAAAGTGCAGCTTGCCGATCGTGTCGATCGTCCTGCCCTTGTCGCGCAGTCGGTGCATCCAGCTGGGGATGACGCCATCGTAGGGCAAGCCGTTGTCCCAATTGCCGATTTTGTGCACATAACGTCCGGTTGCCAGAGAAGCGCGCGCCGGCACACAAATGGCGCAATTGGTATAGGCCTTGCGGAAGCGCGTGCCAGCCGCCGCCAGCGCGTCCAGATTCGGAGTCTGTACCAGCGGATGCCCAGCACAGCCCATCGCCGCCGCCTGGTGCTGGTCGCTGATGATGAAGAGCAGGTTGGCAGGTTGCATGCGCAGGATTGTAAACGCCTGGACAAACATGCGCAACTTGTCTGGCGGATGGGGAGTGGTGAATCATGGACAGCACAACCCTGAGTGGACACTTTTTTCTACCCCCCTCGGTCCCCCCGAAAAGTCGGGGGGAGGCAAAGTACACGCGCGAATTCTGTCCACAGGTTGGAGAGAGATTTAGGGTGGGGAAATGAGGGACACATCAACACCTTCACCACTCCCGACGGATGCGTATACGCGCTGTGCCAATGAGCCTCGCTGGGTACAATCTTGCGGCAAGAAGAGAAAAGGATTCCTATGACGCACACCATCCACGCCGAGCCACTGACGAGCCTGTGCCGCGACATCTTCGCCGCGGCTGGAACGCCCGATGACATCGCTGCGATCGTCGCCGAGTCGCTGGTGATGACCAACCTGTTTGGACACGACTCGCATGGCGTGCTGCGCGTGAAACAGTACATCACGATGATCCGCTCTGGCATGATCCAACCCAGGCAGCGACCACAAGTAGGCAAACGTTTCGGGGCGACAGCCATGGTGAGCGGTGGCTATGGATTCGGGCAGGTGGGGGCGAGATTTGCGGCTGATTTGGCGCGAAAGCTGGGCGGGGAATATGGCATCGCGGCTGTGTCCTTGGGACAAACGACGCATATTGGTCGGCTGGGCGAATACACGGCGCAAATCGCAGCTGAGGGCTTGATCGGCATTGGCTTCACCAGCGGCACCATGTATCGCGGCTGGGTTACGCCCTATGGTGGGCGCGAGCGCGTCTTCGGCACGAATCCCATGTCCTTCGCTGTGCCCTGCCTCGCCGGCGAGACGTTGCTGCTGGACTTCGCGACAGCTGGCGTGGCGCATGGCAAGATCGTGCTGGCGCGCGCCAAAGAAAAGCCAGCCCCCAGCGGCATGATGCTGGACAGGCATGGCAACCCGACCACCGATGCGCAACTGCTGGACAAAGGCGCTGTGCTGTTGCCCATGGGGCTGCACAAAGGCTCGGGCTTGGCGATGATGATGGAGCTGATCCCGACCCTGCTGGCTGGGCATCGTCCCATCATCGCGCCCGACTTTCATTTTGGCAATCCCACGCTGCTGCTGGCTTTGTCGCCCGAAGCCTTTGACGACAGCACAGATTTTGCGGCGCAGGTTGATGCGCTAAAGTCACGCGTCAAAGCTGTGCGGCCCGCAGCTGGTTTCGAAGAAGTGTTGCTGCCTGGCGAACCAGAAGCGCGAGCATACGCAAGGCGCGTCTGTGCCGGCATTCCCCTGCCCGATGCGGTATGGGCAGATCTGCGAGAACTGGCGAAGGAGTTGGGCGTGAATCTGTAAACTTTGCCAGCGATTTCGGGGGATGCGCGTCCATCATTATACGGGGCTGAGGGGTTTGGAGCGGACGATACGAGTATCGTTCCTGCACGGTGTCCTCTGTGGTTACAATATGGGCATATTGATTGTCACGGAGATGAAGCCATGCTCAATCCCAAGCCCACCAAAGGCAAAACCGACTGGTTCCTGCGCGACCGCTTCGGCATGTTCATCCACTGGGGGCTGTATGCCATGCCCGCCCGTCATGAATGGGTGAAACAGCGCGAAGAGATGACCGATGAGCAGTATGAACCCTATTTTCGCCTCTTTAACCCGCGCCGCTTTGATCCCGGACGCTGGGCAGACCTGGCAGCCGCCGCCGGCATGAAATACATGGTCATCACCTCAAAGCATCACGATGGCTTCTGCCTGTGGGATACGCAGCACAGCGATTACAAAGCCACCAACACCCCCTGGGGAAAGGACTTGCTGGCAGCAGTGGTCGAGGCTTTTCGCAGCCGCGGCATAAAGGTCGGCTTCTATTATTCGCTGATCGACTGGCATCACCCTGATTTCACAATCGACCGCATTCACGCCCTGCGCAACCACCAACAGCGCGAGCAACTCAATGCAGGCCGCGATATGAGCCGCTACCGCGCCTACATGAAGAATCAAGTGCGCGAGTTGCTGAGCAATTTCGGCAAGATCGACATCATCTGGTACGACTTTTCCTATCCGGGCGCCGATGGCAAAGGGCGCGATGACTGGGACAGCGAGGGCTTGGAAGCGCTAAGCCGCAGCCTGCAGCCCGATATCATCATCAACAACCGCCTGGATTTGCCCAGCGCCGCCGATATCTATACGCCAGAACAGGTGCAGCCGCGCGGCTGGGTGCATGTCGATGGCGAGCCAGTTGTCTGGGAGACCTGCCAGACCTTCAGTGGCAGCTGGGGCTATCACCGCGATGAAGCCACCTGGAAGAGCCCGGGGCAGCTCATCCGCATGCTGGTCAATACGGTGGCGACTGGCGGTAACCTGTTGATGAATGTAGGACCAACCGCAACAGGCGAGCTGGATGCGCGCGCCGAAGCAGCGCTGGAAGTCTATGCGCAGTGGATGACCGGGCACAGCGAAGCCATCTATGGCTGCACTGCCAGCGCCCTGCCCGTGCCAATGGACTGCCGCCTGACGCAGAATGACGATGCGCTCTACTGCCACATCTTCGCTTATCCCTTCAAGCATTTGTATATGGATGGCATCGGCGACCGGATCGAATACGCCGAATTCTTGCACGATGGCAGCCAAATTCATTTCAGCGTGGACGAAAGCAACTGCGCGCGCCTGGAATTGCCGGTCCTGCAGCCACTTTGCGAAGTGCCAGTGGTCAAGCTGCATCTGAATGCCTAACGACCCCCTCCCCCAGAACGAGGGAAGGGAGATCCCAAGGCGATCCTAAGTATGGTAGCCCCTCCCTCATTTTGGGGGAGGGGTTTGGGGTCGGGGGCAAGGCTAGCCGCCGTATTGCAATTGCAGAAACTGATTGACGGCGACATCGACGAGGACTTCTTCAAGTCCGCTGGACCAGCGCACCCGCAGCCTGTCGACTCCCTCTGCGCCCAAGCCGAAGTGCAGCGCCAGGTCGTTGCCCGCGCCCAGGCTAGAGCCAGCTTTGACTTCCTGCATCAGCACGCGTCCGCCGGTCGTCGTGATATAGACGCGGCTGCCAACTGCATCGCGGTTGATGTCGCCGCCGCCCTGCAAGCGCACATTCAGCCAATTGTGGTTGCTGGTGGCTGCGCCCGTGTTGCGATATAATGAGTAGCCTTCGTTCCAGTTGCCAAGCACAACGTCCAGCCAGCCATCGCGGTCATAATCGGCATAGGCCAGCCCCATGCTCGGCTTCAGGTCGCTCAGCCAGCTGGCGGGCGTCACATCGGCAAAGCTGCCATCGCCGCGATTCGCAAACAGATAGTCTCGATAGGCAAACATCATGCCCTCGGGACCGCTGAAAATGTCGAATTGTATAAATTCTGTGGCGGTCAAGAACAAGTCGAGCCAGCTGTCGTTGTTGTAATCGAAGAAGATGGCGCCCCAGCCAACGGCGCTGCTGGGCCCGACCACGACGCCAGCGGCATCTGCCACATCGTCAAACGTGCCATCGCCTTGATTCTGCAGCAGGACCATGCCATTGACCATGTCGCTGAAGTAGAAATCCAGGTCGAGGTCGTTGTCATAATCGCCGACCGCCAGCCCCATGCCGTGGATGAAGGTGCGCGCGCCAGCCGCAATAGAAACTTCGCTGAAGCACCAGCCCCCGCAGCCCGCGCCATCGTTGCGCCACAAGATATTGCCCAGCATATTTTTAAACTGATCATTGACGACATACAGATCGGCATCGCCATCGTTGTCATAATCGGTGAAGCTGGCGCTGAAACCGCTGCCCAGCAGTTCATCGTAATCCAGCAGATGCGTTACATCGGCGAAACTGCCATCGCCGCGATTGTGATAAAGCGTGTCGCGAGCCTCATCGTGCTCGCGCGTGATGTTGGGGTCGCCACATTCCGGGAAGCATGACCAGTTCACCACATACAGATCGAGGTAGCTATCGCCGTCATAGTCGCCCCAGGTGGCGGTGGTGCCTTTGCCGGGGTCGCCAACACCAGCCTGCGCCGTCACATCGCGGAAGCCAGCGCCGCCTTCGTTGTGAAAAAGCGTGTTCTCGCCATGATTCAACACATACAGATCGAGCCAGCCATCGTTGTCATAATCCGCCCAGACTGCGCCGCCACTCAGCGCATCTGCCAAGGCGACTCGCGGGGACAGCGGCGAGACTTCAAACGCGCCATCGCCCGTGCTGCGATACAAGATATTGGCGTGCTGGTTGCCCGTCACATACAGATCGAGCCAGCCGTCACGATTGTAGTCGCCCCAGGCTTGCCCGATGCCCAGATAGCCTTCGGCGAAGTCGTCTTCAAAGAGTTCCCAGTCGCCGCGATGGGTGGCGTGGATGCCGGCTGCCTCGCTGACATCAACGAAGGGCTCCAAGGGGCCGATGGCGGTGGCAAAGACCAGACACAGCAACAACAGCAGGATCAATGGCCAGCGGGGCTTGGGCATGGCGAGGCTGGTTGCTCTAGCCTTTGACGCCCGAGGTCGCGATGCCTTCGACAAAGTAGCGCTGCCCGAAGATGAAAATCAGCAGCACCGGAATGACAGCGATGGTGGCGACAGCCATCATCAGATGCCAGTCGGTGTTGCCATAAGCGCCTTGATACTGCACCAGGCAGACCGGCAGTGTCTGTACATCGGGACTGCGCAGATAGAGCAGCGGACCGAAGAAACTATTCCAGTTGCCGATGAAAGCGAAGATAGCCAAGGTGGCCAGGGCGGGTTTCGAGAGTGGGACGAAGATTTGCAGCAGGATGCGCGCATGGCCAGCGCCATCGATCTTGGCGGCGTCAATCAGTTCTTCCGGGATTGTCATGAAGAACTGCCGCAGCAAAAAGATGAAGAAGGGCCAGCCGAACCAGGGCGGCACCATCAGCGGCAGATGCGTATCCAGCCAGCCGAAGCGATTGAAGAGCACATATTGCGGCACCACCAGCGCCTCGTTGGGCAGCAGCATGGTCGCCAGGACGATAGCGAATAGCAGGTTCTTGCCGCGCGCTTTCAATCGGGCGAAAGCATAAGCTGCCAACGTGCAGGAGACGAGGTTGCCGATGATATTGTTGACGGTGATTTTCAGCGAGTTCCAGGTGCAGGTGGTGAAGTCGACATAGCCATAGCCGTACCAGCCATCGGGGAAGTTCTGCCATTGCGGCGTTTCGGGGATGAGCCGCGGCGGGAAGGCAAATACCTGGTTCAGCGGCTTGAGCGCGGTCGAGACCATGACGATGAAGGGCATGACAAAGATGATCCCGATGGGGATCAGCAAAGCGAAAGTGATGAGGATGGCGATGGCGCGGCGTCCCTTTATGGTTTTGCGCCAGGCTTCGCCTTTTTTGCGCTTGGCAAGCGGTGCTTTCTTCATTTCGCCTATGCCTCGTAGAAGACCCAGCGCCTGCCCAGCCGGAATTGCAGACCAGTCAGCGCCATCAGGATGACAAACATGATCCAGGCGACAGCCGCAGCCACGCCCAGCTGCAAGAAGATGAAGGCGTTCTCCCATAGATACCAGATCAAGACGTTGCTCGATTCGCCCGGCCCGCCTTCGGTCATCACGCGGATTTCTGTGAAGTTTTGGAAGGAGCTCACCACCGAGATGATGATGACGAAGAAAAGCACCGGCGAAAGCATGGGCAGGGTCACATTGCGGAACTTCGCCCAGTTGCCAGCCCCATCAATCTCAGCCGATTCGTACAATTCTTTCGGCACGCCTTGCAAGCCCGCCAGCAAGATAATCATATTGGGTCCCACTTGAAACAGGCTCATGAGAATCAGCGATGGTTTGACCCAAGTAGAACTGTATATCCAGGGCGGACCCGTGATGCCGATCTGCTTCAACGAATAATTCAAGATGCCCAGGCGCGGATTGAATATCCAGATCCAGACCAGCGCCACCGCCACGCCCGCCGTAACCGTCGGCAGATAATAGACAGCGCGGAAGAAGGGGATGCCCGGCACCTTCTGATTGAGCAAGATCGCCAAAAACAGGGCGAAAGCCGTGCCAAACACAACCCGACCCACCACAATATAGAGCGTGTTGCCGACAGAGACCCAGAATATCGGGTCGTCGACCAGCTTCGCATAGTTGTCCAGGCCGATGAACTGCAAGTTATCCAGCGAAATGCGCCAATCGGTGAAGCTCAAGCCCAGCATGCCCAAGACGGGACCGGCATTAAAGACGACCAGACCGATCAACCAGGGCAAGATGAACAGATAAAAGATGCGCTCTTCGCGGCGGGCGCTGGCCGAGATGGCAGGGAAGTATCGTCGCAACATCAATCACTCACTCACGGGTTCGGCTTAGAGCATGTGAGGGAGACCGCCGGGCGATCTCCCTCTGGTGCATCCAGGTTCGGACGCGTAGCTACATATCGTCGGCAACCTCGTCGAGGGCGGCGTTTCCCTCTTCCGTGATAGCCGCGATTGCCGCATCCACAGAGGTCTCGCCGAGGCGCAGCAAGCCAGCTTCACGACCCAGGATGTTGCTGACCTGAGCGGCAGCCAGAGACTGGAAGGGAGGACCCGTCACGGCGTAATCAAACATGGCTTCCAGGAAGTAACGACCGCTGGGCGGCGCTGGATCGGAATTCAGCCAGACTTCCAGGCCTTCTGGACGGGCTGGTGAACCGCGACCCGACAGGCTCCACATGAAGATCATGCCATCCAATGACAGGTATTCACGCAGGTAAGTCCAGGCTACATCCGGCTTGTCGCTGGTCGGTGTGATGCCATAGCCACTGCCGAATGCGCCGGTGCTGCGCGTGCCATCGGCGCCCATTGGCGTTGGCGCGACATCCCATTCAAAGTTCGCCAGCGCGCGCATGCTGGGGGTGCTCCAAGTGGCGATATGCCCCATAGCGCAAGCCCCGCTGCGGAAAGGATTCTGGTTGGGGAAGGCTTCTGATTCGGTGCCGCTGGGGGCTGCGCCGGCTTCGTGAATCAGGTTGTACCAGTGGTTGAGCGCTTCGCGGACTTCGGGCGTATCGACGCTCATGGCCGTTTCATCGTCGTTCATGGTTTGGCCGCCCCATGCGCCCACGAAGAAGCCACCACCGCCATTGCCAAGATCCAGCTGGCCATCCCAGCCCCAAACGCCCATATCGGGGTCGGTAAGCTCGACAGCCGCGGCCGCCATGTCTTCCATCGTCCAGTCTTCGGCGGGATAGTCCATGCCAGCGGCATCGAACATATCCTTGTTGTAGCCGAGGATGATGGGACCGTGGTCATAAGGCAGCGCGTGGATGCGGCCGTTGACGCGATAGAGGCGCACCGACTCTTCCCACATGCCATCGACATTAAATTCTTCGTCGGCCGAGACGATGTCGTGAATATCAATGATGATGCCCTCGTGCGCCCAGGGCGTCGCGCGACTGCCATGCACATAGATGATGTCGGGCAGGGTGCCAGCGGCAGCCCAGGCGGGGACGACATTGTTGTGGTCTGCCCAGGTGTTGTAGGTGATGTTGATCTTGATGTCCGGATGCCGCTCCATGAAGCCTTCATCGTACTCGGCCTGGCGGGGACGGAAAGCTGCCTCCCAGTGACGACCAAAGGTTAGCTCGACCGTGTCTTGGGCGGCGGCGATGTTGCGCAGCGGACCGATGCCCGCCAAGGCAACACCAGAGCTGCTGGCAGCCGCGAGTTTCAGGAAAGCGCGGCGCGATAGTTGCTGCTTGTTCATTACAGTTCCTTTCTCTGCAAGAATTCTTGTCGAACCGAACCTGCCGTGTGGATCGCACTTGGTCCCGGCGCACCTCCTTAATGACAACAAACGGGCGTCTACGAACGACAGACTGATGCAAAAGGTATTGTAGACGAGGATTGCCGAGTTGTCAAAAACCTGTTTTGCGTCGCAATCGCACTTGCACTTGACAAAACGAACCAGCCTGTCTATCCTCCTTGTACGACCATTTGGAACGCAGTTTGACAATATCAAAGAGGCGAGTTCATGGACATTAACCTCAAAGGCAAGACGGCGCTGATTACGGGCGGCAATGTGGGCATCGGCGCGGGCATCGCCAAACAACTGGCTGGCTGCGGCGCAACAGTCGCCATCACCTACTTTTCGCACAAGAGCGAAGCCGCAGAAACGTTGCAGGCGATTCGCGACCAGGGCAGTCAAGCCGACATGTTCCATCTGGATGCTACCGAAAGCGCCCAGGTCGTGCAAGCAGTTGCCCAAGCCGCTGCCTCTTTGGGTGGGCGCATCGACATCCTGGTCAACAATGCCGGGCACCTGATCGACCGCGTCGACATTGCCGACATGTCCGATGAGCACTGGCGCAAGGTCATTGATGTCAACTTGTCCAGCGCCTTCTATTGCGCGCGGGAAGCGCTGAAGGTCATGCCCGAGGGCGGACGCATCGTGAATATGTCTTCGCTGGCGGCGCGCAACGGCGGCGGCAATGGCACAGCAGCCTATGCAGCGTCAAAAGCCGGCGTCATCGGGCTAACACGGGGCTTGGCAAAAGAGCTCGCGCCCCGCAAAATCACCGTCAATGCGCTGGCGCCGGGCTTCATCGTCGATACGCCCTTCCACGAGACCTTCACCGGGCAAGAGAATTATGCCGGCATCATTGGCGGCATCCCCCTTGGCGTAGCTGGACTGCCCGATGATGTCGCTGGCGCCGTTCTCTATTTCGTCTCCGACCTCGGCAAATGGGTTACGGGCCAAGTCGCCGAGATCAATGGTGGCGCCTGGTTCGTTTAATGGCAAATAGCATGTCTGCATCCGCGCGGGAATACCTGCTGCTACGCCGCCATTCGCTGGACGAGTGGCGCGCCATGGCACAGACGAGTCATGCATCCCAGGCCGAGCGCTTGCTTCGGCAAGCCAACTCGCACCACGACGAACTGCCACCGCCCGAGCATCCCAGCGACTCAATCACCTATATCGGCACGGCTGTACTGAACCTGGCGCTGGCATTTCTGCTCTCGAGCGATGAAGCGCACTTGCTTGTCGCCCGCCGCTGGATCAAATCCGCCATTGCCTATCCTCATTGGGGCAAAGAGCGCATGCCCGACCATGACCTCGATGCCGCCTGGCTTTTATTCGGGCTGGGACTGGGCTACGACTGGCTCAAAGATGTCTTGCCGCCCGCCGAGCGGATTGCTCTGCGCGACAAACTGGCCTGGCAGGGTGAGCAGCTTTATCAATATGCCCTGGAGACCGAAGGCCGCTGGTGGAGCAGTGCCTACTGGCAGAATCACAACTGGATCTGCTATGGGGGCTTGGCCACAGTTGCCTATGCGCTCGATGATGAACTCGAATCGGCCAGCAGCTGGGCAGCCCGGGCCCGCAACAACTTCGCCCAGGCCTTGGCTTTCATGGCGGAAGATGGCTCTTTTTATGAGGGACCGGTTTATTGGCGATACAGCTTCATCTGGTTTTTGATTTATGCCGATCTGCTGCTGCAGCAAACTGGCGAAAACCTGCATGAGTCCGATTTCTTGCGCAATACCTTCTTCTATCGACTGTATCTCTGCGGACCCAACCTGGTCGATACCGCCAACTTCGGCGACTGTCATGACCGGCGCAGCGCCCACACCGCGGCTGTATATGCGCGCCTGGCTGGCTTGTATGACATCGGCGAGGCGCAGTGGCTCTATCATCACTTCTATCGCAGGGGCGAATGGCAGCGCGAAGGCGAAGAAGGCCTGGTCAAACCGGGGCTGTGGGCAGAGTCGGGCTTGGAATTCATGTGGTACGACCCGAGCACAAATCCCTCGCCCGTGGATCGCCTGCCGCTGCAGCGAATCTTCCCCGATCTGGGATTGGTCTCCGCGCGCAGTTCCTGGCAGCCCGATGCGCTGATGCTGGCATTCAAATGCGGCGCGCCCAACGGCATCAAAGCCTGGCACACTGGTCACGCCATCAATCGCAAAAAGGACTGGATGACACACAGCGTCGGACACGACCATCCCGATGCCAACAGTTTCATCCTCATCCATGGCGCTGACTATATCGCTGTCGATGATGGCTATGCCAAATCCAAGCTGACGGCTCATCACAGCACGCTGCTCGTGGACGGCCGCGGTCAATATGCCGAAGGGCAATACAACGCCTTCCGCGACCTGGACGACAGCTGGAGCGCGCGGCTGGAAGCGACCTTCGCCTGCGACAAGCTGGTCTATGCCCGCGGCGAGGCAGCCCGCGCCTACGACAGATCGCTGGACCTGCGCCAATTCACCCGCGAAATCATCGTCCTGGCAGATGACGCGGTCATCATCAACGACACAATCGAATCGGGTATGGAGCACGACTATCAGTGGCTTTTGCAGACCGATGCGCCAGCCGAGCCGCACGGCGAGGGCAGATTCACAATTCGCGCTGGCGATAGCGTTTGCCAACTCCATGCCTTGCAGCCCGACGAAGCCCGTCATCGCCTCTCATGCAAAGAGATCACTGCCAACCCAACATCGGCAAAGCCCGACTGGATCATCCGGCGGCTGCAGCACAGCCTGGCGCTTTCGCCTGGCGAGCCGCGAAGCAATTGCCGATTCAGCGTGATCCTGGATATGGCTGGATTCGCTGTGGAGTCACAGCCAGCCCAACGCGGCCTGGTGGCCTCCCTGCGCAAAGAGCAGACCTGCTGGCGAATCGGCATTGCCAAAGGGCGCGATGGCATCATGAGCGACCGGCTTACTGTCGATGGCAGGTTCTTCGCCGGGCGCTGGCACGAAAAAAGTCTCGCCCAGTACCTGGCGGTCGATGTCAGCTCCATTTGGCTGGACGGTGAATTGCAATTGGTCGCGGACAGCCCAATCAACATCGGCGTGCAGCGGACAGACGGCGAGTTGCGCCTGAAGGCATTCGCGGGCGCGCCGACCTGGCTGCGCTTCCCGTCCAGCCGGCCAGCCAGTTTGAGAGGCAACGGTTGTGCAGCAGACTTCAAGTACGATGAGATGACAGGCATGGTCTGGATTCAACTGGATGTCGGTGAAACAGAATTGGTCGTGAATTGACGATTGCCAGCGCAACATTGAGCAAGCGAGTTTGTCAGGGCAGAAGCACATGAGATTTGGCAGAAAACGCAAGGGAACAACGCTATCGCCCAAAGCTCGTGAAGCGCTGAACGGCTACCTGTTCACATCGCCCTGGCTGCTGGGCTTTTTGATCTTCGTGGTCGGCCCGATGATCGGGCTGATCTGGCTGAGCTTCCACCGCTGGGATCTGATCGGCGACCCGCGCTTTGTCGGCTGGCGCAATTTCGAGCGCTTGTTCAGAGATCGGCTTTTCTTGAAGTCGCTGGAAGTTACGGTCATTTATGGTTTGGGCAGGGTGCCGCTGGGCATCATTGTGGCGCTGGGGACGGCGCTTTTGCTCAACAATCGGCGCATCAAGTTCATCGGCATCTGGCGCACCATCTATTACATGCCAGTCGTGCTGCCGCCGGTGGCTATCTCGCTGGTGTGGATGTGGATTTACAACCCTCGCTACGGCATTTTGAACTCAACGATTCTGCAACTGTTTGGCGTGCCAGGACCGCGCTGGCTGGATGACTCGGCGCTGGTATTGCCGTCGCTGATGATTATGGCGGTGTGGGGCGCGGCCGGACGCAATATGATCATCTATCTGTCGGGCTTGCAGGGCATTTCCAACGAGTTGTACGAAGCCTCGTCTATTGATGGCGCGGGCTATTGGCGGCAGTTCTGGCGCATCACCCTGCCCCTGCTGACGCCGATCATCTTCTTCAATCTCATCACTGGCATGATCGATACCTTCAAGCTCTTCACGCAGGCTTATATCATGACAGAAGGCGGACCGCGCAATCAGTCGCTCTTCTTCACCTATTACCTCTTTCAAAAAGGCTTCCAGCAGTACCAGATGGGCTATGCCGCGGCGATGACGCTGATCGTCTTCATCATCATCATGGGGCTGACATTGCTGGTCTTCCGCTGGTCAAGAGCCTGGGTCTTTTACGAAGGTGAAATCAAGCGGGGGGATTACTAAATCAATGACTGTCAATATCGCGCTGCCCACTTCTACCCGCCAACATTTTCTGCGAGAAAAGGTCTATCCGTTTTTGAGCGTAGTGGCGATATACGCGATCTTGCTGGTGGGCGCGGTGATGATCTTCTTCCCCTTCGCCTGGACAATCTCTACCTCCCTAAAAACCGAGCAGCAGGTGCTGGAATATCCGCCGACCTGGGTGCCCGATCCGGTGCAGTGGGAGAATTATCCCGATGCGCTCACCGCCCGCCCTTTCGATCGCTATTATGTGAACACCACCATCATCACAGTGCTCAGCGTCATCGGGCAGGTGGCCAGCTCGGCTGTGGTCGCCTATGGTTTCGCCCGGTTTCGTTTCCCCGGGCGCGGCATCATGTTCCTCATCGTGCTCAGCACCTTGATGATTCCCTTTCACATGCTGATCATCCCGCGCTTCATCTTGTTCAAATATCTGGGCTGGCTGGATACTTTCGCGCCCTTGATCATCCCCAACTTCTTTGGCGGCGCATTTTCGATCTTTCTGCTGCGTCAGTACTTCCTGACCATCCCGCTGGATCTGGACGAAGCCGCCAAGATGGACGGCGCGAATTCCATGCAGATTTTCCTGCGCATCATTTTGCCGCTGGCTCGTCCCGCTTTGGGCGCGGTGGCGGTCTTTGAGTTCATGTCGTCCTGGAACGACTTCCTTGGTCCCTTGATCTATTTGAGTTCCGACCGCAATTACACGGTATCTATCGGCTTGGCGGCATTCCGCAACGACTACTTCACCGCCTGGCATTTGTACATGGCTGCCGCCGCCGTGGCCATGATCGCGCCGCTAGTCGTCTTCTTCCTCGCGCAGAAGTACTTCATCAGCGGTGTCGCCTTGACTGGTTCCGGTGGTTCAAAAGGCTAGGCAAATGCAGCGAAAGGAGGTGGCGCTGGCGACCCAATACAGAATCAACTTGCGGCAATCCAATCCAAATCTATAGGAGCAAACCCATGTTAGGCAATCGCAAAACCCTGCTAACCGCCCTGGTTATGGTGATATTCCTGTCCATGAGCCTGGGCGCAGCGGCGCAAGACGCTGGCGTGACCATCAAATGGTTCATGCGCTGGGACCAGAATCGCGTCGAGAATGTCGCCATGCCTGTCGCGCAGGCTTTTACTGATGCAACCGGCATCGGTGTCGAATTCGAGAATATCGGCAGCGGCAGCGACTATTACACCAAGCTGCAGACGACAGTCGCCGGTGGCACGCCGCCCGATGTCTTCTATCCGGCCACGCATGTCGCCAACGCCTATGCCAGCAAGGGCGCGCTGCTGACGATCAACGAATTTGTCGAGCGCGATGGCATTGACCTGTCGGTCTATGACTCGACCATCCTGGCCAACTACATGATTGATGGCGAGCTGCACTGTCTGCCGATCGACAATGCCGCCCTGGTCGTCTACTACAACAAGGAAATCTTCGATGCCGCCGGCGTTGATTATCCGGTAGATGGCTGGACCTGGGATGATTTCGTCGAGACTGCCACCGCCCTGACCCTGGATACCGATGGCGATGGCGTAACCGACCAGTTTGGCGTCGATACCTTCCGCAACTACTGGCCCATGGTGGTCTGGACCAACACCGATCGCGGCTTGTTCGACGATGTTCGCCATCCCACCGAATTCTATGGCATGGATCAAGGCGTGATCGACTCCGTTCAATTCGTTGCCGACCTAATCCTCGAACACAATGTCATGCCTTCCGATGAGCAGCGCGCCGACATCAGCGACCTGTTCGCTGCTGGCAAATCGGCCATGCAGGTTGTGGGCCACTGGCGCATGCAACGTTATCTCGGCTCGGGTTTCGACTTTGATATGGCTGCCCTGCCCCTGGGCGAAAGCGGCGAGGCGGTCAATCGCGCCGACGGCAGTTGCTATGCCATCTCAGCCGATTCCGAACATCCGGATGAAGCCTGGGAGCTCGTGAAATTCCTGGCGGGGCCTGGATCGCTCGGCGTCAATATGCTGCTGGACTTGCAGGTCATGACGCCCGTCTTGTCGGAATTCAAGAGCGATCCGCGCTTCTTGGATCCCGAGCTGCTGCCGGGATCGAACAAAGAAGCTTTCTTGGCCGGCGAGGGCAACTACTTCTCGATGTACGATCCGATCCACCCCATGTACTCCGCCTTTGATTCGCTGTGGAAGCAAGAACTGGGCGAAGTCTGGATCGGCGCGGCCACTGCCGAAGAAGCTATGATGCGCATCGACGAAGAAGTCAGCTACATCCTCGAGAACATCGAAGACTACGAATAGGCGCAAACGCGCTAGAGTGGGCATGGGCAAGATCTGTGCCCACTCCATTTTGGGACAAACATGAAAGGCCTCATCGCAATCGCAGTATTGACTCTGCTGCTCTGCCTGCCTATCAACGCGCAGTCCGGCGAGCAATATTATGTGCATCCGCAAGGCGACGACAACCAGGCCGGGACGAGCCTCGCCGCTCCGTTCCGCAGCATTCAGCGCGCCCTGCAGATCGCCCAGCCCGGCGACGCCATTCACTTGCAGCCCGGGCATTATTATCAAGATGTCTTCACCGTCCGCGATGGAGCGCCCGGCAAGCCCATCACGATTGTTGGGACGCAGAACGCTGTCGTGCACGGATTAACCAGCAACCGCATCTTCCAGGTGCATCACGATTACATCAGCCTGATCGGCTTCACAATTGATGGTCTGCGCCGCAATGCCGAGCCGAATCGCATGGGCGCATTTCGTGAGAAATTGCTGTATGTGATCGGCTACGATGTCCGCGATGGCGTGAACAACTTGCGCGTGCTGAATATGACGTTTCGCAATGCCGGCGAAGAATGCCTGCGCCTCAAATACTTCGCGAGTCACAACGAGATCGCCTGGTCGACCTTCCACGACTGTGGCATTTGGGATTTCGTTTTTCATGCCCACGGCGTGGTTGGCGAAGCCGTCTACATCGGCACATCCAGCAAGCAGTGGGACATTAACCTGACGATTGAACCGGACATCACGGCGCACAACTGGGTTCATCACAATGTCATCGATACCCAGGGCAACGAGTGCGTGGAAGCCAAAGAAGGCACGCAGCACAATATCATCGAATACAACATCTGCACGGGGCAAAAAGACCCCAACTCGGGGGGCATCGTCTCGCGCGGCAAAGCCAATATCATCCGCTACAACGAAATCTATGGCAGCGTTGGCGCGGGAGTTCGACTAGGCGGGCACTTGGTCGACGGCGTTCAATATGGCGTGGAAAACGAAGTCTATGGCAATCTCATCTATGACAACGAGGCTGGCGGCGTCAAGATTCTTGTGGACGGTCAGGGGCAGATCTGTAACAATTGGCTTTGGGATAACGCCATGGGCGAGACATCAGGCACATTCGGCAGTCACTATGCCCCCGCCGCGCCCTGTTCGGCAGACGCATAGATAGAGGCGCGCGGTTCCAGCGAATAGCCGAGCTTGCCCGAGACGCGCCTAGCGACTTCGACCACTTTCGCGCCATAAGTCGGGATCTTCGCTTCATCCAAGCGCGACAAGGGAATCGACACGCTGACAGCGGCCACGGGCGCAGCGCCATAACTGTGTATGGGCGCGGAGATGCACAAACCGCCGAGCTCGTTCTCTTCGCGCTCAATAGCATAGCCCTGCTGACGAAAGACCTCAAATTGTTTCAACAGTTCGTCGATGTCGGTGATGGTATTGGGCGTCATGGAGTCCAGGCGATAGGACTGCAAAATCGACAGCGATTCCTGCGCGGGCAGATGCGACAAGATGGCTTTTCCCAGCGCAGTTGAATGGGGCCAGGCGCGCTTGCCGATATGATTGCGGAAGCCCAGGCTCTTTTCGCTCAGCAATCGTTCAATGTAGATGATCTGGTTTTCTTCCAGGATAGCCAGGTTGACGCTTTCGGTAGACCAGTCGCGCAGGTATTCCAGCTCGGGCATGGCGATCTTGCGGATCTCGATCTGGTCGAGAAGAACGCCAGCGCGCTCTACCAGCTGCAAGCCCAGATGATAGCGGCGATTCTCCGGGTTCTGCGCGATATAGCCGTTGCGCTGCAGGGTATAGACCAATCCCGAAGCGGTGCTCTTGTGCAAGCTGAGCGCCTTGGCGATGTCGGTGATTCCCAATTCTGGCGATTGCGGACCAAAAAGCGACAAGATATCCAGCGCGCGTTGCAGCGACGCGATGATGCGCGGGTCTTTCTTTTTTTCGCTCATGCCCGGCGACTCCGACATTGCTTCTGCCCCTATCCTACCGTAAAGCAGCAAAAATCATATGCGCAAGTCGCCGCCTGCCGCCGACCATGCCGCTATCAATCCCGCTTTGGCAGATGAAAACCGATTGTGGTATGCTTGCCAGCGTTTGCCAGCCAACTTGACGCGTTTTTATGCCTACACCCAAAGTCATCCATCATCCGCAGACACAGCAAGCGCTGCAACGGGGCTTCGACCAACTGGTGCAGGCTGTCGCGCCGACTCTGGGTCCGCTGCCGCGCCGCGCCATCGCCCAAAATCTGGACAAGTTTGAGTTGCTGGACGATGGTGGCTTGATCGCCCGTCGCATCATCGCCATTGCCGATAAACAGGCCGACGCCGGCGCCATGCTGCTGCGGCAGGCGCTGTGGAAGATGCAGCAGACACTCGGTGACGGCGCGGCCACGCTGGCTGTGCTCTACCAGCAAATCTATAGAGAAGGCCTGCGTTTTCTAGCGGCTGGCTGCGACCCCAACCGCCTGCGCGCGCATATGCTGCGGCTGCTGCCAGCGCTCAGCCAGCAACTCGTCGCCGATGCCCGCCAGTTGCACAGCCAAGCCGAGCTGAGCGCTTTGGCTTTTACAATCTGTTCCGACGAAGAGATGGCAGACAGTCTGGGCGAAATCATCTATACGCTGGGGCGCTATGGGCAAGTCGATGTCCGCGCCGGGCATGGTCGCCACATGACGCACAATTATGTCGAAGGCAGCTATTGGCTAGGCGGCGTGCAGAGCAAAGAAATGCTGCGTGGCACAACGCGCGCAATCGCCGAAATGCACGATGCCGCCATCCTCGTCAGCGATGCCGAGATAGAAGAACCAGCGGAGCTCGTGCCGGTCATGCAGCTGGCTCTGCGCAGCGGGTACAAACAGCTGCTGCTGATCGTCAGTTCCATATCGGAAAAAGGCTTGTCGGTGGTGCTGGACAAGCGGATGCGCGACAGAATGCAAACCATTGTCATCAAGCTGGATGAATTCGTGCCAGCCGACTTGCAACAGGCCAAGGCCGATATCGCGCTTTTGACAGGCGGCCGTCCCATTTTGCAAGGCGCAGGCGAGACACTGGACGATGTGCAGAAAAGCGACTTTGGCTCGGCGCGCTGGGTCTGGGCGGACGACAAGAACTTCGGATTCGCCAGTGGTGGCGGCGACCCGCATGCGCTGCGAGCGACGGTGCGGCGGCTGCGCAAGGCTTTTGACGAATCCAAGGACGACGACACAAGCGCGCGTCTGTTGGGGCGCTTGGGCAGGCTGAATGGCGGGCTGGCCACGCTCTATGTCGGTGGCATCGCTGAAGACGAGATCCGCCAGCGAAAAGACCTGGCCGAACGCAGCATTCGCGCCCTGCGCAGTGCCATAGCAGGCGGCGTGATCCCTGGCGGAGGCGTGGCGCTGCTGGACTGCCGCGACTGGCTGCTGCAAGAACAGCCTGCCCATGACGAATTGGAAGCGCGAGCGGCACAGCAGATCCTGGCGAAGGCAATGGAAGCGCCGGCACGCCAACTGTTGCGCAATGCCGGTTATGATCCCAGTGAGATCCTGGCGCAGCTGCCCGATTGCGACAAGGGTACGGGATTTGATGTGATGCGCGGACGCTTCGTGGATATGGCGGCGACGGGCATCGTCGATGTCGCGCAAGTGCAAGTCGAGGCAATGCAGCGGGCGGTCATGAGCGCGGCGCTGGCCTTGACCATTGATGTGCTGGTGCTGCACCGCGAGCCCGAAACGATGACGGAGCCCTAGCATGGATCGGACTCATCAAGCGCTGCTGTCGGGCGACTGCCTGTATGCGGCGCGTCACAGCGGATTGTGGCGCATCGACCCAGACGGGGCGCAGCACAATCTCTTCGCCAGCTGGCAGGATGTGGGCGATATTCCGGCGCTTTGCGTGGCTGCAAGGGGCGATACGCTGCTGGCCGGGGTGCATGGCGGCGTCGCGCGCTCGTTCGATGGGGGCAGCAGTTGGGAAGTATGCGCGTTTCGTCTGCCTGCGCCGCTGGTTACCTGTCTCTGCGTGGACTCTGGTTGTCTGCTAACGGGCACATTCGCCGATGGCATCTTCCGGTCGGCAGATGGCGGCGCAACCTGGCAAGCGCACAATCATGGTTTGTTTGATCACAGCGTCAACTGTCTGGCGCTGTCGCCTCAATTCGCTGACGATGGCACGGTCTATGCCGGCACAAGCACAGGCATTTACATCAGCCACAATGGCGGGCGGCTCTGGCAGGATATAGATATCGGCAGCGGGCGCGAAAATGTGCTTAGCCTGGCGGTCGCCGAAGATGGCGCGCTCTATGCCGGCTGTGATTCGCATGGCCTGCTGCGCATTGAGGCAGCGCGCGTCGAGCAGATCAAAGTGGGCGCTGGGGCGGTCAATGGGCTGGCGCTGATCGCGGAAGGACTGGCTGTGCAACTGGATGACCGCGCGATTTTCTCGCAGGACGATGGCGAAACCTGGCTGCCGATCGCAGACGGCGTAGATTGCCTGGCGCTGGCCGGCGATGCGCTGCTGCTGGGCATGGCGGACGGACAAATTGTGACTGTGCCCGCAACCGACCTAAGACAAACAATTCCGTAAAGACAAAAATTGTTGAAAGGACGATCACATGCTTTACGAACCAACGCTCGAATCGGTGAGCGCTCACCAGGCGCCCGACTGGTATCACGATGCCAAGCTGGGTATTTTCATCCACTGGGGTCTGTATTCTGTGCCAGCCTGGGCGCCACATGGCGGCGACATCGGCGAGGTCTTCCAGCGCGGCGACATGAGTCAGTGGTTTCGCCACAATTCCTACGCCGAGTGGTACATGAACACCTTGCGCTTTGACGATAGCCCGACGCGCGCCTGGCACAACAAACAGTACGGAGCCAACTTCAGCTATGATGACTTTGCTCCCGGTTTCAATTCGGCGCTCAAAAGGTGGCAGCCAGCCGAAATGGCGGACCTGTTCAGCGAAGTCAACGCGCGTTATGTCGTCTTGACCAGCAAGCATCACGATGGCTTCTGCCTGTGGAAGAGCGATTTCCCCTGCCCACACAAGAGCGACTATCACAGTCAGCGCGATGTAGTCGGCGAGCTGACAGACGCCGTGCGCGCAGCGGGCTTGCGCATGGGCATCTATTACTCCGGCGGGCTGGACTGGGCATTTAACGACCAGCCAATCGCAGACTTGCCCGATGTCTGGAGAACGATCGTTGAAACGCCAGAATTCGTGGACTACTCGATCGCGCATTGGAAAGAGCTGATCGACCGCTACCAGCCGTCTTTGATGTGGAACGATATCGGTTATCCCCAGGCGGCAGATTTGGGCGAACTTTTTGCCTATTACTACAATGCCGTGCCCGAAGGCGTCATCAATGACCGCTTTACGCAGCGCCGCGACCGCATGCCACAAGCTGGCAAAGAGCTGATCAGCCCGCGCGGACCGCATCACGACTTTGTCACGCCAGAATACGCCCAATTCGATGACATCCAGCCTGAAAAGTGGGAGTCCTGCCGCGGAATCGGCCATTCATTTGGCTACAACCGCAACGAAGGCGACGATCAGTTGCTGCCCGAAAGCGAGCTGGTGCACATGTTCGTCGATATCGTCAGCAAGAACGGCAACCTGCTGCTGAATGTAGGACCGATGGCCGATGGCAGCATCCCGCAGAATCAAGCCGACCGTCTGCGCGCGCTGGGAAGCTGGCTCGACCGCAATGGCGCCGCCATCTTCGATACCCGCCCGTGGCAGCGCGCCGACGGCCAGACAACACAAGGACTCGCAGTCCGCTTCACACAAAACGGCGACGCGCTCTACGCCACCCTGCTGGGCAGTCCGGCCGAAAGCGAGATCGTCATTGAAGGGCTGGACGCGCCGAGCGACGCAAGCATCCAACTGCTGGGCAAAACAGGTGATTTGACCTGGCGGCAAGTTGGCAGCGACCTGGCTGTCTCTTTGCCCAACGACCTGCCCGCATCGCCAGCGCACGCCCTGCAAATCACGGGCTGGGGCGGCTGAGTTGGACGCGAAAACCGAGCGATTCGTCCAGCGAAACCTGCGCTGGAACTTTTCTGTCAACCTGATCGACATCACCTTCATCACGCTAGCATTCAGCTTGATCTCGCGCGAAACAATCATGCCGCTCTTGATCAGCAACTTGACCGATTCCAAGATCGCCATCGGTCTCGTGCCCGCCATCTTCAGCATCTGCTTTTATTTGCCGCAGCTCTTCGCCGCCAATCATGCCGAGCGCCTCAAACGCAAGCTGCCTTTTGTCATGTTTGTGGGCGGCTTGATGGAGCGCGTGCCCTATTTCTTTGCGGGATTCGCCATTGGGCTTTTTGCTGTCAATTCGCCCAACCTGGCACTGCTGACTGTGTATGTGGTCATCGGCTTGGCGGCATTTGGCGCGGGCGTGGCGACACCGGCCTGGTTCACCATGATCGGCAAGGTGCTGCCGGTGAATCGGCGCGGCATCTTCTTCGGCGTCAGCGATGGACTGGGCACCCTGATGGGTGTTTTTGGCGCGGTTCTTGTGGGCATCGTGCTGGATGAAGTCGCCTATCCACAGAACTTCGCGGCGCTCTTCCTGGCGGCAGCGGTCTTCATGGGCATCAGTTGGATCGGCTTGGCGCTCAACCGCGAACCAGAAAGCCCCAGCGTCAAAGAGCAGATCTCGCAGCGGCAGTATTTTCGACAGCTGCCGGCTGTGCTGGGCGGCAACGCGAACTTCCGGCGCTTCTTGTTCAGCTATTCCGTCAGCCGCCTGGGCTTGATGGGCGCGAGCTTCTTCATTGTCTTTGGCAACGAACGCTTTTCGCTCAGCGGCGCGGAAGTCGGTTTGCTGACGGCGGTCTTGCTGGGCAGCCAGGCGGTGATGCAGCTGGGCTTGGGCTGGCTGGGCGATCGGCGCGGGCACAAGCTCAACCTGACGATTTTCGCTTTTGCTGTGGCGGCGGCGGCAGCTTTGGCGGCATTTGCAAGCGATTTTGGCGGTTTGCTGCCGGCATTTGCGCTGCTGGGCACGGCGCTGGCAGCCGACCGCATCTCTCACTTGAATATCGTGCTGGAATTCGCCCTGCCCGAAGACCAACCGACCTTCATCGGCTTGACGAATACGTTGCTGGCGCCGGTGGTCTTCCTGGCGCCCATCATCGGCGGCTGGGTGGCGGATATCGGCTTCGACCAGTTGTTCGCGCTGATGCTGGTCTGTGGCATTGCCGGTGGCGCGCTGCTGCACTTCTGGGTGCGCGAGCCGCGAAGCAACCCGCCACAGCCGCTGGCAACATCCAAGCAGGGCACAGGCTGAACGCGCGCTCATGATAGACGCCGACAAGCACCTGCGCTGGAATTTCACAGTCAATGTGCTGGACAATATGCTCTTTGCGCTGGCGGCGAGTCTGGTCGCGCAAGAGACGATTCTGCCGCTGCTGGTCAGCAAGCTCAGCGATTTGCCGCTGCTGATTGGGTTGATCCCGGCGCTCTACAGCATCTCGTATTATCTGCCCCAGCTTTTCATGGCGAATCATGCCGAAGGCTTGCGCCGCAAGCTGCCTTTCGTCGTGATCGCCAGCGGCTTATTGCAGCGCCTGCCCATCCCATTGATCGGGCTGTGCCTGCTGCTCTTCGCCGAGAGCAATTCCAGCCTGGCGCTTGTGCTCTTCTTTGCGCTCTTCGCGGTATCGGCATTTGGCGGCGGAATCGTAACCCCCGCCTGGTATACGATGATCGGCAAGGTGGTGCCGGTGCGGCGGCGCGGCATTTTCTTCGGCATTGCCAACGGCGGCGGCATGCTGATGGGCATTGGCGGAGCGCTCTTTGTCGGCCGCGTGCTGGACGAAGTGGCCTATCCCGGTGGCTTTGCGCTGTTGTTCTTCGTGGCCGGTGTCATCCATTTGGTTTCGTGGAGCTGCCTGGCTTTAACCCGCGAGCCGCCCAGCGATGCCGTCAAACGCACGGGAAATCTGCGCCAGTATATGCGACGGCTGCCGGGCATCTTGCGCGCCCAGCACAATTATCGACGTTTTCTGCTGACTTATGGATTGCTGCGCGTCAGCCTGATGTCGACCAGTTTCTTCGTCGTCTTCGGCGAGAAGTCCCTGCAATTAGGCGGAGCGGAAGTGGGCTTGCTGGCGGCGGTCTTCATCGGCACACAAGCGCTGATGCAGCCGGTGATGGGCAGCCTGGGCGACCGCTGGGGACACAAACGCAACCTGAGCCTGGCCGCGCTGAGCATTGTGCTGGCCGCATTGTGCGCCTTGCTGGCCGGCGATCTGGCGCTGGTGGCGGTGGCGGTGAGCCTGCTGGCTTGCGCGATCTCTTGCGATTCGGTTTCGAATTACAATATCGTGCTGGAATTCGCGCCGGCAGCCGACCAGCCCACCTACATCGGCTTGACCAACAGCATCCTGGCGCCGGTTACCTTTGCCGCGCCCCTGCTCGGCGGCTGGATCGCCGGGCAATTTGGATACAGCGCCTTGTTCGTGGCATCCGTCTTTGCCGGGCTGGCCGCTGGCTGGATGTTCTTGCGCTGGGTGGCAGAACCGCGCCACAATCCTCCCTTGCCAATGAAGGAGACATGATATGAGCAGAGCTTATGCTGCCAACTGGGATTCGCTTATCGCGCACGAGGTGCCTGCCTGGTTCAGCGACAGCAAATTTGGCTTGTACGCGCATTGGGGCGTCTATGCCGTGCCAGGCTTCGGCAACGAATGGTATGGCAAATGGATGTACGACCCCGAACACGAGATTCACCAGCGACACATCGAACGCTTTGGCAATCCCGCCGAATTTGGCTACAAAGATTTCATCGCTGGCTTCACGGCCGAGCACTACGATGCCGATGACTGGGCGGACTTGTTCGCGGCATCGGGCGCGCGCTATGCCGGCTTCTCGCTGGCGCATCACGATGGCTTTGGCTTGTGGGACAGCGATGTCTACCGCTGGAATGTCGGCAAGATGGGACCGCGGCGCGACCTGTATGGCGAGTTGGCGGCGGCTTTGCGGCGGCGTGATATGCGCCTGGTTGCGCCTTTTCACATTGTGCGCGGCTTCAACTGGTTTCTGCCCGGCTGGACGCAGTGGAAGCAGACATTTGACCAAGCAGCGGTGCAGCGCGGCATGGACGAAGGCTGGGACCTCTTCGACCCCGCCTATGCCGATTTCTACTGGGTGCAGCAGACCAGTCAATTTGACGAATTTTTCGCCCAATGGCAGGCGAAAGTCCGCGAGGTGATCGACAAATACCAGCCCGATATGATGTGGTTTGATGGCGGCAAATTCCGCGATGAAGGGTATGAAGAAACGGCGCTGGAGATGCTGGCGCATTACCTCAATCGGGCGCTGGACTGGGGCAAAGATGTGCTCGTGCTCAACAAGCTGCCTGTCAGCATGCAATACAATTTTCATCCCGATTTTGGCGTTATCAATTTTGAGAGTGGCCGCGACCGCCCGGCCCGTTATCAGCGCCCCTGGAATGACGATATGCGCATCGGCGATCAAAGCTGGGGCTGGGTCGAGGGGCAGCGCTATCACATGGGGCATACGCTCTTGTCCAAGCTGATTGATTGCACGGCGCGCGGCGGCACCATGATGCTCTCGCTTTCGCCGACTCCCGATGGCAGGATTCCGCCGGGACAGCGAGAGCCCCTCTTGCAGCTGGGCGACTGGCTGCGCAGATATGGCGAGGCGATTTATGAGACTGTGCCCTGGACAACCCACGCGGAGGGCGATGACTCGAAACTGATCGTCGAGCGACGCGGACACAAATTCTGGGAATATGAAAACTGCGACGCCAGCGACCGACGCTACACGCAATCCAAAGATGGGGAAACAGTCTACGCGATGACGCTCGGCATTCCTTCAGCGTCTGTGACTTTCGAGGCGCTTAACAATACGGTCGGCATTGAGCAGGTCTCGCTGCTCGGCTCGGACCAGCCAGTGCAATGGGCGCAAACAGCTGCCGGGCTGACCATCCAAGCAGAGGCGCTGCATTATGACAACAATCTGGCGGCGGCCTGGAAAATCCGATTGCAATGAGCGCTGGAGAAAACCTGCCCACGCGGCAAGCGGTGCAAGCAGTATTGGATGCGCTGGGGATAGCTGGCGACTGGCGTCTGCATGCGTTGCCGGGCAGTTATTCGAACTTCACGCATCTGGTCGAGCTAATCGGCGCTGAACCGCGCAAGATCGTGCTGCGCCGCTATAACCCCGCCAACGACGAAGCAGGCCACAGCAAGCACGTCTGTGAATATCACGCGCTGGGCATGCTGCAGCGGCAAGGAATCCCCGCTCCCAAACCGCTGCTGCTGGATGACAGTGGCGAACTGCTGGGCTTGCCGGGCATCGTTACTGAGTTTGTGCCGGGCGCGCAGATCGAACCGCCGACACAAGCCCCGCTCTGGGGGAAACGGGCAGGGACCACGGCGCGGATGCTGGCGAGAATCCATCAACTGCCGTTCACAGAAGCCGACAAATCCTACCTGATGGATGGCAATATCGAGGTAGCTTGGTTTATCAAAGGCGGACTCATCCCCGAAACCATGCGCGCCGACCCCGATGGCGAGATGGTCTGGCAGTTGGTCAATGCGCATTGGCGGCGCTGGCAGCCGATAGAATCGCGATTTGCCCACACCGATTACTGGTCGGGCAATATGCTCTGGCAGGGCGATGCGATCTCGGCGGTGGTCGATTGGGAAGAAGCGGGTTATGGGCATCCGGCCGCGGATGTCGCTTACTGCCGCATGGAATACTTCCTGGAAGGCTTGCCCGAGGCTGCCGACCAATTCCTGCGCGCCTATGAATCTGCCGCTGGCTGGACATTGACAAACTTGCCGCTCTTTGAGTTGGCGGCCAGCGCGCGTCCCATGACAGATCCAGCCGGCTGGTTCACGCGCCCGCACATGGAAGAGCGCTTTCGCCGATTCATCGCCCGGGCAAAGCAGGCGCTACTGGCGGGTTAATCCACATCCAGGTGATAGCGTTCATCGCCGACATCGGCTTGCAGCTGGTGCATCTCGGCTTTTAGCGCAGCCACCAGTTCGGCATTGGCGGGGTCGTGCACGATGTTGTTCAGCTCGTAGGGATCAGTCTCCAGGTCAAAGAGCTCCCATTCGGGTGTGAAGGCGCCAGCGAGACTGCCGGTTGTGCCCAGCGGATCGGCGTAATAATAGATCAGCTTGTGGCGGCGCGTGCGGATGCCGTAATGCGCATAGACATTGTGATGCGTGCGGTGCATCCAATAGCGATAATACATCGACTCGCGCCAGTCGCTGATTGTCTCTCCACGCAGCAGCGGCGCAAAACTGCGTCCCTGCATCCCGGCTTGTGGCGGCAATCCCGCCAGCTCCAGGTAGGTCGGCGCAAAGTCGACATTGAGCAGCATATCCTCATTGACGCTGCCGGCGGCGATCTCCCGCGGATAGCGCATGATATACGGCATCTTCAGCGATTCTTCGTACATGAAGCGCTTGTCATACCAGCCATGATCGCCCAGGAAGAAGCCTTGATCGGAGGTATAGACGACGACTGTATTTTCTGCCAAGCCTTCTTCATCCAGGTAATCCAGCAGACGTCCGACATTGTCATCAATGCTGGCGACCACGCGCAGATAATCTTTGATGTAGCGCTGATAGGCCCATTTGCGCAATTCCATTTCGGGCAGGTCGCGCGGGATTTCGGTTTTCAGGTCCAGCGGCTGGTTGTGCGTGCCCAGGCGCATTTCGGCGGCTTCGGCGGCGGTGGCGCGGTTGGCATAATCATCATAGAGCGTGTCTGGCTCGGGGATGTCTTCGTTGAGATACATGCCCGCGTGTTTTTCGTCTGGCTCCCAGTGGCGGTGTGGCGCTTTATGATGGCACATCAGGAAGAATGGCTGTTCGGCATCGCGCTTGCGGAGGAAGTCCAGGCTCATATCGGTGATGATGTCGGTTACATAACCATGCACAGACTCGCGGCGCGAGCCAGCGTCGTCTTTGAAGATGAAAGTGGGGTTGTGATAAAGCCCTTGCCCTGGCAGCACCGCCCAATCATCAAAGCCGCTGGGTTCGTGCGCTGCGCCCTGCCCCAGATGCCACTTGCCAAACATGCCCGTCTGATAGCCATTTGTCTGCAGGTCTTTGACGAAGGTGGGTAGTGTATTGTCCATGTGCGTGCTGAGCGTGGTGACGCCGTTGATGTGGTTGTAGGCGCCGGTCAGAATGGCGGCGCGGCTGGGCGTGCAGATGGAATTGGTGCAGAAGCAATTGTCAAAGCGCATGCCTTCGTCGGCGATGCGATCGAGGTTGGGCGTCTGGTTGATGCGGCTGCCATAACAAGACATGGCGTGCGCGGCATGATCGTCGGACATGATGAAGAGGATGTTGGGGACTTGGCTTGGCATACTGTTATCTTTCCGGATTCACCTCTGAAACGCCGAATGCAGCGAGTCACATTTGCTAGCGATGCACATGCGTTATAGCTGAGCGAGATTGGCGACGAGATTGTAAGTAAACCAACCGTCATCAGTTAGGAACGATTGGGGTTTAGCCGTTTGAGCATCTCTTTGTACTCCAATACCGTCCGAGTATGGTTCAAACGATACGATTTTATTGTAATTAATACGAAATCGCTTGGCTTGCCCGGCAAAATAGATGTGCTTTGTGGTCACGCCTAGTAAGCCCGTATCTACATGTACCGTTTCTGCCGTTTCGACGGATCTGCCCTTGAACCCTCCGACGCGATAATAAACGCCTTTTGTGACGCGAAAACTAAAGCCTTGTGAGCCACCGACGAATTCTCGTCTAGTCTTTTCCTCGTAGTATTGGACATGCTGAAACACCCAAACGAGAGTCTCAGACTTTTGCAGATTAAAGGGCACGACGCCGTCAATCTGCTGCCGCTGTGGAATGAGGCCTAATGTGATGTCACGCAGAATGGCGCTTTTGACGACTCGCGTGAGAGCCCCATTTCTGTCCATAGCGTCATAGGCAACGGGAAGCAAGTCCTTCAGTTCGGTAAGGGCGGTTTCTTCATGTTCGGTGAGCAGATGATCGTCGAGCGCGCGTTCTACCGCCACTTCAAAGCCCGTCGCCATGACATCCTGTAGAGCAACGCCACGAAGATAGCTGCTAGACGCGGTCTTGTTGATATAGGCCATCAATCGCTGCCGGTTGCCTTCATTTGTCGCAGCGTCCGCGATAAGCGATACAATTTCTCGCTTGCCATGTTCGTGTTGTCGCCTGCATTCTTTGTGCTCTTTCTTCAAAAAACCGGCCGACCTGCCGCACAATCTGCAATCTCCCATGAGATTCTTCCTTCCGTAGTTTGCTGTAAGATTCACTATACGATATAGGCATGGTCAGTTGCGAGCAAGCCTTCTTCCTTCAGCACCTCCCAGAAGGACCCAGGGATCTCAACAGACATGGCATCCACATTGGTCTTGACGCGCTGCGGCTTGCTGGTGCTGAGCGCCAACGCCGCGATGCCCGGATGCGAGCGTCCGAACTGGATGCAGACTTCGGCTGGATTTTGCCCGTGCTGCTGGCATAGCGCAAAGAATCGCTCGCGCCAGGCGAACTTCTCGGCATGCTGCGGATTGTTCGGGTCGAGCTTGACATAATTGAAGAACTCGCCGCCGGTCAAGAAGCCGGCATTGAAGACCGCCGAATTGATAATAGCCACGCCCTTGGCATGCAGCGAATCCATGAACGCCAGCAAATCAGCCGGATGCGAATACAGGGTGTAGCTGTTGGCGAACATGACCCAGTCCAGCTCGACCTGGGCATCGATCTCTTGTATCGACTTCCAGTTCTTCGCGCCGACGCCGATGCCACTTGCCGCGCCCTCGGCTTTGATCTCGCGCAAGGCGGCATAGGCGCCCAGGATATCGTCAAAACGCCGTTTGCGGTCGTCTGACGATTCGGCCGCGTCCAGGTATTCGTCTGGGTCGTGCACCGAAATCAGCTGTGTGCTGTAATCGCCGCCCAGCAGCTCCAGCCCCTGCTCGAAGCACTTGCGAATGCCCGCGTAGCTGATGTCCTGGACAGCGTCGTGCTGCAGCCCAAACCATGCGCCTGGCTCAAAGGTAGGTTCTGGCGTTTGCAAGGGCGCGCGCAGCCAAGCCAGCTTGTTGCTTATGATGACTTCGTCGTCGCGGGCGCCCAAGTCACGCAGGCAGTTGCCCATGACTTCCAGCGCCAGGCCCGCGCCATACTTGCCGGCTGAGTCGATGACGACCGGTTTGGGCAGATGCTCGAAGATGGCGCGCATGACCGCCAGTTTGGACTCGTCGCTGAATACCTGGAAGAGATTGCCCAGCGCTGTCGATCCGAAGATGAGCGGCGGCGTCATCAATCCCGTATTGCCAAAAGGGACTGGCTGCATGTCATTTCTCCATATAGGTTAATTCGATCATTTGATGCCCATGGATGAAGGGCGCAGTGAAGGCAACGCGGCCATCAGCTTGGCTGAATTCCAGCGAATCTCCGCCCGGCGCGAGCGTTACGCTGTCGATTGTCTTGTCGGCGCGCAGCGAGATCGGCACATCATAGAGCGGGATGATGTCTTCGATGATATCGATGCTGTGGCTGCGGCGGATGGGGATATAGTGCAACAGGTGCAGCACGAGCCGATTCTGCGCCGACTGCTCGTTGAGCATGACCTCCAAGGTGCTGGGACCCTCGTGCCGTACGAGCGGCTGTGGCAGCAGCATATCCAGCGCATTCAAGAAGAGCGTCCGGCACCATTGCGGCGCATTGTGATAATACTGCGTGAAAAGCGGGCTGGAGAAATAGATCACCTGTCCTCGCTTGACGATGGCTGCGCCAGCGCTTTGGCCAGACGAAGGCGACTGCCTGTGCGAGCAGAAATGTTCATAAGTGCGGTCGAAGACGGCCGGCGTGATCTGTGCCAGCACTTCGGCATTGTCATCGGCTGCGACTTCTGTGCCGCGGATGTACATGGCGTGCTCGGTGGACGGCAGCTCCTTGCCAATTGCGCCATTCGGGACGATGTACTCGGTGTAGTCGCCACGTTCGTATTCGCGTCCACGCACGAGAACCCCAAATCGATCGCGCGGACCTGATCCGGTCATGGTCACGGGCAGGGCATCCAGCGCGAAACCGCTCTTTTCCCCGTCCAGGCCCGATTCAAATGAAGCGATCACTGCGCCGCCTGCCGACACATAGGCGCTGATCTTGTCGTTGAGCGCGCTGTCGGCCGGGATGTCATCGGGCAATACGAGCACGTTGTAGGCGCTGAAGTCGGCATGGGAGTCGATAATGTCGAACTGATGCCCGGCTTCTTGCAGCATGCTGTGCGCGCCACAGATCGAAGGCTGCATGCCGCGGTCATCGACGGGCGCGAATTCCTCCGGTGTCATCAGGCCGATATCGCTGATCGCCTGCGCGTCCAGGCACCAGGCTTCTTTCTGCTCGATCTGTCGGTAGACATTGCCAATGAGCTCGTAGACAGGCTCTTCGATCTTGCCATCGGGCGGCAGTTGATCGCCCACGAAGGGGCCGCAGCCCATCGCCAGCATGCGGAAGCATTCGTATTCAAGCGCCTCTTGGTTCTTGAAAGAATGAAAATCTCCCCAAGCCGTGTGAAATTTGCCCGTGTGTCCAAGGCAGGGGATGCCCAGCGTGCGGGCATAGCGCATGGTCAGCGGGAAGTGGATATAGCCCCAGTGACCGCTCGGCAGCGACTCCAGTTCCCAATGCGTGAAGGCGTCGCGGTTGCGCCGATTGTGTGGCCCGACATGCCCGCGGTTATAAAAGACCGTGCAGTCATCACTGAAGCTGCGAACGAAAGCCGTCATCTCACTGCGAAATTTGTCCAGCACTTCGCCGCCATAGGCCAGGCGCGCCTCAGCATCGCTGGGGTCCAATCCCGCCTCTTGCATCGCCCGCGTCGTCCAAATCGAGCTGTCATCAACCGCATGCACAATATCAAAAAAGAAGCCATCCACGGCCGGCAGGCAGTCGAAGATATCGGTGACATGGGCTTTGAGAAAATCCATATAGGGCGAGTTGAGCGCGATGCGCCGATAAAAGCCGGCATCGTACATGCCGTTGCCTTGATAACTGCCGTCTTCGTTGACGCACAGCCAATCGGGGTTCTGCGTCGCCGTGAGATGATCCCATTGCACCGTGGTATAGACCGGGACGCGGATGCCGCGGGCGTGGCAGGCTTCGATCTGCTCGACCAGCAGGTTGCGCCGCTGCAAGTGCGGGTGGATGCGCTCGGGATGCGCCTTGCTGTCGTAATAGATCCAACCATGATGACCACGGGCAAAGCAGGTGATGGAATTGACACGCGCTTGCAACAACGTATCGCCAAATTCGTCCGGGTCAAATTGCCCGCCAATGCCAGCTATCGCTTCTGAAGTGTGAAAGTCGAGATGGATCTGCCGCATGCGCATTGGAAATTCGGACATCATTTCGCCTCCATGTCGATGCCGCCCCACCTGCTTGACAGGCGCTGGACGCCAATCTAGACTCTTGCTGTTCCGCCTTGATGCAACAACTGCCAAGTATAGGGCAAGGCTTGCCGCGGGACAATGAACGGTTGCCTGCAAGCCTGCGCTGAGCAAAGGAGACGAGATGACAATTGCAGCGGGAAAATACGAACCGACCTGGGATTCGCTGGCGCAATACGAGATCCCGCAATGGTACAAAGACGCCAAGTTCGGCATCTTCATCCACTGGGGACCGTACTGCGTGCCGGCCTTTCGCAGTGAATGGTATCCGCGCTTTATGTACCTGCAAGGCGATCCGGCTTTTGAACATCACCGCGAGACCTATGGCGACCATCGCGAATTCGGCTACAAGGACTTCATCCCCATGCTGACGGCTGAGAAATTTGACGCCGCAGAATGGGCGCAGCTCTTCAAAGACGCTGGCGCGCGGTTTGTTATGCCAGTCGCCGAACATCACGATGGCTTCGCCATGTACGACAGCGACCTCACCGACTGGTGCGCCGCCAAGATGGGACCCAAGCGCGATATCTGTGGCGAGCTGGCGGATGCCGTGCGGGCGCAAGATATGGTCTTCGCTCTTTCATCTCATCGCGCGGAGCACTGGTGGTTCTTTGATGGCGGGCGGGGATTCCCGTCCGATGTGCAAGATCCCGCCAATGATGGTTTGTACGGTCCTGCCGTGGAAGCCTCCAAAGACAAGACCAACCGCAAAGCCTGGAAGCACAAAGACTGGACACCGCGCCCCGATGCCAAGTTCCTGGAAGACTGGCTGGCGCGCTGCTGCGAGCTGGTGGATAAATATCGGCCGCAGGTCGTCTGGTTTGACTGGTGGATCGAGCAAATCGTCTTCGAACCCTACCTGCAACGCTTCGCCGCCCATTATTACAATCGCGGCGAAGAATGGGGGCTGGGCGTGGCTATCAATCACAAGTACGACTCCTATCCCGAGGGCGTGGCGGTCTTTGATATCGAGCGCGGGCAGCTGAGCGATATTCGCAAGTTCTTCTGGCAGAACGACACATCGGTCTCCAAGAACAGCTGGGGCTATATCGAGGGACACGAGTACAAGCAGACGGGCGATCTGATCGCCGACCTGGTCGATATCGTCAGCAAGAACGGGGCGCTGCTGCTGAATATTGGTCCGCGCGCCGACGGTACGATCCCGCAGATTGAACAAGATATGCTGCGCGAGATGGGCAAGTGGCTGGCTGTGCATGGCGAAGGAATCTATGATACCCGCCCCTGGCGCGTCTTTGGCGAAGGACCGACTCCCGTGCCCGAAGGCGCCTTCACCGATACGGCGCGGGACGCCTTCACGCCGGCGGATATCCGCTTCACACAGAAGGACAATACGCTCTACGCTTTCCTGCTGGCTTATCCACAAGAGCAGGCGCGCATTGAATCCCTGGGCAGCGGCGAGGTGGATGTGACGGGCGTGCGCATGCTGGGCAGTGACGACGCAATCAGCTGGTCGCAGGACGGCGGCGGCTTGAGCCTGTCTGCCCCGCCACAGCAGTCCGACCAGGCGATCTGCGCCTATGCGATTGAGCTGGGTGGCTAGCCCCCACCCTAAATCCCTCCCCCAATAGGAGGGAGGGGCATGTCTCATTCCAAATCATCGATTGCAGAAAGAAGAAGAATGTCAATAAATGAGACTGCGGTCAGGAATCTTGATACACTACTCGCAGTCTATACATTCGTATCGCTCCCCTTCCCTCCTCGTGGGGGTAAGGGGCTGGGGGATGGGGGATATAAGCATGGCAGAGATCGAATATTTCAAACCCGAACGCGGACAGCGCCCCGGCGCAAACCAGGACCCGCGGCTGGATTGGTGGCGCAATGCCAAGTTCGGCATGTTTATTCACTGGGGTGTGTACAGCATCCCGGCCGGCGTCTGGAAGGGCGAGTCTATCCCGGGCATCGGCGAATGGATCATGCTGCGCGCGAAAATCCCCATCGCAGAATACGAACAGCTTGCGCCGCAATTCAACCCCGTGCAGTACGATGCGGAGAAAATCGTCAAGCTGGCGAAGGCGGCTGGGCAGAAATACATCGTCTTGACCTCCAAGCACCATGATGGCTTTTGCCTCTATGGCAGCGCCGAGACCGACTACAACATTGTCGATGGCAGTCCCTTTGGCCGCGATGTGCTGGGCGAGCTGGCAGAGGCTTGCGCGCGCGAAGGCATCAGGCTGGGGCTCTATTACTCGCAGACGCAGGACTGGCATCATCCCAACGGCTTTGGCAACACTTGGGACTTCAACGAAGACGAGCAAGACTTCGGCGATTACATCGACAACTATGTCAAGCCGCAGGTGCGCGAGATCCTCAGCAACTACGGCCCCATCGCCATCATCTGGTTCGATACGCCAAAAATCATCTCGCGGCAACAGAGCCAAGAACTGCTCGAGCTCGTGCATAGTTTGCAACCCGATTGCCTGGTCTGTGGGCGGCTGGGCAACAAGCTGGGCGATTATGCCACGGCGCAGGACAACGCCATCCCGCCCGACCTGCAAGCCGAAATCGACTGGGAAACGCCAGCCACCATCAACGACACCTGGGGCTTCAAGACGCAAGACCACAACTGGAAATCGACTACGCAGCTGCTGCACAACCTGGTCGATATCATCAGCAAGGGCGGCAACTACCTGCTGAATATCGGTCCAGATTCCTTGGGCGCAGTGCCAGAACCGAGCGTCGAACGCCTGCAAGAGATGGGCGCATGGATGGATGTGCATGGCGAGGCGATCTATGGCACGCAGCCAGGACCTGTGCAAGGCGTCGAATGCTGCCGCACGACGCAGAAGGGTGACGCAACCTACCTGCATATCTTCGACTGGCAGGCGGACGGGCGCTTTGTGCTGCCGCGGCTGGATGCAAGCAGCGCCGAATGGCTGGATTCGTCTGTCGATGCGCCGCTGAGCTTGTCGCACAATGGCGACAGCAGCATGATCACAGGACCATCGAGCCCGCCCAATGCGCATGTGACCGTGATCCGCTTGACAAAGTGAGTGTAACCTCTCTCAATCCCCCTGCGAAGAATCGGGGGGAGGCAGATCATGCGCGCAGTTTTTGCGGCGTGAAGGGGATATCGCGCAGGCGCAGCTTCGTCGCATCAAAGATGGCGTTGGCAATGGCGGCGGGCGTGGGATTTTGCGCCGCTTCGCCTGCGCCCAGAAAAGGCTGATCGGGGCGATTCAATAACAGCACCTCGATCTTGGGCGCGGCGGGAAAGCGCAGTATCGGATAGCTGTCCCAGTCGGTGCTGGTGATGCCGCGCTTGTCGAACTGCACCGCTTCATACAGTGTCCAGCTGGCGGCCTGCACGAATCCACCCTCGAGCTGGTTGCTCAAGCCATCGGGATTGACAACCTGCCCGGCGTCTGCGGCGATGACCACGCGCCGAAAGTCGATCTCTCCCGCGGGATTGACGCGCAGCCGCACGATGATGGCGCAATAGCACTGCAAGTTCTTGTATTGCGCCAGCGCCATGCCCCAGCCCACGCCTTTGTCTCGCCTCTGCCAGCCCACTTTGTCCGCAGCAGCCAGCAGCACTGCTCGCGCCCGTTCATCGCGCAGATGACGCAAGCGAAAATCCAGCGGGTCGCTGCCAGCGGCATTTGCCAGCTCGTCCATCATGGACTCGATAGCGAAGATATTGGCATAGGCGCCCAGGCTGCGCAGCGCCGAAACGCGCAGGGGGCTGTCACGGACGGCGTGGACTACGATGCGGCGGCGTGGCAAGTCGTAGAGTGGATCGGCATTGCGGTGCGCGCCCGAATGATAGCCACCCATCGCCCTGCCCGGCTGTGGCGTGAATGCCCGTTCCAGATATCGCGCTGCCAACAAACCCGAGCTTGCCAAACCGATTGCCGGTCGCGTCGAATGGGCATAGCTGTAGACATCGTGATTCCAGTCGCAGATTGTGCCGTCGGCGTCCAGGCTGGCTTGCATGTCCAGTCGCATGGCAGTGCCATAGGGCTCCCAGGCCTGTTCGTCCCAGCGCGACCATTTCAGCAGAATCGGCGTGGCCGGCAGCGCCATAGCCACCAACGCCGCATCCAGAGCCGCATCATCGGCGCCATTGTGCCCATAACAGCCCGCGCCCTCGCTGTGAATGACGCGAATCTGCGCCTCGTCAAGCGACAGAACCTGCGCAAGCGCCCCGCGCAGAATAAAAGCTGCCTGCGTAGGCGACCAGACCGTGAGCTGCCCCTCATCCCACAATGCCAGCGCCGCCGAGGGACCCAGCGAGCCATGCATCTGGAAGGGGCGGCTATACGTGGCGCGCAGGGTGATTGCTGCGTCTGGGGGCGTCTTTATGGGTGGGATCGCCGAGTCGCTGACGGCGCCCGCTTCAATCCGATGCGACTGGCGTGGCTTGGACCCCAGATCGTCAAAGATGGCAGCCGCGTCGGGCAGATCGGCAGCATAGGTCCACCTGGCAAAATCGCGCGCCTGCTCGACCGCCGCGATGGCTACTTCCTCACGCTCGCACACAATGGCGATGAACTGCCCATTTTGCACGACAGCTGCAACACCCGGCAAAGCCCGCGCGGCAGCGATATCAAAGTCCACGAGCCGCGCATGATAACCGGGCGGACGCAGCACAGTCGCATGCTGCATGTCTGGCAGGGTCCTATCGTGCACATAGCTTGCGCCGCCCGAGAACTTGCTGCGCAGGTCGATGCGCCGCGCCGATGTGCCGACCAGGCTGTGCGCAGACGGTTCTTTCTGCGGGGCGCTGCCACTGACGCGGCGGTTGAAGAGCCGTCCGCCCTGCAAATCCCAATAGCTGATGCTGCGCCCGCTGCTCGGGTCGCTGATGACGCCGTCCCGCACTTGCAGCTGCTCGGCTGGCGTCAACGAGTCCAGCGCTTCGTATGCCAGGGAGAGCAGATGCTGGCGCGCTTCGGCCGCCGCGCAACGAATGGCGACTCCACTGCTTTCCAGCGAGCGGCTGCCGGTCGTGCCGCCTTCGTCTGGGCTGCGTTCGGTGTCGGCGCAGACCACATCGATCCGCCAAAGCGCCACATCCAGTTCGTCGGCGGCGATCTGCGCGAGAGCCGTGGCGATGCCCTGCCCCAGCTCGACCTTGCCGCTGAAGAGGGTGATGCGCCCGTCTGGCTCAATGTGCAGCCAGTCGTCCAGCTGCGGATGCGCCGATAGCGATGGCGAGGCTGCTTCGATGCTATTTTCAAGTGGCGGGCAATTCATTACTTCAACGATGGACGGCTCGATGCGTCCCGTGCGCAACTTGATGGCGCGGCGGACACGGTCATACACGCCACAGCGACACAAATTGCCGGCCAGGGCGCTGCGGATATCGGCGTCGGTCGGATAACGAACGCGATTGAGCAAGCCTTGTGCCGCTACAATCATGCCCGCGCTGCAAAATCCGCATTGGGCAGCCTGCTCTTCCAGGAAAGTCTCTTGCAGCGGATGCAGTTCGCCGGCTTCTGCCAGCCCTTCCAGCGTGATGATGTCCAGCCCCTGGCAATGGTAGAGCGGCAGCTGGCAGCTGGGCACAGCCACGCCATCGACCAGCACAGCGCATGCGCCGCATTGCTCGCTTCCGCAGCCGTATTTGGCAGCTTTCAAATTGAGTTCATTGCGCAGGGCATAGAGCAGCGGCGTATCGGGAGGCAGCAGCAACTCGCGAGTTCTGCCATTGATGCGCAGGGCAAGTGGGACGGTCATGGGCAGGCTCCCTGCAGCAAAGAAGCCCGGCACGCGGGCTCCCAGCGGAGAAGGTGGGATTCGAACCCACGTACGGTTTCCCGTATCCGCTTTCCAAGCGGACGCACTAGGCCACTATGCGACTTCTCCTTGTGTTGCGCACAGCCTAGCATAGCGCGCGCCATTTGGCAAGCAATATGGGGACTTCCGGGACTGCTGAATCATGAACATGCGACTATTCCGGACGCTTGGGAGTGGCAACGATCAGCACGAAATTAAAAAAACGGGCGACCCCGCTTCGGAATCGCCCACCTTGACCCCCCTCGGTCCCCCCGAAAAGTCAGGGGAGGCAACCCCCCTCAGTCCCCCCGAAAAGTCGGGGGGAAGCACAACCCCCCGCCTCAGCCGCAAGTCCCGATTTGCTCGACGAAGGCGGCGCTGATCCAGCCCTTGACGCCGTGAAAATCGACCTTGAACCAATCTGCCGTGCGCGCGACCGCCGTCAATGTCGCGTTGTAGGGGACGGCTCGGATGACATCGCCGCCGGGACTGGCGCGGAAGTTCAGGATGTTCGTTGTGCGCGCCATGCAGCCGCTCAGGGTTGTCTCTTGCAGGGCTGTCGGTTGCATTTGCGCAGCTGGCGGACGGTTGCCGGGCAGCAGGATCAAATTGCCAGGGCGGTCGATGGTGGCGCAGGTCAAGCCATTTTCGTTGGTCGCTGGCAGATCATAGACGACGCGAGGGAGCGCCGTGGTGTCGATGAACTTGAAGGCGCTGCCTTCCGCTTCAAAGCAGATTTTTGTGCCAGGCAGGATCCAGCTCCAGACGTTCACGGCGTCAGCGAAGCCGGCCGCGGCGATCTCGGCGTTGCCAATACCCACCGCGTCGAGGCGCTGGCATTGCGTGGATTCCGTGATGTTGTAGGTGACGATGCCGGGCAGGGTCAGGCAGGTCGAGATGCCGGGCGTTGCTGTGGCGCTGGGCGTGGCGCTGGGCGGGATGTAGATTGCGCCACTGTCGCCTTCGCGGGCGGTGCTGCCGCTCGGTTCTTGACGCGGGCGAGGTGGAGGCGGGGGCGGTGGCGGGACATATTCAAAAGCGCCGATGTCGCAGCTGCTTTCCTGCGGGCGTGTGACGCCGCGCTGGTCGACGGTAACGCCATTGCTGCCCGTGATGCAAGTGGCCGCGTTCCTGGCGGGGCTGTTGCCCGCAATGGTGAAATAAGGCGGGTTGCCGGTGGCGCTGGACGATAGAAGCGGATCAGCAGTCGAGAAGGGCGTGCCGCAGATCGAAGCGCTGGCGACGTTAGGTACACTCAAAGCAAAGATGTTTCCCGTGTTGACGTTGAGTGCATTGTTCAAGCGTAGGCAATCGCTGCTATTGCCATAGATGATGCTGTTTCGTAAAGAATGCGATCCGTAAGCAAAACTAAGGGCACCGGCGCCGGTGTTGCTGGTGATGGTGACATGGTCGAGGTCGAAAGTGGCGGTTGGACGATTGGTACCGCCCATATTAATCGCGCTGCCGACCTGACCGCCGACGATCGAGTTGTTGTAAAAGGTGCTGTTGGTGATTTTGTGCGTTTTGCCGGTCAAATACATAGCCCCGCCGCCTCTGGTTAGGCTGCGGTTGCCATAAAAAGCGCTGCGATTGACGACTATGTCGGCCTGGCTGTTTGACAGGAAGATTGCGCCGCCTTCGTTGGTGCTGCGACTGTTCTTGATGACGACATTGTTTAATGTCAGGTCGCCTTGGACTATTATCGCGCCGCCTTGGGGTTCAAAGCCATTGGTCAAAATCAGGTTGTTGATTGTTAGATCCCCGGTCGTCCAACGAACTTCGAATATGTTGTGCGTGTCCGCGCCGCTAATCGTCCGCCCATTGCCGTTGATGGTGATTGCGCTGGCGATTTGTGGAAGCTCGGCGCTGAGCGTGATGTCGGCTGTGATATTGATCGTGTCGGCTTCGCTGTTGCCGTTCGCGGTATTGATGGCGGTGACGAGCGCGGCTTGGTTGGCGGCGGTGAATGTAGCAGCGCGGGCGGGCGCGACCGACAGCAGCAGGAAGACCAGCGCGGCGAGTATTAACTTGAATGCGAATGTGGAGTGGAAA